>OGXP01000453.1_pt1 | contig 48252 bp, 34 predicted proteins | sample 1576351 | NCBI WGS metagenome assembly OGXP01 (sample SAMEA3541517, study PRJEB24748) | human gut metagenome | biome: human gut; feature: human-associated habitat; material: faeces | place: China | collected 2012
ATTTTCCGGTTCGACGAACAGCCGATCGTGTCAAATTTGGTCTAACAGAGCCAAAGAAAAAGCGTATGCAGCCATGCAGGAAGCGCTCAAAAACCTCGAGGCCGCAAAAGTTGCCGCAAGTCCCGAGAAACTTGCGGAAATCGATGATGACATTGCCAGTTTTCAAGAGATCCACGACATGGTGGTGACGGAAGCCGCCAAACGGAGGGAACCCCTTCCCGCCATGCAAGCGAACGTCGATGCAGCCCAAGCCAAATACGATGAGGCCCACAACCGGACAAGCGGCCTTCAGGCAGAATTAGATAAGGTACTCAAGGAGCTCGGCGACGAGGCGCCCAGCACAGCTATTAAGGAGCATATTAAGCAGCTGCGCAGTGAGATCATGGCGGCAGAAAGGCGAGAAGAATCTTGTGAAGATGATCTTCACCGCTACCAACGCCGGCTCGAAAGCCAGGAAAAACAGGTTCAGTATTTCGAAAGTGAGGCAAAGGAAGCTAAAGCCCACATCGACGAGGACATAGCCAAGCGAAATGCGCTCCTTAGCGATTTGGAAAAGGCGCAAGCGGCCTATGACGACGCCTGCAAAGCATACGAAGAGGCAAAGGCCGCAGCAGACAAGGCCACCTCGCCCGAGATAACGAAACCCGCCGAGACGACAAAACCCTCCAGCTCAGCGCAGCCGGCCGAAACGGCACAGCCCGCCAGCTCGCCCGCGACCGGCAAATACGCTCCATCGAGCTCCACCAAGCAAGCAAATGCAGACGGCAAGCTTGCGAATACGGGCGACACGACGCCTAGTGCAATCGTACTCGCAGGAATCGCCGCCGCAGGGTTCGGAATAACCGCCACAGCTACACGCCGCATCAAGAACTCAAAATAGCCGACAGAGCATTCTGCCTTCACCAATCCACAAGCCCAGAGACAAAAAGAGGCCCGTTTCCCCAACCCAGGGAAACGGGCCCCTTTACTTGAAAAAACAGATGGTAATGCCACTGTCTCTTGAAGCACATCGCCACCGCGCTCCAAACAACGCCAACGAGCAGCATTCCTTAAGGGATAGATTTAATTAGGCTAACGCGCCTTTACGGGTGATTTTTGGACGAAGTGGTCCCGGTGCCGGCGGGCTGTTTGGTAGTCGAGCGATCCCGCAGGCAAAGCCGAGGACCAGCGAGACACCAAACAGCCCGCCGGCACTGGGACCGCATCGCGGCACCAAAAAAGCGCCCGTGCGCTCGATGGATTCGGATGCCCGACAGAGGCTCCTTATGGCTGCTTCCTTCCGGACCTGACCAGATTCGGAACATGTCGTCATCCGAACCCATCGAACGCGCTAGGCGCTCGGTATATCTTACCTGCTCCCGCCCGCCACGGCAAGTGGGGCGAACCCATCGGATGGATTCGCCCCACTCGTCCATATCGCTAGCGGCGCCTGCGGTACAGGACCGCGCCGCCCGCGGCGGCCAGCGCGCCGGTGCCGGCCATGACCGCGAGCGCGGCCGCCGGCAAGCTGCGGTCGCCGGTGTCGGGCATGCCGCCCTTGGAGCCGTCGCCGCTAGCGCCGCTGCCGGAGCCGTTATCTGAACCGCCGTCCGAGCCACCGCCCGGCGTGCCGGGGTTCTCGGGGGTCCCGGGATTCTCGGCGTAGCTGTTGGTGAAGATTGGCGGCATGTTGGCGTCGCCCTCGTAGGAGACCTTCGCCGACAGGTAGCCCGTCTTGGTGCCGTCTGCCGCCTCGTCGCTCACCGTGACGACGACCTTGTGCACCGCCTTGTCGTAGGTCACGTGCGCCTGGCCGTCGTCGACCTCGCTCACCGTGAAGGTGTAGGTGCCGGCCCGCTTGAAGGTCAGCGCATCGAACGCGACGCTGCCGTCGGCGGCATTCTTGGCGGTCGACATGACCTTGCCGTCCCGGCCCTTGAGCTCAAAGCTAAACTGGCCCGCCTTGAGCTCGGCGCCCTTGAGCACCTTGGCGGCGCCCAGCTTGAGGGTGACGGGTGCGGCCTGGTAGCCGTTGGTGAAGGTCACCGAGGTGTCGTTCGCGGCATTGCCCTCGGCATCCATGAGCTCGTGTTTGACGGCGAGCGTGCCGTTGCCGGCATCGGTGACCGTCGTGCGCACGCGGTACGTCGCCCTGTCATATGTCACGCCGCCCGCCGTGCCGGCGACCTCGCGCAGCTCGTAGCTGTGCGCGCCGGGCGCGGTGTAGGTAACGGGGCTGAGCGTGACCGTGCCGTCGGCGGCGTTCTTGCCCGTCGCCGCGACGCTCTCGCTGCCGTCGGCGACAAGCTCGACCAGCTGGAACTCGAACTCGCCCTCGGCCAGGTCACGGCCCTTGAGCTTCTTGCTCACCTTGATCTGGTCGGTGACGGAGCTCGGCGTCGGGTTCACGCCGTAGGTGTTGGTGAACTCGAACGCGCCCCTGCCCTCGGGCGTGCCCTCTGCGGGCAGGACCGTCGCGACAAGCGTGCCCGCGGCGGTGTCCTCGACCACCCTGACCATGAAGGTCCTGGTTGCCGTCGGGTCATTGACCACGCCGTCGACCGAACCGGACTCGCTCACCCGGTAGGCAAACGTCTTGGTGCGCAGGCCGTCGCCGTCGATCTCGACGCCATCGAGGTCGCTCGGCTGCCTGAACGTGACGTGGCCCAGCTCGACGTTGCCGGCGGCGTCGTTGGTCGCCTCGGTCACCGTCTTGCCGGAGGCGTCGACCGGTGCGGGCGCGCCGTCCAGCGGCTCGATCTTAAAGGTGTACCTGCCCGCGATGTCGGCCTGCGTGAGGCCGAGTCCGGCCTGGCGGAGCGCCAGCGTCTTGGTGCCCGCGATGTCGACCGTCGCCTCGCCGGCGCTATAGCCGTTCACAAACGACAGCGTGCCGTCGGATCCCTCGGGATAGACCACGACCACATCCAGCCCGCCCTTGCCGTTATCGGTCACCTTGACCGTAATGCCGAAGCTCGACACGGCCGCCGTCACGCCCGCGGGCAGCCGGTCCGTGCCGTCCTCGGAAACGGTATAGGGAATGACCCAGGAGCCATCGGCGGCCTTGGTGGCGGTACCGTCCGCCACCATCTGCTTAAGCGAGTCGGTGGTGTAGGCGATGGGCGAGAACGCGAGCCCCGCGGCCTCGCCGTCGCCGGAGGCCTGGTTGGCCGCGGTCGCGACCACGTCGCCCTGGGCATCGCGGACGGAGAACGAGAACTCGCCCGCCGCCGCGGCGCGGCCCGCCAGCGTCTTGGTGGCGTTGATAACCGCGCCGCCCTCGCCGCCGAGCGTTCCGGTGGCCTCGTAGGAGTTCTGGAACGCGACCGTCACGGGCGCGGGCGTCGCCATGGCGTCATCTGCCGTGGAGACCTCGCTGCGGGCGACCTCGACGCCGTCCTTGGCAACCGTGGTCGTGACCATGAGCTTGCCCGTCGCGGTATCGTAGGCGGGCGCGATGGTCACCGTGCGCGGCACGGTGTCGTTGGTGTAGCCCTCGCCGCCGAGCTTGGTCTCGGTGACGGTGAAGCTGTAGGTCTTGCCCGCGTCGGCGTCGGTGAACTTCACATCGCTGCCCGAAGCAGCGCCGATGAGGTCGACCAGGTCGGCCTTCCCATCGTCAGCCGCGGCCACGGCGTAGGCGTCCTTGTCGGTCTTGAGGCCGAGCTTGGCGGCCGTCTCAGCGTCCGCGGTCACGGTGAAGGCGAACTGCCCCGCCTCCATGGCGCGGCCGGAAAGCGTCTTGGACAGGCGCATTCCCGCGCGGGCCGAGTAGTCGAGCTCGGTCGTGTAGGTGTTGACGAAGTCGCCGCCGCTCACCTCCGCGATCGCGGGCGTCGTGGCCGTGAGGTTGCCGGAGCCGTCGTCGGTCACGGTCACCGTCATCGTGGCGACGTGGTCGTCGTAGGCCACGCCGGCGATGGCGGAGCCGTCATCGGGCCTGACCTCGCGCACCGTGTAGGTGAAGGTCTTGGCGCGCACGCGCTTGCCGCCGACCTCGGCAAACTCGGCGTCCTTGATGTCGTCGAGCATGTAGCGGATGGGGCCGAAGCCGAAGGCGACCCTATCGCCCGCCTTGGTGCCGGCGGCGGCCGTCACACTGACGGTCTTGGAGCCGTCGGCAGAGCCATCGGGCATGGGAGCGCCGCCCTCGCCCGTGAGCGCGAACTGAAAGCTATCGCCCTCCGCCCAGTCGCGGCCCTCGAGCGTCTTGGTGAAGAGTCCCGCGGTGGAGACGTCCCTGCCCTCGGTGGCCGTTCCGTACGTGTTGGTGAACGCTGCAGTCGCGCCTGCCTCGGTCACGGTGCCCTCGGCCCCCTCGGCCGTGGTCGCGTAGCCCTCGGCGGCATCCTCGGTCACGGTATAGTGCGCGCCCACGGGTAGGCCGGAGATGATCTTCTCCCCGCCATCCTTAAGCGTGAAGTTCGCCTTGCCGTCCGCGAACGTCACGGCGTGCTCGCCCTTGCCGAAGGTGCCGGAGACGGGCTCGCCGTCCCCGTCGGCCAGCGCGACCGTGAAGCCGAACTCGCGCTGGCTGTCGCCGCCGACGACCGTCTTCTTGACGGTGAGGCTGCCCTCGCGGGACACGTTGTTGTGGGTCGTGTTGGTCTGGGATTCGTTCTCCCCCACCTTGACCGTGGCGGTGTTGGAGATGTCGTCGACCACGGCGGCTTCGGCGGAGACCTTCACGTCAAAGCTGAGCGTGCCCGTGGCGCCCGCAGCCTGCTCGCCGAGCGACCAGGTAAGGGTGCGCGTCGCGGCGTCGTAGGCGGCACCGTCGGCAGAACCCTCAACATAGTTAACGCCCTTGGGCAGGACATCGGTCACCGTCACGTCGGCCGCTTGCGCGGCGCCCCTGTCGTCGACGCTGTTATTGGCCCAGCCGATGGTATAGGTGAGGATATCGCCCACGCCCACCGGCTTGCCATCCACATCGACCTTGGCGCCCGAGGCGTTCGCCTTGGTGACGGTCTTGGTGTTGTCGTGCGGCGTGAAGGTGTTGGTGAAGGTCTTCTTGCCCCGCTCGTTGGAGATCTCGGCCTTAAGGCCGGCACCGGTCTGAGTCACCGCGATGTCGAAGGTGTAGGCATGCGCGTCGTCCTCAATCAGGACATCGCCGCTTGCTTTCTCGGTCACGGTCGCGTGGTAGGTGCCCGGATTGGTGAAGCTGAGCTCGCCAAAGGAAACCTTGCCGTCCTTGTCATTCTTCGCCTCGATTGGGTAGCCCTCGAGGACATTGCCCGCACCGTCGGTGAGGGAGAGCTCGAAGGTGAACTCCCCCTCCTGGAGGCCGGGCTTGCGGCCTCCTGCGAGCACCTTGGTGAGCTCGGGGACGGACGCCGTGGCGGGGGCGGGGTCGAAGGTGTTGGTGAAGGCAGCGGAGGCGACCTGATCGGCCGAGATGGAGCCATCAGCCCTAGATCCCTCGACTCCGTTCACCGCGGCTTTGTAGCCATCGGCGGCACGTTCGGTCACCGTGTAGGCGGTTCCCGCGGGCAGCCCCGTGATCCTCGCCGTCTGGCCATCTTTGAGCTTGAGGGTCGCCTTGCCGTCCTCGAACGTCGCGTCACCGTAGGCGCCGGATACTTTGCGGCCCGCGGCATCGGTGGCCTCAACCACAAACTTAAATATCTTGCCCGCGTCGACCGCCAGGCCCTCGCGCGCCGCGACGGTCTTGGAGACGTCGAGCTCGCCCGTCTTCACGGCGTTGGTCACGGTGAAGCCGCGCTCGGCGTCGCCGGAGACCTTGGAGCTGTAGCCCTCGACGGGGTCCTCGGCCACGGCGTAGTCGATCACGGCGCCGGACTTGGAGTACTTGGCCAGGCCCTCGAAGGAGCCCTTCCAGTTATTGGACTTTGACAGCTCGATCGACTCGCCGGTGTCCTTCCCGTCGGCGAGCAGGCGCACGGTGGCCTTCTCGGCCGCCGGGCCGACCCACTTCTTCTCGACGGGCACCGAGACCTTGGCCGTGGAGGCGTTGGTCACGGTGAAGCCGCGCTCGGCGTCGCCGGAGACCTTGGAGCTGTAGCCCTCGACGGGGTCCTCGGCCACGGCGTAGTCGATCACGGCGCCGAAAGCATCACGCTGCGGCAGGTTGGAGAAGACGCCCTCCCAGTCGTCAGACTCGCTCAGGGTGATCGAATCGATGACGGTATCGCCGTTCTTGAGATTTACTTTTACCTTATCAGGATGGGGAATCCTGGGGTTCTCCCAGACCTTTTCGATGGGAATGTTGATGTTCTCGGACTTGCCGATGACAACACCGCCGTTGGCGCCGATGCCGCCTCCCAACGGCGCCGTATTGCCAGAGATCGTCAGCGACGTCTGGCCGCCGCCGAGGTTATACACATCCTCGCTCATCACAGATTTAAGCGCGACGTTCGGCGTGGCGTCGGTAAAGGACAGGGGCTCGCCGTTGTCACCATCGGGCGAGAATCGCGGGATTTTGGGGTTTGTTGCCGCAGTGGTGCCCTCGGGGTTAAACAGTCCACCGTCTCTGTACCAGCTGACCTTTCCGCCGCCCGGAGCGCGGTTGGCCAAGGTCAGTTTGTATTTGGCGTCTTTGGCGCCGGTGAAGACGAGGTCGTCTCCCGCCTCATCGGCCGAGTTCCTGGCGATCAGGCCACCGTTCTGGACGTAGACCTTGGCATCTCCGGTCGGGCAGAACCACATGCCGCCGCCCTGCTTTTTCGCATGGTTATCAACAACGAGAGCGTTTTCGATATGGAGCGTGCTATAGACGAGATACTCGTTGCCTTCGCTATATACGCCGCCACCCATATTCCGAGCAGTATTGTCCTTGATCTCGCCCGCACTGAGCTTGACGTCATCTGAATAGGTATAGATGCCTCCGCCGGCGGAAGCGGAGTTACCCGATACGGAGCCACCTTTCATAGTGAAAGCGGTATGGTCCCTACCACCCTGCTGCAGGCCGCGATCGACCACGCACACTCCGCCGCCTTTGCCATCAGAATACGCAATATTGTCCTCGATCTTGCCGCCCTTGAGGGTAAACTCGGCATTCCCTTCGACGTGCACTGCGCCGGAGGGAGTTCGATTCCCAAGCTTATAGCCTCTGTTGCGCACAAGCTGACCACCGGTCATCTCAAAGGAGGCTCTCTGGTTACGAGCCTCGCTGTACATGACCACCGCGCCGCCCTGATAGCCGGCGTTATCCTCGATACTGCCGTTACTCATCTCAAGGTGGGCATCGCCCATCAGCATGATGCCGGTAGACGAAAGGTAATTACCATCGCCGTCTGCGGAGAAAGACACGTGATTCTTACGGATAACGCCGCCCTTCATGACAACATGAGCGCCGTCTTTCGCGTGGACAGCGCCGCAATACGCGTCCTTAAGTTCGCACTGCTCGATAACGCCGCCCGTCATGGTAAGCGAAGCCTTGTCTCCCGACACGTCGATGACACCCGTATTGACGGTGTTCGCAGCGCCGTCGCACACAACGGCCTCGTCAGAGAGCACAACCGCTCCCCTGCTAGAAATAATGGCGCCCTTGTTGTAGCGACCCCTCAGGGACGCTTTCCCCGACAACTCGAGGGATGCCCTCTCGGCAACATTGACCAGTACGGAGACGCCGCTATTCTTTGTTGCCAAGATGGCATAGGGCTCATCCGACGTGATCTTAATCATCTTCCCGGCAGGAATCGTGAGCGTGGAGCCGAGCTTCACGTGCTTTTTCAGGGTGATGACGGTTTCCTTGCCATCGGGGGCCTCGTTGACCAGCTCCTGAAGGGTCTTGGTGCTGTCATCGCTCACGGTACCGCCGACGCCGTCATCGATGTGCTCGCGCGTGTAGACGATATCGACGCCAGAGGACGGGAGGTTCTCCGAGCCGGTGATGTCGTCCATGCTGTTTTCGATTGTGATCTTCTGAACCGTGCTGTCGTCAAACATACCCAAGGGTATTTTGGTGAGGCCGCGCCCGATCGTCACATCCCTCACGCCACCTACGCCCGAGAAGGCTGCCCTGCCAACGGAAGTCACGGAATCCGGAATGGAAAGCTGCTCCGGCAACGTGCCGTAATAGAAGGCGTAGTTGCCAATTGTCTCAAGTGTCCTGGGAAGCTGGACGGCGACGTTGCTCTGGATAAAGGCCCACTCACCGATACTCTTCAGGCTGTCGCAAAGCCCCACGATCTTAACCGGTGTGTAGCAGAACGCATTGTCCGGAATGTTCTGAAGCGAGGACAGATCCACGGACGCCTGCAGATTTTTGCACTCGTAAAAAGCCCCCCAGCCCATCTTTGTCACCTTGCTTAGATTGGGCACGCTCACCAGGCTGGCGCACCCCTGGAAAGCAGAGGATCCGATGCTCTTCAATGTGCCTGGGAAATCGATCCCAGTCAAACTCGAGCAAGTCCGAAACGCCCCATCCCCGATGGACTCGATTTCGCTCAGCGCGGTGACGGACGTGAGAGAGGTGCATCCGTCAAACATGTGCGAGGGGATCTTGGTAACCGAAGCGGGCAACGACACGCTTGTCAGAGACGTGCAGTCTTCGAACACGCCCGTTATGGTGTCGGAGAAGGCGACATCTTTTGGAAACTCGATGCCTGTGAGGGCCGTAGCCCCCTCGAAGGCGCCCGAGCCCGAAATCATTTTGAGGGTTGAGGGGAGATCGATCTCCGAAAGGTTGCTGCAGCCATAGACCATCATGTTGGCGCTAATCTCCTCGACGCCCTCATCGAAATAGAGCTTTTCGAGCGAGCCAGCGTTTTGCAGCGAGCAAGCGAAGTTCTTGATGGAGCCAGGGATATGGAGCTCCTTGACCTTTGCGAACCTCCGGAAATTCCCTCCGTACATTTTTTCGAGCGTGTCGGGAAGCGTCAGCTGCTCAACGTTCTTGGCCACGATACCAGACGAGAAATAAAGTTTGGTGACTTTGTAGGTCTGGCCACCATGCTCGATGGAGCTGGGCACACTCACCGCGGTCACACTGTCGTCGGCAACAATACCTGTGATTTCCGCCGTGCCCTTATCCGTGGTCTCGCACGAATAGGTCACGCCGTCCTGGGTGATCTCAAACTCCTCCGCAGTATACGCAGTCCGCGATTCCGTGGCCGCATATGCGACACCGGCCGTCGCGCCAACGGATAAACATCCGAAGCCGAGAACCAGCGCAAGGCAGAGAGCAGCGACTCTCTGCCCCCCCCCCGCCGAAAACTTTCCTCTCCAATTCCCTTCTCCCCCTCTGGTGTCGCCTTCTCTTCCCACGAGCGATCTATTGATTAAGGACAGTTAAAGACAACATTATGACCAAAGAGGCCCATCATGGAGATAATCCACGTCTTCGCCCGAAATGGTAATTAATTGGCATGATTAATCGGCGAACAACTGAACGAAGAGCAATCTACTAATGGCACATAAATGGCGGCGTCAACACCTGAAGTGCAAAAAGACTACTTTTCTAGATGCGGCCGAGGTCGTAGGCTCGCGCAACAGACTCGCCGGCACAGATGAGGTTGGTTGTGGCTTCTTGCGAATCGAGTGCCCGCTCCAGGTCCATGGGCTTGCGGCAGATCGGCAAAACCAAGTCAATACCCTGCCCATATACCGCATCCAGGTTGACAGCGCGACCGCCCACGACAGCGATCACCGGCTTGCCACACCGCTTGGCACGGCGTGCCACGCCCACCGGCGCCTTACCGGCGGCGGACTGCTCATCCATATTGCCCTCGCCTGTAATGACCAGGTCGACATCGCGTACACGCTCGTCAAACCCCACGAGATCGAGCACCGTCTCCACGCCCGAGCGCAACTCGGCACCGAGCGCCAGCAGCGCGGCACCTAGGCCGCCGGCGGCACCTGCGCCGGGCACGCCGAGCACCGAGCCAAATGTCCGTGCGCCCTCGGGTGCGCGCAACAATCCCTGGACTCGAGCTCCGGCAATCGCAGCGTCGAGCAAGCGGCCGTAGCCGACCATCCAGCTGTCGCACCTGCTCAGCGCCTCGGCATCATCAGCCGGCAGACCCTTCTGTCCGCCGAACACCGCAAGCGCGCCGCGACGCCCCACGAGTGGGTTCTCGACATCCGAAAGCACAACGATACGAGCGCCATCCAAAGCCTGCAGCGCGGGCGCCAAATCAACGCTCGCCACCCGCTCAAGGCCTGCAAGACCGGGGGCGACATCGCATCCCTGATCATCGACCACACGCGCGCCCAGCGCCTGCAGCATGCCGGCGCCACCGTCGTTAGTGGCACTGCCGCCCAGACCAATATAGAGTGTCTTTGCGCCCGTGCGAACCACGCGAAGCATGAGCTCGCCCACGCCATAGGTTGTAGCAACCAGCGCCGACGACTCCGTGCAAGGCGAGTACCCAATGCCGGCCGCCTCGGCCATCTCGATGACCGCGGACTCGCGCTCGACATCAACCAGCATCCGGGCAGACGCGCGCTTGCCCAAGGGACCTGCCACCTCGCAGGCCACAATCTCACCGCCGCACGCGGCAACGGCATCGAGCGTTCCCTCGCCACCATCTGCCAGCGGCAACGCGGCCACCTGGGCATCGGGCCACACACGGCGCATGCCCTCGGCAACCGCCGCCTCCGCCTGTGCACTCGAAACGCTGCCCTTAAAGGAGTCGATCGCCAGCAGCACACGGCGGGGCCGGCGGCACGCGGGGCCAAAGTCAACCGCCGCGCCAGCATCCTCTTCGGCACACGCGAGCGCCTCAGCATGAGCGGCATGCGCCTCAAGATCGGCCCCGCAACCGCAGCCAGCACCATCGGCGTCACGCAGCCCACTAAAATAGTCGCTCAACACCTCACGACACTCCTCCGCCAGCACGCCGGCATGTACGTTAAACCGATGATTCAGGCGCGAATCGGCATTCAGGTCATACAGCGAACCCAGCGCGCCCGCCTTGGCGTCGCTCGCGCCATACACGCAGCGCCCCACGCGCGCGTTGACCATAAGCCCCGCGCACATGCAGCAGGGCTCGAGCGTCACGTAGACCGTACAGTCGGAAAGGCGCCAGCGACCGAGCGACCGAGCGGCAGCGCACAGGGCCGCGAACTCTGCATGCGCCGAAGGGTCCTGATCGAGCTCGCGACGATTATGCGCCCGCGCGACAATCTCGCCCGCGCGCACCACCACGGCACCAATCGGTACCTCGCCTACCGCAGCGGCGGCGCGCGCCTCGGCCAGCGCCTCGCGCATGAACTTCTCGTCGATTTCGGTGATCGTCATCGTTCGCCTTCCCTGTTGCAAATTCAAAACGATGCTATCATTACGACTCACGGAGAGATGGCAGAGCGGTTGAATGCGGCGGTCTTGAAAACCGTTGAGCGCGAGAGCGTTCCGGGGGTTCGAATCCCCCTCTCTCCGCCACTTTTAGTGATGCACCGGTGTCATGGTCCGCTCAAACAGCGCATCGACCACGTCGGCCATCTCGGGTCGACGCTCAAGATCGTGGCCCGATTCCCACCATATCGTGAAAAGTCGAATAATACCGCCGGCGACAAACTCAGACGTCGTCTCGAGTGACACGGGGGCCAGGGCATCCTCGGCAAGCACGTTCATCACACGCTCGCGGATGGAGCGGGCAATGCGGTCGCAAATAACGTTGGCCAGCATTCCCGACATGCTGCTCGCCAAAATGTTGTCCATGAGCTGCTCATGGGCCAGAATCAGGTCCATGGCATCGTCCAAAATCGCGTGCCGAAGCGCGCGCACGTCCTCGGCAGACACTGTGCCGGCCTCATCGGGCTGTTTTTGCGGCAAGCCGGACATGAGCTCATCGATATAAAAGGCAAAGTAATCGTTCTTGTCGCGAAAGTGCTTGTAGAACGTCGTGCGGCGAATCATGGCGCGGTCGCACAGCATGGCAACCGTCACGTCCTCAAACCGATGCTCTTCGAGCAGCTCAGTAAAGGCCTCGAACAGGGCCCGATAGGTTTTCTTGATGCGAAGGTCCATACGTATCGCCCTCCTCAAGGAAAAGACAGCGCTCACTAATCTGTCGCATATCTTACACCTGTATCGCCCGCCCCCTGGCGATTGGCCTCACCTTGGTGGAAACATAACGCTTACCGGAAAGTTCGGTATCGCCAAGGGTTGCGGGTATACTAGTAGCGTTACACCAACGGCAGCCGGCGGAAGACGCCGCGGCCATTCGAAACGGAGGCACCATGATTCCCGTCATCATCGGTATCGTTGTTGTCGTTGTGATTGTCTGCGCCATCGCCGGCATCTACAACAACATGGTCACCAAGCGCAATCGCATTGATAACGCCTGGCAGAACATCGACACGCAGCTGCAGCGCCGCAACGACCTGATCCCTAACCTAGTCGAGACCGTCAAGGGCTATGCCAAACACGAGCAGGACACGCTTGCCGCCGTGGTCAACGCGCGCAACGCCGCCGTAAGCGCCACCACGCCCGAAGCCAAGATGGAAGCCGACAACGTGCTGACCGGCGCTCTGCGCCAGCTCTTCGCCGTGGCCGAGGCTTACCCCGATCTTAAGGCGAACACCAACTTTACGCAGCTCCAAGCCACGCTCGAAGACACCGAGAACAAGGTGAGCTACGCGCGCCAGAGCTACAACGACTGCGTGCTCAGCTACAACAACGCCATCCAGACGTTCCCTGCCGTCATCTTTGCCGGCATCTTCCAGTTTAAGGAGCGCCAGGGCTTCGAGGCCGCCGAAGCAGCCCGCCAGGCACCGACCGTCAAGTTCTAACAGATCCGCAGCGTATCCTTAATCGGGTATATGCATAAACCGCCCCGTCGAATGCATACTTCGACGGGGCGGTTTCCTTTGTCGCGAAGGTCCCCCTCAAGGCGCCGTGCATTTTTGGGAGTATTCAGCACAGCCAAGAGCTTTGGGCTCCGCAGCAGAGGCGTTAGATAGCGAATACCCCTGCAGCCAGAGACCCAGCAGCCCATAACACCGCCTATTATTCGCGAAAAGCATCGACAAGCACGGATTTTTGCCCGAACGACGGTATACAGGAGCCTTCGATTACAGAATACTCGCAAAAATGCACGTCGCCACCACCCCCACATGGCGCGACGCAAAACAAAAGCGCGGCCTAAAAGGCCGCGCGCCATCTTTATTCAGATTAATTATTGTTCGTTGTGACATCGCCGAGCCCGCAGGGCGGAGAGCAAGACAAATTACGCGACGGTGTAAACCCAGTTGTGCTTATCCTCAACAGCACCAGACTGGATGCCCGTCAGGGTCTCGCGAAGCTTCTTCATCACAGGGCCGATCTCGGTGTAGCCAGCCGGGAAGGTCACGGTCTCGTCGGCGCCGTAAACCTTGTTGTCGATCTCGCCGACCGGGGAGATAACGGCAGCGGTGCCGCACAGGCCGCACTCGACAAAGGTACCGGCCTTGACCTCGGTCCACTCGACAGGGCGTTGGTCGACGGTAATGCCCAGGTCCTCGGCAACCTGAACAAGCGAACGACGGGTGATAGAGGGCAGGATGGAGTCGGTGTGCGACTGCGGAACGACGAGCGTGCCGTCCTCCTTCACGAACAGAACGTTCGCGCCGCCGGTCTCCTCGACATAGGTGCGGGACTCAGAGTCGAGATACAGGTTCTCGGCATAGCCCTCGCGATGGGCCTCCATCGTGGGCTTGAGGGACATGGCGTAGTTCAGGCCAGCCTTGATGTTGCCGGTGCCGTGCGGTGCGGCGCGGTCGTACTCGGAAACGCGCAGCTTGACGGGCTTGAAGCCACCCTTAAAGTACGGACCGACCGGGGTCACGAGAATGCGGAACGTGTACTCAGGAGCGGGAGCCACGCCGATCACGTCACCGGAGCCGATCATAAACGGACGCACGTACAGGGTCGCGCCGGAACCGAAGGGCGGAACCCAGGCGGCGTTGGCAGAAACGACCTGCTTGACGGCCTCGACGAACTTGTCCTTGGGGAACGGGGGCATCTCGAGGCGCTGCGCAGAGTTGTACATACGCTCGGCGTTCATGTCGGGACGGAAGCAGACGATGCTACCGTCCTCGGCGGTGTAGGCCTTCAGGCCCTCAAAGACCTCCTGGCAGTAATGGAAGATGCCGCCGCACTCGGAGACATGCAGGGTGTGGTCGGTAGTCAGGCCGCCCTCGTCCCACTCGCCATCCTTCCAATGAGCCTCGTAGCTGTAATCGGTCTTCATGTAGCCAAAGCCGAGGCTACCCCAATCGATATCCTTCTTCTCGACAGTCATATGTCGCTCCTTACATACACAGTTGCATACTCGCGAACCCGCACGCAAGGACCGGGGCCGACCGCGTCGCAACATCGCACGCCCGGAGCGTAGAGCCGGACGGGACACGCGGACAGCATCAAAGCCGATGGCACGTCGATTCGCATGCACGAGATTGTACTCCGCACACGCATCGGATAAAACGTTTTTCTTTAACTAACTAAAGTATTTTCATTTGACCGAAGCAAAAAGGCCCGCCACCGTAAGCGGTGACGGGCCTCAACTGCACGGTTTGCGCGCTGGCTCGAGCTAAGCGTTCTTTTTGCCCAGCTTAGCCTTAACCAGACCGACCACGGTCGGGATAATCGACACGGCAACGATGCCAACGATTAGCAGCTCAAAGTGCTCCTGCACAAAGGGAATGCCGCCAAAGAAGTAGCCCAGCAGCGTAAAGACCGTCGACCAGGTAATGCCGCCCAGCACGTTAAAGATGACAAAGTTGCGCCAGTGCATGCCGCCCATGCCAGCGATGAAGGGCACAAAGGTGCGGATAAACGGAAAGAAGCGGCCCAGGAAGATGGCCAGGTGGCCCCACTTGTCCAAGAAGTCCTCGGACTTTTTGATGCGCTCGGGCGTCATGGCCTTGACCTTGCCCGAGGCAATGATCTTTTTGCCAAAGAAATGGCCGATCATAAAGTTGCACTGATCGCCCAAAATGGCAGCGGCCCATGCGGTGGCCAGAAGCGCCACAATGTTAAAGCCGCCGTTGTGGGCGAAGAAACCCGAGGCGAACAGCAGCGAATCACCGGGAAGGAACGGGAAGAACACCACGCCCGTCTCGATAAAGATGATCAGGAACACGCAGCCGTAGGCCATAAGCGGGCCGGCGGCGATCCAGCTGGCGATCGCGGTGCGCGGGTCCTTAAGCAGCTCGGCGATAAAATTGATGAAACCCATGAAGTAAAACCTCTCAGTTGTGGGCGCGGATACGTCCAAGTTGACCAGTATACGGTTGCGGCGCCCCCTCGTGCGCAACCCCACAAAAGCATGACTCCATTACCAGCAAGTTTGCATAACTGACACCTGTCGTGCAAAGCTGCCAAGATTGTTCTACCTAATCCCTAGCGAATCGCTATACTTTATTGAATCGCATTGCCATGGCGCTAAGGGAGGGCGGCCGGTGAGCTTTATCAATACCATTCGCGAGGACATCAAGACCGTCCAAGCGCAGGACCCCGCCGCGCAAAACGGTCTGGTCATTTTCCTTTCCTATCCTGGCCTGCATGCCAAGTGGAACCACGTACCCGAGCACTGGCTCTGGGAGCACGGTCATCGCTCGCTCGCCCGCGTGCTCTCGCAAATCACCCGCCACATCACCGGCGTCGAGATTCATCCCGCCGCACAGATCGGCAAGCACTTCTTTATCGACCATGCCATGGGCGTCGTCATCGGCGAGACCACCATCGTGGGCGACAACTGCGTGCTCTACCAGGGCGTCACGCTCGGCGGTACCGGCAACGAGACCGGCAAACGCCACCCAACGCTCGGCGATAACGTCACCGTGGGCACGGGCGCCAAGGTGCTCGGCAACATCCGCATCGGCAACAACGTCAAAATCGGCGGCAACTCGGTTGTCGTCAAGGACGTGCCCGACAACTGCACCGTCGTGGGCGTGCCGGGACGCATCATCAAGCGCAACGGCTGCCGTGTGTTCGAGGAGAGTTTCGACGCCAAGCAGCATCGCGAGTACATGCCCGATGACGCCGCCGAGCAGTCCGCCCTCAACCGCCAGGGTATCACCGAGAATGCCCGCCGCGTCAAAGAACTCGAGCGAGAGGTGGCCGAGCTCAAGGCCCTCGTCGCCAAGCTCGTGGACGAGCGCTAGGAACGCGAGCGGCACAAAACAACATCGGCACCGACGCAAAAGGCTCGCCAGGGAATCCATCCCCGGCGCGCCTTTCTTTTTGATGTGACATGCGGGACTGTCCCTTTGTCACATTATGCGAACTGACTCAGATAGAGGTCGGCGTAAGCACCCTCGGCAGCCAGCAGTTCCTTATGCGTGCCTTGCTCGATAATGTTGCCGTGATCCATGACCAAGATCAGGTCGGCGTCCACGATCGTCGACAGGCGATGCGCGATCACAAAGCTTGTGCGCCCATGCATGAGCGCGTCCATGGCACGGCCGATGGCAAGCTCGGTGCGCGTATCCACGCTTGAGGTCGCCTCATCCAGAATGAGAATCGCCGGGTTGTTGAGCAGCACGCGCGCAATGGTCAGCAGCTGACGCTGGCCCTGGCTGATGCTTTCGGCATCATTGGCCACGCGCGTGTCGTAGCCCTGCGGCATGGTGCGCACAAAGAAGTCGACCTGCGCGGCGCGGGCGGCAGCCACGATCTCATCGCGCGTTGCCTCGGGGCAGCCGTAGGCGATGTTTTCGGCAATCGTGCCGTCGAACAGCCAGGCGTCCTGCAGCACCATGCCAAACTGCTGACGTAGCTCACCGCGGTTCACGAGGCGCGTATCCACACCGTCGAGCGTAATGCGGCCGCCGTCGATTTCGTAAAAGCGCATGAGTAAGTTGATGAGCGTGGTCTTACCCGCACCCGTTGTTCCCACCACCGCAATCTTCTGACCCGGTTCGGCGGTAAACGACACGTCGCACATGAGCGGCTTTTCGGGCGTGTAGCCAAAGCGCACATGCTCAAAAGCGACACGGCCCTCCACGCGACCCGGCAGATTGGCAGCCTCGCCCGGCTGCGGATCGGCCTCCATCTCGGGCTCATCGAGCAGGTCGAACACGCGCTCCGCACTCGCCAGCGCGCTCTGCAGCGAGTTGAAAGTGAACGACAGCTGCGTCATGGGTTCGGACGCCTCGTAGATAAACTGGAAGAACGCCTGGAACACGCCGACGGTCATGTGACCGGCGACCAGCATGCTGCAGCCCACGAGCGCAATCACGATCTGCGCCAGGCGACCGATAAAGCGAACCGCGGGTCCGACGGCGTTGATCATAAAGTCGGCCTTGGTACTCACGCGCGCCAGCTCGCCCGAGGCCTCGTGCACCTCGGCAGAGCTCTGGTGCTCACGGTTGAATGCGCGAATCACCAAACGGCCCGAATAGCCCTCCTCGACCGCGCTCGTGATTTTGGACACCCATTCCTGACGCTCGCCCGTCACATCATGCGTACGGCGCGAAACCACCTTGGTCACCAGCAGCGATACCGCCGTAAAACCCAAAAAGATCAACGTGAGCCTAACGCTATAGACGAACATCATGATGATGGCACCCGTCACGGTACCGATCGATACCAGCAGCTGCAGCAATCCGCGCTGCATACTCTCGGACATCTTGTCCAAGTCGTTGGTCGCGCGGCTGACCACCTCACCGGGGCGATGTGCGTCAAAGTAGGCGAGCGGCAGGCGGCTGAGCTTTTGCGCGATGCGGTTGCGCAGACGCAGGTTGAGTCGCTCGGCCACACTCGACATCAAAAAGCTCTGCAACGCATAGAACGACCCGGCAGCCGTCCAGATCAAGAAGTAGACAAAGATGGTCTTGCCGCATTGGTCCCAGGTGATGCTGAAGGTGGTTCCGCTGGCAAACGCCACCTGTATATGGCCCCACAGCTCGTCGATAACATGGGCGCTATATGCCGGCGCGGCGGTGTTAAAGATGACGTAGAACACGATGCTCGCAAACACGATGTAGAAGCGCCAATGGTCGCCGGCGGCCTCGCCCCACAAGCGGCGCACCGTCGCCCAGGTATCGCGGGGTTTCTCGTCCTCATCCTCGTCGTCCACATCGCGCATGCGCTCTGCTTCCGCGCGGGCACGCTCGTCCTCGGCACGCTCGTTTTCCTCGTACAGCGCTTGGCGGCGAGCCTCACGCTCGGCCGCGACCTTGGCGGCGTCATCCAGCTCGGTCGGCGCGGCAGCCTGCTCGACCGCTTCCTCGGCAGCGTCCGCAGCGGCGGCATCGATAGTGTCGCTGTGCTTCTTGAGCTCCCCGGTCATGCTACTCACCTCCCTTCATTTGCGATTCCGCGATGGCGCGGTATACCTCACAGGTTTCCATAAGCTCGCCATGCGTGCCCAAGCCCACGACCTCGCCATCCTTGAGCACGACAATCTGGTCGGCGTGCAGAATCGTCGAGATGCGCTGCGCGATGATGAGCACCGCGGCGTCGCGCGTCTCGTCCTGCAGCGCATGGCGCAGGGCCGCATCGGTCTTAAAGTCCAGGGCCGAAAAACTGTCGTCGAAGATATACAGGTCGGCGCGCTTCATGAGCGCGCGAGCAATGGCCAGGCGCTGGCGCTGACCACCCGAGAAGTTCGTACCGCCCTGGGCAACCGGGGTATCGAGCCCCTGCGGTTGATCGAGCACAAAGGTGCTCTGGGCAACCTGCAGCGCATGAAGCATGTCCGCCTCGGTCGCGTCCTCGTTGCCAAAGCGCAGATTGCTTGCCACGGTGCCCGAGAACAGCCACGCCTTCTGCGGCACATAGGCAATGCGCCCGCGAATCTCGTCTTGCGAAAGGTCGCGCAGGTCAACACCGTCCAGGCGAATGGCGCCCTTCGTGGCATCGTGAAAACGCAGCAAGAGCTTTGCCACCGTCGACTTACCCGAACCGGTCGAGCCCACGATCGCGGTGGTCTGCCCGCGACGACAGGCAAAGCTCAGGTCGCACAGGGTGTCCTCGTCGGCATCGTCAAAGCGAAACGACATGTGATCGAACACGGCGACCGCATCGGCCCCGTCCTTTGAATCGGACGCGGCCGCATCGAGCGTACGCTGGCCATCGACGATGCTCGGCTTAATCTCCAGCACCTGCTGTGCGCGGTTCAGACATGCGGCGGCACGCGGAAGCGTCAGCACCACCATCTGGGCCATCATCACAAAGAACAGGATCAGAAGCGCATACTCCAGCACCGCCGAGATGCTCGCGATCTGCATGGCGTGGGCGCCCACGCGGTTGCCGCCCACCCACAGTACCGCCACCTCGGCGATATTCATCAGAAAGAAGGTGGAGCTGTCGAGGCCCACAAACAGATGGTTGACTTTGATGGCGTTGGCGGCGTAGTCGCTAAACACCTCGTCCAGGCGCTGTTCCTCACGACGCTCCTTGTTAAACGCACGGATGACGCGCACGCCCACGATGTTTTCGCGCAGCACCACGTTCATGCGGTCGATAAAGCTCTGCAAGCGCATAAAAATCGGAGCCGCGTTGGCAACCGTAAAGACCGCCGCAACCAGCACGATCGCAACCACGACGCCCAGAAGCATGCCCATGGCCGGATCGATGAGCCAGGCGAAGATGATGCCTGCCACCGCCAGGAACGGCACCGGCAGCACCAGCTGAATGGTCTGCAGAATCGCCTGCTGAATCACGTTGATGTCGTTGAGCGAGCGCGTGATCATCGAACCCGTGCCAAAGCGCTCAAAGTCACTGGCAGACAGCTCGAGCGACTTGTCGTAGACGGCATTGCGGATATCGCAGGCCACGTTGGCGGCCAGGCGCGCCGAAAGATAGCAGCCCAACACCGCGCCGCCGCTGGCCATGCCGGTCGCGATAAGCATGTAGAGACCGTTGCACAAAATGTAGTCGACATCGCCCGTGGTGATACCGGTGTTGACCATGTTCGCCAACATCGTGGGTACCAGCAGTGTGCCGACGTTGTCGATTAGCAGCACCAACAACGTCACCGCGACAAGCCTGCGATACGGCTTCATAAACCTCATTAAGAGTCGCACGACTCCCCCTCACCTTGATTCTCGGCCTGGCTCTCGGCAGCGATATGCTGCTTAAAGGCATCGCACTCATCGCCGAGCGCATGGGAAAATTTTCCGATTAGGCGCATGATTTCGCGTTGCTCACACGGCTCAAGCGCGCCAAAGGCTCGCTGCTCGGCCTTGAGTGCCGGCAGCGCATAACGCTCGGCAAACCGCATGCCCGCTTCGGTCAAACGCACAACCTTGTTCTTACGGCTGCCTTCGGCAAACTCCAACGTTGCAAAGTCCCGCGCCGTCAAGGTTTTAATGGCCGAGTTGATGGTCTGCTTGCTGTAGAACCATTCGCTCGTCAGGCGGCTTACGGCAATACTGCCGCCCGCCGTGCTGGTATCGACGAGCATCCAGTAAGCGCAGTCCGAAAGACCGCAGGCGCGCGAGAACTCCGAATAGATATGGTCGAGTCCATTGAGCAACCGGTCGAAGTCGACCAGCGCAACCGCACTATTCATCTATCCCACCATTCGATTGTCCGATTTTTGACCAATTTTGTATCTCTAGATTAGTCCGAGTTTTGACTATCGTCAACAGGCTCTCCGCAAATGCTTGCACTTTTATGGCCTATCGGCAGAAAAAGACCGCCGGCGCGGGGGCAGCGCCAGCGGTCACGTGAAAATCGGGTTTTATTGCCCGTTAAGCGGCGACGGCCTCATAGACCGTAGCGCCCGAGAAGCTGTCATGCAGGCTCTTGCCGGCAATCCACGGCAGCTCGACGACCTCGCAGACCGTATTGACCAGCTCGGAGCAGTCAGTAAAGTGGCCCTTGTCGTTGAGGGCCTCGCAATCCTGAACACGCCAATAGCCATCGGTGTGCGTGATGTAGTACTCGTGATCATCAATCGTCACAAAAGCGCGCGTCTTGGAACGCAGCAGCTTCAGAAATCCTTCGAAGTCGGTCTCGACGACATCTCCAGCCTGGAACATGATGTTACCTCCTGGCCCGGCGCCACCACGGCGCATTGATAAACGTTGGTACTCCTTTAGTAAAACCTTTATCAGAGGTTATGCGTTCGTCATTTAGGCAAGTGGTAAAAAACCGCAGGGTAGACGGGATAAAACGTTTAACCATCCCATTTGTTTGTCACATTCTGAAGGTACTTTTATGCAAACCTACTTTTCCAATTGGAATCTACCCTTTTGGCCGGGCAATTGACCGTCTATCGTTTGAGCCCGACGGGTATGAACGGGGCATCTGCAACGCCACCGCAAGGAGACACCATGGAGACTATCGAAGCACTCATCCACCGCCGCAGCTGCCGCAAATACAGCGATCGTCCCGTCGAGGTCGAAAAGCTTGCACGTATTATCGAAGCTGGCCAATATGCACCGAGCGGCATGGGCCGCCAACCGGTGACGTTTGTCGCCGTCACCGACCCCGCGACCGTCGAGCGTCTCTCACAGCTCAACGCCCAGGTCATGGGCAGCAACGGCGACCCCTTCTATGGCGCCAAGACCGTTGTGGTGGTGCTGGTTGACCGCAGCGTGCCCACGCATCTGGAAGACGGCTCGCTCGCCATGGGCAACTTGCTCAACGCCGCCTATGCACTGGGTGTCGATTCGTGCTGGATTCACCGCGCGCATGAGGTCTTTGACTCGCCCGAGGGCCTGGAGCTGCTGGCCAGCTGGGGCCTGCCCGCCGACGGCAGCCTGCGCGGTGTCGGTCACTGCATTCTGGGCTATGCCGAGGACACGCTACCCGAGGCAAAGCCGCGCCGCGACAACGTGGTGTATGTAAAGTAATTAGTTCCGCCGTTCTAACGAACGGCGGACCCGCTTGCAACTTATCTTGCCGGTGGAGTTGTCGTCGTTTCGTTCGTTTGAGTCGTTTCGGCGCCGTCGCCCTGTTCGCCGTCGTCCTTTTGAGCGTCGGCGATGGTGGAGGCTGCCGCAACGATACCGCGCTGGGGCACGACGCCCGTCTGGGTCTGAGCGCCCTCGACAATTTCTGTGCCTGCATGCGCGAGCTCGGGCGATTTAAACATCGCGTCCAAGTTGGCACCGTCGCCGGCGTAGCCAAGCGCAGCGAGTGCGATGACGATCACTGCAACGACGACCGCGATCGGAACATAACGATGCCAACCAGCCGGATTGAGTCCGCTGCGACGAGCCGCCCCGCGGCTGATGTAGCCGAGCGTGCCGTCGTGCTTGAGCTTTGAGCCCACCACGCGTTTGCGGTCCCACAGCGAGGACTCTGCCTGCATTGCCAAGCGGGCACCTGTCGAAGGATAGCCGTATTTAGTGCGCTTGAACGAGCCGTCAAACCCCGAGGCGTGTTTGCCCCACGTCACCGATGTTGTGCGTCGGTTAACCGGCGCGGCGCTCCGCCTTCTGCGGCTCGGTTTTGTAGTCTCAGCCATACGCCCCCGCACGCCGTAACCAAATCGAAACAATAACGCTTTGGACTGTAGCACACGCGTCGCGCGCGGTCACGGGCGCCTCGCTCAACGGTCATCGTCCTTCAGTAAGCGCCACAGCGTTGTTCGGCTTATGCCCAGCACCTCCGCCGCACGGGTTCGGTTGCCGTGGAGATGATCTACAACCAGATGCGCGATATCTCGCTCGGTATCGGCCAGCGGTCGCAGGATATACAGGTCGCTTTCGAGTGTCGGGGCGCCAAAGGTTGCGGTCTTAATCACGTCCTCTTGGGCTAGCACTTCCTCCGCCACAGCGCGATCCACCGTGCCCGCCCCCACCAATATATACAGTCGTTCCGAGACCTCGCGGAGCTGCAGATAATTGCGCGGCCAGCGGTAAGCATCGAGCGCCTTCGTCGCCGCGGCAGACAGCGTGGGCGCTGCCGTCCCAAATGCACCAGCGAGATATTCCAAATAGCGCGCAACCTTCGTCGACGCGGCTCCCTGCTCGGCGATTGCCGGCGCCACGCTCACCGCACAGGCGAAACGCTCGGTCACAAAGGCGGCCTGATCGCTTTCGCTGCCGCCCGGCATGTCATTCGCCGTCAGTACCACATGGCAGCGCATCGCCAACGCGGTGTCGGCCATCGTGGAAACGAGCTCGCGGAGGCGCTGGGGGCCAACCGCATTCCAGCCCGCAATGCAAAGTGTCAGCCCCGTTTGGAACAACGGCGATTCGGCGCTTTTGAGCACGTGGCGCCAGCCGCGATCGGTAAGCTCATCGAGCGCAACGGCAACAAAGGGCTGATCGGCAAAAGGACCGTCCAGATAGAGGCGCTTGGCGATCTCGACCTGACCCGCTCCCAGCTCGCCCTCGAGCATAAGGGGCACGCCGCGCGCGTAGCTCTCGGCGACCGGCGCAGCTAACGAGGCCGCCCCCTCAACGATGCCGTACGCGCTCGATTCGTAGCGGGCCTCAACTTCGTCGGCGTTGAGCCACTCGATGCCCGCATGTGCCGCGGCGCCGCGCACCTCGCGGACCACGACGACCCAAAGGCCCCCGCCCTCTTTGTCGGTGGGGCGAACGGTCAGGCTCAGGCGCGTACCCGCACGCCCCATAACCAGACGCGCGCCGTCTCCTATACGGTCGAGGCGCTCAGCGACAAAAGCCGCCACATCCCGCTCAAGCGCCGCGTCATTCATGGTCGAAATCGCGACGTCCCCACGCGCATCGATTGCCAATGCCGAGGCCCCGGCAGCAGCCAGGGCCTCGGTCAAGATGTTCAGCTTGGCATCGCTATTCATGATTTGCCCCTGTCCGCGGCGACGCGCAACCGCCGACGGTCGCACGACCGAGTGTTTCAAAATTGAACGATATTGCTCACCAAACACTATAGGGCAGAAAGCGCCGTCCTGCGAGTATAGGTGTTGCCCCGCATCGCCATCCTGGCGGGGCGATAAGAGCTCTTCGGGACTTATAAACCTGCGGACAAGCCATACCCGCAAGAGCTCCTATCGCTCCACCGCAAGCTTGCGCCCACCAGCAACCAGCACGCAAATAAGCTACTCCTCTACCAGATTCCCAGCACGTGCTGCATTCCCAAACTCATGCACGCAATGCCAATCCAGCAGCAAAAGCCCAGCGCGATGGGCTTGCCGCCCTTTTTGACCAGCTCGACGATATCGGTATTAAAGCCAATAGCCGCCATGGCCATCACGATAAAGAACTTCGACAGCTCCTTGATGGGCGCCGTGATGGACACGGGAAGCTGAAGCACCGTGGTGATTACGCTCGCCAGCACAAAGAACAGCACAAACATGGGAAACGCGCGTTTAAGCGAGAACGTGCTTTTGGCGTCGCCGCCGGCCTTGCGCGCCAGATGCATCCGCCAGCATGCGAGGACCAACGTGATGGGAATAATGGCCAGCGTCCTGGTGAGCTTGACCACCGTAGCGCTCTCGAGCACATTGGCGCCGGGATGCATGCTGTCCCAGGCGCTCGCCGCAGCCGTTACGGACGAGGTGTCGTTGATGGCGGTGCCGGCAAACAGGCCAAAGCCCTCGTTGGTCAGCCCGAGCATACCGCCGAGCGTCGGAAACACGAGCGCCGCGATAACGTTAAACAGGAAGATGACCGAAATAGCCTGGGCAATCTCGCGATCGTCGGCATCGATGACGGGCGCGGTCGCGGCGATGGCAGAACCGCCGCAAATCGACGAGCCCACGCCCACAAGCGTCGCGATCTTGCTCGGCACGTTCATAACGCGGCAGAGCACAAAGGCGATGACAAGCGAGGTCGAGATTGTCGCCACGATAATCGGTAGCGACTGGGCGCCCTTGGACAGAATCTGGGAGAGGTTCATGCCAAAGCCAAGCAGGATAACCGCGTACTGCAAGACTTTTTTAGACGTATAGGTGACACCGGCGGCGAGCTGTTCGCGGCGATTCTTGGGAAAGACGAGCGCCAGGACCATGCCAAAGAGGATGGCAAATACCGGCCCGCCGACCACCTCAATTTGTTTGCCGAGCAACGTCGCGGGGATAGCGATGATCAGGCAGTACAAGACACCCTTCCAGCGCTCGCGTACGATATTCGCCAGTTGCATATGGGATTCCTTCTTTCTCTTTCACGTTTGCGACGGCTTATGATACGGCAACATTGGGCATAGCCTTGCGCAAACACAGACTAAGATGCCGCAATAGTTCTCGGGCGACAGCCGAATTACCCACCGCGGAAAGCTGATTCGCGGCATAATTAACAACTGACATATGAGTTTGATAGAACAGTTGCGAGGCGCTATGGAAGAATCGATGCACGTCGGCGAGCAGGAAACGAGCCTACAGGACCAGTCCTACCACACCATTCGACGCAAAATCGTCTACCTGGACTATAAGCCGGGCGAAAAGCTGGGCGTCAAGCAGCTTTGCGATGACCTGGACATGGGTCGCACGCCCGTGCGCGAGGCTTTGGTTCGCTTGGCGCAGGAAGGCCTGGTGCGCACCGTGCCCCAGAGCGGCACCTACGTCTCACCCATCAACCTCACCCTTGCCGAGAGTGCCTGTTACATCCGCGAGCATCTGGAAAAGCAGGTGATCGTGGAGTGCTGTGCGCGCGCCACGTCGGCCGGCATCGAGCAGCTCGACCGCGCCATCGCGCTGCAGGAAAAGGCCATGGCCGAAGAGGATCGCATCGGCTTCTTTTTGAGCGACAACCTCATGCATCACATGATTTTTAGCATCGCATGCCGCAGCACTGTGTGGTCGTGGCTCGAGGAGACCAATGCCGACCTGGAGCGCTTCCGCTGGCTGCGCGCCGCCACGCAGGTTCTCGACAATCAGGACATCGTGAACGAGCACAAGCAGATTCGCCGCGCTATCGCCGGTCGCGACCCCATCGAAGCGAGCTTTTTGGTCAGCAAGCACCTGCACATGATGTTCCGCAACCAAACCGAGGTTCTGGACCAGTTCCCCGAGTACTTCGAGACCAGCAAGCTCCGCTAACCTGCCAAAACCACCACAAAGGGGACAGGCACCTTTGTGGTGGTTTCTCCGTACAAAAAGGCCCGGCTCCGTCTGATGACGCGGAGCCGGGCCTTGGTCGTTAGAACGGCGGAACCAACTACTCGACTGTGACACTCTTTGCCAGGTTACGGGGCTGGTCGACGTCGCAGCCGCGCAGGATGGCTACCTCGCGGGCAAGCAACTGCAGCGGGACGCTCGCCGTGATGGGGCTGAACACATCGCGGACGGCCGGCACGCGAATGACGCAATCGGCGATCTTGTTGATCTCCTCGTCGCCCTCGGTGGCAACGACGATGACCTTGGCACCACGCGCCTTGCACTCCATAAGGTTCGACACGGTCTTGTCGTAGGTGGCACTCTTGGTGGCCACAGCGATGACAGGGAAGCCCGGGTCGATCAGGGCAATGGGGCCGTGCTTCATCTCGCCGGCGGCGTAGGCCTCGGCATGCAGGTAGCTGACCTCCTTGAGCTTGAGCGCGCCCTCGTAGGAAATAGCGGCACCCATGCCACGGCCCACGAACAGCGCCGACTGCGCGTCCTTGCACAGCAGGGCGGCCTCATGAACGGTCTCGGTCTGGGTATCCAAAATCCACTGGATCTGCTCGGCCGTATCGGAAAGCTCGCGGAACAGCATGCGCGCCTGTTTGGTGGTCAGACGGTACTTAACCTGCGCCAACAGCAAAGCCAACAGCGTAAGGCTCACGACCTGGCCGATGAAGCTCTTGGTCGAGGCGACCGCGATCTCCTTGTTGGCCTTGGTGTAGATGACGCCGTCGCTCTCACGCGCCACCGGGCTGCCCACCACGTTGGTGATGCCGAAGACCTTGGCACCCTTGATGCGCGCGTCGCGAATGGCGGCAAGGGTGTCGGCCGTCTCGCCCGACTGGGACACAGCCACGACAAGCGTCGTCGGCGTGATGATGGGATTGCGATAGCGGAACTCGCTGGCCGCCTCAACCTCGGTGGGGATGCGAGCCCAGCCCTCAATAAGGTTCTTGGCGATGAGGCCAGCGTGATAGCTAGTGCCGCAAGCGATCACGTAGACGCGGTCGATATCGTTGAGCTCCTCGAGCGAAAGGCCCAACTCGTCGATATCGAGCTCGCCGGCGGGGGTCATGCGGCCCACCAGGGTATCGCGCACGACGCGCGGCTGCTCGTGGATCTCCTTGAGCATAAAGTCGGGATAACCGCCCTTTTCGGCCATGTCCAGGTCCCAGTCGATATGGGTGACCTTGGGCTCAATCACGTTGCCGGCCTCGTCGGTATACTCGACGCCTGCGGGCGTGAGCTTGGCAAACTGACCGTCTTCGAGCACCACGACATCGCGGGTGGCATCGATAAGCGCGATCACGTCGGAGGCAACGTAAGCGCCGGTCTCGCCCGCGCCGACCACAATCGGGGAGTCCTTGCGGGCGACGGCAATCACGCCGGGCTCGTCGGCGCACACGGCGGCCAAGCCATAGGCGCCCACCACGTGGGTGCAGGCCTCGCGTACGGAAGCCATCAGGTCGTGCGTCTCGGCATAGGCCTCTTCGATTAAGTGCGCGAAGACCTCGGTATCGGTCTCGCTCTTAAAGTGATGGCCGCGGCCCTCCAGCTCCTCGCGCAGCTCGGCGAAGTTCTCGATGATGCCGTTGTGGACGATGGCGATGCGACCGTCGCAGCTGGTGTGGGGATGGGCGTTGACAACGGAAGGCTTGCCGTGGGTAGCCCAGCGGGTATGGCCGATGCCGCAGGTAGCGTCGCTGTCGATGTTGGAAAGCTCGCTTTCCAGGCCCGCAACCTTGCCCACGCGGCGGATGACGTCGAGGTGAGCCGCGGCACCCTCGCCCACCTCGAGCGCGACGCCCGAGGAGTCATAGCCGCGATATTCCATACGCTTAAGGCCCGTGACCAGGATGTTCTTTGCAATATCAGAGCCGGTGTAGCCGACAATTCCGCACATAGGATAAATCCCTTCGTTCGCGTGACTGCAAGACGTCCACGCACAAGGGGCGCTGAGACGTACGACGTTCGAGTATTGTACTCACGCAAACGCAAGCTGATATACCAGAAGTGGTATCTCAACTTAGATACCACCCGATGCACACACGTCCAGCCGGTCCAAACCACCACAATGAGGGCAGGCACCTTTGTGGTGGTTTGGGGCGGGCCAGCGCTCTGTCCCGGCGAAAGATCTCGATCTGTAACATCTGGGCCGCAATAAGCCGGCTTAGTGTTACAGATCGAGACAATTGAAGGCCCGGGCAGCTCAAGCCACCACAAAGGTGCCTGCCCCCTTCGTGGTGGTCGCGCCGGCAACGGCGTTTCCCCAGATAAAACCTGCCAAAATAAACCTGTCCCTAATTGGCAGGTTTAGGATGCTACAATCTGCCTTGTACTTGAAACGCATCAAAGGGGCCGGTATGGCAAAGGTAAAAATCAGCGACGTCGCGCGCGAGGCGGGGGTCTCACTGGGCACGGTATCCAACGCGCTCAACCACCCCGACAAGCTGCGCCCCGAGACCCTCAGGCTCATCAACGAGACCATCAATCGCCTTGGCTACCTGCCCAATCAAAGCGCCCGTCAGCTTGCAGGCGGCACCACCAAGTCCTTTGGCTTGGTCCTCCCCCGCCTTGACCACGGCTTCTCGCTCCAAATTGCCAGCGGCGCCCATAACGAGGCCCGCAAGCACGGTTACGACCTGCTCATCGCCAACGCCGATAACGACAACATTCTCGAGGACCATTACCTGCGCTATTTTATGGGCACGCAGATGTCCGGCGTCATGGTGCAGCCCATGGCATCTCCCGATTGGCACCCCGCTATGACCAAGATGCCCGTGCCGATCGTCCATCTGGACATCCATTGCTCCGAGCCCGGTTACTACGTGGCCGCCGACAACGAGGCACAGGGGCGTATTATCGCCGAGCTCGCCATCGCCCGCGGCGCACGCCATATCACCGTTGTGGGTAGAGCGGCATTTATGCAGCTCACGCTGCGCGTACTTGGCATTCACAAGGCCCTTGCCCTGTATCCCGATATCAAAATTGAAGTCATTGACGCCGGAGAGTGGAATACCGCAGCCGACGGCTACAGTATCGGTGCCCAGATTGCCGAGCGCCCTGCTGACGAGCGCCCCGATTTTGTCATCGGTCTGACCGACGTATTGGCCTCGGGCGTTATCTCGGCGCTGACCGACAAAGGCATCTCCGTCCCCGAGCAGGTCCGCGTGGCCGGCTGCGACGGCAACCCCCTTGCATGGAGCGGGTCGGTTCCCCTTACCACCGTGGCACCGCCGGGCTACGAAATTGGCCGCAAGGGTGTGCAGCTGCTCATGGAACAGATCGAGGACAAGCCCGCCGCCAAGACCAAACGAGTCCGCATCGGCTCCGCCGCGCGTACCGTCACCACGGTCACAGCCACCGAGGACATTAACCGTCAGGAGCTCGTGCGTCCCTTCCTGCTCGAACGCGTAAGCACCCAAAAGGCCGAGCAGCGCCCGACGGGCCCATCCGCGGCCCCAATAACCGACATCAACCTGGGCGCCTACCTTTAGCGCACGGCCTTGACCGCTGCCGGCAGATCGAACAGCGTATCGAGCCCAGCCTCGCAGCCATCCACCACGTCCTGCGGCAGCGGCACGATATCGGGAACGGCAAAGACGTGGCAGCCGGCCGTGATGCCCGAGACGCAGCCGTTGCGCGAATCCTCGACCACGGCGCACTCCTCGGGGGCAAAGCCCGCGCGTTCGCAGGCGAGCAGGTACATCTCGGGGTCGGGCTTGCCATGCACGACGTCCTCGCCGCAGGTCACCGTCTCAAACTTGTCAAAGAGACCGACCATCTTAAGGTTGCGCTCGGCGGTAACATGGCGCGACGACGTCGCAAGACCCACGTGATAGCCCGCGGCCAGCAGCTCGTCGAGGCACTCGGCGGCACCGTCCTTAAGCTCCAGATCGGTCTTGACCATCTCGTCGCGAATCTCCCTATGGCGACGATAGATTGCCTCAGCGGTTTCGCGACCGCCGTAATGCCCATCAAGGATGTCCATGACATCGGGCAACGTGCGGCCGATAAACTGATGGATCAGCGCATCATCAATCGCGAATCCCAGCTCGGCCGCACCCGCCTTCCACGCCTTGATACCCAAACGCTCGGTGTCGACCAGCGTTCCGTCCATGTCAAAAATAACGGCCTTGATCATATCGGTCCCCCATCTCTTCGCGCTGCTGTACTCCCGCAACTTTACCGCACCTGTAAACTTGTATATAACGTATATAGCATATTGCACTTTCGTTACATAGATAGAAGTCTTATGACAAGCGACTCGGTAGGATTATAGTTTTCGACCGAGTACTCAACGGCAAGGATCGACTTATGCTTTCAGACACCACCGCACCCGCAGAGGGGCTTCAGGACAAACTCACAGCGCTCGAGCAGCTGCTTTTGGCATACGGACGCGTCGCCATCGGCTTTTCCGGTGGCGTCGACAGCAGCTTTTTGGCCACGGTCTGCGCCCGCATCATGCCCGCCAGCACGCTTCTTGTTCACCTCACCACGCCGCTCATCGGCACGCCCGAGCAGGCTTCGTTTGAGCGGGCGATTGACGGGCAGGCCGATGAGGGGCCGCATTTCAAGCTCCCCGTGCTCAACCTCTCGGTCGATCAGCTGCAGCTCCCCCAGGTAGCCTGCAACGACGCCGACCGCTGCTACCACTGCAAGCGCGCCGGCTTTACCGCCATCGTCAACCACGCCAAGTCGCTGGGCTTTCCCACCGTCATCGACGGCAGCAACGCAAGCGACCGCGGCGACTACCGCCCCGGCATGCGCGCCGCCCAGGAGCTCGGCGTGCGCTCGCCCCTCATGGAGGTCGGCTTTACCAAGGACGAAGAGCGCGAGCTGCTGCGCGCCTGGGGCTATCCCGTCTGGAACCTGCCGGCAGGAGCCTGCCTGGCCACGCGTGTCCCCACGGGCGAGGAGCTCACGCGCGAGAAGGTCGATGTAATCCGCGCCTGTGAGGACTACCTGCACGACCTTGGCCTGGACCAGGTCCGCGCACGCCTCGTCGGCGGCTGCATGCATATCGAGGCCGCGCCGGCAGACGTCGCCAAGATCGCCGCCCTCGGCAGCACCGCGGTCAACGACGAGGGCAAGGCCCCGCTTCCCGTCGCCATCGAATCTGCCCTGCGCAACCTAGGCTGCGTCCATATCTCCCCCGAGGTCACCCCCTATATCCACGGCAACATGAATCTTTAAGTTACGCCGTTTTACAAACGGCGTAACCGCTCGGCGCTACGCAGGTTCCGGACGCGGCAATCTGACGTTCAACTGCACGGGCGCAACCAAAAGGTCAGCGCACGCTTGTTTCACGTCAGATTGCCGCACCCGGAACCTGCTCGCTCGCGCATGCTCAACCTGAACTGCGTTAACTGACCTGCCAAAAAGGGGCTGGTTTTTTTTGGTAGGTTTTATCTTGGGAAACGTCGAATAGCCCCGCACATCCCAACCATCGCAGTCCCTTCTGGGACAAATGGACCGATAGCGCGCCTCCCCAATCTTTAAGAATCTGTTCGGCAAAACTGTCTGCGGCGTCTCCTGCTAGACTGGTAGATTCCCAACCGTCTAGCCAGGAGCCTCAATGTCGCGCAAGTCCGCCTACAAGCAAGTACTTTCCATCGGCACCGCCGTGGTGCTGGGGTTTGCGCTGTTCACAGGGTCGCTCGACGGAGCGCCCAAGCTGCTCTCGCCGCAAAGCGATGAGCAGGCGGCTGCTCTGGCCGAGAAGCAAAGCGAGAGCCCCAACCGCACCGACGACGAAGCGGACTTGGTCGCCCGGCTCGAATCGGGAACAGCGAGCTCCACGGACTCCAAAGATGATCAGGACTCCGGCGATGGCTCTGAATCCGCCACGACCGACACCGCTGACGATGCCTCTTCAAACGTCACCCCCCATCGACGAGGTCGAAAACCCCGATCTCGACCGCGCCCGCGGCGTATATCTCAGCAGCATTCCCGACTACGCCGGCAACCCCTACGTTGCCCTTCGCGCCGACAGCACGCACCCGCTCGGCACGCCGTCATTCACGCTCGATGAATACGAGCGCGCTACCAAAGAGGGCTGCTTTAAGAAGTTCTCCAAGCTCGACAGCTTAGGCCGCACCCGCAAAGCGCTCGCCTGTGTGGGTCCCGAGTCGCTCGGTCAAGGCAAGCGCGGGGATATCTCGCGTATCCACCCCGCCGGATGGCACCAGCAGCGCTACGACTTTATTCCGGGTCAAAGCCTCTACAACCGTTGCCATCTCATCGCCTGGTCGCTCTGCGGCGAAAACGCTAATCGCAAGAATCTCCTCACCGGCACGCGCTATCTCAACGAAACGGGCATGCTGCCGTTTGAAGAGCAGATCCTCGACTATATCCACGACACAGGCAACCATGTGCTCTACCGCGTCACGCCCATGTACAACGAAGAGGAACTTGTCTGCCGCGGCGTGCGCCTTGAGGCGCAATCGGTCGAGGACCACGGCAAGACCCTCTGCTTCCACGTATATTGCTACAATCTGCAGCCGCACGTGCAGATCGACTACGCCACCGGCCGCAATCAGGCCTCGGGGGACTAGGGCCGACCAAGCTGCCCCAAAACCTAAAATGATCCGTTTTCCTCCGTCCCCCAGGGATCAAAAAGGGCCGCCCTGGATTGCCCAGAGCGGCCCTTGCACCGGCATGCATGTTGCAGGCAACGCCACGCGCTACTTGGCGCGACCCTCCTCATAGCGCTCGACCAGGTTGGCCTGAACGTCATAAGGCACCTGCTCGTAGCCTGCAGGCTTCATGGTAAAGTCGCCCGTGCCGCGCGTAATGGAGCGCAGGCGCGTCGAATAATCCGTCAGCTCGGCCAGCGGCGCCTGGGCGATGACCACGGTGTCACCGCGCTCATCGGTCTCCATGCCCGTCACGCGACCGCGCGAGGCCGAGATGTCGCCCATCACGGCGCCGGCGTAGCTCTCGGGGATCGTCACCGTGATTTCCTCGATGGGCTCCAGTACCACCGGATCGGCATCGGCACATGCCTTGCGCAGGCCAATGCGAGCCGCCGCGCGGAACGCCATCTCGTTGGAGTCGACGCTGTGATACGAACCGTCGTACACCGCGACGCGAATGCCCGTGAGCGGGTAGCCGGCAATAATACCGTCCTTCATGGTCTCCTGGACGCCCTTGTCCACGGCGGGAATCAGCGAGCGCGGGATGCGGCCACCCACGACCTCGTCAACAAACTCATAGCCGTCGCTCGTGCCGTCGGGCCCAATGAGCGGCTCCACGCGCAGCCAGCAGTCGCCATACTGACCGGCACCACCGGTCTGCTTCTTGTGTCGGCCCTGTGCGCTCGCCGTGCGGCGGATGGTCTCGCGATACGGAATACGGATCGGCACGCTCTTGGCAGCAACCTTGGTGCGGTCCTCAAGGCGATTGAGCAGCACCGAAACCTGTGCCTCGCCCACCGCCGAGATGATGGTCTGGCCGGTCTCTTCGTCGCGGTCGATGCTCATGGTCGGATCGGCCTTGCACGCCTTCTCGATAAACGTATAGAGCTTCTCCTCGTCGCCGCGGTTCTCGGCCTCGATGGCAATGCGGTACTGCGAGTTGGGGAACTTAAACGCCGCCGCCTCGACCTTACCGGTAATGGAGAGCGTGTCACCCGTCTCGGCCGCCAGCTTGGGCGCCACGATGATATCGCCGGCATAAGCGTGGCCGACCTCGGTCATGTCACGACCGCACATCACATACAGGTGAGCCAGACGCTCGCCCTTGCGCGTGCGCGCGTTGATCAGCTCAAGGCCGGGCTCAAGCGTACCCGTCAGCACCTTGATAAAGCTGATGCGGCCCTGCTGCGGGTCGGCCAGGGTCTTAAACACAAACGCCACCGGGCGGTCATCATCACTCGAGATCTTGAGCGAATCGCCGTCGATGAGCGGCATCTCGCCGTAGTCAGTCGGCGCCGGGAAGTACGTGGCGATGTCGTCCATCAGCGAGTTGACGCCCTGCTCCTTAATGCAATCGCCCGCAAAGACCGGCACAAAGATGCGCTCGGCGATCGCCTTAGACAGCAGGCCTTCAAGCTCCTCCTGCGTCAGCGTCTCCTCGCCTTCCAAGTATTTCATCATCAGCTCGTCGTCAGCCTCGGCCACCAGCTCGCACAGATGGTCATGGGCCTCCTCGGCCTGGGCACGATACTCCTCGGGAATCTCCGACTCAACGGCCTCGGCGCCGTTGCAGTGGCGCGCCTTCATGCGCACTAGGTCGATGATGCCGTCAAAGTCCTCGCCCTCGCCCCAGGGAAGAGTCACGGCGCCCAGGCGCGTACCAAAGCGCTCCTGCAGCAGGTCCATTGTGGTCGCAAAGCTGGCCTCGGAGCGCGACAGGCGGTTTACGAACACCGCACGCGCCAGACGCAGGTCCTCGGCGGCATACCAGAGCTTAACCGTCGTAGGCTGCGGGCCGGCCTCGGCGTCGACCACAAACAGAGCCGTCTCGCAGACGCTCATCGCGGCATAGGCGTCGCCGATAAAATCGGGGTAGCACGGGGCATCGAGCACGTTGATGCGCGCGCCCTTCCAGTCGATCGGCGCAATGGTCGTCGAGATGGAGAACGAACGCTTGACCTCTTCGGGGTCATAGTCGAGCGTGGGCTTGGTGCCGTCGTGGCCGCCCAGGCGGGCGGTCTTGCCGGAAAGGTGGAGCATGGCCTCGGCGAGTGAAGTCTTGCCCACCCCGCCTTGGCCTACGAGCACCACGTTCCTTACATTGCCGGTCTTGGGAGCACCCATGATGACCTCCTTGCAGGGCCGCGCGCAATGCGCGACGCCAACGGGGAGAGTTCGCGGTCGGTGCCGTCCCGGGAACAGCATGGTCGGCAGCCGAGCCGACTCACCCTCCAAATGTCCTATGCCACCACCCTACCCTCACAGGTGACTGTCCATGCACACCTTTCGGCGCACGTATGGATACGGGCGGCGAGAGGACGGGGCAGGCATGCAGGGCGATTATTAAACCCCATCGATATAAACAAAAAGCCGCCACAGACCGTAAGGCCTGTGGCGGCTTCGCCTCAATTAATAGTTGAGTAAATATCTAAGTCTATCCCTCGATACGGCTCAAGAACTCACGCGTGCGCTGCTCGCGCGGATGGTCGATAACCTGCTCGGCAGGCCCCTCCTCGACAATGCGACCGCCGTCCATAAAGACCACGCGGTCGGCAACATCGCGCGCAAACTGCATTGCGTGGGTCACGATTACCATCGTCATATTCTGCGCCGCCAGGTCCTTGATGACGCGCAGCACCTCGGCCGTCAGCTCTGGATCGAGCGCCGAGGTCGGCTCATCAAAGAACAAGATTTCCGGATCGAGCGCCAGGGCGCGGGCAATACTCACGCGCTGCTGCTGACCGCCCGAAAGCTCACACGGCACCTTGTTCTCGTTGCCCGTAAGCCCCATCTGCGCGATCAACTCACGCGCACGCGCCTCCGCCTGCTCGCGCGGGCGCTTAAGCACGCGGATCGGCGCGTCGATGATGTTTTTCATCACCGTATAGTGCGGGAACAGATTGTAATTTTGGAACACCAGGCCGAATCGCGAGCGCGCCTGCTTGGGCACATCGCCCTTCGCATAGACCGCGCCCGATCCCGCATCCGTCGCAACGGCAAGGTCGCCAAACGAGAGCGAGCCTCCGTCGAGTGTCTCGAGCAGCGTGGCACAGCGCAGCAGCGTGGACTTACCGCCGCCCGAAGGCCCGATAATCGCCACGACCTCGCCGCGCTTTACCTCGAGCGAGATATCCTTGAGCACCTCATTGCCGCCAAACGCCTTGCGCGCGTTCGTTATCATCATTACCGTTCCGGACACGGGAACCTCCATGTGTTTGAGAAGTCAGCGAGCGTGTGGCTGACGAGACAATGTGCTTCGAAAGAGGAGCGCCGCGTACTTCTGTACGCAAGCGACGGTTTGAGGAGCAGATTGGCCGTCAGGCACGCGCGCAGCGTCGAGCAGTCCGCCGTTCGCTAGAACGGCGGAACGATCTAGTCATGATAATAGTCCAGCTTCTTTTCGGCGGCGCCCAGCAGCATCTCGACCACAAAGTTAAAGACCCAGTAAATCAGCGCCGCGATCGCAAACGGCACCATGCTCACCTGCGAGGCGACCAGCGCCTTGGCGGTCGAGAACATCTCACCCACGCCGATGGCAAACGCCAGCGACGTGTCCTTGACCAGTGTGATGATCTCGTTGCCCATCGCCGGCAGAATACGCTTGGCGACCTGCGGCATCACGATATACAGAAACGTCTGCAGACGCGAGTAGCCCAGCACCTCGGCGGCCTCATATTGACCACGCGGAATGGACTGCAGGCCCGAGCGATAGATCTCGGCAAAGTAGCCGGCGTAGTTGATGATGAATGCCACGACGCACGCCGTCCATTTGGAATCGGGCGTGAGCGAGATGCCAAACACGTAGTACGGGGCAAAGTAGATCGCAAACATCTGCAGCATAAGCGGCGTGCCGCGCACCACCGAAATATAGATGCGCGCAATCCAACGCAGCGGCGCGACCTTGCTCATGCGCATAAACGCCACGGGGATTCCCAGCGGAATCGACCCGAGCAGCGTCAGTACAAACAGCTGCAAACTGACCAAGAACCCCTGGCCAAGCATCTGCATCATGACCTGGATAGACATTACTTGAGCACCCAATTATCGAAAGATAGACCATAGCTTGAATACTTGTCGCACAGGTCCTTGACCGTGCCGTCCTCGTAGAGCGCCTTGAGTGACTCGGTTACAGCATCGGCCGACTTGGTGTCGCCCTTCTTAAAGCCGACGGCGTAGTGCTCGCTGGACAGCGGCTTGTCGAGCTGCGTATAGGCATCGGGCTTGGCGGCCAGCTGATACTGAGCGATCGAGAGGTCACAGGCAACGGCATCGACCGCACCACTCTCGAGCTGCATAAACGCCGTGTTGTACTCACCGATGGTATCGAGCGTGGCAAACGTCGCGGCCAGATCCTTCTGGTCGCCCTCGAGCACATCCTGCGCAGCGGAATCAGTCTGGGTAATCACGGTCTTGCCGGCAAGATCCTCCCAGCTCTTGATACCCGCGTCCTTCTTGACCACGAGCACCTGCTCATTGAGCATGTACGTCTCGGAGAACGTGTAGTCGTCCTCGCGACCCTCCATGGTAAAGCCGTTCCAGATGCAGTTGATGGCGCCTGAGTTAAGCAGCGTATCCTTGGCGTCCCAGTCGATGGCCTCGTATTTGACCTCCCAGCCCTGCTTATCGGCAACGGCCTTGGCCAGATCAAGATCGAAGCCAGTGTACTCGCCATCGTCGCCCACAAAGCCGTACGGAGGGTAGGACTTGTCAAAGCCCACCACGAGTTTCTTGGATTCCGCAGCACCCTTCACGTCCTTGGCCGCGGCAGAGCCGGCAGCAGAACCATTACCGGCGCCACCGCCACATCCGACAAGGCCAAGGCCAAGCACCGTAGCGAGTGAGCCGGCTAGACCAACAAACTGACGACGAGACATATCGGTGTTCATGGTATTCCCCCTTGATGGCACTTTAGTTAGGTAAAGTGAGTCATGTAACGTTCAGAATCATACACTTTAGCGTGATAGAGCACAAGGCGAGTTTGCCCGCCGCGTGAGGGGTGTGGGGGTTAAGTTTCCTGCTCTACAGTCCTGCTCACGACGGAGGCCACATTAAGTGGCCTCCTGTTCGTGCGGAACTCGCGATAAACTTAACCCCCACACCCCTCACGCGGCGGGCAACCGTCGTTGGGCTTATCACTGACACAAATAAACCGCTTGTATATCGTCTGCTGGCTTGGCACGGTACAATACTTGCAGCTTTAATTCATGAATTAGTGGAGTTATTGATGGCAGAATCTCGTGCGGAGCGTAAGGCTCGTCGTGCTTTGATCGAGGCAGCTGAGGGGTCGGAGGAGAAATCTTCCACGAAATCCAAGTCTTCTAAAGCTGCAAAAAGCAAATCGACCAAGAGCAGGGCTAAGACCAAGCGTTCTGACTCTCGTCGGGGCGGGGACAAAGCACCTCGGACTCGTTCCAAGCGTCCGCATAATGATTCGGTTCCATCCGTGCGTAAGGCCACGGACCCCAAGTCTCCTTGTTCCATCATGAAAACTTGTGGTGGGTGCACGGCGCTCAATCGTCCTTATAAAAAGCAGTTGGCAGCTAAGCAGGCTGCTATGGAGGAGCTTTTTGCTGCTCTTTGCGAGCGCGAGGGTATTAGCGTCGACCCCATTCGCGGTATGGGCGTCACCTTGGGCGACCCGGGCAAGTATCCTGCGCCGCGTGGTTTTCGTCATAAGGCTGCCACTCCCTTTGCTCCCGGTAAGGAGGGCGCTGTCCGCTGCGGCTTCTTTGAGCGCGGTTCGCACAGAATCGTTGCCGTGCCCGAATGCCCCGTCGAGGTACCGGGCGCCCGACAGATTCTTAACGGCATCGCGCGTGAAGCTGAGCGCCTGCACATTCCCGCCTTTAACGAGGACAAGCATCTGGGCTTGCTCCGCTATGCCGTCGTCCGCTGCAGTTGGCGTACCGACCAGATTATGGTCACCCTCGTGACCGCTCAGCGCGACTTGCCGCATGCGCAGGAGTTCTTTGAGGCTGTCGCCGCACTCGATCCGCATATCGTCACCGTTGCCCAAAACATCAACGGACGCCCCGGTAACGCCATCTTGGGTGAGGAGACTCGTATCGTCTATGGCGCCGAGTGCATGCGCGACCAGCTGCTCGGTTGCGAATTCGATATCTCCCCTACCGCGTTCTACCAGACCAACCCGCAGCAGACCGAGCTGCTCTACCAGCTCGCTATCGATGGCATGGATCTGCGCCAGGGCGATGTGCTTATGGATGCCTACTGCGGCAGCGGCACCATCGGTCTTTGCGCAGCTAAAGAAGCCCAGAACAAGGGTATCGGCATCATGCTGCTCGGTGTGGAGCGCAACCCGGCGGGCATTGCCGACGCACGCCGCAATGCCGAGCTCAACGGCCTCACCCGCAGCGCTTGGTTTATGGCCGACGACGCCACCGATTACATCCTGGACGCTGCCGATAACAACGAGCGCGTTGACGTTCTCTCCATCGACCCGCCGCGCGCCGGCTCCACACCCGAGTTCCTCGAAGCCGCCTGCGCACTTAAGCCGCGCCGCATCACCTATATCAGCTGCAACCCCGTGACCCAAGAGCGCGACCTGCACCAGCTCCTCGACGGAAGCTATCGCCTGCTCAAGATCACGCCCGTCGACATGTTCCCCCATACCGACCACACCGAAACCGTAGCGGTCCTCGAGCGCCGCTAATCCACCCCGGTAGATTTTCGAGACAAGAAAGGGGGGGCGGCCCGTCTGGACCGCCCCCCTTCGCTTGGTTTATGAACTCCGCTACATCCCCTTGCGCAGGTCACACACGCCGGCTGCCGCCATCTCGCGCAGCAGCGTCTCGCGGTCGCGCGTCACGATCAAATCCAGCGGGAAGTGAATCTCGTCAAGCATCTTGCGCGCGTGATCGAGTTTGCCAATGGCCATGCCAATGTGGGCATCGGTCGACACGCCAATACCCACGCCCAGCTCGGCGCAGCGCTCGGCGATCTTGCGGCATACGGCCCAATGCTCAGTGTCGACACCGTGTTCAAGACTATGGTTGTTGATCTCGATAATCTTGTGCTTGGCCTTGGCCGCCAGCAGCACCTCATCGATATCGAACGGCACGCCCGAGCGCCCCGCGTGGCCCAGCATGAATACCTTGGGGTGTTCCAAGGCATTGATATACATCTCGGTTGTCTGGGCGAGCGTCGCGCCTTCGGCAATCTGCGGATTATGCACGCTTGCCACCAAATAATCCAAATTGCGCGTCACCAAATCGAACAGCGAATGCTCACGACTATACGAATCGCCGGCGATATCGAGCGTGACAGGAGTATCCTCGCCAAACAGGCTTCCGTCCAGCGAAACGATATCAGCCTCGGCACCACGCAGCACCAGCACGCCGCTCCAAATGCGCGGCCAGATATCCTGGTTGATAAAGAACTGGTAACTGCGCAGGTCATTGGGGCAGGCTGTAACCATAGAGCTCAGATGGTCGGCAGATCCGAGCACCTGCAGACCACGCTCTGCCGCCCAATAGATGTTCTCCTCGATGGTTGAGTACGCATGCGCAGAGAACATCGTATGAGTATGAATATCACAAGAAAGAAGGTAGGGCATCGGGTCTCCTTGTCCAGTATGGCCGTCGCGTATATTCATTGTACGCATAGCTTTCGGCAGTCGTAAAACTGCTTCATCCCAATCACACAACGGCATAGACAACGGGGTCTGGCTTAAAACCAAACCCCGTTTCACGTAAAACATTGTAAGCAGAGCGCTTTACTTTCGACGATATTCGTCGGCCAGCTGTTTCCAGGCAGGCAGCGAGTTGACGATTGTCTCATAGCTCACGCAGTAGCCCAGGCGGAACCAGCCCGGCATGCCAAAGCTATCCGAAGGCACCGCGAGCAGCTCATACTTCTTCGCGCGCTCACAGAAGGCGTTCGCATCGGGCTCCAGCGCTTTCACCCACAGGTAGAACGCGCCATCCGGCTCAACATAGGTGTAGCCGTACTCCGCCAGCGCATCGGTAAGCGCGGTGCGGTTGCGCGCATAGGCCTCAACGTCACTCGGCTCATCGATGCAATCGATGATCACGCGCTGGAAGAGCGCCGGTGCACACACGAAGCCCAGCGTACGGGCGGCACCGGCAACGGCGGGCATTAGACGAGCTGCCTGAGGATTCGTATTGGGAACCAGGATCCACCCGACGCGCTCGCCCGGTAGCGAAAGCGACTTGGAATACGAGTAGCACACGATGGTGTGCTCGTAGATCGAAGGCACCCAAGGCACCTCGGCACCGTACACGATCTCGCGGTACGGCTCATCCGAGATGAGCATAATCGGATTCTCGGGATCGCGCTTGGCGTTGACCTCGCGCAGAACATTGGCCAGTCGCGTCAGCGTGTCGCGTGTATATAACGCACCGGTCGGATTGTTGGGCGAGTCGATGATGACGGCAGTCGTCTTATCGGTAATCGCCTTGAGCACGTTGTCCACGCTCAGCTGGAACGCATCTTCATCGGCGAGCGCCTCAACACACGTACAGCCGGCCTTCTCAATCCAAACGCGATACTCCGGAAAGTATGGGGCGATAACAATAACCTCGTCGCCCGGGTTCGTAACGGCGTTGAGCGTGCAGGTGAGCGAAGCCGCGGCACCCACCGTCATAAAGACGTCTTTGCCCTCATAGTTCGTGCCAAAGCGACGGTTGAGCGAGTCGGCGACGGCCGCTCGACATTGCGGCAGACCCGGCGCAGGCGTGTATCCATGCAGCTGGTCGCTCGGCAGCTCCAATGCCTTCTTAATGGACTCAGCCACGGCGGCAGGTGCCGGAACGCTCGGGTTACCCAGCGAAAAATCGAATACGTTCTCCGCACCGATCTGTGCCCTGCGCTCAAGGCCATAGCTAAAGATCTCACGGATGATGGAGCTTTCCGCACCGCGAGCATACATAGTTTCGTTGATCATCTGCTCCCCTTTCGCATAGGCGCTATTGTACGCTTTAGCTGAGCAAAGTGCCGCAGCAATGTTGATTGGGGACAGACTTAAATGCGTGAAAACGCTCATTTAAGTCTGTCCCCAATCAACATTGCGCTTAAAAGAAAAGCCTCCACAGGTTTCCCCGCGGAGGCTTTCGCTACAAGAACTATTTGTCGGCGTCGGTGTTGCCGTCAGCGTTGGCGGCATTGCCATCTCCGGCATCATCGGATGCGGCTTCGGCATCCTCCTGCATGGCCGCCTGCGCAAAGGCCGCGGCATCAGCCGCCAACTCCTCCTCGCTCATGCGAGGCGAGCGCTTCTTGGTCGGCATGCCGGCCGCCTTGGCGTTGCGCTCCTCCTTGGCCGCCAGGATATCGCCCTCGCGCTCAAGGTAAGCATCCCACTCGTTGTCGAGCAGGGCGTTCACGGCGTCGCCTTCGACGGTCTCGCGCTCAAGCAGCACCTTCGCCATCAGATCGAGCTGATCGCGACGGGCGTCCAGAATCTCGACCGCACGACGATGGGCCTCACGCATAATGCGCTGAACCTCGATATCGATGCGGCGCGCCGTCTCCTCGGAGTAATCCTGGTGATCGGCGTAATCGCGACCAAGGAACACCTGATGTTGCGCCTCGCCAAACACTTGCGTGCCCAGCTCCTCGCTCATGCCCAGGCGCGTGACCATCTCGCGCGCCATCTTGGTTGCGCGCTCCAGATCGTTGCTCGCGCCCGACGTGATGTCATCGCACATGAGCTCCTCGGCAACGCGACCTCCCAAGAACACGGCAAGCTCATCGAGCATCTCGTTCTTGGTCTTGAGGAAGTGATCCTCCTGCGGAAGCTGCAGTGTGTAGCCCAGAGCCTGGCCACGGCTGACAATCGAAATCTTGTGAACCGGATCGGAGTGCTCCAGGATATGACCCACCAGGGCATGACCGCTCTCGTGGTAGGCAATCGTGGTGCGCTCGGCTTCGGTCATCACGCGACCCTTGCGCTGCGGTCCGGCAATCACGCGCTCCATCGACTCCTCGACCTCGTCCATCGAGATCACGGAACGATGGCGGCGAGCAGCCAAAAGCGCAGACTCATTGAGCAGGTTCGCCAGATCGGCGCCGGTAAAGCCAACGGTCATCTGGGCGAGCTTCTCAAACTTAACGTCCTCGTCCATCGGCTTGTTCTCGGCATGCACGCGCAAGATCTGCTCGCGGCCCTTCACGTCCGGACGGTCGACCGTAACCTGACGGTCAAAACGGCCGGGACGCAGCAGCGCCGGGTCCAAAATATCGGGGCGGTTGGTCGCGGCGATCAGGATGACCGACTCGCTTTCCTCAAAACCGTCCATCTCGACCAGCAGCTGGTTGAGCGTCTGCTCGCGCTCGTCGTGGCCGCCGCCCAAACCGGCTCCACGCTGACGTCCCACGACATCGATCTCGTCAATAAAGATGATCGACGGAGCCTGAGACTTGGCCTCCTTAAAAAGGTCGCGCACGCGGCTGGCGCCGACACCCACGAACATCTCGACAAAGTCAGAGCCCGAGATACTAAAGAACGGCACGCCCGCCTCGCCGGCAACGGCCTTGGCCAGCAGGGTTTTACCGGTACCCGGAGGGCCCACCAGCAAAACGCCGCGCGGAATCTTGGCACCCAGCTTGCGATAGCGGTCCGGATCGCTCAAAAAGTCGCGGATCTCCTCGAGCTCTTCGACTGCCTCGTCCACGCCGGCAACGTCCTCGAACTTGACCTTGGGGCGCGTGGCCTCGTTGGTCTTGGCGTTGGTCTTGCCAAACTGCATGTTCCTGTTGTTGGCACCCATCATCTGGCGCATAAAGTAGAACATGATGGCAATCAGGGCGATCGTCGGCAGCACGCTCATCGCCAGGTCGCCCCAAAAATCGGGATCGTTGGTGTTGACGATGTACTTGGTATCGGGGTGCTCCGCCATAAGCTCGGCAAGCGAATCGGAGCCGACATAGGTCGAGGAGAAGCTCTTGAGCTCGCTCGTATCGCCCTTGTCCTTTTTTGTCTTCCAGTAATGACCCGCCACGCTTCCGCCTTGAACCGTATAGGTCAAATCTTCGACGCGATCCTGCTTAATGGCGTTGACCATCTCGCTCGTCGCGAGCTTTACGGTATTGCTGGAATTGGCAAAGCCGGAGTCCATGTTAAAGAAGGCATAGCCCAGAAGCGCGCAAGCCAAAATAAAATACAGCCAGCCCGTACGCGTGGGCTTCTTGCCTCCGGGCATCCCCGGGATCTTAGGTTCCCGGGGAGTCTGGGAATTGTTATCGTTACGGTCGTCGGGCATCTTACGAATAAACCTCCGGTTTCAAAATGCCCAGATACGGAAGGTTGCGATAGCGCTCGGCATAGTCGAGGCCGTAGCCCACCACAAAGGCATCGGGGCAATGGGTTCCAACATACTTGGGCGTGACGGCCGAGGTACGGTCCTCAACGTCCTTCCACAGGAAGGCGGCAACCTCCAGCGAGGCGGGCTTGCGGCTCTCGAGGTTCTTCATCAGATACTTGAGCGTCAGGCCCGAGTCCAGAATGTCCTCGACGATCAGCACGTCGCGACCGCGGATGTCGATATCCAGGTCCTTAATGATACGCACGATGCCCGAGGACTTCACACCGTCGCCATAGCTCGAAACAGCCATGAAATCGATGTTGGTCGGCAGCTCGATCTTGCGCATCAGGTCGCCCATAAAGACCACGGCGCCGCGCAGGACCGCAATCAGCACCAGATCCTTACCCGCGTAGTCGCGAGTAATCTGCTCGCCTAGGCGAGAGACGATACCGTCGATATCCTCCTGCGTAAACAGAACCTTCTCGATATCCGGATGTTGAGAAGCCATGACAACCCTTTCTTGTGCTTATCGCCCACGCACCGCCGCATGGACGCGAACTACACATTCTAGCAGCGCACGGGGTATATTTACCAGCACGTGCGCCATCAGCGCGGGAATACCGTCAACGTCGCACAGAATAGCTGGCGCGAAGCGCTATTCCGCATCGACCACACGAAGCAGATATGCCACGCGCGTTGCGGCCGTGCATTTAAAACGCTCGTCCGCGCGAACGCCCGCGACCCATACTACGGCACCTCCCGGAGCCGTTCTTACCACGGGTACGCCAGAGCGGTCTGAAACAGGAATGCGCGCCTCGTTCAACAGGTCTGACACTTTCTTGCTGCGGCCGTTCATCCCCAACGGGCACATCACGTCTCCCGGCACAGGGCTATCCACCCACAGGCGCGCCGATCGTGCCTCGGTGGGAATCTCCCCGCGCGAGCCGGCTAACATCCGCTCGCTATCGCGGTCGGCAAACCCCAGGGCCGCCGCATCCACCAAGGCCGCAACCTTTCCGGCAGCAGCAAGCTCGCGGGCACGGTGCACGATATTGCACCCCGGCTCCACAGCCATCGGCTCCGCTGTCAGCATATGCCCCGCCCCCAGCGGCAGACGACCGGGAACGGAGATCCAATCGGCCACTAAACCCTCGCGCGCCGCCGGGGCCTTGAACGCCAGCGTGCCAAACTCCACACGGGCATCAATTCCCGCAGGAAGCGTAACCGAGCCCGAGCCCGCAGCGACGCAGGCGAGCACGCGCTCCACGTGCCGCATCTCCGGTCGCGCGTCGGGATCGATGCGCTTAATCGCCAATCGCACGATACGCCGTGCAATCACAACCTCAGCGGCGGCAAGACGGCGCGCATCGAGCACAAGTGCGCCCGCCGCTTCCTTGCGCAGGCAGCTTCGAAACGCCTGTGCCGAAAGCTGGGAAAGAAAGGCGTCTTCGTCGCCCAGAATTTCGCAAGCGGCGCCAATCGTCTTACAGACGCTCGCGTTGCGCTGTGCCACCACCGGCATCACCCGATGGCGTACATAGTTGCGCAGGTACGAAACGTCCTCGTTGCTTTCATCTTCCCGCCATGGCTGACCGTGCACCTGCAGATAGCTCACGAGCTCATCGTGCGTGAGGTCGAGCAAGGGGCGAACCACAATGTTCCGACGGCGCGGAATGCTCGATAGACCCGCGGGACCCGACCCTTTAATGGCATTCATCAAAAATGTTTCCGCGCGGTCCGACGAAGTATGCGCGGTACAGATACGAGCCGCCGTCCGCGGTGCGCCCGATTCGGCACAAAGTTCGCGAACATATCTCCGTGCCGCGGCATAGCGCACCTCGCGAGCCGCAGCCTCGATATTGCCCGATTTGTCATCAAAATAGGCATGCTCAACACACAGCGGCAAGCCGTATTGCGCGCACAGGTCACGTACAAAGGCCTCGTCGCCATCGGATGCCTCCCCGCGCAGATGATGGTTTACATGCAGCACGTGCAATCGCTCGCGCGCAATGGGAGCGACGCCGCGCCCGTCCTGGATATCCAGCTTTGATGTGCAAGCCATAAGGAGCAGCGCCGTCGAGTCCGCACCGCCTGATACCATGAGCACTACGGGGGCAGCGGCCTGCCGCGTTGCCAGGACGCTCTTATCCGTCCTCGGCGCGGCATGATGTCCATAGTGCTGAGATACCGTTGGCATTCGCTTCCTCCTCTATTCGTCCGCACTCATTGTATCCTTTGGAATCTTATGTCTCGCCTGCACCTTCATATCCTCGGCAGCGGCTCAAAAGGCAACTGCGCACTCGTCGAGGGGCCTCAGGGGCTCATCATGATCGACAACGGCCTGTCCCGCCGCGAGACACTTAAACGCATGGCGGAGCTTGGCCTCTCGGCAGACGACGTCGCCGCTCTTGTAATCACCCATGAGCATGGTGACCATATCAAGGGGCTCGATGTATGGTGCAAGCACTGGCATGGTCCCCTCTTTGCCAGCAGGGATACCCTTTCATGCAAAGAAAACCTCGCGCACCTGCCCGTAGAGGAATTTGACCCCGGCGACACGCTCCCCATTGCCGGCATCCACGTGCAAACCTACTCAACATCGCACGATGTCATCAATCCTGTCGGCTATCGATTTAATGCTCTCGATGATTCCATTGGGTTTGCCACCGACACCGGAGAGTTATCGAGCAAGGCCATAGGCATCCTCAAAGACTGTCGAGTTCTCGCGCTCGAAAGTAACCACGATGTAACTATGTTGCGCGAAGGAGCGTACCCCCGCTTTCTTCAGGAGCGCATCCTGTCCACAAAGGGGCACCTCTCCAACAACCAGGCCGCCGAAGCCGCGCGCGAACTTGTTACCGATCGCACCGAACAACTCATCGCCATGCACATCAGCCAGGACAATAACCGTCCAAGCCTTACCGTCAAAAGCTATGCCAACGCGCTTGATGCAAGTCTCGATGATGAACTCGGCAGTTCTGCCACCCGTCTTCAAGGGCCACGGAAGCTCTCGATACGCCCTGCAAGTCAGTATCAACCGACAACTATTCAATAGCCCCTCAAGACAACAAAAGGGGGCTGGGAATCACTTCCCAGCCCCCTTAACTCATACTCTCGATTGAAGCAGAGCCATCGTTAGTCGATGGAGATCTTCGTAACGTTCTTCTTCTCGACAATCTTGGGAACCGTAACGGTCAGGATGCCGTCAGCATACTTAGCCGAAAGGCCCTCGCTCGAAGCGTCCTTCAGATACACGCCGCGCGTCGCGCTGTACGAGCTAAACTCCTTCTGCAGGAAGTTCTTGCCCTCGTTCTCCTCGTCCTCCACAACGTTCACGCTAATCGACAGGCGACCCTCGTTAAGCTCAACGTCGATATCATCCTTAGCGACGCCGGTCAGATAGGCCTTGACCTCATAACCATCGCCCTTGTCCTCGACATCAACGGGGAACGCCTTGGAAGCAATCGAGTTGTTTGCAAGATCGGTCATATCATCAAACAAATCGAACAGCGAGCTAGCAGAAGGACGAACGCCAAAAACCGAACGATAAGGAACCATGCTTGCCATGTTTACCACTCCTTTTAAGGACTGCCGAGTCATCTTCTAGGTGACTGGGACTTCTTTTGACGCTCTTATATATGCCCACACAGTGCTTATATATACATCGACTATAAAGTTTTTTGAGTCCAGTACTATAAGCATATCTAAGTGTGCGTGACTAAGGTTTTAGTAAGGTTAAGGTTTTTTGAACCAGAGCTTAATTAACGAGTATGTTCGCAGCTACAAATAACGGGGGCTTACAATGAGCGCGTACACGTTGTCGGTAACGAGCTAAAGGGCATCATGGACGAACAAAGCCAGAGCAAAATGTTAATGCAGACGCAGGGGGAAGACACTTCCACGCAGCCGCCACGGTTCCATCGCCCCCACATCTCGCAAGAGCCCATTAATGATCCGGAGCCCGAGTATGTGACGAGAAATCGATATCAAACGCTCGAGGATGCCCAAACGGGACGTAAACATATGGGCGTCGCCTCGGGAGACCCTGTATATCTGAAAGACGCACCATTATCTAAAAACAGCGCAGCTAGTGATGAGCCACTGAAAGCATCCGCCGCTCATCAACAAAGAGGTCCTCGACCAAAGCAAACCTTGACGCATTCGGCTCGCTATCTCGAAACGCCAAAACAAGGAAAATCAATCTTCGTTTCGTCAAGTAAACGGCGCAAGCAGCATCGACTGGCAATCCTGCTTTTGATCATTGCGGCCATAGCAGTTGCCCTTGTTATTCGATTTATTTTCTTTAAATAAAGGCTCAATACCAAAAACGATAAGATCGTCTGGTGTAATTGAGTCATTTACGCCCCGTAAACGCAAAAAAGGGGGAGGCCGCGAGGCCTCCCCCTTCTCAGTTCAAGCGTACGGCTCGGTGCCGTCCACCGGTCAGCGGCGCCCTGGCCTCCCACGGGCTGGCCC
>OGXP01000456.1_pt1 | contig 47990 bp, 42 predicted proteins | sample 1576351 | NCBI WGS metagenome assembly OGXP01 (sample SAMEA3541517, study PRJEB24748) | human gut metagenome | biome: human gut; feature: human-associated habitat; material: faeces | place: China | collected 2012
CAATTCATCACACCACTTATAGAAGTGGGTGACTTCTTGCCTGTTAGGTTAAAATTAATATATCAAATTTTTTAATTAAAAATGGTACTGTCAATATTGCTGTCATAAAATCTGCAAAGGGAAGAGCTAACCAAATTCCATTGATTCCTAAAAACTTAGGAAGAATCAAAAGCCCAATGAATACAAAGACAAAACTTCTTGACATACATATTACATTAGAAACCTTAGCTCTATCTATTGCTTGAAGATAAGCTATATTTACAAAGTTAAATCCTAAGAATGAAAGAGCTGCTGAATACAAGATAAACCCTTTTACTGACTCTTTTATCAGCTCAACATCTGAAGTAAAGATATTTACCATATATTTGCCTAAAAACACTATTGCAATAAGTGATATTATTGAAATTACAAATGTCACCTTATGAGTATAGATAAGAATTTTCTTTATTCTTCCAAAGTTTCTTCTTCCGTAGTTGTAGCTTACAATAGGTTGTATCCCTTGAGAAAGCCCAGTAAATAGCATTCTAAATAGCATAAAACTATATGAGATAATTCCATAAGCTGATGTAGCAAAAACCCCAGCCTCTTTCATAAAAGCTATATTTAACAAAACAGTGATTATAGCCACTGCAAATTCTAGTACAAAAGAGGGAAAACCTATATCTATTATTCTTTTCATTATTCTAAAATCTAAATTTTTCCAAGAGAGATCTAATTTGAAAGTTGAGCCAACAAAGTGTCTACAAAGATAGATAGCTGCTACTATTTGACTAATAGCAGTGGCATAAGCTCCCCCCTCTATACCTAAATGAAATTTAAAGATAAATAGATAATCTAGTACTATATTCATTCCTGCTCCAATAAGAGTTGACTTCATAGCCCTTTTAGGTGCATTATCACTTCTAACAACTGCATTTAAAGAGGTAGCTATCATTAAAAATGAAGTTGACACAGTACAGGGATACATATACCCCTTGATCATTGGCAACAGCTCTTCACTAGCTCCCAATGCCATCATCACTGGATTTGTAAACAGAAATATTGCTATGGCAACTACAATATACACTACAATATTTAGAAAAATTATGTGTGAAAAATATCTATTTTGATATTTTATATCCCCTTTTTTAAAGGTTATAAGGGTTGCTCCCCCTATTCCAAACATCAAACTAAGAGCAACTGTAAAGTTAATAATTGGATACCCTATATTTACAGCAGCAATTCCATTACTTCCTACCCCTCTTGTAATAAAAATACCATCTGCCACTGTATACAAAAATGTCATAATCAAACTTATAGTAGCTGGCATAGCAAAGCTAATAAATAGTTCAGGAAGATTTCCATTTTCCAAATCTAACTTTTTCTTCATACCACTCCCCCTAAATTTTATAAAATTTATATGTTATATATATGTTTTATATTATTATACTAAATTTTAAAAAAATTTCAATATAAAAAAGCCATTAAACCATAAATTTTAATGACTTTATATAATTTAAAAATATTTTAAAAGTAACATCAACTCTTTATAACTTTTCTGCTCAATGAGAGCATTCTCCTCTTTTCTTACAATAAGCCTATCTATTCTAACTAAAATAAATGCCAATGCCATTTTTAATATCCCCATATCCAATAACTCCCTCTCTTTAGAAGTTAATTTCCGAATACTTTCATAGGCATCTAAAAATATTTTTATGCACACTCTCTCTTGTATTGAGTCAAACCTCTTAATTCTAATCCAAAAATTAATTACAATTCCAATATCAAAAATAAAGGGAGCAGTTGTAGCATCATTAAAATCAAGAATCCCTACAATTTTCCCATCTTTGACAAAGACATTATCTGGAAAAATATCATTGTGTATAATTCCCTGTGGAAGAGAGGTAAAATCTATTTTTGACAGCTTATTATACAGTTTTGAAATCTCATCTATATCACCCTTTGGAATATTAACAGAGCTCAAATTTAACTTTTTAAAATAATAATTTTCATCTATTCGTGTTTTTCTACTTATAACTTTATTCTCAGAAAATTTATGAAGTTTTCCTAATAAGATACCAATCTCTTTAAGATAATCAGTTGTAATCTTTTCTATTTTTTCCCCATCAATATAGTAAAAAAGGCTCATAAGTTTATTATTATACCTTATTAAAGTCTCACCAGATTTAGTTTCACATGGAATTGTACAAGGAATTATCTTATTTAATTCCAATAAAAAATCTAGCTCCTCTTTTTCAGACTCAAAACTTCTATTTCCCTCTAGAACTCTTAAAATAAATCTTCCTCTATCTGTATTTAAAAGATAGTTACTATTTAAAATTCCCTCTGGAATACCTTCAAAGGAGTATACCACTAAATCATATTCTTTTGCTATATTCTTTATGTCCTCTTTACTTAAATATGTATAAACTGCCATATCTTCCTCTTTTTCCTCTTTTAATTTCTCCCTAAATTTTAACATTTTTATAGAAGTTTTAAAAGGGAATTTTCAATATAAAATAAATATTATTCAAAGATAGATATTTTATGATATAATCTTATTAAAAAACAGGAGTGAAGAGATGAATTTTGATTTAATACTATTTGATATAGATGGTACACTTTTAGATTTTAATCTTACAGAGAAAAATGCTTTAAAGGAGACTTTTGAAGAATATAATTTTGAATTTAATGAAGAGATTCATAAAAGATACCACAATATTAATATTTTCTATTGGAAAGAACTAGAAAAAGGGAATATAGACAAAGATAAACTTGGTTATGCTAGATTTGATCAACTTTTTAAAGAGTATGGTTTAGTTGGAGATACTAAGGAGTTTAATGTAAAGTATAGAAAAAGATTGGGTGAGGGAGCTTATCTTTTAGATGGAGCAGAGGAGATTTGTAGTTATTTTGATGGTAAAATTAAGATGGCGACTGCCTCAAATGGTGGGAAAGATATTCAGATAAAGAGAATAAAAAAAGTTGGATTGGATAAATATATGAATTATATGTTTATCTCTGAAGAGGTTGGTTTTAATAAACCTGATAAAAGATATTTTGACTATATTTTTGAAAGAGTGGGAGATATTCCTAAAGATAGAGTTATAATTGTAGGTGACTCTTTAACTGCTGATATTAAAGGTGGTATCAATGGTGGAATTAAAACTTGCTGGATAAATTTAGAAAACGAGATAAACAGTAGTGATATCATACCAGACTTTGAAATAAAAAGTATTTTAGAACTAAAAGAAATTATAAAATAGAGATTGTTGTATAATACAAATAATTTAAACTTTTCATTAAAACTTTATTTTAGTGATTTTACTTTCTGTAATTTGACTTTTTGAGAGATAGTTGCTATAATTAAAGTACCAACTCGTATGGGGAACTTATATGTTGTTTGATTAAGCTTAGAATATCAGCCCTAATTTTCATTAGGGCTTTTATTCTGCCCTTAAGCAAGGTAGACAAACAACAATAAGGAGGTATGGAAGTGACTGTAATAGTTCAACATCTAACACTTAATTTAGATGGGGGAGCAATTTTCTTAATTGGATTGTTTCTTCTCTTTGTTATTTTGTTAGTTAGGAAGTACAAATAGTCAGTTCTGACCTCACACCCTACGGGGTTTGTGTGAACTATCGAATAAAACTTTATTTTAGTAATTTCACTTTCTGTAATTTGACTTTTTGAGAGATAGTTGCTATAATTAAAGTACCAACCCGTATGGAGAACTGAAATTTTTGTTTAATTAAGCTTAGAATATCAGCCGTAAATTCATTTACGGCTTTTATTCTGCCCTTAAGCAAGGTAGAAAACAAAAATTTCAGGAGGTATGGAAGTGACTGTAATTATTCAACATCTAACACTTAACCTAGATGGGGGAGCAATTCTTTTAATTGGATTGTTTCTTCTCTTTGTTATTTTGTTAGTTAGGAAGTACAAATAGTCAGTTCTGACCTCGCACCCTACGGGGTTTGTGTGAACTATTGAATAAAACTTTATTTTGTAATTACTCAGCCATAAATCAGAATTTAAAACTCAAATTAAATAAGGAAATTAAACATGATACAAATAAAAAGCTGTTACAGATTGACGATTTTAGGTCATCATTCTATAACAGCCTCTCTTTTTCACTATAAAATATATTCAGAAAAAGCTCTAATTATATTGTGCACATCAACTTTCTTAGGAAAACTCATCTTCATAACCCCAACCTTCGTCCAAAGTTGAAACTCAGTTGTAAAATCAATTATCCCTGCATTTTCAGAAGAGAACATATCTATTGATCTCAAAGGTATTGAATATGCCTCAATCTTCTTCCCAATCAACCCTTGTTTATTAAAGTAGATAATTCTCTTGTTTGTAATTGCTCCAATATCTCTCAAAGATTTAAAAGATGCAATCACCCTTTCACCATTTACAAGCATCTTCTCAATTTCAGGTGGTGTAGCTTTTAGCTCCTCTACAAAGACCATATTTAATAGTTCTGCTGGTAATGACATAATATTTTTCCCCCTTTTTTTGTTTTTTGTTATTTAATACTGAACTTTGTTTTTCTAGCATATCCCTATTGTTACAGCAAAGTACCTTTGCATTTATGTTAATTAGTCAATTTAAGTTATCTAATTTTTCTTTTTAACATCAAGTTGTCTCCATGTCAGTGAATAAAGAATCCCTATTGCTCATTCCATTGAAAATGCAAAACTCACTCGCAAGCTCGCTCAAACACGTTGCATTTTCTTAATTTCATTTCGCTGAGGGTTTCTAATATTCACTTCTAAATTACGTCAACTTGATGTTAGGATAAGTTTAATTTTAAATATTCATCAACTTCTCTTCAATTCGTCCAATCCGTTTATCTATCCGTTCCAATGCCTCAACTAAGCTTTTAGTGTTATTAGATTGAAGTTTCAGAAAAAGCTCCTTCTCTCTTTCCCACTCCTCGAGGTTGATCTTCTTGTTTAGTTCCCTCTCAAACCTCTCATTTGTCCTATCCAACAAGGATATCATATATCTATGGTAAACTCCCAACATTGTTAGAAATGATATTATATTTTTAATTATCCCTTCCAGCTCCATTGTCACTCACCTTGTACCCTCTCAAATACAGCTTTATAGATCTTATCATCAACCTTACTCTCAGATCTCGTCACCAACTCCTCAAGCAAAATTATAATAATCCTCTCTATAACAACTGTCCCTAAATATTTACACAGGAAATTTTTAACAAATGTCACTATTAACTTCATAATCTATCACCCTTATTGTACCATTTTTCAATTTTAATTAAAAGTTTTTTATTCTTCCTCATCTAACTCAATATGTGGTTTATCCCAACCCCAATCATAGCCAAAAGTAAGTTTTATTCCCAGTTTCATTCCAGCCAATCTAAATGTATCTATCAGCTCTTTCCACTTTTTTTCATCCTCTGCTCCCTTTTTCCAACCAACATAATATATATCAATAGCCTTTCCCAATTGATGTTGTGATCTATTTCTCACCCCATCGATTTTAGTTGTCCCCAACCTGTAATACTCCTGTTGTTTCTCCTGTGTCCTCACCCCTTCATTGACAAAAAAATCCACCTTTGAAATAGCCAAAGCATACCCCACCAACATATTTAATCTATAATCAACAAAACGTAAATTCTCCTTTGTTCTCTCACTTGCCCTATTCATTTTTCCCCCCTTTAATGCAAAATAAAAGGGGATAACCAGCTCCCATTGGTTACCCCCAGTCCCCCTTTTTCTATACAACTGGATTATTAGTTATATAGTATTCATAAGCAGAAAGTAGATCTTTTTGTTTAGCAATTGTCTCAAGTGAGCTATTGAAAGCTTTTAATCTCTTATTTAGGAAGTTTTCCCACTCCTCATAAGATGTAAAGTTAGAGTCTTCAGGTAGTGGAGTATTTGCTTCTACAAGCTCTGCAATATGTTCTAAAACTGCCTCTGTGTTCTCCACATTTTTCTTGATTGCCCCTTCTCTTTCAATAGAGTTTTCCACTCTAGCCTTCTCTTTGACAATAGTTGCCAAAACTGTGTTTGATTTTACCATTTTAATTCCCCCAAAATATTTTATTTACCTTTGAGCTCCTAAGGTACTTATATTATAGCTTAACTTAGTTTTATTTAACAGTGACACCATATGACAAGATGTGAAATGCTCTTTAATTTTATTTGATTTTTTATATAAAAACTGATATAATTAAAGTACCTAGAACCCGTATGGGGAACCTAAAGTTGATGAGATAATAAAAATCGTTATGAAATAAGCTTTCACTTTTGTGGAAGCTTATTTCATGTTTACAAGGAGTAACGACCTTTGTAAGCAGTAGATCTCATTAACTTTAGGGAGGTACAGAAATGGCTGTAACAATTCATCAGCTAACAATTAATCTTGATGGAGGAGCAATTCTTCTAGGTGGATTACTTCTTCTCATCTTTATTTTGTTAGTAAGGAACTACAAATAGTCGATTCTGACCTCGCACCCTACGGGGTTTTTATTTAAATTTCTTTGACAAATGGTTTCTGTCGATTCCAAAAGTAGAGGAGCTTTAGCGACTACTACTTTTGAGATGCAGAAATGGAGTTTCTGCATACCTTAAATTTTAAAAGTTAATTATTTCTTTGACAAAAATATCTTGTCTATGTTAATATATAAACATGAAACCCAAATTCCAAAAGCTGTTTTTTAAAAAAATAACAGGTTAAAATTTAATAACTCCTTATATTTACTAGGAAAAATGCTCGTTAAATTACAATTTTTAAGAAAAAGTTGTACGAGTAAAAGGGAAGAAAAAGAAAATAGTATCAATTATTAAAACAAGTGATTAAAAAATTCTCCTTAAATTTTAAAGTTAAAAATACCTTTGATTCTGATAAAATCAAAAAACAAGGGTATAAGGAGCTAACCAGATAAAACAAGATTTGAAACAAAATCAGTAAAAGGTGTATTAGATGAAATATTCACTAAGTATAAGGAGCTAACCAGATAAAACAAGATTTGAAACTACATTGAATCATTATTAGGAAGAAAACTTCATCACGATGGTATAAGGAGCTAACCAGATAAAACAAGGTTTGAAACATCATTAATTAAGTAAAACTTTGGATAATCCTCAGTTTCAAGTATAAGGAGCTAACCAGATAAAACAAGGTTTGAAACGAACTGCTCCATAGTTCTGAAAATTTTACCATTTAGAGTATAAGGAGCTGACCAGATAAAATAAGGTTTAAAACATATAATCTGAATAATCAATAACTTTGTCTTTGGCATCCTTGTATAAGGAGCTGACCAGATAAAATAAGGTTTAAAACAATTATGTTTATATAACCTTCGTGACCACAATCATATTGTATAAGGAGCCAACCAGATAAAATAAGGTTTAAAACAAAATATATTGATGCAAATGAATACATAGGAATACATAGTATAAGGAGCTGACCATCTAAAATAAGGTTTAAAACTACGAACTGCCCAAGAGCTTGTGACAAGTTTGCTATCGGTATAAGGAGCCAACCAGATAAAATAAGGTTAAAACAAAAAGACTAGAAAACAGCTATAATTGTAGCTAGTTCTCTAGTCTTTATTAATTATAATTTTCTTTTTTGTATTGCCAGTTTGACTTTTTTGAATAAAAATAGTATAATTAAATTAATCAAATAGCGTTGTTAAGTTTTAAACCTCTTTTCTTTATTAAGTAAAGGGGTTTATTTCTTTTTATCCAACTTTCTTATTAAGATAATCATAAGTATAACAGTAATTGGTCTCAGAATATTATTAATAGGTTCTAATAAATCACTAATATTTTTTAAGATTTCCATATACTCCTCCTAATTTTTTAGAAGAGAGGTGGGGCTTTCGCCCCTTGTGTTTTACTTTCTCAATTCTTTAATTATAAAGATTATTGATACTATGTAATACACAATTTCTAAAACCTCTCTTAGCGTTGTCAAGTTTTTCACCTCCTCACACTATTATAAATAATTATTATAGAAAAGTCAAAATTTTTCTTGATGTTATACCCTTTAATTCAAATTTTAATATAAAATTATATTATTTCTTTGACAAAAATATACCATTGATGCTATAATCAAATAAATGGGAGAAACCATCTAAAATAAGGTTTAAAACTTCTTTATCCAATAATTTATCAATTTATCAATATCATGTATAAGGAGCCAACCAGATAAAATAAGGTTTAAAACTCTTTAGCCTCTCCAAGGGCTTTCTGGAAGTCTGTACTTCTGTATAAGGAGCCAACCAGATAAAATAAGGTTTAAAACATTTTATTTGCAAGTTCTTTTGCCACTTTAGATACATTAGGTATAAGGAGCCAACCAGATAAAATAAGGTTTAAAACTACACTGCTTTGATTGGCATAAAAGAACTATATTCGCTATAGTATAAGGAACCGACCAGATAAAACAAGGTTTACAACAAAAAAAGCACGATTAATTCGTGCTTTTTGCTTTTCTTATATTAAATATTAATCTTCCAACATACAAACCAAGCTTTTAGTGTATATCCTTATAGCCCTTCCATTCACCCTTCTAACTATTATCACATCATCATTAATCAAGTTGTATATAGTATTTGTATGAACATCAAAATATTTAGCTACCTCTCTCACTGTTGTCCACTCTCCAAGCTCTGCTACTATCTCATCTAAAATTGCCCTATCAGATTCAGAAAGCCCCTTTATAACCTTCAAAATGTAGCTTTCAACCTCTTTTTTCCCCTCTGTAAATCTTACCTTTTTTCTTATTTTTTTCAGCTTTAAAGCCATTTTAGCCCTCCTTTTTATATCAACTGTAATCACTATGTAATCAAAGTGTAACTAATTTTTGATTACACATTATAAATATCTTTATTTTTACTTTTAAACTAAAATTTCAAACATCAAGTGTAATCAAGTTTTTTTCATTCTCTTTTATAGAGATGATGATATTTATCAAGCAAAAAAATCCAAAGTGTAATCAAAAAATCCACCCCCTATGTGCATATATAAAAAATATTTTTATTATTTTAGAAAAAAATTATACTATAATGAAATTATAAATATTAATTATCAAAACTGTTTTTAAAAATATCAATTGGTTGAATTTCCACTGCTGTCACAGGTCTAGTTTTTTTACTAAATTCATTTTCAGGAAAGCGTACAGACACCCTCTCATCTAAAATAAAATTAGCCTCTTTTAACTGCTTTTTCAAAGTGGACATATCCAACAGTTCCAAACTACTATTGGTTTTTGTATGCTCATCAGCAATAGCCTTATACAAAATATTAAACCAAAGATAGTGTCTCCCATCTTTCACTTGATAAAATGATCTTGGATCTTTGTCAGATTCTGCCACCAACTCCAATAGAAGTAGAAAGTTTTTAACAGTTGTTCTCTCATCTTTCCCAAGCTCATTGAGAAAAAATAAAAACTTATCTACAATTTTTCTATTCAGATTAACTATCTTTTTCAATGCCAGCAACCCAGTATACACACATTTTATATTGTGTAGTTGCCTATCATCTCTTATATCTGGGAATATTTCCTGTAATTTCTGCTTTTTAACAACTATCTTCCCATCAGCTAATCTATTTAATATAGCTTGTTTCCCTAATTTCTCTAGCAATTGAGTGTTCTTAAACTTCTCAAAGATCTTATCATCCCCTTTATTTTCTTGATTTAGCTCAACAGATAAAATTCTATTTCTAATTGAAACATCATTTATTTTTGTCTCCCCAGAGATTATAAGAGGGGTACACAATTTATACTCTAATAATTTAGTTGTAAGATTTCCTTGATTTACAGTTTTATTGTCATATACTGATCTAATGGTACTTAATAGTTCATCAGTTTTATCTTTAATTGATTTGGTTGTTAATTTTATTTCATCTAGTACCCATGGAGTTATATTGGAACAACTTGATAACACTCTTATTTGATGTATTGTCACTGTGCTTAGACTCTTTATATTATCTCTACTTCCTAAGAGAATACGGCAGATAAACTCCCCAAATATTGTTTTACCAACTGATGAAGATCCTTCTAATTCTAATATTGGATATGAAGTTAAATTATGCAATCTCCCAATTGCCCAACATATACCTAATAAGCTTTGATTGCTATCCTTTCTTAAATATGGAAGAAGTTCCTTTAAAATCTTTTTATCCCCTCTAGTTAGCTCTGGAATAGAATCTAAACTTTGAATATAAAGCTCATTTTTTTCACATATTGCCTTTGAAGAACTGTCATAATAGATCTCATCAATTATCCCATAGTGATCAATATCTATAACAAATTTATCTCTATTTTGTTTTAAAATCCAGCTCCAAAAGCTAGGGATACTATTTTTTGGACCATAATAATAACCAACATTTTCAACTATACCATTTAAAAATAAAAGCTCACTTTTACTTGCTCTAAACTCTTTTGCTCTCCCCATATTATATGTAGTTCCCTTGATAAACTTATTTGAAATCTCCTTAATATCAAGGATAAAATCTGTAATCTGTTTCTCCTCTCCCCTCTCTTTGATATAATAACCATTTTCACCCTGAAAGAACCGATCTTCCTCTACCTCTTCCACTATCTCAAATTTCTCCACTTTTTGACAATTTGCAACAATCTCCCTTATTTTTCCTATCCCTTCCCCCATTAAAACCTCATTAAAATCCTTGTATTCACCCATATCCACACAGTAGATCTCTTCATTTTTCCAATTTAACTCTTTTAAAATCTTTCTATAAGCTTTCTTTCCAGCCTCATCTTTATCCACAGCAATTATTATCTTTTTAAATTCCAACAACCAATCTTTCTGATTTTTAACTGCATTTATATCTGATGCTCCCATAGGTAAGCTTACAACATTTTCAAACCCACTTTCCAATGCACTTAAAAGATCAATCTCCCCCTCAACAATTATTATGTAATCTCTATTGTTTAAATGTTGCCAATTTATAAAGTAATCCCCTTTGCTCCCTCTTTCACTATACAGATACTTTTTAGCCAGATCACGATATTTTATTGCAATAATATTCTTTCCATCGGTTATTGGAATCATCATATTATTGTTTTTTCCCAATCTGCATAACCTGTCTAAATGCTCCTCTCCAATACCTCTACTTTTTAGATAATCTCTCCACTCTTGATTTAAAAGGCAATTTCCTCTACTAAGTAACACTTCATTTAGATTAACTGCCTCATCTTTAATTTTGTTGCTCCTTTCAACCTTTCCTTTCTCATTTCCTGATAATACTAATTTTAAGAAATTATAGAAATCTCTATCATGTTTTTTTAACTCTAAAAGATCTCCATATCTCCCCTCTCTGTGACAATAAAACTGCTTAATCTCTCTGTTAAATGAAAAGTCTGGGTTTTTCCCCTCTCTCTTGCATATGGGACAATAGTCAAATCGCATTTGATTGCCATATACTTTGAAGGTATACTCTTTTTTCATAAAACTCCCCCTTTTGTTTTAATTTATCTGATTAACTTTTGTTGATTAGCATATGTTGAATTACTTAAAAACTATTTACTATTATAAAAAATCATAATTTTTTTATTAATTATACTTATTTTTTGAAAAATTTAGCTTAAAAGAAAAGCCCTCATCTCTATGGGAGCTTATAAAATTTTAAATTTCTAGACAATACAAAATGAAACTTAAATTATCAAAATATTTTTTTGATTAATAAGTTTTCTATTTTATATTAGTTGTGTTTTTGGGAATTTTTTTGATAATTTTTCTGCTAATGTTTTTTTAGGTGAAATGTAAAACAAAGATGAAAGTTAGATAAGCTTTTAACCATTAGGCGTAAGGTTTTTGGGAAACTTTAACTTTCAAACTTTAAACTTTAAACTTAAATTCAAAACGTTCTTTTTTCCTAACAATTAAAAGCTTATATCTTATTATAGCCTATTATGCTCATTAAATCAAGTGCTTTTTTAACATTTTATTAGAAATAAAAACTATTTAAGGAGTTTTGGTTAAGGGAAAGGGGTTTTATTGAGGTTTTGCATAAAAAAAGGGGGAGAAAACTCCCCACTCTTTTTCTATCTCTCTTCCAAACATTTTTTTAATAGCTCTATTGCAGGTTCATCATCATTGTTTCCTGTTCCAAGCTCCCCACGAAAAGCTCTATCAAGTATTGTTTTCTCAAGAATTTCAATTTTATTTTCCAAAGAGATAAGCTCTGAAATTCTATTTTCCTCTTCAAATACCTTGTCTAAAACTCTTACTATCTCTTTTTGTTCCTCTAATGGTGGTAGAGGGATAATAAGATTTTTTACAGAAGTTAAATTTAATTCCTTTTGATTAGTACTTCCAGTTGTCATTGAATCTAAATTTGATTGAACATTATTTGATATTAAATACTTATGAATACATTGTGGAAGTAATGATTTTGAAGTTCTTACAACTGTTACATGTGAATCAGCTACCATTTTTTGATTTGCTACATCATCTTTTAAAATACATAATCTTCCAACAGTTCCTGTACCAGTAGAATTCCAAAGAATATCATTAGGAAGTAAAAATCTTTCTTCAGTATATTTTGTTTCTTCAGAAGTATATCTAGCTTTAGTTAAATCAAAACCATTCCATTGTACACATTTTTGAGAAATAACAAAAATTGGAGAAAGATCAACATATTTCGGACTTTTTCCACGTTGAATATAATTACAAATATCTTCTAATCTAGTCCAAACCCAATTACTAGGCAATTTATAAGGCTCTTCCTCTGCTTCTACTAACATTTCATCAATAGTTTTTAATTTAGGTTTAGCAGGTTTCTTTCTTCCCTCATCTTCAGCCTTTTTACACTCATCTTCCCATAGTTTAAGCTTTTCATCATTGATTTTAACAAGAAGTTCTCTAGCATTTTCAGTATGGTTTTCACCTCTCCACTTCTCTGTCAGCTCTCCACTAAATGCTTTAGAAAGAATAGCCTCTCTTCTTGAAGTAGTTTTCTCTTTTACCTCTTCAATAATCTCTTTTATTTTTTGAATCTTTTCAAATAGAGAATCTAATTTTTCCACTATTCTTTTTTGCTCTTCTAGTGGGGGTAGAGGGAATAATAGTTCTTCTGTTTTTGATTTATTTAATATTGCTATTGTTGTTGCTGAAGATGAATTTTTCATTTGATTTATAAAAAATGAAGAATTTAAATAATAATAATTATATATAGGATTTAAAGTTTTTTTAGGAATAAGACTATTTATTTGTTGATTTGTACAACATTCTATTTCACTAAAAGAACTTTTACCAATACTTCCAATACAACATAAAATTGTTGAAAATTTAGGTATTAATCTTATTTTTTCTTTTGCTCTATTATCAACATATTCTTCAGAAACTGTTAAATTTCTTCCTTGATTTAAATCACTTGGTTTTACAAAATTTATATTTTTATTTTCCCAGTATTCTATTTTTTGTTTAGATGGTGTATTCCCAGTTACAACTTCATTAACTTCTTTTACTTTAGTCCAAACCCAATTACTAGGCAATTTATAAGGCTCTTCCTCTTTAGCCACTATTGATTGTTCCAATCTCTCCTCAATAGAAAGCTCCCCTTTTTTCTTAGGCATCTCTCTTCACAAATAATAAGCTAGGAAGCCCACGACTTTAGTCGTTGGGAGGAATAGCTTTTGCTAGCTTCCTTTTGCTTATAAACTCCTTTTTTTTATTTTTTCCTCTTTTTTCAATATAAATCGTATTAATTATTATTTTTATGATATAATATCATTGTATTAAATCAATTTTTAAGGAGGTGAGTAAGCCTATGAAATCTAAAACATCTACATATACTGTCGAATTTGAACTTATAACAACATTTCAAGATAGATATATTATCAATAAAAAAATGAAAGTTGCTAAATCTATTTATAACGCTTGTCTTAATGAATGTTTAAAAAGATTAAAAGCTGTAAAAGCAGATAAAGAATACCATACTCTTGTTAAAACAGAAAGTTCTAACCAAAGAAATTCTCGTTTAAAAGAAATAGAACGTTATTATGGATACTCTGAATATGATTTACACTCTTGGGTTAATCAAGTTAAATATCATTTTGAAGGACATCTTGGTATAAACGAAGTTCAAAAATTAGCTACTAGAGCTTTCAAAGCTGTTGAAAAATTTCATTATGGTAAAGCTAAAAAAGTATATTTTAAATCTTTTAAAGATGATATGTCTGTTGAAAATAAAAGTAACAAAACAGGTCTTAGAATAAAAGATTTGAAAATAATATGGGGTAATTTATCAATACCTTTTAAAGTTAAAAAGAATGATAAATATGCTCAATTAGCTCTACTTGACAAAACTAAATATGTACGTGTTTTAAAACGTGAAATAAGAGGAAAAGAAAGATTCTTTGTCCAATTAATTCAAGAAGGTTTACCACCTAAAAAACATCAAATATCTACTGTTGAAAATCGTGTTGGTATTGATATAGGAACATCTACTGTTGCTGTTGTATCTGATAACGAAGTTTTTATGAATGAATTAGCAACTATCAAAACTCCTTATAAAAAATTAAGAAAGTTAGATAGAGCTATGGATAGATCAAGACGTTCTACTAATCCTCAGAATTATAATGATAATGGTACTGTTAAAAAAGGATATAAAAAATGGAACTATTCTAACAGATACTTAAAGTTAAAATATAAAAGAAAAGAGTTGTTTAGAAAAATTGCTTCTATAAGGAAACAAAATCATGAACAAACTGCAAACTTTATTCTTTCTTTAGGATTAGATGTTCGTGTTGAAACTATGAGATTCCAATCTTTACAAAAACGAGCTAAGAAAACAACTCGTAATAAAAAGAATGGAAAAATCAACAAGAAAAAACGTTTTGGCAAATCCATTGCTAATTATGCTCCAGCTATGCTACTTGAAATAATTAACAGAAAGCTAAAGTATCAAAATCTTGATTTAAAGAAAATAGATACTTATTCTGTTAAAGCAAGTCAATTAGACCATACAACTGGAGAATGTACTAAAAAGTTCTTATCAAATAGATGGAACAACATAGATGATAAACTTATCCAACGTGATTTATATTCAGCATTTTTAATACAAAACACTACTAATACATTAGATGTAGTAGATATTGATTTATGTAATTTAAAATTTGATAATTTTGTAAAACTACATGATATAGAAATACAAAGATTAAAAAATCTTAATAATAAAAAATTAAATTGGTTTGTTGCTTAAAGCGTAAGCAACTGTCGGATTGACTGCACCGACATAAATAACAGAAACAAAAGTACATAGCAAGTCATTAGGCTGTGCTAACGAAGTACCTATCTATACGATATAGTTCTGTAAAGTTCTTAATAAAATATATTAGGTAATTCATGCAAACTCTAAACTATGTTTAGATAAGGTAGAGTTAAGAAGTATACGATTTTATAATCATCAAGAACCCCATGACTTTAGTTATTGGGAGTAGTCAGCCCACAAAGATCAAGCTCCTTTAAGATACCCTTTAACAGATCAAGAGCCTCCTCCAATCTCTCTATACACTCTTCCCCATTTTCAATAGGATTTTGTAGCTCCTCTTGAGAGTCATCAACCTTTAAAAGCCCCATATCTAGTGAGAAATCTTTCTTCTCAATCTCCTCTAAAGTAACCTTTGTCCATCTCTCTAACTTCTCTTTCTCTTCCTCATTGTTGAATGTTCTTTCAAACTCCTCAAAATGCTCCTTAGTTAGTGGGTTAGTCTTACCAAAGTTAGGCATACTGCTTCTTAAATCATAGTACCAAATCTCCTTAGTGTTCTTCTCATTTCCCTTACCTCTAGTGAAAAATAGCACATTTGTCTTTACCCCTTGAGCATAGAATATACCTGTTGGAAGTCTTAAAATTGTGTGAAGATTGCATTTATTCATTAAATCCATACGAATATCCTTTCCAACTCCCCCTTCAAATAGCACATTATCAGGTAAAACTATACCTGCTCTTGCATTTCCAGTTGTATTTAAAGAGTTATAGATCACTTGTAAAAAGTTTAACTGCTTATTTGAAGTATCATAGATAAGGTCATCTCTAGTGGCTCTCTCTCCCCCTTTCTTTGTTCCAAATGGTGGGTTAGATAGAACAACATCAAAACCATTTAACTGCTTTCCAAACTCTGATAGAGTATCACCTTGAATAAAGTTTCCCCCAATGTCGTGAAGAATAGCATTCATAAGCCCCAATCTATGTGTATCAGGAACTAGCTCACAAGCAGAGAAAGCTTTAGTTTCTTGAAACTCTCTCTCCTCGTCACTGATAGTTCTCTCATCAGTTCCAAAATAGTCATCATATTTGTTTCTTAGATATTTATCAGCCTCAATTATAAAACCAAAAGTCCCCCCAGCAGGGTCGCAGATTTTCTCTCCTAAATCTGGAGCAACAATTCTCACAATAGAATCAATTAAAACTCTAGGTGTGAAGTATTGCCCTGCCCCTGACTTCTTCTCTGAGGCATTTTTCTCTAAAAGTCCCTCGTATAGATCCCCTAAATTTTCCTTATCTTCAGAGTACCACTCAATTTTATTGATCTCTGTAAATATCTTTTTAAGATTTGCAGGTTCACCGATTCTTGTTTGAGCATTTCTATATATTGTTCCAAGAGTTGATGATGCTTTACCAAGATTTAAAAGAGCCTCTTGATACTTCCCTCTAAGCTCTGTACCATCAAGTTTAACTAGCTCTCCCCATCTGTACTCCTCTGGAATACCGATTTTCTCCTCTGTTTCCAACTCATTGGCAATTCTTAAAAATAGAATATATGTTAGCTCTGTTACATACTCGTGATATGTAATTCCGTCATCTCTCAATACATTACATAAATTCCATAGTTTTTGTACAATCTCATTATTAGTCATCTTTTTCCTCACAATCAATTTTTATATTTATACTTAATTTATTTAATACATCGTTAGTTTTTGACAAAGTGCCTTTGTACTTACTTTTATTAGTCAAGCTAAGTTCACAAAACTAAAATTTTAAATATCAGCTAAATTCCATGTCGTAGAATAAAGAGAGAGTAGAACTCATCTGACTACGGGTATCGCAGAAGTTCCATTCTTCCACTTCTGCATCTCAAAAATAGTAGTCACTAAAGCTCCTCTATTTTTGGAACTCGACTTCGTCTCAAACACGTCGGAATTTTTAGCGTCAGATTTCGTAACTCTCTCTAATATTCTTCTCCAAATTCCATTTTAGCTGATATTAGAGATTAATTCTCCCTAACATCAAGTTGACGTAATTTCCAAAAGTAGAGGAGCTTTAGCGACTACTACTTTTGAGACACAGGCGAAGTCCTGTGTTACATTAAGGATCACAGAAACTCCGTTTCTGCGTCTCAATAATCATAGTCGTTTTATCAAACTCCTTGATTATTGGAAGTTTTGAAAACTGAACTTGATTAGAAAATCTTTATAAAAATTAACTCTAACGATATGCCAAATAATTAAATTTAATTTAAAAGTATTCCGTCATAGATAATATCCATTATCTCATCAAGCTTACCTTGGAGAATTTCATCTATTTTTTTAATTCCCCCATACTGCTTTTTAAATATTCCACTATCAAAATCCTCTTTAGATATATACTCATCTTCACTTTTTAAAACCATCTCTATTCTGCTAATAATCTTCTCTTGACGAGCATTCCATCTATTCACTTTTTTAATTTTCTCCATAACTCTCTCAATCTTTCGATCTCTACTGATTAACTCCTCATCTTTTTCATCAATAGCATATTTTATAAATGATAGAATATCTATTAAAATATCCTCATTTTTTAGATTTTGATAAGCAGTATTAAGTTTTGTTTTGCTATATCCATAGGCATCTAATTTAGATTTAATATCCTTTAAATCCTCTTTAGTAAAAGCTTTAGGATTTGTTTTCAATATCTTTAGTGCCTCAATTTTATCTTCATTTTCCTTGATATATTGTTTAAAACTTTCAAGATAATCTTCAGGAGTTTTATCCTTTCCAAAGCTTTGTTTGAAATCTGTAACCATATCATCATTTTCAGCAATTATCTGGTAATTTTCCCTTTTTAAGCTATCCAAATATATTAAAAACTCTTTTTCCTTTTCTAAAACCTTGATTTTCTTGTTATCTGGGGTATTTTTCAGATCCACAAGATAACTATCTATATTAGTTACCTCTTCTCCCCTCATATATCCAGATAATACCTTAATATCATTTGATTTTTTCTCTTTAATAATATTTTTCTTTCTTTGAATCCGTCCAATAATTTGATCCATAAAGTATGAAGTAGCCTTTTCGTCAGCCTTTATAGTGTCAAATTTTTCAAATAGCTCCTTTACAGAGGTTTTAGGGTTTACCACCACAGGTTTCATATCTGAATACTTCTCTAAATCCTCATAGATTCCCACAGCATCATATATTTTAAAACACTCTTTTTTAATAGCTGGACAAAGTCTAGTTGCCCTACCTATCATCTGTTCATATAGTATTCTACTTTTAACCTTTCTTAAAAATACCAAATTACAGATTTTAGGCACATCTATACCAGTTGTTAAAAGATCAACTGTAACTGCAATAGTTGGGTAGCTGTCATTTTTAAACTTTCTAATAAGCTTGTCCACATCTTTTACAGAGCCAGTTATCTTTTTAATCATATCGTTGTTCATAGAGTAATCCCCAAGTTTGTCATACTCCTCTTTTAAAATTCTAACAACCATATCAGCGTGCTCATCATTTGCACAGAAAATAAGGGTTTTCTCCTCACCAGTAGGGTCAATTCTCTCTACCAGAGCACTGCAAATAGCACGATTAAACCCCTCTGTAATAACCTTTGTATTAAACTTGCTCACATCAAAATTAAGCTCGTCCTCTAGGTTTTCTATTGTTTTTACCTCTTGAGAAACCTTGTCATATACCTTGACTTCACAACCTTTTTCAAAAGTTATCCCATCTTTAGAGAGCTTAGTTTCCATAATATATGGTGGCTCAAAGTCTACCAAATACCCATCTAATACAGCTTGTCTATATGAATACTCATACACAGGCTCACCGAAAATATCATAGGTGTGTAGAGCTGGTGTAGCTGTAAGAGCTATCTTGTCAGCATCAAAATACTCAATTACATTTCTATATTTACTTTGATACTCCTTCTCATCTCTAATCAATGTTTCCTCTTCAGTTGGTATCCTATCTAACACATACCCTCTGTGTGCCTCGTCAACTATGATACAATCATACTTTCCAACTGATAGATAGTTCTCATCACTTGGAGAAAGCACCCTTTTTATAAGCCCTTGAATAGTTACAATATGCACCCTTGTATCAGTTTCAGGGAATTTCTCCTCAAGCCCCATTATACTATAAATTTTAGATAGTGGAAATTGCTCCTCAATCTTTACATTTTTAAAGGTATCATCTGCTTGTTCCCCTAAACTTGCCCTGTCCACAACAAATAAAATTCTGTTGTACTTCTTGCTTTTTAGCAATCTGTATATCAATGCCAAGGCTGTTCTTGTTTTCCCTGTACCTGTTGCCATTGTTAAAAGGACCTTGTGTTTACCACCTATCAAAGCCTTTTCCACAGCCTCAATAGCCTCAGCTTGATAATATCTCAAATTAAGCCCATCAGGTGATCTAAGATAATCTAAAGAGTTTTCAGCCAATGTTTTATTAGCTAACTCCTCATCTTTATTTAATAAAATCTCCAAATCCTCTGGAGCATAGAAACCTTTTAAAGCTTTTGGAAGATTTCCAGCTCTTCTACCATCTAAAAACCATATACCAGATTTCTCAATAAATTCCTTGTTGTATTCACGTCCATTTGCTGAAAATAGAAATGGTACTTTATAACTTCCAAAATGTGAGCCATCACAGAAACTTACACCCTCTCTTAGCTCTGCCCCCTTGGCATACATATCCGAGTCCACATTGAGAGCAGTTAGGACATCTACCCCCATTCTCTTTGCCTCAATCACCCCATAGAACTTATTTTTATAGAAAAGTGCATAGTCAGCCCAACCTTGCTCACCACCCTCTTTTTTACAAGGCCACTCAGCTATTGCCATTGCCTTGCTTTTATCAGGTAAAACCTTTCTATATCTGTAATTCAAAATAGGGGTATTAACTTCCCAACCAGCCTCTCTAAGCTGATCATCAATTAAAACCCTTGTTTCTTCCTCAGTAAGCTCCATAGGCTTTTTGTTTTTGATAATTCTCTTTCTCTCTTCAGGTGTTTTAAATGAAATATCTTGAACCTTTAGATTTTGCAACTCCCTCTCTCTACTTTCCACTTGAGAGAGCAATGCCTCATATTTCTCCTTGTAATCTACATATTCAGGTGTTTTATACACAATATTGTCTGATGTGAAAGTGTAGTCACTACCATATACCTCATTGAACCACCCACAAAGTTTTACCACCAAAGATAGCAAAACCTCTGCCTCTGACAACTCACCTTTCATATTGTGTACTGCTGTATTTCCAGCTTTTCTAATCTTATGGAAAATTCTATCTATATCATCTGGAATTAAGCCATTTTCTTTTAACATTCTAATTCTGTCAACTTGATTTTCAACCTCTGGTAACTCCTCAACTTTTACCATTAGTTTTGCTATATACTCCCCCAACTGCCTAATTTTAATAATTGCTGTGTTGGGATCTTTGTGCAGTGTGTATTCTGCCATCTCCCCAATTTGAGCTAAAGCACTCCAATCTTTTTTTAGAAAATAAAAATTAGTTGCCATTAAACCACCCCAAAATACAAATATCTTATATTTTTTAGATTATAGTTTTATTTATTGTTCACTTGCTTTTCAAAATTATCACTCTTTTTTTCAATGATAATTTTACTATCTTCAAATTTAACAATAACTTCTCTTTCCTCTTTAGTAATGCCCATTTGTGCAATCCAAGTTTTAGGAAGACTTATTCTAGTTGTATAAGTTCCCTTCCCATCACTATTAAACATTATTTTTAGTTCCCTCATGGTGTCTCTTTCTTTCATTGTTACACTCCTGTTGACTTTATCCAAATTAACTGTTATAATTATTATAGCAATACACTAAGTCTACTTGACGTAGAAAGATAAGGAGATATGGCGTTATCTCCTTATTTTAATAATAAAAATTTTATAAATCTTCCATAGATATTATCTTCTAATGGGAGATTTTTTTTATATCTAAAATAATTTCTTAATAGTGGACTTATAACTAATGGAATTAAAAATATTATTGCAATTATTATAACTACTTTCATCTATTTAATCCTCCAACTTTTTTATTTTCAAGGCTGGAGGAGATGGCGTTCTCCTCCAAGTGTGTTACTTTTTCTTACCTTTTTTATTTTGGCTTTTCTTTTCGTCGAAATATTTAAGCCATTCTCTAATTTCTTTAGAGATTAAAGGCAAGACAGCAATTAGTGCAACTAAGATGCTCAGCAATACACTCACCTCCTTGACAATATCATTATATAACGAACACCGTAAAAAAGCAATGTAATTTCAGTTTTTAAGCTTTGATTCAACTAAAAAAACCAGTCTACCTATTAAGTAAACTGGTTTTTTATTTTATCTGTATCTACTAAATTGTGAACAACTACTACTTGGCATACGAGCACCATAGATTTCACAACTTTTTCCGTCATAAAATCTACAATCTTTGCAAGTAGTTGTTTCACTTCTAGTATAACTTGCAAAGTGAGTGCCACAACTGCTGCTCGGCATACGTGCCCCATAAATTTCACATCTTTTTCCATTGTAGTATCTACAATCTTTACATTTACCTGCCATTTTGCCCCTCCTTATGCAAGATGTCTTTTTACAGTGTTGTATTCAATATCAAAATAACTATTTATAGACTCATATACAGCCTCAATTATATCATCATCTATATAGTTATTCAATTTTAAAATCAATGTTGCTATTGCTGCTAAATCATCACTATATCCAACTACTGGAACAACATCAGGAATAGCATCAATAGGAAATATTAAGTATCCCAAAGCAGCTACAATAAGAGCTTTATTCCCTAAACCTATATTATCACTTTTCATAAGATGATATAGAGCCAAAATTTGACACAATGATTTTACTCCAACTTTTTTAAAAATAGATGCTACTGTAGACCAAAACTCACTATCAGAATAATGTTTTTCATAAGACATATAAATTCCTCCGTTTTTATTAAGTGTTAGTTAAAAATTCCCAATTAATCTAAGATCTCATCAATTAAACTTGTAAGACTTATTATAGGTAAAATTAATTTTGAAAGCATATTTTCTCCTCCTCTCTTTCCTTTGATAAATCCATTTTAACAAAGAGATTTACTAATTTTTTTAGAAATTTTACTTTTTTTATTCTCCCTTTTCCTTTACAAATTTAGTTTATCAGAACTCAATTACATTATTTTTTTGAAAATTACCTTTTTAAAAAATAGATTATTTTTGACATTTTTATTTTAAATATGGTATAATATTAACTAAGTTAAAGGAAAAAAGACAGAGGGAAAAGCTAATATTACATTAAAAAAATAGTGATAGTTAGAAATAGGAATTATTATAATCTCTGTTATATAACAAAAATAGAGAAATTTTGTTTCTGAAATAGGGAAAAAATATAAAAATGTTCTCATTTTACAAACCTATACCTACACTGTTCACATTGCACCAAGTGGCAGTAATTGAGGGATTCAGCAATTTACCTATTAGGAGACACTACCATTTAAAATAAGGTTTAAAACAATTACCGCAATGGTAATTTAAGTTGATATCCAACAATTAGGAGACACTACCATTTAAAATAAGGTTTAAAACTTCTGGATATATACGTTGAATAGTTACTTTAGCTCCAGTAATTAGGAGACACTACCATTTAAAATAAGGTTTAAAACCCTAACCGAGTATCCATCCACTATACTATCGAAACAATTAGGAGACACTACCATTTAAAATAAGGTTTAAAACACTCAACGGCTAGACTTATGGCTGAAAAAGCTAATAAGATTAGGAGACACTACCATTTAAAATAAGGTTTAAAACTCCGGCTTTACAGTCGCTACCAACTATTTTGGATTTAAATCCATTAGGAGACACTACCATTTAAAATAAGGTTTAAAACCCAATATGTAATAACTCTTTCCAACTATAAGAATTTCCTGATTAGGAGACACTACCATTTAAAATAAGGTTTAAAAGAAAAAGCACGAAATTAATCGTGCTTTTTTCTATCTTATATAATTTTCCTTTACTTTTCTAAAATAAAATTTTATAATATTTATATATCTAAATAAAAAGGTGAGTTATTAATGGCAGTATCATATGATAAATTATTTAAAATATTGCAAGAAAAAGGAATAAAAAAAACAGAACTTTTAAAAAAATTAAAACTTTCTTCTGCTACTATTGCTAAATTATCAAAAAATGAATTTGTCTCTTTAGAAGTATTAGAAAAAATATGCCAATGTTTAAATTGTAATATTGAAGATATCTTTGAATTTGTTCAGGAAACTAAAAGTCCTTTGTTAAAACAATTAATAGAGGAAAAAGGAATTAAATTAAAAGGTGGTATATATCATCAAATTCAAATTAACTTTGCATATAATTCTAACCATATAGAGGGAAGTAGGCTTTCTGAAGATCAAACAAGATATATTTATGAAACACATTCTATAATTTCAAATAAAGAGGAAACCATATCTATAAATGATGTTAATGAAACTTTAAATCATTTTAGATGTTTTGATTATATATTAGAAAATGTCAATATATTAACTGAAGAATTGATAAAAGAGATACATAAAATTTTAAAAACAAATACTCTTGATAGTTTACAAGATTGGTTTAAAGTTGGAGAGTATAAGTTGAGACCTAATACAGTTGGTGGAAAAAGAACTACTCCTCCAAGTAAAGTTAAAGGTGAAATGAGAAAATTGCTAAAAGAATATAATGAAAAAGAAAATATAACTTTTGATGATATAATAGAGTTTCATTATAATTTTGAATCTATACACCCTTTTCAAGATGGAAATGGTAGAGTGGGAAGATTAATAATGTTTAAAGAATGTTTAAGAAATAATATTGTTCCATTTATTATAGATGAAAAATACAAAGCTTTTTATTATAGAGGGTTAAAAGAGTTTGAATATGAGAAAGGATACCTAATAGATACTTGTTTATCAGCTCAAGACAAATTTAAAGAATTGTTAGATTACTTTGAAATAGAAGAAACTACCAATAAATAATTATTGGTTTTTACCTAAAACTTATAATTGAATCACTTACCACTTTAAAAAGTGGGGACTTCTTGCCTGTTAGATTAAAAAGAAAACCCTATGTTAATAACTAACATAGGGTAATATCTTAATCACCAAAAAGTTTTCTACCAAGTGACCACACTACTCCAGCAACTGCTCCCACTGCAACCACTGGTGCTGCTGCTGCTGCTAATGTTCCAACTGCTGCTGCCCCTGCTGTAATAGCTCCACCTACTGCTGTTGCTCCAACTGCTGTGGCTGCTCCTCCTAAAGCTGCCCCAGCCCCTGTAATACCAGTTGCCACAGCACCTCCCACAGCTGCTCCTGCACTTGAAATTCCACCTACAACTGTTGTAGCTACTCCACCAATAGCTGTACTACCCACTGCTGCCCCTACACTTGAAACCCCACTTGCAATAGATCCACCAATAGCTGTACTTGTTAAAGCTGTTGTTGCTGCTCCAGTAACATAACCAGTTGCCCCAGCTACAACTGTATCTTTAGCTATATCAACTGTTGCCTCTTCTAAGCTTTTATCCCCACTAAAAACATCAACTATATTACTTCCCAAACTCATTCCAGCTCCAAAACAAGCTCCACTTTTAGCAGCACTAACCCCTGTTGTGTGACAATTTTTTACAACTTCCTTTGTTTTATAAGCATAAGATGTTAATTTTGCATTTTTGCTATTTAAAAGTTTACCCTCTTTTTTCATAGCATCAGCCATTCTTGAAACCTCTCTATCTGTAACAGAGGATTTTTCATATTTTATACCTCTATTGTCCAAACTTCTACCAAATTTGTCAGCATCATTGTTGATAACTAAAGTTTGCCCATCATCTACATATCTAGTAAAATCCTTTACACTTTGCCCCTCATATCCACATTTAGCTTGGATTCTTTTTACTACCTTGCCACTTTTCATCTCAATAATTGCAATATCAGCAATTCCATTGTCATCTAAAACAACTGCCTTAAATCCCTTGTCTAAAAGCTTAGAGTTTAACTCCTCTGAAACACGATTTTCAAAAAGAAATCCCTTTAAATTTCCTCTATTTACATCTAGTTTAGAGATATTTTCAAATGTTTCATTGATAATGCCATTTCTTTGTGCCCCTGATGATAAATGCTTTCCAGCCCCATAAATACCTGAATAATTTTTCTTGTTTTTCATAAAACTCCTCCATTGTTATTAAGTGTTAGTTAAAAATTGCCAATTAATCTAAGATCTCATCAATTATAGTTTTTAAAACTAAGAAAAGCATCTTTCTCCCCCTTTCTTCCCTTTGGTAAATCCATTTTAACAACTAGGTTTACCAAATTTTTTAATTTTTTTACTTTTTTTGTTTTCTCTTTCCCTTTACAACTTTAGTTTATCAGAACTCAATTACCATATTTTTTAAAAAATTACCTTTTTGAAAATAGATTATTTTTGACATTTTTATTTTAAATATGGTATAATATTAACTAAGTTAAGGGGAGAGATGATAGGAAAAGGCTAATATTACATTAAAAAAATAGTGATAATTAGAAATAGGAATTATTATAATCTCTGTTATATAACAAAAGTAGAGAAAATTTGTTTCTGAAATAGGGAAAAAATATAAAAGTGTTTTTAATTTGCAAACCTATACCTACTTTATTCACATTGTACCAAGTGGCAGTAATTGAGGGTTTCAGCAATTTACCTATTAGGAGACACTACCAGTTAAAATAAGGTTTAAAATTAAAAAAGCACGATTAATTTCGTGCTTTTTTTGTGTTATAACTATTTTATTTTAAATCCAATATCCAACCCCAATAAAAAAAGCTACTATAAACCAATATAATTATTGATCTATAATAGCTTAATCTACCTCACCTTTATCAACACAACCTCTGATTGAGTTCCCACCCTAATAGGTGGACCCCATGTTCCATAACCTGAAGAGACAACTACATTTGTATCTTGAAACTTTCTGTAACCATAATCCAGCTTAAAAATTCTCTTAGTAAATAGCCCTCCTGGGAAAAACTGCCCCTTATGAGTATGCCCAGACACTTGCAAAAACACTTTGTTTTCAACTGTTTCATCAATAGAATTTGGAGTGTGTTCCATATACAATACAGGTTTATCCCCATTCTCCTTTAAAATCTCCCTCAATGGTTGCTTAGAGAAATTATCACGAGATGCCACATAGAAACTATCATCTATTAAAACTTTACTATCCCTTAAAACAGTTACATTTTCAAAGCTATTTAGCCTATCGGTAAACTCTTTAACTCCCCCACCATAGATATCATGGTTTCCAATATTGACAAAAACCCCATATCTACTTTTAATATCTTTAAAATTTTCAAGCATATTTTTTTCAATTACAGGTTTTAAGTGCATATCAACAGTGTCCCCAGCCACTAAAACTATATCTGGATTCAAGCTATTTACTGTTTCAACTAATTTCACCATTGAGCTATTTCCATTGATATACCCCAGATGAATATCTGAAATTAAAACAATATTTAGAGGCATTTTAAATCTCCCCTCTCTATTGATTTCATACTCCTTTACAACTGTACTCCACTTAAAATATGTCCCAATAATTAAGAGAGTTGCAACAATAGGAAGAACAAATTTATATAGGTTTATATCCACTCTATTTTTTAAAATAAGATTTCCACCAAAGGCAACTAAATAGAGAAGTCCACTATATACAATAGCTCCCATAAAGTAATAGACTATATAGGATAAAATCTGATTAACTTCATATGGGAAGTTTGCAGAAAAATATCTGCTACAAATTACATAGCTATACATAAGGATACTTAAACCTGTTAAAATCAAGGTAAAAATTATTTTAAAATTTGTTGGGATAATGTGCTTTACTGTTATATATATAGCAAAGCAATTTCCAAGAAAAAAGGTTAATAATAGCATAAAAAAATAATTCATAATCTACTCCATTTTTTTTAAGTTACCTACATAATACCATTTAGAGTAGACTCTAAGTCAAGAATTTTTTTATTATAAAATAAAAATTGCACCCTCCATCTTAGCTGTCTAAGATTTTAGGTGCAATAAATTTTATTAAACCTTATTAAAGTTTTTTAACTCTGCCAACTCCTCTTCTATGCTCTCAATATTTGCCTTCTCATCATTGATAGCCATAGCCATAAGAGTTCCCTCAACTATTGGAGCATCAGCAATTTTCACCTTTGCTCTATCATAGCTCTCATCAAGAAATTCCATAGCCATTTCACTATTTAAGATAGAACTTCCAATATCACAGAATATTAAAACTCCCTCATTAGTATAAGCTTTCTCAATAGCATCTTTTATTCTCATAGGATCTGAACCTAGATTACCACCCTCAGTTCCACTACCATTGATCACAGGGAAATCATATTTTTTCATCTCATTACATAGCTCAATAACTTCGTGAGCTAACTTTTCACTATGTGAAACGACTACTATTCCTACCATTTTTTCACCTCTATTTATTTAACTCTTCACAGATAGTTTTGATTATTAAGTATGAAGAAACAGATCCAGGGTCAAGATGTCCTATACTTCTTTCACCTAAATAACTTGCTCTACCCTTAGTGGCAATAATATCCTTTGTAGAGTTCATTCCAATTTCCCCTTGAGCTAAAGCATCTTTAAAAGCCTCTTTAATATCCTTTCCACCTTCAACAGCAGATTTTAAAGCCTCATAAGCAGGGATTTGTGTATCTAGCATTGTCTTTTCTCCCTTAACAGCTTTACCTCTCATTTGAATACCTTTTATCATCTCATCCCAAATAGCCACTATATCATTTGCATCTATCTCATCTTTTTTCTTTAGATAAGCAGTTGCTTTCATAAGAGCAGTTGCATACAATGCCCCTGATGCTCCTCCAACATTTGACATAAGTAGCATAGTCATCTTATTGAAGATATCAGCAGGTTTCATATCAGCCATTTTTGGTAGTTCAGCCTCAATCTTTTCAAAACCTCTAGCTAGGTTTACTCCGTGATCTCCATCTCCAATCTCTCTATCAAGATCAGTTAAATAATCTTTGTTTTCAATAATTGTATCACTTACTTTTTTAATTATTTCTAGTAATTCCATCTGTTATCCTCCTAAAATCTTTTGAAAGCTGGAGTATCAGCTTTAGCTTTTAACATCTCTTTCATCTCATCATCTAGTTTAACAAGAGTGATTGAGAATCCTCCCATATCTAGTGAAGTCATATAGTTTCCAACTACTGTATCAAATACTTTTATATTTTTTGATGCAAGAACATCAGCAACTCTATTGTTGATTATAAATAGCTCAATTAAAGTAGTTTCTCCAAGTCCATTTACTAAAACAGCAACTTCATCATTTTCAGCTAGATTTGATTCAGCTAAAAGTTTATCTAATAGGTAATCTACATGAGCATCAGCATTTTGCATCTTTTCTCTATGAGTTCCAGGCTCTCCGTGAATACCTAATCCAATTTCAACTTCATCTTCAGGTAGTTCAAAACTCATTTTTCCAGTTGTAGGAACATAACAAGGTTTTAGTGACATTCCCATAGTTTTAGTTCTGCTTATAACTTTGTTTCCAAACTCCTCAAGTTTTTCAAGTGAATATCCTTTTTCAGCAGCAGCTCCAACCATTTTATGTACAAGAACAGTTCCTGCAATTCCTCTTCTTCCAACTGTATAAGTACTGTTTTCAACAGCAATATCATCATTAACTATTATCTTTCTAACTTCTATTCCTTCCATTCCAGCCATTTCAGCAGCCATTTCAAAGTTCATTACGTCACCACTATAATTTTTAATGATAAGTAATACTCCAGCTCCACTGTCAACAGCTTTAATAGCCTCATAAACTTTATCAGCACTTGGTGATGTGAAAACCTCTCCAGCAACTGCAGCATCAAGCATTCCACAACCTACAAATCCAGCATGAGAAGGTTCATGTCCACTTCCTCCACCACTGATAAGAGCAACTTTCCCATCTTTCTTTTCTTTTCTAGCAATAACTGGTAAATCTTCTACTTGTCTCAATGAGTTAGGATAAGCTTTTAGCATTCCACTAACCATTTCATTTACAATATTCTCAGGATTGTTAATCATTTTTTTCATAAAGTTTACCTCCGTGTATTTGTTATAAAAAAAGCTTAAAATAATCCCCCTGCATCTCTACAAGAAAATTATTTTAAGCCTCTCCATTCCACCTAGCTTTATTCAGTTCTATAATAATTTTAATCTATTTTAGCCCCTTTGTCAATAGGACTAAAACAACTGAAAGAACATTTTTAAGATAGTTAGAACAGTTACAATTAAAAATATTGGTTTTATAAATTTGTTTCCCTTTAATATAGCACAGTGAGAACCACATTGAGCCCCTAAAAACATCACTATTGAAATAGGGATACCATAGTTTAAAAGAATCTTTCCATTTGCTAAAAATACTAAAAACCCTGTAACATTCCCAGCTAGATTCAATATTCTAGCATTTCCATTTCCATTGATAAAATCATATTTGAAAATTTTAATCAAGAAGAAAGCTAAAAAAGATCCTGTCCCCGGTCCTAAGAAACCGTTGTAAAACCCTATTACCAGTGCCATAATAGCCCCTTGAATTAGATTTTTCTTAGTCAACCCTTCAAACTCATTTTCTTGACCAATCTTCTTATTAAATAGAGTGTACAGAAACACCAACACAAGAGCAATAAAAACAATATAGCTTATAGATTCAGCCTTTGTACGAATAACAGCCTTTACCCCTATAAATGCCCCTGTAAAAGAGAAAGGCAAAAGATATTTCATAAGTGTCCAGTTTACCTTTCCAGAACGAGCATAGTTTATACTACTTCCTATACTAGAGAAAAGCCCTGACATCTTGTTAGTTCCCAATGCCAAATGTGGTGGCAATCCAGATGCCATATATGCTGGAAGGGTAATTAACCCTCCACCTCCTGCAATAGAATCTATAAAAGATCCTAAAAAACATAAAACTGCTAAAACTAAAAATTTTAATGTTAATAACTCCTCAAACATACGCCCCCCTAAAAATCCTATAAGTTCATAATACTTCTATGAACTAACTCACCATTGTTTTTTATTTTTAAAATCTCAGCAAGAATCTCAATAGCTATCTCTTCAGGTGTTCCATCAGAGATTTTTAAACCTATTGGAGCATAGATATTGTCACTCCACTCTCCCAAATTCTCCTTTAAAGTAGTTATCTTTCTTCTACTTCCAATGATACCTATATATTTTGCCCCTCTATCCTTTACAAGATTCAGCACTTTTTCATCTAAAAGATGCCCTCTAGTAGCAATTACAATATATGTTTCATCTGTGATAATCTCATTTTTTAAAATATCTTCAAAATCTCCTAAAGTCAATTCTGGACAATCTCTTTTTAACTCCTCTCTATCATCTATAATCTTTGTGTTAAAACTTAGATTTTTACTGATATTGAATAGCTTTTGCCCTATGTGTCCAGCTCCACAAATCAAAAGTTTTGGACTTGGTGAGAAGATTTTAACAACTCCCTTCATATTTCCTCCACAATTCATTCTTAACTCATCATCAGTTGTAAGATTGTATGAAAACTCTCTACAAACCTCATCTCTGTCTAACATCTCTCTAGTTGAATTTATCAGCTTGTACTCAATGTTTCCCCCACCGATAGTTCCAACTATTGAGTCTCTGAAAATTCCCATAATAGTTCCAGCTTTACGAGGTGTTGAGCCACTTGTTTCAGTTACAGTTACAAGCCCTGCCTTTTCCCCTCTATTTACTCTTTCAAATATCTCTTTTAAGATTTTTTCTTCCATATATTTATATTCTCCTTTAAAATCACTTAATTAATACATCGTTAGTTTACAACAAAGTACCTTTGCTAATTACATTTATTAGTCAACTTCAGTTATCTCATTTTCTTTTTTAACATCAAGTTGCTTCCATGTCAGTGAATAAAGAATCCCTAACGTTCATTCCCTATGGGTATCGCAGGAGTTCCACTCCTGCATCTCAAAAATAGTAGTCACTAAAGCTCCTCTATTTTTGGAACTCGCTCCGCAAGCTCGCTCAAACACGTTGCATTTTCTTAACTCCATTTCTCTAAGGGGTTCTAAAAAATTAATGTAATACAGGACTTCGCCTGTATCTCAAAAGTAATAGTCGTTTGCACTCCTTTACTTTTGGAAATTCCATCAACTTGATGTTAGGAGATTATTTATAATTTATAATTGAGTAGTTACTATTCCTTTTTTCTTCTTTAAATATAAGATACTCTCCAACACTGCTCCACCAATATTTCTTGCCTTATCTGAAATAGTAAAACAATTGTCTTTCTCACTAATTCTCGGATCAATATCAGCTATTTTTAAACCTTTTTTCACCTTATAACCATCTCTAATAATTCCACGTAGTACCCCAGAGATTGAGGCATAGATCTCATTGTCACCAACTACTGCTATAACATCCCCCTTCTCCACTACATTTCCAATCTTTTCAATATTTGTAATAACTCCAGAATAGTCACTATAAATCACACGTTCTATTCCAAAACCAGCAATAATTCCAGGAACTCCAGTATTTTCACTAGCTCTCCCCTCTTCAATAATTCTACCAAGGTTGTGTCCTCTCATTGTTTCAATTACAATATCTACATCTTCAGGAGCAGAGAATCCAGGACCTAGAGCAATAGTTATTGGTGCCATACTTCTCTTAGTACCAAAGTTTTGTTTAGCCAAGATACCATCTACTACTGCCAAAGGTTTCAGCCTCTCAATCACTTTCCCCCTTGAATCTATCATCACAGGCACAATATCACTATTCCAACACTCTTGAATCTCCTCATCATTGGCAACTAATCTAGCTTTTATCCCCTCTATTTCAATCTCTTTTTCATATACTGCCTCACAAAAAGCAACTTTTCTTCTAATAGCTGAGGGAGTTTCAGTTTCTAATACTAAAACTTTAAAACCACTACGATATAATTTTTGTATAGCTCCACTAGCTATATCTCCCCCACCTCTAACTATAACAATATCATCTTTGTTTCTCATAATTTGCCTCTCTTTATAATTTAATCCTACTTAAAGGATAGTTTAGTTTTTACTTATTGTCAACCTAAAAATATCTACAAAATAAAAACAGGCATTTATCACCTGTTTTTACATCAATATTTTATTTTCCAAATGAGCAGTGTGGGAAGTGACAGATTTCACAATTTAAGCACAATCCCCCATGTCCATATTTTGCAATATCTTCAAATGTTAATTTCTCATCTGCTAGTACCCTTGGTAGAACTAAATCAAATACAGTTCTTTTAGCATACATCACACAACCTGGTAACCCTAAAATTGTCTTATTATCTTTATATGCAACTAAAAGCATAGCCCCAGGAAGTACAGGTGCACCATAAGTTACAAGCTCCCCTCCAACCTCTTTAATAGATGTAGGTGTCATATCATCTGGATCTACTGACATTCCTCCAGTACAGATTACAAGCTCTGCATCACTATTTAAAGCTTTCTCTATCTCTGCCTTTATTACCTCTTTATCATCTGGACAAAATACATGTGAAACTACTTCACAGTTATACTCTCCAACCTTTGATTTAATAACAGGACCAAACTTATCTTGAATTCTTCCATAGAACACTTCATTTCCAGTTGTAATAACAGCTGTTTTTTTAGGATAAATCTTTTTAACTGAGATTATATTTTTCTTACAAATCTCCTCTAATCTCTCAATTTTCTTCTCATCTATAACAAGGGGAATAATTCTAGTTCCTGCTATCTTTTCACCTTTTTTTACTGGAGTATTGTTGTGAATTGTAGATATTATTATCTCACCTATTGAGTTAGCTTTTAATAACTCATCTACATCAATAGAAACTATTCCATCTTCAGCAGCAAAAAAATCTATTTTTCCCTCTTTTATCTCTCCAAATACCAATCCCTCACTAGCAACATGATCTTTTATTCTAATTGCTGCTTCATTTTCATGTAAAGTTCCCTCTGACTTTTCCCATACATATAGGTGATCTTTTCCAAGTTTTAAAAGTTCTGGTATATCCTCCTCTTTAATAATATGCCCCTTTTTAAAGGCAACTCCCTTAAACTCTCCAGGAACAATTCTTGTAATATCGTGGCATAATACATGTCCAACTGCATTTTTTGTATCTATAACTTTCATTGCCTCATCTCCTACTTTTCTAAAATAGTGACTTTATCCCCTTCACTGATAACTCCACCCTTTAGCACCTTTGCAAAGATTCCCTCTTTTGGCATTATACACTCTCCAACTCTATGGAAGATCTCACAGTGTGAGTGGCACTCTTTACCTATTTGAGTTACCTCTAGAAGAACACCGTTTATTTCAATCTTTGTTCCAACTGGTAGATTTCTTAAATCTATTCCTGAAACAATTATATTCTCTCCAAAAGCTCCCTTCTCTACAAAGCCACCTCTTGTTTTAAAATCTTCAATTTTCTCATGTGAAAGCAGACTTACCTGTCTATGCCAATTTCCCCCATGAGCATCGTTTTTAAGTCCAAATCCCTCTATCACTTCACAGCTGTGGATATTTATCTTTTCAGTTCCCTTTTTCTCACTGATACAAACAGCTATAACCTTTCCTTCCAATTTTATCCTCCTATTGCATTCATATTTTTCATCTCTTCAGCTTCATTTTCTTTTCCAAAAAGATGTTTTTCAGGTTTACTGAAAATCTCTTGTTTTAAAATCTCTTTTATCTCATCTTTTCCAATATTTTTATCTAAATACTCTTTAATATTGATATTTCCTTTGGTATTTAAACATCTTTTAATTACTCCATCAGATGTTAATCTAATCTTATTACAAGTTTCACAAAAACAATTGTTAATAGGACTAATAAAACCTATTTTTCCCTTGCTATCTTTTAATTTATAGTAAGTTGAAACACCTTTTATCTCTTTGTAATCTCTGTCAAAGCCAAAGTTTTTTTCCAATCTATTATATATTTCACTATTGTTTATTCCTGTAAAATTTTTCCCCTGTCCAATTGGCATAAGCTCTATAAATCTTACATCTAACTTGTTATCTACTGTTAATTTTACTAGATCATCAATAGCATTTTCATTTATATCTTTAATAATAACACTGTTAATTTTTACTTCAAGATTTAATTGTAAAGATTTCTTTATTCCATCTAAAACTTTTTCTAGATCTCCACCTCTTGTTATAGAGGTAAATTGCTCTCTATCCAAAGTATCTAAACTTATATTAACACCATCTAAACCTGCATTTTTTAGATCTTCTATCTTATCAGCTAACAAGATTCCATTTGTTGTAATATATATTTTTTCTATTCCTCTATCTTTAATCCCCTTTACAAGTTCAACTATATCTTGACGTAAAAGAGGTTCTCCCCCTGTCAATCTGATTTTTTTTATATTCAGTTCTACCCCAGCCTCAACTATGGCAAAAATATTTTCCTTTGTTAAAACTTCACCACAAGTTTTAGGGGCACTACCTTCAGGCATACAATATATACATCTTAAATTACAACTTTCAGTTAAGGATATTCTAAGATAGTCTATCTCTCTTCCCCAGCTGTCTTTCATTTCTACTCTCCTATCTTCTTTGATTGTTATTCTATTCTGATTTTATTTTCATTCCATCATTTATTATACCTATTTTTCCATAAAATGACAAATTTTTTTCTGATAAATTTAGAAAGAAATTTCTTTTAAAAACTATGAAAAATCATAAAATCTTCAATAAGTATATTTTATGTCATTGTATCTGATAAATTAATCCCAGCTTTTACTGTTTGAATTCTCAGATATGCTACTGCCACTCTTTTTCTCTTCTTATCTTAAAGGTTGGGTCATTCCATTAAGTAAATTTATACTAGCATTTATCTCTGCCACTATATCATCCCCCTCTAATTTTTTACAATAAAAACCCCAGAGGTTAATCTGAGGTTTATTGTTCTATTTATTTAATATTTTGGATGAAATTACTTTTAACTCTTTTAATCCCATTTTTAAAAATCTTTCATTTCTATCTACTAAAAGAGATACTGGAACACATATTTTCTTTTTCCCTTTTATTTCTTTTACAGCTAAATACACAAGAATAGTTATTTTATCTGAACGAAGTAAAAAAGAAAATTCTATTTTACTATTCCAAACAACATTCAAATCATATTTTAAAGCAGAAGTTGTATTTTCTAAAAGTGTTTTTAATACTGGGAAATATGTTAATCTATCTTTAAGTTCAGTAGTTAATATTTTAAGTTCATTTTCTTTAAGAAGTTTTAAAGTTATATGCTCTCCTTCTATATCCTTATTTATGTCATTTGAATATTTATATGTTTTTATCTTTTTAAATTTATGTAAACCTAATAAGTGACTAAAGTGATTTTCTTCAAAAGAAACAATGATTTCCGTACTATCTTCTAAAGTATAACTAAAAATATATGGACATATTAATGTTTTATAAAAGGCAAAAAAATCTTTTAAATTAATTTGTGATATTGATATTTTTTTATTTCTTCCTATAAATTCCATTTTCTCTCCAAAGTTATAAATAAAAAAATCCTGTTTAAAGATACAGGATTTTTTATATTACAGTGGGTATCTTTTCTAGCTGTTTTCCCTCAGCACATATCTCAGTATTGAAAGCCCCTGAGTGGGTTCCGCCCCTGTAATCAAGGAGTACCACCATTCTCCTTATACTCAAATGGTCGAGATTTGCTTACCTTTTCTTACTTAAATAATACACTATTCTCTGTAAAAAGTCAACCAATCTCTATTTATTTAATTAACAATTTTTCTTTTAAAGCTTCTTGTAAAACTTGTGAAAAGTTAATATTTTTATTCTTTGCTAAAATATCTAAATAACTAGGAATTGTTAATGTTTTCTTAACATAGGCTATTTTCACTAAAGATTTTTCATACTCATAGTTTAAACTTATATAAACTAATTCTTGATTATCCTCTAGCAACTCTTTTACTTTTTTTATCTTACTAGGAGCAGGAAACTCTTTTTTCTCATTTTCTAATTCCTCTAGCAATAAAACTAAATACTCTTTTCCCATCTCCACAGCTTCTTCAAAAGTATCTCCATAAGTGTTATAAAATTCCTTTTCAAAATCAGGAAAGCCAATGTAAAAAACATTATCTTCATATGTTATAATTGCTGGGTAAGTTAAATTCACAAGATCACACTCCTTTTAAAGTTGAGGCCCAAGCAGAGCATTATAACCCAGTTGGTTGAAAATACTCTCAACAGTTTTCTTTGGTAAATCTTTTCAGGATGTGGAAGTATCACTATACCCTTTTTAGATGGGTGTTTAAACTGATAGTGACTGCCTTTCACTCTATCCAGATACCAACCGTCTTTCTTGAGTAGTTTCATAAGGTCTTTTGAGCTCATTCAACCACCTCGATACAATTATAACACGTATTTTACACGTAGTCAATTATGAATTATTTTAAAGCTAATAAAAGGTATTCCATGTGCATATTGCCCATACCCTGCTCCTAAATTTGCATATTCATCTTCACTTGTTTTAATATCTACTTTCATCTTTCTTTTTTTTATTTTTCCCTTTCCTTTCTCTAGCTGTTCCTATTACAAATCCTGCAAAAGCTCCTATAGCAAATCCTACGAACACAAATCCTGCTGATATCATTTAGTCCCCCACCTTAATTTTTGCAATAAAAAACCTCAGAGTTCAATCTGAGGTTTATTGCTTTACATATTAATTACCTAAAATATCTATTAGATCAGTAAAAAAGAATAATTTATTTCTTTTTTTATCATCACTAAATACTTTTCCACTTTTACATAATTTTAAAATATTATTTTTAGAAGCTGTGTAGCTAACATTTAAAGTTTTTTCTATTTTTTTAATTGTAAATATTGGAGTAGAAAATATAGCTTCAATAAATTCCATTTTTATACTATTTTCATTAGCAAATTCTTTCATTTCATTAAACAATTTTTCTATTTGCCTTAATTTCTCTATATTTTTATTAGCCTGCTTTATAATTGCATCTAAAAAAAACTCAATCCATTCTTTCCATCTAGGCTCTTCATTTCTTAAATTATTCAACATAGTGTAATACTTAAATTTATTTCTTTCCAATTCCTCACTAACAAAAAAAGTAGGTTTTGAAATAACTTTCTTATCTAGTAAGTATAGCATAATTAATACTCTTCCTACTCTTCCGTTTCCATCTAAAAAAGGATGAATACTTTCAAATTGTGCATGTATAACAGCTATTTTTATTAGTGGATCTATATCATCTGCAATCTCATCATTTATATATTTTTCTAAATTTGAAATGTAATCTACTAATTTATCTGCTGAAGGTGGAATATATGTAGCATCTTCTATTTTGGAAGTAGGTCCTATCCAGTTTTGAGTTTTTCTATACGCACCTGGATCTCTATCTCTTCCTCTACCATCTTTTAAAATTATTTCGTGTAATTTTAAAATTAATCTTGTTGATATAGGAAGACTTTTTAATAATTCAGTTCCCATATTAAGTGCTTCTAAATAATTTAATACTTCTTTAGTATCTTTATCATATTTCTCTGATGCTTGCGCCTCTATAACAGAACTAAAAGTAGCTTGTGTTCCCTCTATTCTAGTGGATTGTACAGATTCATTTAAAGCAAATAAACACATTAATCTATCTGATATAAAATTTCTCTCTAATAATACAGAAAATTCTGTTAGTTTTTTATTAGCTTCTAAAGCTTTTTTATATAACTTTAACAAATCTCCATCATTTAGATTTAAAGGTAGCATTTTAGGGTAAAAAGGTTTTATCATTTTTCTACACTCCTTATTATTTAAACATCTATAAAAAAACATTTATATATCATTATAAACTATTTTATTATTTTTTTCAACATAAAAAATAATAACTTTATATAACTTTGATTTTTAGAGGAGAAAAGATATTAAAAAAGCACCTAGTCGCCTAAGTGCTAATCAGTCTTCTATTTTTATTTCCCAATATGGAGTTTCTTTAGTAAAAATTTTATCTCCATTTTTTATTTTTTTCCATTTCTCTTTAATTTGTTTTATCATTCTTTTCTCTATCCCTTGTGGAAATTCAGCTTTTATTAAATCTTTTATTTCTTCTTCTTCACTTTGTGGTGGAATATCTTTTCCAACAACTTCTTCCATATTCAGTTCCATTAAAAACCAACCTTCTAAGTCTTTTTTATTCATAGCTACCCACCTACTCATCTGATAAAATAATTAATTTAGTTCTATTCAAAATTATTGTATAAGAATTGCACCATGCCCTTTTGCATTTATAGCATCATATCCAAGTGCAGCAGCAACAGCTCCTATATCTCTTCTTTTTTTAAACATATCATCTGATATTTTATTCCACACATTAAAATAAATATCTTCATTTTCTTTTAGTAATTCTTCAGGTAATGTTTTATCAAAATATCTTTTATCTATACCAAAGAATTTAGAATTTATTTCAACATATCTTCTAGCTAAACAACTTATTAATTTTAGTCTATCACGTTTTTCATAAGAATTAAAGTCTAATATTTTAGCACTTTTATCTAATGTCAAAGTTTCTACTCTATAAAATGGACTTCCTCTTCTTTTATTAAGAGAAGTATAATGTTCCATTTCTTCAGTAAGTTCCTTTATTTTAGTACCCTTAGTGTAGTCAGCAGCACAATACATTCCTTGTCCATATTGGGCACCTCCTACACTGCAAGTAACATACCATTTACCATAATATAATTCATTTTTTCTTTCTTCCATTTGGTCTGAAGAATTAGCTGAATAACTTCTTTTTGCTAAAAAATGATCTTCCTGAACTAATTTTTCAAACTTATCTTTTTTTACTATTCTAGGCAATCCATCAAATCCTTGATAATTAATGATATCCTCTATTTCATTTTCAAATTCTTTTCTACGTTCCCATTTACTTGTTACACTTTCCCTATCAACAATCTTATGCTTTTCAAAACTATCTTTTTCCTTACCAAAATTATCAAAATCTAAAACAGCTACTGTAGTTGAACGGCAATGTGGGTGCATAGGTGGATAATTAACTCCTGCTCTAGCATCTTTTACTTTGAATTTCTCACCATTTAGCTTTTTACAGATCTCAGATGTTCTGCTATCTATTTTAGCTAGAAACTCATACTCTTCAAGTGACATTCTAAATTCTTTACTTGTTAGATACTTCATAGCATCTGCATAAGAGAGATCAGTTTTAAACATATATCTAGCAATTAAATCATTAATAGACTTCTGTATCTCTTTTTTAGCTTGAACATAATGTACATCTAGTTCTTTTTTTAAGTCACTAGCTTTTTTATATACCTTGTTCTCATTTTCTCTAGCCCTTTTCTCCCAATATTCTTTACTCTTCTTCTGATCCATCTACATCAGCTGCTTTTCCAAACTCATAATCATTATAAATATTATTTTCCTCAGCTTCAGTTTTCATTTTTTCAAGTTCTGATTTAGCATCTTCAATTTGAGGGAATAGAGAAATAAGAGTTTCATCAGATATTAAACCTTTTAAGTTTTTAAAAGAATATATAACTTGCAAAGAAAATGTGCTGTTTCAAAAATTCAAATTTTTCTTAGAGTGTTCTTACGATGTTCTTACGGGTAAAATATCAAGAGTAAAATAGGGATTTGCGACGATTTTACAAAAAATGAGAAATAGTATTAAAAACTAGAAATCAAAAAGGGTTTGCAACCGAAATTGCAAACCCTTTTATCTATAAAATATCTTGGGGAAAGATTTTATATATATTATATAACATCTAATTGTGACAATTGTGTGACAAAAATAAAATTTAATATTATTTTTAAATATTGTGTAATTTTTTTAAAATAATGTGTACTAAAACTATATAGCATTCATTTTATCAATCGTTTTTCTTGATTTTATAAAGCATAGCATATAAAAGTGGAACTACAAACAATGTAAGCATTGTAGATGCTGTAAGTCCAAACACTATTGTAATAGCCATATCCCCATAAAGTGGATCAAACACAAGTGGCAACATACCAAAAATTGTTGTTACAGATGCCATAGAAACAGGACGAATTCTACTTACAGCAGAATCAATTACAGCTGTATATGGATCTTTTTTCTCAATATTAATCTCATATTTAATCTCATCAATCAATACAATAGAGTTCTTAATCATCATACCTGTTAAACTGATAGCTCCAATTATAGACATAAATCCAAATGAACGTCCAGAAATAAACAATCCAGGAGCAATTCCAATAAATGAAAGAGGCAGAATAACAAATATTATAAATGGATCTCTTAAACTAGCAAATAGGAATACACAGATAGAGAACATTATAATACCTTGTAGTGGCACAGATGAAAGCACAGCAGATACGTTTTTATTTTGTTCATAGTACTCTCCACCCCATTCAAGTTTATAATTTGCTGGGATTTCTAACTTTTCAACCTCTTTTGCTATCATCTTTCTAACACTTTCAGCAGTTTGTCCATCTTTCACATCACATTGAACAGTAATTGTTCTAACTCTGTTTCTTCTGTGAATTTCAGGATCTTCCCATTTAAGCTCCTCTTTTTCAATTATCTTATTAAGAGGTAGATTTTTCAATCCAAGCCCCCAAACAGGAATCTGCCCAATACTGTTTACATCAATCTGTTGCCCACCAGATTTCTCTCTAATAACTATCGGCATAAGCTCTGTTCCCTCTTTGTACTTACCAATAGTAACTCCATCTGTTGCCTTGCTTATAGAATTAGCCACATCCATAGGAGAGATCATATTCTTTCTCTCTACATTTTGAGCAAGTTTAGGAGCCCAAGTTAAAACCTTATTTTTCCAATCTGTTTGAATATTTTCTGTGTGAGGTGTCTTTCTCATAATATCCATAACATTCTTTGAAAGCTCTCTCAATACATATGGATCAGCTCCAGATATTCTAAGCTCAACAGGGTATCTAGTAGGGATACCATTTACATATTTTCTAATCTCAACCCTTGCATCAGGGATATTTTCATTTACAAACTTCTTAATATTTTTTCCAACTCTATTTACACTTTCTAGATCTTTAACAGCTACAATTATTTGTGAGAAACTTTCATTAGGTAGCTCTGGAATAGTTGCAACATAGTATCTCGACGGAGAACCACCAACAGCTCCAGCAGCAACAGTTACATTTTCATCTTTTAAAATCTCATTTTCCACAATCTTGCTTATCTCATCAGTTTTGTTCAGAGATGTTCCCTCTGGCAACCAAAGATTGACAACAAAACCTTTTTTGTCTGAATCTGGGAAGAATGTAATAGGCAATCTTGTAAATAGTATCATTGAAAATACAAATGCTCCAATTACGACCCCTAGAGATAACATTCTATGTGCTAAAACTTTTTCTAAGAAATTGTGACAAAATTCAAAGAATTTCTCCTTTTTCCCCTTCTCCTCTCTCTTTTTAACTTGTAGGAAAAGATCACAGAACACAGGGATTTGAGTAAGAGCAAGAACCCAGCTAAGCCCCAATGAAACAGCCATTATCCAGAACAAGCTTGAGATATACTCCCCAGCATCTGTTGGCATCAAGTACATTGGCAAGAATGCCATTACAGCTATAACTGTTGCTCCAAGTAGTGGAATAGCTGTTTTCTTAGCTGTTTTAGTCAATGAAGTGTATCTATCCTCACCTTTTTCCATATCTACAAGAACCCCATCAACAATAACAATAGCATTGTCAACTAACATTCCCATTGCAATTATAAATGAACCTAGAGAAACTCTCTGCATATCCATCTTAACTGCTAACATATATATCAATGTACCTAAAATTGAAAGGATAAGCCCACTACCAATGATAAGTCCACTTCTCATTCCCATTGTAAATAACAGAACCCCAACAACTACCACAACTGATGCTACAAGGTTGCTTACAAACTGCCCAATAGCTGTTGTTACAAGTTCTGGCTGATAGTAGATCTTCTCAATCTCAATTCCTTTAGGAAGATTAGATTTTATCTCTTGTAACTTCTCCTCAATCTGTTTACCTGTATCAATTACGTTAGTACCTGTTTCAGGAGAGAGCATAAGCCCCATAGCCTCTTTACCATTATATCTCATTTTGTTTCTAATAGGTGTAACTTGAGATTTCTTTATAGTTGCAATATCTTTAAGAAGTACAACCTCTTCTCCCCCTCTTAAATTATCTTTAGAGAAGATAACTAAGTTTCCAATGTCCTCTAAAGAGTTGAATCCCTCATTAATATTTACTCTTATCTTTAGATCTCCATGCTCCATACCACTGCTATATGCTGGAAGATTTTGAGATAGGAAAGATGCAAATATCAACTTTTCATTTATTCCAAGAGCAGATACCTTTTCTCTATCAATAAGTACCTCAACTGCTGTGTCCACTTTTCCATAAACAGTTGTTTTTGATACACCTGAAAGTCCTTGAAGTTCTCTTCTAATATATGTAACATAATCGTTAAGTTCCTCTGTTGAATACCCATCACTTGTAATAGCAAAGAACATTCCATATACATCTCCGTAATCATCCATTACAATAGATGGCAATGCTCCAGTAGGAAGTTTACTCTGTACATCATTTATCTTCTTTCTAACATTATCCCAATATTGATCTATAACTTCAGCTTTTAGATCCTCTTTTAGCTTGATTTTAACCTCTGAATATCCAGCCTTTGACATACTCTCAATATACTCAGTATGCCCAATCTGTTGCAATGCACTCTCTATCTCATCAGTTACCTCAAGCTCAACTTGGTGAGGATTTGCCCCGGGATATAGAGTTAAGACAATAGCCTCTTTTACTCTAAATTCAGGATCCTCTAACTTCCCTAATTTTACATAGGAAAGTATCCCACCAACTATTAAAATCACTGTAAGATAGATAGTTACAACTCTATTTTTTATAGAATAATCAATTATACTCATCTTCCTCACCTCTACATTATATTTCCAACATTTGTCTTACTAGGCTCAGGAAGAAGTTTAACCTTTTCTCCATCAACTATATTATTAACCCCTGCACTTATAACCTTATCATCTTTTTTTAGCCCTTCAAGAATCTCAATAGTTCCATCATTTTTAAGGTTTCCTATCTTTACATCCTTGGCAACTGCTGTGCCATTTTCAAATATATATACCTTGCTACCATTGTCTTCAAATAGAGCAGTCACAGGGATGAAGATCTCTTTTCTAGCATCAATGTTTGATTTTACAATAACCTTTCCACTACTTCCAACTCTAATATCATCTCCACCTTTTATCTCAAAAACTGCTGGATAAGTTATCTTTGCAAACTCTGGATTTTTTCCAATCTCTTTCAATGTTAAAGAGTAAGTTTTATCTGGAGTATCATTAGGGATAAACAGAGCTTCAGAGATATTCTCTAAAAGTTTAATATCCTTACCAGCTACACTGATATTTATCTCTGGAGCTTTCTCAGCAGTTATTACAGCTATTGGAGTACCTGCATTTACCACACTTCCAGAGTCCACAAACTTCTTAGAGATATACCCATCATATGGAGCTTTTAACTGTGTATCTTTCAACTTATTAGTAGCATTTGCCACCCCTTGTTCAGCCTCTTTCAACATAGAGATAGCAGCTTTCTTTTGAGCAGTTACCATATCAAAGTTCTTTTTAGACATAGCCCCACCTTTATACATCTTTTCAGCTCTATTGTATTGAAAAGTTGCATTGTCACTGGCAGCCTTAGCAGCATCATACTTCTTTTTGTACACTTCAAGATTAACCTTGTAATCACGTGTATCCATTTCAGCCACAATTTCACCTTTTTTCACTTTCTGCCCTTGAGTTAAATTGATATTTGCCACAGGTCCAGCTATTTTAAAGGATAGAATTGTCTCTTTACTAGGCACTGTAATCCCTGAAAATACAATATCTTCAGTAGCTTGATTTCCCCCAGCAACTACAACTTTTACAGGGCGAATCACCTCTTCAATTTTCTCATCTTTTCCACACCCAGCTATTAACAACATAGCTGCTGCCACTATTAAAATCTTACTATTTAGTTTTTTCATCTTTTTTCTCTCCTTTGGCAAAAATATCTTTTCCAGTTAGCATATTGAGAGTAGCTAGGGAAACTCTATATTTATACTCTGCTTTTTCCTTTAAACTAAGAGCTTTTTCATACTCAGCCACCCCTTGAATATATTCCCAATTATCTATGGAATCAGTTTCCTTTTCAAGTTTCTTTTGATTGAATCTACCTGTGCTTACAGCAAAGTTTTTAAGGGCAATATCCCTCTCCTCTCTGCTGCTCTCTAAATTATTGTAAGCATTTACAGTTTCAAAGATAACTTTCATAATCTCCTCTTCACGTTTTATAAAGGCGATCTCCTGATTTTTTCTAGCTTTTTTATATTCGTACACATTTTGGAAACCATTGAAAATAGAGAACATTCCCCCTAAAGTTCCCATAAAAAAGTCTGGGTCACTAAGGGCAGCATTACTTGTGTTAAAATATCCACCAGTTAAAATAATCTTTGGTAGGAAGTTACTAATAGCAATTTTAGTCACATCTTTACTTATATCCTCTGCTCCCTCTCTAATCTGTATAAGCTCACTATTTTTAAGAGCCTCATAGATAGTTTCTTCCAATGTTGGCATCTTTACATCCTCATTGTATTGAGGTTTCTCAAGTTGAAAATCTAACAATGGATACATATCTAAATTATTCATAAGGGACATTTTTGCTGACTGTAAATCTCTTGCATTTTGTTTTAATGCAAACTCTCTCATCTGAACAATTTGCTCAGTTCCCTCATACTCCCAAGGAAGTATTGCCTCAGCCTCTAAAGCAATTTTAGCACTTCTGTTAAACTCCTTAGCAGATTCTAGCTCCTGTTTTAGATACTCCTTTTCAGATTCAAGGGCTAAAATATAGTGATATTGTCCAATAGTCTGGAGTTTTATCATCTTTTCTGTTAAATCTCTAGTTAAAGATGAGATATCTTCACCCTTTTGTCTAGCACTGTACAAAAACCAAGTAGCAGGTACAAAAATAGGCATTTGAGCATTTACACTAAAAAGAGATAGGTTTTTATCTACCAATCTTGTTTCCAATCCAAGAGATATTGGAAGTGGTATAGGTAGAGCAGTATCCTTTGTTTCTCCCATAATCTTATCATTTAACATAGTGTAGCTATACCCTAAAGATACCTTAGGTAGAAAATTTCCAAAAGCTATCTTTCTATCTAACTTAGCTATCTCCTGTTCAATAGTTTTTGTTTTTAAAGTGAGGTTTCTTTCAACACTTAACTGAATAGCTCTATCTAAAGTCAATGTGTTGTTGTACTGTTGAAAATATTTTTTACTTTCATTTTCTTTATCAGCTAAACTCTTCATTCTAAGTGCCTGTTTCTTTTCACTGTCCACAGAGCTACAAGAAACTAGCAAAATCGAAGAGATAATTATAAGCAGTTTATTCACTTTATCCTCCTTAAAAATTTAATTATATTTTAATATTCTATTACAAAATTGTGACATTTTAGTGAATAACTTTTATTTCATTTATAAAAAAAGACATATTAATGAGAGAAGTCGCATTTTATAGAAAATGTTTTTTTATTATCTCTAGTTAATAGTTAGATAGAATTTTAGGTTTAAATTTTTTAATTAATAGATAATCAATCTTTTCTCTTCCCTCAAACGTTGCCAAATATTGACTTTTATAAGAATAACTGATATAATTATAAAGTTATAGTTAAATTTAAAAAATTCTATAAAATTAACTTTATTTGATAAATTTGTATTTACAAGATTTGGAAATTCTTTTATAATATTATGTAAGATATAAAACGATTTAGGAGGAAATAGAAACTATGTTGCAAAAGCACAAAAGAAACTTTTCGATTATTGCTCATATAGATCACGGAAAATCTACAATAGCAGATAGACTTCTTGAATTTACAGGAACTGTTGCTAAAAGAGAGATGAAAGAGCAACTTCTTGACTCTATGGAACTTGAAAGAGAGAAGGGAATTACTATAAAAGCTCAAGCTGTTACTCTTTATTACACAGCTAAAGATGGTATTGAGTATGAATTAAATTTAATTGACACTCCAGGACACGTTGACTTTATATACGAGGTTTCAAGATCTCTAGCAGCTTGTGAAGGGGCATTGCTTGTTGTTGATGCTGCTCAAGGTGTAGAGGCTCAAACTCTAGCAAATGTATATTTAGCTATTGAAAATGATCTTGAAGTTGTGCCAGTTATCAATAAAATTGACTTGCCAGCTGCTGATCCTGAAAAGGTTAAAAATGAGATTGAAGATATAATTGGACTTCCTGCTGACGATGCTGTTATGTGTTCAGGAAAAACAGGAATTGGAATTGAAGATCTTCTTGAAGCTATTGTTCAAAAAGTTCCTGCTCCTGCATATGATGAGGAAGCACCTTTAAAAGCTCTGATTTTCGACTCTAAATTTGACGATTACAGAGGGGTTATCACTTATGTTAAGATCTTAGATGGAACTCTTAAAAAGGGAGATAGAATTAAAATCTGGTCTACTGAAAAAGAGTTTGACGTTTTAGAAGTTGGAGTTTTCTCACCTACAATGAAACCTAAAGATGCTTTAACATCTGGGTCAGTTGGATATATTATCACAGGAGTTAAAACTATTCACGATACAAGAGTTGGGGATACAATTACAAATGCAAAAGAGCCTTGTATATTCCCGCTAGCTGGATTTAAACCTGCTCAATCAATGGTATTTGCTGGAATTTATCCACTATTTACTGATGATTATGAAGATCTGAGAGATGCTCTTGAAAAATTACAACTAAATGATGCTTCACTTACTTTCGTTCCTGAAACATCAATCGCCTTAGGATTTGGATTTAGATGTGGATTCTTAGGACTACTTCACATGGAGATAATTGTTGAAAGACTTAGAAGAGAGTATGATATTGACTTGATCTCTACTACTCCATCAGTTGAATACAAGGTTAATATGGATAGAGGAGATGTCCTTGTAATAGACAACCCTTGTGAGTTTCCAGATGCTGGAAAGGGTAGAGTTTCAGTTGAAGAACCATTTATTAGAGGTAAGGTAATTGTTCCTAAAGAGTATGTTGGAAATGTAATGGAACTTTGTCAAGAGAAGAGAGGTATTTTCATCGGTATGGATTATATTGATGATACTAGATCACTTCTTACTTATGAGCTTCCACTAGCTGAAATCGTAATTGATTTCTACGATAAATTAAAATCAAGAACTAAAGGTTATGCTTCTTTTGAATATGAACTTGTAGGGTATAAAGAGTCTGATCTTGTTAAGGTTGATATCCTAGTTTCTGGTAAACCTGTGGATGCTTTCTCATTTATTGCTCATAAAGATGGAGCTTACTCAAGAGGAAGAGCTATTTGTGAGAAACTGAAAGATGTTATCCCTAGACAACAGTTTGAAATCCCTATTCAAGCTGCTTTAGGTTCTAAGATAATAGCTAGAGAAACTATCAAAGCATTTAGAAAGAATGTTATTGCTAAATGTTATGGTGGAGATATCACAAGAAAGAAAAAACTTCTTGAAAAACAAAAAGAAGGAAAGAAAAGAATGAAGAGTATAGGAAATGTTGAGATACCACAAGAGGCATTTGTATCTGTACTTAAATTAAATGATTAATAGATTTAAGATAGGCTTTCACTTAGGTGAAGGCTTATTTTATTATATAGGCTCTTTGTCAAATAGTGTTGGTGGAAAAAACAAATAAATTTTCAAGTAACT
>OGXP01000457.1_pt1 | contig 47939 bp, 43 predicted proteins | sample 1576351 | NCBI WGS metagenome assembly OGXP01 (sample SAMEA3541517, study PRJEB24748) | human gut metagenome | biome: human gut; feature: human-associated habitat; material: faeces | place: China | collected 2012
TTCTCCAAAATAAATATCTATAAAATCTCCGTCAAATTTTTTACTTGCCTCTCCATTTGCTATACATTCAGGACATAAATATTCAACATCTTCAATAGAATAAAAAGGTCCAGAATAATATACATCCGTTTCTTTTCCACAACAATCACAAACTACAGTTTTATCTGTTTTAAAAGTTCCTGTTTTTAAAGGGTCTGGGTGATATTTAAAAAATGGCAATTCTTTTTTCATAACTTCCTCCTTATCCTGCTAATCCATTAACTAAAAAGTTTCCATTTTCCTCAATATAACATTCTATACAATGCCCTACAAAATAATTAGGCTCAAAAGTAATATATACTGACATATCCTCTGTTTCTCCATCTGAATAAATATCTGTTGCAATCTCTCCAAAATTCATACTCTTTTCAAAATTTTCTTCAGTTATTGGAGTATAAACTTTAGTACCATTTATAAGATAACAATTTTCTTCTTCTTCAACTTTTATTCCGCCTTCTTCCCATTTTACCCATTTTGTTGCAAGATTTATATAATCTTTTTCTTTTAAAAGTTCCATAAGCTGTGATCTGTTTTTCTCAGCCTTTTCAAGCATATTATTTATTTTTTCTAAAGATTTGTTTAAAATATCTTTTAATTCAACTTCAGAAACTTCATCTTCTGTATCGTAGTTTAAAAGTAATTCTGAATTTTGCCCTAAAAAATCAATACTGGCAGTAAAATAATATCCCCAATCATTTTTCTCTATTTCAAAATCATCTATTGATATTCTTTTCATAGTCCACCTCTAATCAAAGAAATTTTTTATCTCTTTTCTTTTATCCAAAATTTTAAAAAGTTCGTCCATATCTAAATCAAACATCTTGCTTTCATCATCTATCTTAGAAAAATAATAATTTATTTTTTCCTCTCCAAACTCTTTTTCTAATTCTTTCCATTCACTTTTTAAAAGAGGAACAAAACCTAAAGTATCATTTCCTAAACTCTCCATAAATAATCTTATCTCATATTCAGGCTGAATAATTTTATTTAAAGTTTTGATAGTTGTATCTCTGTCAGAACCCTCTTTATCAGGATAAGATATTTTATATTCTTTTCCTTTCCATTCTATAAATATATCAAATCTCATTTCATTATCAACATCTTTACTTTTTCCTAAAAGATCTCCTGATTGAATTACTCCCTCTATATAATTTATTATATCTTCGTCATACTCTCTCCAATCTATCCAAACAAGTTTTTGGCTATTTTCCCAAAAATTATCAAAACTTTCTCTATCTTCATTTTTTAAAAATTCTTTCATATATTGCATAATCCACCTCAAAATTTTTCTAAATCATTATATAGTTGTTTATTAATTTCAGAGTCTCCATAACCACAAATTTTAGCTATTAGCTCCATTCTTTTTAAAGATAATAAAGCTTTTTCTTTTAAATCTTCACTGATTTTTCCGGTTATTTTTATCTGTGCAAAGGCTGTGGCTATTATTACTTCATCACTTTCATTAATTATAGCTTCTCTACTTAAACCTTTATCTTTTATTTTTAAATCCTCCGCAAATGTTTTTTCATCAAGTATAGGCACAGGCTCAAAATATTCTATTCCCCACTCTTTCTCTATTAAATATTTAGGGAAGTCTGAAAAACTAAAATTTTTATTTTTTCTTATTTTTTCCTCTATTATATGAAGAACATCATTTCCTGTATCACTTCCAAAAGGAGTTTCCTCATCTCCACAATTACAATAAAGTTGTTCATCAGTAAAATGCTTTCTAAAATTAGGGTGTGAAGTAAGAAAATCTATATCATATTCCATATCATCAAAGTAATAACGATTTTCAAAATCAAAATTATTTATCTCTTTATATCCTTTTTTTATTTTAGACTTAATAAGTTTTTCAGCTTGTTTCTCACATTCCTCTATACTATCCCACTCTTTAATCTCATATTTTCCAATGCTATCTATTTTTCCATAATTTACTACAAATTTTTCTTCCAAACTTTCTATCCACCAAAATTTATGAGATTTCTCATCAATAAATTCAAAAGCTCTTTTCATAATTTCCCTCCCTTGCTTAATAGCATTGAAGAATTAACCAAACATCATCAAAGTTTTTATTTTTTAAATCTTCTTTTCTGATATTAAAATATATTTTTCCGCTGTCTCCAAAGTATAATCCATAATCTCCAATTTCCAATTCACTTACCTGCATAAGTAAAATCCAATCTTTTGCATTTTCTTTTATAGCTTTTTTGATATCATCATTGCCATATTTTATAGGAGCAGAACCATAATAAATATTTTTTCTAGCCACTCCCTCACACTCTTCCCAATATTCTCCTTGAATAAGTTCAGGGTGTCCTAAAAGTTTTGTAGTATCAGCTTTATATCCCAATTCCTCTAACTCTTTTTCAAATTCTTTTTCTTTTCTATCCATTTCTTCATCACTATCATCAGGGTCATAATAATCTAGGAAATCAATAGGATAATCATTCATACTTTCAAAATTTATTTTAGATTCAGGAATTATACAATCTTTTTCCATATCTTCAGGAAAATCAACAGGAACTAAATCTTCTATCTCTCCATCATAATAAAAAACTTTTGCACTTCCTCTGTCTTGTGGAGAAAATCCCCAAGTCATAGTAAATAATTCATAGAAAAAATATAACATTCCTTTTTCAGGCAAAAGGCTTTCTTTATCATATTTATGAACTTCTTCACAATTAATCTGCATTAAAAATGAAAGTGGTCTGTTTTCAACTATTTTTTTATAATCTTCTCCATTATAATAAAACCATTGAAAAACTTTTGGTAAATCAGGTTTTCCTCCAATCTTTGAAGTTCCTTTTGGTAATTTTTTTCTGTTTTCATCTTCAGAATAATTTATTAAAATTGCATTTCTTTTTGAAGTTTCAAGCATATTTTTATCTAACATAATAAAACTCCTTTCTAATCCCACCAAAAATACCATACACTAGAATTAACTAAACTTCCTGCCAGTTGTCCAAGAGTTTCATAACTTTGGTCTACATCAGGGCAATATCCATACATCTCTACTGCTGTTTCCATAGCTGTTTCTTTATCAGTAATAATTTTTTCAATTTTATACTCCAATACATCGTGAGTTATTGTAATAGGTACAGCTCCAAATTTTTCATACCAATATCTTGATATTGCCATATGTTCTGATGTGCTAGGACATTCATTCCAATTTCCCATAGGAAACCAAGCAAATATCTCCCAAGGATTTTTCACAGGAACTTTTACTATAAATAGTTCTTCAGGTTTATCTGTATCATAATTTAAAAATCCTATTGGAGAATTAAGCTTTTCTTCTTCAGTTTCTTCAAACTCTCCAAGTATCTCTTCACTAAAAGATATCTCATCATCTTCAGCTTCTGTTTTTCTTATATTTATTAAATCTCTTAAAATATTTTTCCCACCCTCTGAAAAAATAGATGAGATATATCTTTTTCTATAATCTCTTACATCTTCTATATTAAACTCTTCATCATCTGATATATTAAAAGCTAAACTTTCTAAAAGAGTTTCATCAACAGTTATAATCACAGGAAAATATCCTTTTTCTTTTCCCTCTTTGCTGTATTTTTCAAATTTTTCCATAATTTCTTCATATGTATTATTAGCAAAATATTCATATTCACAATCAAAAAATTCTACAAAATCCTTTGCTAAATCATTCATTACTACCATAATATCACTCTCTTTAACCCTTTATAATTACAAGATCACCGTCACAAAACCCTGTTGTAATATGTGGTACTTGTAATATCTCTAACTCATCTAATTCTGAAACCAATTCTTCTAAAATTTCGCTAATCATTTCTAAAACATCTTTCCAATCCATATCTTCAGGAATGTTTAAATCTGGACAAGTTCTCTCAACAGGTTCAAAATCTTCATCACAAGCCCAATCATCATCATAAAAATTATAAAGTTCTGAGCCAGTAAGTTCTATTCCATAGGGTTCAAAAAGTCCAAAGTTTAAAGCTATTATTTCTTTTGGAAGAGTCTCCTCTTTATCTATTCTTAAAATCCAATTTTTAATAATATTTTTTACTCTTTCTTTCATAATTTATCTCTCCTTTTTATTAAGAATTATATTCTTCAGCTATATCATTTGAATAGAAATTTTCCTCTACATTACCTAAAAACTCAAGTTCTCCCCATTCATTAGAGATTTTTTTAACAGCTCCTCCATATTTACAAGAGGGTATTCCAAAGAAACAATTATATTTTTTATCAAATCTGTCTTTTCCTAAAAATTTCTTTACAGGCTCTATTAAATTTTCCCATTCTTTAAATAGAACTTCTAGTTTATCAGTAGGCTCTTCACTATTTCCACATATTTGAAAATCCTCATCAAATGTTACTCCAAAATCATATTCAAATCTATTAAAATATTCTTCAAACAACTCTTCAAAATCTTTTTTCCACTTTTTATTCACAGAAAAGATTTTCTCTAACTCTTTGTTAAAATCTTTCTCTAAAAAATTGTATTCAGGATTGTATTCTTCTTCCTCTTCATCTTCCTCAAAAATACAGTAAAATGATTGAATATATCTATAAAAATCTTCTACATCTTTAAAATTTCCTACCCAAAAACCTAGATAACCAGCTTTTCTTTCACATAATTTATCTAACATTTGGAACCTCCTTAATAACTTAGTTTTTAATCATATTACTCTTTTAAATTTGACTTATAAAGAAAAAAAGATTATAATGTTTATATAAATACCCTTTGGGTACTTATAAGATTGAGTTATTTAAGTTCAGATAGAAGCTCTCAAATCTTTTTGAGGGCTTTTATTCTGCCCTTCGGGGTTCTTTCTATTCATCATCAGAAAATTCTTTTTCAATATCTATAAAATGAATATAGAATCCACAAAGCTCTCCTTTTTCACCATATCCAAAATAACAAGGATAATATCCATCTCCCCAACCTGATGCAAAAACAGGAATATTTAAGTCACTATTAGGGATTATAAAATTAGCCCAATCTCCACAATCTCTTTGATATTTAGGAGATTTTTTAAAACTTTCTTCTAACAATTCTTCAAAAATATCATCATAAGGATTGTCTGCCCCTTCCTCTTCTTCAAGTTTTTTCCAATATTTTACATACTCATCTTGAGTTTTTTTATCTGCTACGCACCCCATTCCTGCATCTACACCAAAACCATAATATTCATCTTCCTTAGCCTCGTCCATTTCCTCTTCATTTCCTGTTACAGCTAATTCATAAACCACTGGCTTATTTTTACTAAATTCAACCTTTACACAAGCATATCTATCTCCATAATCTTCACTTAATACCACAGCTATTTTTACAGGAAATTTTCCAACAGGAGTTTTTTGAATATATGTTTTAGCTTCTCCAAGTTCAACCAATGGGTCACAAGTTAAAATCTCTCCAGTAGGTAAATTAACTTCTCCAATATCTAAAGTATCAACTTCCATTATTCCTATCTTCTTTTCATTAAAATAACTTTCTAAATCTATTTTACATCTAAATTTTTCTTTGTTTCTCTCATACATTTCTTGCCACATAGTTTTGTCCTCCTGTGAGTAATTTAAAAAATCTATTTTCATACCGATTTTATTTCCTAATTCCCTTAATTTTTCTAAATTTGCCTTATTTACAGGGAAAATAGAGTAACTATCAGAGCTGGTATCAATATTTCCAATTAAAATATTTTTTTTACTAAATACTTTGTTAAACTCTTCACTCCAAATCTCTATATCATCATCTTCATCAAGGGTTAAATCTTCAATATTGCAGAAATTATCATCTATACCAACTTTTTTCATCACATCAGAAATCATTCGAAAATCTTCTAGCTCACATTTCCAATCTAAATAGCAAATATATCCATTTTCACTTAAAAGTAAAATCATTGCCACAATTTTTAATTCTATTTTTTTTAATTTAATTTTTCTTTTATCAGAAAGGGCATTTATCTCATCATCAAAATATCTGAAATTTATATCATTTCTTAAATAGCTATTAAAATCCTCTAAAATTAATTCTAATTTCTTTAGAATTTCTCTATCATTAACAGAGAGAATACCCGCTATTTTTAATAAAATTTCATCAGCATAAGAAGTTTCATCTTTTTTTACACTTGGTTTTATTAACAGGTATTTTTCAAATTTATTATCTTTCACTTGAAAAATATAGATTTTATCTCCCTCATAATCATAAATTGAATAAGTAGGAAACTTCAAATTTCTTTCTTTTATTTCAAATGGATTTTTTAACAGTTCATCTTTTGATATTTTTTTATCTAATAAAAGAAAATCTATCTCTTCACTATCAAAAGTTAAAAAATAAAATCCACTGCTTTGTAAATTATCTAAAACTTGTAGTATTATAAAAGTATCAATATCATCTGTTACTTTTTCCCAAGAGTATAAATCATCATTGGTTGTCATATATACAGGGGGATTTTCCAAAGCTAAATCCTCTTTTTTTATACCTGCATTCCATACCCCTTGATTTTCTGTCCAAAATATTAAGAAATTATCTGTTTGTTTCAAAGCTTTTTCTATCTCATCATTGGAAATTCCATCATCTTCTAAAGTTTCTCTCTTCCAAGTGTGAGAAAATCCAATCTCATCTAAATTTAAAATACTGCTAAAACAACTATTTATATCTAAATCTCCACATTCGTGATAATATCTTCTTAAAACTTTAGGGAAATTGGCTTTTAATCTGATTTCAGTTCTATTTATCTCTTCCCAACTTATTTTATAATTATTGTTTGAAGAGTTATTTCCAAAGACTTTTGTAAAAATAGTATTATTAAAAAAGTTTCCTGTATCTGTGGTAGTTACTCTATTAATCTTTTTTCTATATAATAATTTAACTATATGCTCTGCTGATAAATTATATCTTTCCATATAACCACCTTATCTTTATTTGCTTTTTTTTATAAAGTATGATATTATTAAATTAAGAGAAAATGCAGTTGTAATTGTCCAGAAAAGAGAATAGTCTTATGCTATTCTCTTTTTATTTTTTTGTTCTCATGATATAATACTTTTGGGAAACCTCCCGAGAAAGGAGGCGAGAATAATTACAACTGCAGTAATACTGATCATTTTTATGTTGGTAGGGTTAATTGGGTTTATTTTTTGGCTTTTCCACATAGATCAGTAAAAAATTCTCGGGACAAGGATTGGACACCCTTGTCCTTTCTCTAAAAATTACCAATCTCTTTCTCTTATTGCTTCCTCTATGTCAATATCTATTCCAAAATAATCAAGTATCTCTTCAATAGTTACCCCAATACTATCTCTTGCCACTGTTTCAATCTCACTTTCATTTTCATCAAACTCATCTTGCAGATCATTAATTTTTTCTGTCATCTCATCAAGCTTCTCTTGAACTTCTTCTAAATCTTTATACTCTTCTTTTTCTAAAAACTCAACTACTTCTACTATACAATCTTTTACTTTATCTACTAAAAATCTTGGATAATAATCATCATTATACATATCTTCCAAATAAACAAAATCAGGGTTTAATTTTTTCATAACTTACCTCCTACTCTTCATCTAGTGCTTCACAAAGTTTATCAAAAATAGGAACAATCTCATCAGGTATTCCCTCTCCCCAGTTTGGACTTTCTAAAACTTCTCCCTCTAAAGCCATATACATCTCTTTAGGTATCTCAGCTTTCATCTCAGTTTCGTCAACTTCCTTTGTCCAATCATAGCCAGAATATACATCATTTTTAGGATTAAAAGCATATTTTTGATTTTTATAAAATCCTGAAATATAATTTTTCTCAAGAGTTTCCACAATATCAAAATCTTCTAAAACCCAATCACCCTCTTCTTCACACTCTTCTCTATCTTTATATTTTTTAAAAAATTGAGGGTTCATATACCAATATAAAAATAAAGCTGTCCCTTTGTCAGTATCTGGTTGTTCTGCTATCCATTTAATAACTTCTTTAGAATTATCAAAGTTCCAATCTATTGCTAAAAGTTGTCTCTCTTTTGGAGAGTTTTTCTTTAAGTAATCTATAATCAACTGACTTTCTAACTCATCAAACTCATCTTCATCAATTTCCACATTTTCCCAATCAAAATCTTCTCTTAAAATATCTTCAATTTTTAACATAATATACCTCCTTAACAACAATCCCAATTATATATTGCTTTATCAAAATTAAGCTCTTTTAAATCTTTTTCCCTTATAAAGAAATTAGCAATTCCACAATCTCCCCACATAATCTCATTTTTCTCTGTTCCAACACTATCTATTTGAAGAAGTAGTATCTCATAATCTCCAACTTCTCTAATATCAGATTGAGTAAAATTAGGGAATCCACCTATCTTATGTCCTGCTCCAAATAATTTTTCTCCAATTTCTTTATCTTCTTCTAAAATATCCCATATCTCCCAATAATTTAATTGATTTTCCTTATCATATATTTTTAATATCTCACTATATTTATCTTTATTTTCATCATAAAATTTTTTCATCTCTCTATCTACTATCTCTCTAAAATCATCATTACTATCTGAAAAATATCCATCTGTTAATTTAAAGCTTAAAGAGAATTCTCCCTCTACTGGAAAATAACTATCTTCATCTTTATAAGGTTTATATTTTTCTAAAATTTCTTCCTCTGTTACACTTTTATCAATCTCTTTGTAGTAAATAATTTTATACCCATCTCCTAAATGTGTATCATAATCAAGTCCAAGAATATCATCATTTAATATCCAAAATTGCAAGATTCCCTCTTTCATAGAATAGATATTATTTTTTGGTAATTCTTCTATATTTATTTGAGCAAGTAAGGTAAGTTGTTGATTTTCTTTATTTTTAGGAACTTCTACATCTTTAGGTAAATATGGAACTCCACCAAATTTACTTTGGAATAGATTTGGTTTCTCATCTGATAAACTAATTTCAATCATAGGCTTTTTATTTTTTTCTAAAATATCTAAAACAATTTTTTTGATTTCATTGTTGAATCTTACATTTTCTTCACTTAATTTTTTCTTTGCCATACTTTAATCCTCCTTTAAAACCTCAATATTTCTAGTAATGTACATCATTACATAAAGAACTAACATCAATAAAAGTGTTCCTGTTATAAGTGCATATTGCTCCATCTTCAAAATAGAATAAAGCACTGCATATATTCCAGATAAAAATACCAACATTCCAACTCCATATTTACTGTTTTTAGTTACAGCTTTTATATACAATGAGTTTGGAATTACCACCATCAAAGTGGCTATGATATAAGCTAAGCCAAAGCTAAAATATTCTGACATTGAGAGTAAAACTAAATAAAACATTGTAAGTGAGAATCCCACCACTCCATATTGAACATAGTGGGTAAATCTTTTACTTGTTACCTCAAAAATATATACTACAAAAAGGCTCAAAAGAATAAATAACATACTATATTTTACAGCTCTCATAACTTGCCTGTAATGAGTTACCCCCTCATATAAATCTACTCCGATTTTCCCCTCTGTAATATCATAGAAACCATCTACAAAACTTTGCTTATAATTCCTTACAAAGGAAGAAACTTCCCATTCTGCTTTGAATCCATTTTCATCAATTACCTTTGCACTTGGTAAAATTCCATAAAATTTTGGAGCTTTCCAAGATGAGCTTACTTCAAAATGGTTATTTTTTCCAAATGGAAGAATATTTATTCCCTCATTACCTCTCAAGCTTAATTTTACAGAGAAATTTATCTTCTCTTTTTGATTTAGATTTTGTCTTATAGTACCTGATATTCCAGTATTTATCCCATGTTGTGTAACTCCTGTTCCTGATTCAAGCTCTATATTTTCCCCCTCAACTATAAACTCTTCAACTTTCATAATAGATTTTGTATCAGTTATTCCAAGTCCAACACCAATATTATATGGAAAAATATTGGCAGGAACAAATTTTCTTATACTTGGAAAACTTCCCTCTAAAATAATATCTCCATTATATACAGTTGTTTTATAAATCCCTCTTTCTCTTACTTCATCTTTTAAATAAACCTTTACTTTTAAATCATCAGGAAGTATTACTAAATTTTTAACAATTTTTCTTTTAGCCTCTTTTCCTGAATTATCATAATATGTCTCACTATCATCAAAGGGGATTGTCAGAAAAACCCCTGCAATAGTTTGTTTTCTTCCCCACTCATTTCCAATCTCCTCTACCATATTATTGTATGAGTAACCTCTATCATCAACTATTGTATGGATAAAAAATATAGGTATTTGTAATAAAATAGCAAGAACAAAGAGAAAACCTATTTTTCTAACAAGAGAATTGTTCTTTTTTAAATTAATCATATTACACCTCCACTTTAAAAGTTTTTAAAGTAATTATAAAGGCAGATAAGTCCTAAACCAATTACTACTGATATAAAGATAATAACTGTAAATTTCAGATTATATTTTAGTTGTTTTAAAATAAAAACTGAACAACCAATTATCATATAAATAACTATTGCTCCACACACAAGAGCTACTATATCAAAGTTTTTCATACTATCACTGATTCCTTAATATTAAGTTTGTTGATGAAACATAGTAATTATTTTGCAGTCAGGACAAATTTCTATATACAAAGTTCCCTCTGCACTATCCATTATAGTATCCCAATGAATTTGAGCAAGATACTTCATCTTCTTTCCACACTCTGGACACTCTCTATACTCCCAATCTTGCACCCAATTACCAAATCCACCGATTGTATTTACGTCATCTGTAAATGCTCCATAGAACAATGGTTTCTCTTTCTCAGAAACAACAAAATTATTATTTACCATTTCATCTATTATCTCATCTCTAAAATAATTTTCCTCTTCTCCCTCATATTCTAAGATCTCATTTGTTCCATCAAGACTAAATCTATTTGAAATTCCTTCACTTAAAGTTACACAGTTAGGACAACAACTTGCAGTGATAATTCCATCTAAACCTAAAAATGAAAATCTTTCATCTCTTCCATCTATCACTAGAATATCTATTATCTCTCCACCACAGTGTGGACATTTTTCCCCTCTTTTTCTAGCAATAAAAGTTCCATTTTCCTCTTTTTTATCTCCCTTTTCAAAAGAGAAACACTTATCATAATTAAGTTTTATATAATTATTATCACTGTCAAAAGTCCAACCACCCTCTTCAGCATAAATATCTGAGTCTACATAAAGTTTTTTTCTCCAAGGTCTAGGATTTATTTTAAGTTCATATAAAGTATCTTGTGATTTTTTATCTCCTATCATAGCAAGACATAGTAAAAGGCAACTTCCTTCATCAGAAGATTTTGTATTTAAAATTTTTTCTATTAATCTATCTCTTACTTCGGAACTCGCTTTATAATATAACTCACTTGGATAAAAAATCTTTCTTTCACAGGCTACTTTAGAAAACTCTTCTACATATATTCCTTTTGTCATCAAATCTTGAAAAATATCACGCTCATCAGTTTTATAAAAATTATCTTCTGTTGAAGTTTTTAATCTTTCTATCACTTGATTTATTTTTTCTTCTATCTCTTTATCACTCCAATTGTCAACTTCATCTCTATGTTTCTTAGCTCTACATCTCCAACATAAACCTTCAAAACCTAAAGGTGTTCCACATTCTAGACATCTGTATTTTAAATTCATATTGACCTCCTTATTTTTTCAACCATAAAGATAAAGAAAAAATCATTATTATCGCTCCAAACACTCCTGTAAAAAATCTAAATCCCCTCTCACCAAAAATTTCATACACAGTTTTCATAAATCTTTTTGAACCTGTTGGGTCACAAATCCATTTCCAATTAAAAATAGCTCCAAAGAAAAGTAATCCTCCTCCTATCACTCCAACAAGATATGGGTATCTTCTTAAATAGGGGTCTGCATTTTCCATAAACTTTATATATAGATCACTGATTGGATTGTTCATAACTACCCTCCTTTTCCTGAAATTTTTGTATAAAAAAATGCTCATGACAAAATAGTTCTTTGATCTATCAAAAAACAATTAATGTCATAAGCATCACCTCTCTATTGTAGAGTTTAAAATATTTATTTAATATAAGTATAATATAAAAAAATGTTTTTAACAATATTTTATTTGATATAATTTTTTGATAAAAAGCTATAATTTTATCTGACTATATCTTATAATATACATGATAACCTAAAAATAAAGGAGAGATAAAATGAATCCAAGAGAACTATTACAAGCATTAACCATAGCAGAGAGATTAAAAGATACAACAAGACATTGTTACACATCAAAAGGGAGACATGAAAGTGTTGCTGAACATAGTTGGCAAATGACTTTAATGGCATTTTTTATGAAAAATGAATTTCCTGAGGTAGATATTAATAAGGTAATTCAAATGTGCATTATACATGATTTAGGAGAGTGTTTCACTGGAGATATACCAACTTTTTTAAAGACAAAAGAGCACGAGGTTTCAGAGGAAAATCTTCTCAATGATTGGGTTGAATCTCTACCTAAAACTACTAGAGATGAGATGCTAAGTTTGTACAAGGAGATGAAAGAAAGAAAAACTTTAGAAGCTAAAATCTATAAGGCGATTGATAGTTTAGAAGCTGTAATACAACATAATTTTTCAGATATTTCAACATGGTCTGAAAATGAATTTGATCTAAACCTAACTTATGCAAATGATAGGGTAACTTTTTCAGAGTATATGTGTGCATTAAGAGAGGAGATTAGAAAGGATACTATTGAAAAGATTTCAAAGGGAGAAGAGGAGCTAAAAAATAAAGACAAGGAGAGCATATGATAAAAAAAGTTTGGGGTATGTATTTCAAGTTATAAAAATAAATTTGCTTTTTTGAAATATTAGTGTTATAATTTTCAAAAAAATACAGATCGCTTAATTTATTTTAAAAATAAAGCGGGGGACCCACCTTTTGGGGCGTATTTCTCCTTTGAGAATAGGACAACTCTTTCAGTCCGAGCCCGTCAGCTAACCTCGTCAGCGTTGATTGAGAAGCCATGTTTTTATATTTTTTGTAATTTTTGATTAATAGACATCATGACTTTTCATGGTGTTTTTTTTATACCCAAAAATAGGGAAAAATAAAAGGAGGCAAATGTATGAATTTTTTAAATTATTTAATAGCAAACAGAGAGCAGATATTGACACTTCTTATTGAACATGTGAATTTGACAATTCTTTCAGTAAGTTTAGCAATATTAATAGGAGTACCTTTAGGAATATTAATCAGTCATTTTTCAAAGGTAAATAAACCTATAATGATACTGGCAAATGTTATTCAAGCTGTACCAAGTATGGCTCTTTTAGGATTCTTGATACCATTTTTAGGAATAGGAGTAATTCCATCTGTATTTATGGTAGTTCTATACTCTCTACTTCCAATAATAAAAAATACATTTACAAGTATTTCAGGAATAAATCCTCAAGTTATAGAGGCAGCAGAGGGAATAGGGATGACAAAATTCCAAATTCTATTTAAAGTGCAGATACCAATGGCACTTCCTGTAATAATGGCAGGAGTGAGAATATCAGCAGTTACAGCAGTTGGACTTATGACAATGGCAGCATTTATTGGTGCTGGTGGGCTAGGGTATCTTGTTTTTTCTGGGATAAGAACAGCAAATAATTTTCAAATACTAGCAGGGGCGATTCCAGCTTGTCTATTAGCACTATTTATAGATTTACTAGCATCTATTATTGAAAAAGCTGTTGTTCCTGAGGGAATAAATCTAAAGAATAAAAGCAGTAAAAAAGGGCGTCTATTTCAAAAAGGTGTTATGGGAATAGTTTTAATTCTTACACTTTATGCTTTTATAAATGCAGGGATTAGTAAGTTTACTCCTAATAATAAAACAATAGTTGTGGCAAGTAAGGACTATACAGAACAAGAGATTATAGGAAATATTTTAGCAGATCTAATTGAGGAGAAAACAGATTATAAGGTTGAAAGAAAACTAGCTCTTGGAGGAACACAAGTTGCTTTTGGAGCTTTAAAAGCTGGAGAAGTTGATATCTATATGGAGTATACAGGGACTCTATACTCAGATATGCTTAAACACAATCCTCTTGAATCTCAAGTAACTTCAAGAGAGGTATTTGAAATCTCTCAAAAGGAGATAAAAGAAAAGTTTGGTGTAAATGTTGGAGAGGAATGGGCATTTAACAACACATATAGACTTGCAGTGAGAAAGGATACAGCAGAAAAATATAACTTAAAAACAATAAGTGATTTAAAAAAGGTAAGTAAAAATATGATTATCTCTCCTACATTGGAGTTTGCAAATAAACATGACGGACTTTCAGGATTACAAGGTAGATATGAGGGGCTTAAATTTAAAGATGTTATCTCAATAGATGGAGCACCTCGTTATCAAGCTTTAGCTGCTAAGGAAAGTGATGTAATTGATGCCTTTTCAACAGATGGTTTAATTAAAACTTATGATCTTACAATTTTAGAAGATGACAAGGAGTTTTTCTTACCTTATCATGCAGTGCCTGTTGCAAAGGTAGAAACTCTTGAAAAATATCCAGAGCTTTCGGGAATAACAGATTCTTTAAAAGATATTATGACAGATGAGGTAATGCGTGGACTTAATTATCAAGTTGATGTGTTAAAGAAAGATCCTAAAGATGTAGCAAAGGAATTTTTAGTTGAGCAAGGTTTAATTAGCTCTGAAAAATAGGAGGTTAAAATGATAGAGTTTAAAGGAATAAATAAGATATTTAAAAATAATATAGTTCTATATGATATAAATTTAAAACTTGAAGAGGGGAATATAATTGTATTTGTAGGTCCAAGTGGTTGTGGAAAGACAACAACAGTTAAGATGATAAATAGACTTATAAAGCCAACATCAGGGCAGGTTCTTATAAATGGTGAGGATATATCAAATAAAAATGTGATAGAGTTGAGAAGAAATATTGGATATGTTATTCAACAGACAGGGCTTTTTCCCCATATGACAATTAAAGAGAATATAGGGATAGTTGCTAAAATGCAAAAGATGAACTCTCAAGAGATCGAGTCAAAGACAAGAGAGTTGATGGAGATGGTGGGGCTTGATTATGAAAAGTTTGCTAATAGATATCCAACAGAACTTTCTGGAGGGCAACAACAGAGGGTAGGGATAGCAAGGGCATTGATTACAAATCCAGATATTATTCTTATGGATGAGCCATTTTCAGCTCTTGACCCAATAACTCGTTCACAACTTCAAGATGAGCTTTTAAATATTCAGACACAGTTTAAAAAGACAATTATTTTTGTAACTCATGATATGGATGAGGCAATAAAGATAGCTGATAAGATATGTATAATGGGAAAAGGTAGAATAATTCAATATGATGACCCAGAAACAATATTAAAAAATCCTGCTAATGAGTTTGTAAGTGACTTCGTTGGTAAAAATAGAATCTGGTCGTCTCCTGAATATATAAAGGTAAAGGATATTATGATAGAAAATCCTATCACTTGTTCTCAGGAAATCTCTCTTTTAAAATGTATTAAGAAGATGAGATATGAGAGAGTTGATACACTTCTTGTAGTTGATAGAAAGAGAAAGTTTAATGGTATTATTACAGGAAAGATGATTCAAAAAGAGAAAGATCACTATAAAAGTGTAAAAGAGATAATGGAGCAACCTAGAGCTGTTACTTATCCTGATAAATCAATAGTGGATATACTAAAAGATGTAAATGAGAAAAATCTTTCCAGCCTACCTGTAATTGATAGCAATGGAATATTAAAAGGACTTATAACAAAGACAAGTTTAGTTACAACTTTAAGTCAACAATTTGAAATTGAAGTTGATTCAAATAAAAAAACAATTTAGTATTTTTTACAAAAAAGTATTAGTTAAATGATTTTTCCCTCAAAAAATATGATATAATTAAAAGAAAAATTGAAAAGAGAGGGAAAAAATGGCAGAAAATCAACAATCAGAAAAGCTGGGGAAAGAGCCATTGAGAAAACTATTTTTTACAATGGCAATTCCATCAGTTTTAGCTCAATTAATAAATGTACTCTACAACATTGTTGATAGAATATATATTGGGCACATAAAAGATATAGGATCTTTGGCACTTACTGGAGTGGGAGTTACATTTCCTATAATTATGGTAGTATCAGCTTTTAGTGCTTTTGCTGGACAGGGGGGAGCACCATTGGCATCTATTTTACTAGGAGCAAAGGATCAAGAGAAAGCTGAAAAAGTTTTAGGGAGTAGTACAGCACTTTTACTTGTGTTTTCTATATCTTTAACTTTGATATTTCAAATACTAAAAACACCATTACTCTATGCTTTTGGAGCTAGTGATAATGTTATAGGCTTTGCTCAAGATTATATTGGACTTTATCTGTGGGGAACTATCTTTGTAATGTTATCTCTAGGATTAAATACCTTTATAAGTGGGCAGGGAAATGCAAAGACAGCAATGTTTTCAGTTTTAATTGGAGCAGTTACAAATATTATTTTAGATCCTATCTTTATATTTGTTATGAATATGGGAGTTAGAGGAGCTGCATTGGCTACAGTTATATCTCAAGCTTTTAGTGCAATATGGGTAGTTAATTTTTTAATTTCAAAGAAAAGTAGCCTAAAAATAAAGAGAGAAAATCTAAAACTTGATATGAAATTTGTAAAGAAGATAGGTTCTTTAGGTTGCTCTCCATTTATAATGCAAAGTACAGAGAGTTTAGTTTTATTGACTCTTAACTCTGGGTTACAAAAATATGGTGGAGATCTATATGTTGGATCTATGTCTATTTTAATAAGTGTATTGCAATTGATATTTGTTCCTGTTTCAGGGATAGCTCAAGGGGTACAACCAATTATTAGTTATAATTTTGGAGCTGGAAATAGAGAGAGGGTTATTAAGACTTTTAAAGCATTGTTGATAGTTTGCTTGATGGCAACAATGTTTATGGGTGGAATAGCAGTATTGTTTCCAAATTTTTATGTAAAGATGTTTACTGAATCAGAGGAGTTAATGAAGTTGACATCAAAAATGATGCCAATATTTACTTTGGGAATGTGTATCTTTGGAATTCAACAATCTATACAGGTAACTTTCTTAGCTATGGGACAGGCAAAATTCTCAATTTTCATTGCTCTTTTGAGAAAGGTTATACTACTTGTTCCTTTGGCTATAATTTTGCCTAGATTTCTGGGGGTAAAGGGGATCTACTATGCAGAGCCTATGGCAGATATAACTTCTGTTGTTGTAGCATCAATAACATTTGCTTTGAACTTTAAAAGTATTCTTAAACAGTGTGGAAAGAGAAAATAAATATTTTGATTGAAGAGTGTTAGAAATTGATAGTGCTAATTCTATCAATTTTAATGCTCTTTTTTTTGCAATTTATTATTTGAAAATAAATAAGTATAAAACTCATTATTTTTCATTTATATAAAAAATTTTTTGTGGTATAATTTAAGAAAAAACAAGGGGAAGAGGGAAAGTATGAAAAATAGGTGTAAGATTTTAACTGTAATAGGGATTTTAATAGCAGGAAGTACTCTTTTTTATGGATGTGACTCTCAAAATTCTGAAAAGGTAAATGAAACAAAATTGGAGAAATCTAATGAAAAATCTGGAATTCAAAAGGAGTATCTTGATGATGGATCAAAAGAGGAGTTCTATTTAAAAGATGGAAAGAAGGATGGAGAGGCTAAACGTACATATCCAAATGGAGATGTAGAGGAGTTTAAATATGTAGCTGGAATAAGAGAGGGAAAAGCTACAATAACTTATCTTGATCCAACAGAAAATGGTATATATAAAGCAACTTATACCTATATTAATGGACAAAAAAATGGTTTGGCTCAAAGTGAAGGAAAAGAGTGTAACGAGAAATTTTCATATTTAAATGATATTAAACATGGAGAAGCAGAATATACTTTTTCTGAAGGAGTTTTAAAATACAATTATTATAATGGTATGAAGCAAGGAAGAGCAACTTTTATACGTAATGATGGAGATATAATTGAGTTTGAATATAAAGATGATCTTCCAGAAGGAAGGGCTATCCGTAAATATTTTAATGGAAATATAGAGGAGTACAGCTATATAAAAGGGAAAAAACAGGGAGCTGCCAAAATAAAAAGAGAGTTAGATGGAAATGAAATAATAGAAAGTTTTACATATATAGATAATGTTAAACAAGGTAAAGCAACTATTGACTCTTTTGATTATAGTGAAGAATTTGAGTATATTAATGGAGAAAAGCATGGACTTGCTAAAAGTAAAAAGAATATAGATGGAAATGAGATAGTAGAAGAATTTTCATATGTAAATGGAGTTAAAGGTGGTCCTGCTAAAACAACAGATTCTTTCGGAAATATAGAAGAGTATAACTACGTAAATGGAAAGAAAGAAGGGTTGGCTAAATATACAGATTCAAAGGATAAAAGTATAGAAAAATATTCTTATACTAACGGAGAGAAAAAAGGGTTGACTAAACATATTTTCATAAATGGAGATGTAGAAGAATATTCATATGATACTAGTATTTATGGAAATGATAAAGTAGGAGAAGCTAAATATACTTATTCTAATGGATGGAGAGAAGAGTATAGCTATGGACATACTAAAAAGGGAAGTAAAAAAGAGGGAACAGCTAAATTCTTTTATCCAATTGGAGATAGAAAAGAGTATTCATATGTAGATGGAGTAAAAGAGGGAATAGGAAAGAACTTCTTTATAAATGGAGATGTAGAAGAGGTTAATTATAAAAATGATTTAAAAAATGGCTCAGCTAAATTTATTTTCAAATCAGGTAATATAGAGGAATATAATTATTTGAATGGAAAGAAAGATGGTTTAGCTAAAATGATATTTAAAAATGGAGATGTAGAAACTTCAACATATATAAATGGTAAAAAAGAAGGAATAGCTCAACTTGTAACAGCTGAAGGAAAGATAAAAGAGTATAATTATATAAATGGAGATATAGAGGAAAAATTTAATATTTTAAAATTTATTGCAGATAAAATGAAAGAAGGACCAACTACTTATCACTATGAAAATGGAGACATAGAAGAGTGCAACTATATTGGAAAAAAGAGAAATGGTTCAGCAAAATATATTCATACAAATGGAGATATAGAAGTTTATAATTATAAAGATAATGCAAAAGAGGGAGAAGCAACATATACCTTTGCAAATGGAGATGTAGAGGAGTTTAATTATAGAGATGGTAAGAAACATGGAGTAGCAAAATTAAAATACACAAATGGGGATATTGAAGAGTATAACTATGTTAATGGTAGACAAGATGGTGCTGGAAAATATATAACTTATTTTAATGATGTAGAAGAGTTTCAATATAATCATGGTGTAAAAAATGGAGCTGCAATATTTACCCATAGAAATGGAGATGTAGAGAGATTTTCATATATGAATGGTATGAAAAATGGCTTAGCTACCTATATTTATGCTAATGGAAATAAAGAGGAATTTAATTATAGAGATGGGATTAAAAGTGGTCCTGCTATTTTTGTATATTCTAATGGAGCAAAAGAGGAATATAGTTATAGAAATGGAATTAAAAATGGTTATGCTAAATTCTATTACCAAAATGAGTTAATAAGTAATGAGATTATAGAGGAAGAGTATAACTATATTGATGGTGTAAAAAATGGCTCAGCTAGACGTATCTATCCAATTAATAGCCTTATTTCAGATAAAAAAATAGAAGAGTATAACTATAAAAATGGTGTTATAATTGGGGATATAAAAGCTACATATTTAAATAGTGATAATGGAATAATAGCAAAAGAGGAGTATACTTCGAATAATGCAGTTCATAAAGATGTTAAACGTAACTATCCAAATGGAGATGTAGAATATTATGTTGTAAATACTATTAACAACTCTCAAGAGGGTGGGGCAAAATATATTTATTGTAATGGTGATATTGAAGAGTATAGCTATACAATTGTTTTTGAAATAGATAGTGATAATATTGAAACTCATTTACCTCCAGGTTTAAAAATTGGAAAAGCTAAATACACTTACTACAATGGAGATAAAAAAGAATATAATTATGGTATCAATGAAGGTGAAAATTATATTGATGGAGATATTACATATATTTATATAAATGGAAATGTGGAAAAATATAGTAACAAAGAGAAGGGAACAGGTAAATTTATCTATACTAATGGTAATATAGAAGAGTATAATTATACTAATAATGAAAAAAGTGGAGTTGCTAGATTTATTTATAATGATGGAAAAATAGAAGAGTATAGATATAAAGAGGGAGTTAAACAAGGTCCAGCTAAGATGAAGTTTGCTAATGGCAACATAGAGGAATATAACTATATTGATGGAGAAAAAAATGGAGTTGCCAAAATGAACTACGCTAGTGGAAATAAAGAGGAGTATAGCTATACAAATGGAATAAAAGAGGGATTTGCTAAATTTAAATTTTTAAATGGAAATGTAGAAAAATATAGTTATATAAATGGAAGAAAAAACGGTGAAGAGATCTATAAAGGGCATACAATAAGTGGTGAAGGTAACAATGGAGTTTATATAAATATGTTTGGAGATGTTGTAAAATATAATTTAGTAAATGATAAAAAGCAGGGATTTGCTAAGATTGAGTATTTAAATGGAGATATAGAAGAGATAACTTATGTAAATGATAAAAAACAAGGTCCAGCTAAATTTATATACTCAAATGGAGATATAGAGGAGTACAACTATGAAGATGGAGTAAAAGATGGAGCTGGAAGATATATTTACTTTACTGGAGAAGAAGAAGAGTATTTCTATAAATATGGTTTAAAAAATGGTAGTGCAAAATATAGAAATGCTGATAAAGAGATTATATCAGAATATGAATATATAGATGGAAAAGTTATAGAATAGTAGACAAATTCTAACCAATAGAAAAGGAGAATCTTTGAGGACTCTCCTTTTTTCTATTATATTCTCTTCTAATCTTTTTGAATAATTAAAGGATCAACAAAGATACTACTGTTCTTATAAGTATCTAAAAACTCCCTTAAAGAAAAGTTTTCGTAGATCTCTTTTTTCTTTGTAGTATTTGCTTGAGCATAACCTTTATAATTCAAAGCTTTTAAACAGTTTTTACAAACAGACATTCTTTTTGTTACATTTTTAGTAATCTCTTTTGTTTCTTTATTAATTAAATCCACAAGAAATTCTGGTTCCTCTTTTTGGACAGCTACATATCTATTGTAACGTTTTCCTTCATACATACTCTCTAAAGTTGTACACCAAGCGATATGAAATTTATATTCTTTATCTTTTTCCTTGGGAGAAAAATATTGCTCTTTAATATATACAATTATTCTCTCTTCAGAACCTTTAAGTCCAAGAGTTTCATCATTATGAACTTTAAGTAGTTCCTTATCTATCTCTGCTCCCTTTTCAATTTCGTTCCAAATAGTTTCTATATTTGTTTTAATACTAAGTACTATTTTTTCATCAGCTTTTATTCCCATATTTTTTCTTAATTCAACAAATAGAGGAAAATTTTCAAAATCAATTAGCTTCATTTTTTTCACCTAAAATCTCGTCAATATGTTTTTCAGCTGTTGTTCTTATTTTAAACTCTACTCTTCTTGATTTTTTAAAGTTTTCCTTTCCATTCTCCATAACTCTTTGACTATATGACAATCCATTTGCTGTAACTTTCTCAATTAGAAAAGCCCGATATTTTCTCATAGAATTTAATTTCATAACATACTCTAAAACACTTCTAGTTCTTGCTTGAGATAGCTCCATATTTTTAAAATATGAATCTAAAGGAGTACTCCAACCAGCCCATTCAGAAGAGGTATGCCCCTCTATTCTAATCTCTTCTATTTCAGATTTAAACTCTTTTTTAGATAGAACTGTTATATATCTAGGAAAAAAATCATCTAATATTTTTTTAAAATTATCATTCAAATCCTTTTCTCCAGTTTTAAAAAATACCTCAGGTTCTTTAAATCTAACTGATAGAGTATCTTTGTCTATCTCTGCATTCCATACTTTTAATTCATCTTTAAACTCTTCAAGTAACTCTGTATAAATGCTGTATTTAACAACTTGGAATTTTCCTGCTATTTTTTTCATATTATCTTTTTCTTTTGAGACCTCTAACATATAAGAAACTGAAATAAATAGAAATATAATCATCAATCCAGACATTAAATCAGCTATATTACTTCCTATACTACTATCATCTTTTATTTTTTTCATTATTCAATACCTCTTGCAATATTAATAATCTCTTTTAATCTCTCTGTTAAAGGCTCGTAATCTTTTACAAATTTATTAGATAGTGTAGCTAATTGAGTTCCTAAAGAGCTTAATGATTCATTTAAAGCAACTTCTAATGATCTATTTATATTAGTTACATTGTTTCTTAACTCCTCTGCTAACTCTTCATTTAAAGTTGTAATCTGTTGTGCTGCTTTAGTTGTTATCTCTAATCCAGTTGTTTCTAAATTACTATTGATCTCTTTTAAGAAGTTTATTGTATCTTGAACAGCTAAATTTATATTTTCTAAGTACATATTAGTTACATTTTTTGATTCTTTAATAACTTCATCTGACATTCTAGATAATTCTACTGTTGAATCTGTTACTCCATTAGTGATAGTAGTTAAAGAGTTTCTAAATATTTCTACATCTTCAGCTATTCTATTATTTATATTTACAAGATTAGGTATTAATTCTGTTGCTGTTCTATTTAATTCAGCCATTGAAATTAAATGTCTGTTTAATTCCTCTGATTGTCTATTTGTATTATCAATAGTGTCATTTAAACTTTCTGCAATAGTAACTACCTTTGCTCCTGTATTTGCAAAACTGTTAATATCATCTTTTATCTTATCCATTCCTGCAAATATCATTTTTTGAGTTTCTGTTACTTCAACTACTGTATCCTTATAGTTTTCTTGCCATTCAACTAATTTAAATACAGCTCTATTTAGCTCTTTAAAGTTCTCTCCAAATTGTTCTGTCAACTGATTATTTAGATCTTTCATACTTTCATTTAGAGCTTGAATAAATGCTTTATTATTATTTTCTGCCATTGTTTTAGCAAAATCTCTAAATTCTTCAATTAACTCTTGATTATGAGCATCATTTCTTTCAGCAAAAGAGTTTAATCCATTTATTAAATCTTCTATATTAATATCAGCTTTTTTAACATAGTTATCAATTGCACTTTGTAAATGATTTTGATTGCTTTCTATATTAATTAAACTTTCTTTAACTGCCTTACCTTTCTCTTCTACATTTAGATTTAGGTTTTCTATATTTCTATTAACATTAGATACCCCATTAGATATTTTTATTACTCCTGTTTCAATATTTTCTTGTTGAGTAGCTATACTATTTATAGTAGCTGCTATATTTTCAGCATTTTCTAACTCTTTTGAAATTGAACTTGCTATATTTTTTAAATAAGCATTTATATCATATGAGTAGTTAATTATCTTTTCATAGCTTACTAAATTTAAATCATTAACTTTTTTTAGATTTTTATCTATTTCACTTATTTGAGTAGATAGATTTTTTTGTTGAGTTTCTATTCTAACTATTCCATCAGCAATTATTTTTGTATGATTTACACTTGTAGAAATTGTACCATAAAGATCTATTAAATGGTTATTTATATTATATGAATAATTTACTAACTTTTCTAATGCACTATTTAATTTTGTTGCTTGTTGAGTATCTCTTTTTAAAATCTCTTTTAAAAGCTCCTCTGTTGAATCTTTATCAATCTCATCTTCATCATCTTTTCTAAAAGAGTTAATTGATTTTAAAATTAATGATAATCCCATTCCAACTAGAGATGTCATAAAAGCTGTTTTCATTCCACCTAATAGAGTTGGTATACTATCTGTTATATTTTCAGCATTAAAATTTCTTAATCCTAAATATATTCCTAAAAATGTTCCTATCATTCCTAAAGTTACTATAAAGTTAGCACAAGGTATACATCTTTCTTTTTTTCTTAAACCTACAATAAAAAATCCAAACATAATTAGATAGATTATTCCATCAGCAATATATTTTGTAACAAAGCTTCCCATATATAAAAATCCTCCCTAAAAATAAAAATACCTTTTTTATTTTACTACTTTAATTAAGTAAAATCAAGTTTTTTAGGGAGGTTTAATTTTTTAATTTACTTTTTCATAATGATCTATTCTATAATATTTTTTTCCACTTTTATTTATATAATGTCCTTTTAATTTGTAATTTCCTTCTGAAAGTTTCTTTTGATATATAACTAGCTCATCATTATCAAGTAAATAAGAACAATAATCTCTTTGGTTAAAAATAACTATTGTATAATTATTTACTAAATTCCCTTCTTTTTCTACCTCCTCTTGAGATAAGCTTACTTCTTCATGAATAGCATCTCTTATTTTTAATACTCCTTCTTCTTCTATTAGGTATTTTCTAATTACTTCTACTTGCTTATTATCTTTAAGTTCGTTGTGAGTGGCATCATTTCTATTATATACTAAGTCTATATAATAGATATTTTGAAGAATTTTTTTCATTCCTTTTATTCCTCTCATTTGACAAAGTATACCACCTAAAGTTAATTTTTTTTCTGTTTGATCTTGAGTTTCTAAAAACTCTCTAAGCATATGTTCTATTATTTTAGCATATGCAATATATACTAAAGAGCCATTCAAGAAATTAGATTTAAATGCAAAATATAAAAGTTCTGCTTCTAAAATCATCTTTTTATACTTTATATCTAAATCTTCAAAGTTATTTTCTATCTTATTTTTTAAATCTTGATTACTATTGGTTAAAAGGCTTATAATACTTTCTTGTAATTTTATTTCAGTTTTTTCTTTTGCTTTTTCCTCTTCTTCAGCTTGAACTTTATATGCCTCTCTAATTTTATTAAATCTATCTGTTTTATTTGTATTTATTAAGAAATCATTTGCATCTAAATCTGCTGCCAAATATGAGTCAATGTCTAAATTATGATAATCCTCTATTTTTGTTAAATATTTTTCATCTATCTTATCTATATACTTTTCATCTTCAGATATAAAGAGAAGTTCTTGAGCTCTTGTCATTGCAGTATACAATTTTTTTGTATTTCTTATTTGAATCTCATCTTCATCTTTTTCCTCATTCTTATTTATATAGGATAAAGCCTCTGTATTAAAAATAAATACAATTTTACTTTCAAGCCCCTTTGCATTGTTAACAGATAACAATTTTATCTTATTATCACCTAATTTTATTCTATTTTTTTCTATTCCATCACCAGTTAAAATATGTGCTGGAATTCTCTCTCTAAATAAAGAGCTATCTAACTCTTTAAGATCATTATTTGTAAAGGCTACTATCATAATATCTTTATAATCATAACCTTTTTTAGTTAAATTTTTTATTAGAGATATAAATGTTTCTATCTCATCTTCCTTGTTATTAAATCTAAAAGTTATAGGATTTATCCCCTCTTCATTTCCAGCAAAAACTGGATTCAATTGAGTTTCTTTATCTAAATTTTGCTCTTTATAATATGAAATTAAACTGTTAGCAGCTTGATGTATCTGTCTTGTAGTTCTATAACTTATCTCTAATTTTTTTATTTTTCCTTTAACATCTAATCCTATTGAAGAAAATGATCTTCCATATCCTAACCAAGAATCATCATATACACTTTGAGAGGAATCATATAAAAACATCAATGAATTTTCAGCTTTTTCTAAGTTTAAATTATTTAAACCTGTAATAAACATCAGTTTTAATTTACTTAAATCTTGAGCTTCATCAACAATAATATGATTATAATTTAAAAAATTAGAAAAATTATTTTTTTTCAAGGCTAAAATACAAGCATCAAGATAATCTATCTTATTTTGAGACAACATTCTTTCTCTATATTTTTTTAAAAGCTCCCAAATATACTCTCTATCCTCTTTATTTAATCTTCTCTTTCCTCTTCCTAATCTAATTATCTCAAGATATTCTTTTTTAGTATTTATAAGATTATTTCTTATCCAATTAAATTCATCTAAAATAAACTCATTTGAATATTTATTTCTTTGAGTATTAAATAAGTTTATAGCTAATTTTGTTTCAAAATCACCAAAAACCAACTCATAATTTTTTTCTAAAGCTGCCTTTGAACATGCACTACTCATTATTTTATCTATATTTGTAAACTTAACATCTCTCGTTTTAACATCTTTATCTCTTATCTCTTCAAAAGAGTGTTGAAGTTGATAAATCATAACCTTGTTAAAAGCAACAACAAGTATCTTACACTCCTTTTCCTCTGAAAATAGTGAGGTATTTTTTCTATTAAAAAAATAATTAATTCTATGTAACCCTACTAAACTTTTCCCACTTCCAGCAGTTCCCTTTACAATCAATGTCCCCAATTGATTACAATTAACTATCTCATTTTGTGCATCTGTTAATTTCATATACCATTCCCCTTCTAATTATGATAATTATTAATATAATTTTACTATTTTAATTATGTAAAATCAAGTAGTTTAGAGGTGTTGAGAAAATATAGTCAATAAAAAAGGTGTTAACACAATTAAGCATTAACACCTAAAATTACACAACTTATTTTTTTAATAATTCTTTTCCAGGGATTCCAGGTTTAGTCATTTCAAATGGATTTAAGATAACATCTAACTCATCTTTAGTTAATAATCCTCTTTCAAGAACGATTTGAGCAACTGGAGTTCCTGTTTTAATAGAAAGTTTAGCTATTTCAGCAGCATTTTTATATCCAATATGTGGGTTTAATGCAGTGATAATTCCAACACTTCTATCTACCCAGTTTTTACAGTTTTCCTCTTGAGCAGCTATTCCTTTTAAACAGTTGTCAATAAATGTTCTAATTCCATTTTTTAGAATTTCTATTGATTGGAATAAGTTAAAGAATAGTACTGGTTCAAATACGTTTAATTCTAATTGTCCAGCTTCAGCAGCTTTAACTATTGTAATATCGTTACCAAAGATTTGGAAACAAACTTGGTTTAATACTTCTGGTATAACAGGGTTTACTTTTCCTGGCATAATTGAAGATCCTGGTTGTTGTTGAGGTAATGCAATTTCAGCAAGTCCAGCTTTTGGTCCTGATGCCATAAGTCTTAAATCGTTAGCTGTTTTTGATAGGTTTACAGCACAAGTTTTTAATGCTGAAGATAACCATACAAAGCTATCTAAATTTCTAGTTCCATCAACTAAATCTGGAGCTTGTTTAAAATCGAATCCTGTAACTTCAGATAAAATTCTTACAACGTTATCAACATAATTTACATCTGCATTGATTCCAGTTCCTACTGCAGTAGCTCCCATATTTACATAAGTAAGCTCTTCAACAGCACCTTTAATTCTTTTTATATCTCTTGCAACTGGTCCAGAGAAAGCTCTAAACTCTTGTCCTAATCTAATAGGTACAGCATCTTGAAGGTGAGTTCTTCCCATTTTAATAACATGGTCAAATTCATCTCCTTTAGCTTGTAATGTATCATATAATTCTTGTAATTCTACTAATAAATCTTTTATCATAAATTGAACAGTTAATTTTCCAGCAGTTGGAACAACGTCATTTGTTGATTGTCCATAGTTTACATGATCGTTAGGATGACATCTGTCATATTTTCCTAACTCTCCTCCTAGAATCTCATTAGCTCTGTTAGCAATAACTTCGTTCATATTCATGTTCATTGAAGTTCCTGCTCCACCTTGAATAACGTCAGTTATAAATTGATCTCTAAATTGTCCTGATATAATCTCTTCAGCAGCTTGAATCATAGCTTCTTCTACATCTCTAGAGATTACTCCTGCTTCAAAGTTTGCTTTTGATGTTGCTTTTTTAACATAAGCTAATGCTTTTATAAAAGTATCACTTACTTTATATCCAGTAATGTGAAAGTTATTTTTTCCTCTAAGTGATTGTACACCATAATATGCGTCTGCTGGAACCTCTAATGTTCCAATTGAGTCACTTTCTAATCTATATTTTATCATTTAAACCCCTCCTGTTTCACTTCATAAGTAAATGATACAGTGGAATTAAAGATTTTTCAAGATAGAAAACACGAAAAAAGACTTCAAAAAATATATGAAGTTAGGGGGTTAAATATACTAGCTATATAATTATTCATTTTTTTAATAAAAATGAAAATATATATATTTTTTTTAAATGTTTTGAAAATAATTTCATCACATGCCTAGTATATCACTTTATGCACTCAGAGTAAACAGAAAAATTAATTTTTTTCCAAATTATTTTTGTATCACATTGAATTTTTATCTTTATCTTATCATTTTCATCAATAATAGATTTTATAGTGTGATTAAAAATAGTATGTAGATTCTTTTTTTCTGCACCTATTATCTTTCTAATTCTATTATTTATTTTAAATAAGCTCTTGTCTTTTGATTGCTTTTCCCCTTCAATAGTCACAGTTACATCTAAATCTCTATCAGGAAACTCTTTGGTAATATTTTTTACCCTAACTACAGCTTCATAAAGATCTTCCTCTTTTAAAGTATCTGGGATGTCTACCTCTAGCTCAATATGATCTGTTGGGAGATTTGTGATATTTTCAAATATAAAGTTGTATTGGCTGATTGTTTGCTCTCCACACATATCTATCTGCATTAATTTTGTGATATTTTCATAATCATAACCTTTACCTATTAAGTACATCAATTTTGTAACTGCTGCTTCTGGTGTCAAATCCACCCCACTTATAACCCCTGCATCTGTAAGTTTTGCACTTGCTTCATATAGTCCCATTTTTACAAAACCTTTTGTACATTGAGTTATATCAACTATAACTATCCCCTTAGATGAAATATATTTTAATACATCTAAAAATTCTTGACTTGTAGGAGCATTTCCATTTCCAAAAGTTTTAAGTATAACTCCCTTTATCTCATTTGTATTTTCAAAAATTGTCTTTAAATATGCTGGATTTAGTCCTGGGAACAACTCAAGAACAATAACTCTGCTGTCCATTTTTGGATCTATATAAAACTTTTTATTTACTGGTCTTTTCAAAATTCTATCTTTAATTATTCTAATATCTCCCCCAGCTTCTCCAATAGCTGGATAATTAGGTGATGAGAAACCAAAATAGTTAGTGGCATCTATCTTTCTTGATCTGTTTCCCCTCATCAATGTATCTCTAAAGAAGATTGAAACTTCTGGGACAAGTTTTATTCCATAGATCTCATTTCCTGCTATTTGAATAGCTGTAATTAGATTTTGAAGAGCATCACTTCTTGGAAATTGAAGTGGAACTTGAGATCCTGTTAATACTACTGGTTTATCTAAATTTTTAAGTATAAATGAAAGTGCAGAGGCAGTAAATGCCATTGTGTCTGTTCCATGTAAAACTACAAATCCTCTGTAATTATCATAGTTTTTTTCAATAATTTCAGCAATTTGTATCCACACCTCTGGTGACATATCTGATGAATCTATTAAAGGTGAAAATTGATAGTAATCTGTTGGAAATTTTTCTAAAATAGGATGCTCTTTTGCTATCTCATTCCAATCATTTGCTGGTCTCAAAGGACTTGATGGGTCGTTTTTCTCACTGTTTACCATTCCTATTGTTCCACCTGTATTAATAATTAAGACTTTATCTAACATTTTTCCTCCAAATTTAGTTTTTTCTTCATTATAGCATGTTCCTATTGTTTCTTTCAAAGGAATTTCAAAAGTGTTTTTATTAGTTTTTAAATATCTTCTTTGAATAATTAAATGAAAATGATATAATTTCTCTAGGAGGAATTTATGAAAGATAATATAGCATTAATCGGCTTCATGGGAAGTGGTAAAAGCACTATTGGTAGAGTTCTTGCCAAATTTTTAGATATGAAATTTGTTGATATAGATAGATTGATTGCAGCAAGAGAGAAAAAAACAATACCAGAAATTTTTGCTGAAAAAGGTGAAGCTTACTTTAGAAAACTTGAAAGAGATATTGTATATGAAGAATCTCTTGAAAATAATATAGTTATTGCCACTGGTGGTGGGGTGATTATTGACAACGAAAATATAAAGGCTCTTAGGGAAACTTCCTATGTTGTATATCTTGATTGTACAATAGATTGTATCTACGACAGGGTTAAAAATAGCAAAACTAGACCTTTATTAAATGTTGAAAATATGTATGATAAAATTAAAGATCTACACAGTAAAAGGGAGATTTTGTATAAAATATCTGCTGATTATACTGTTAAAATAGATAAAAGTAGTAATATGTATGATACTGCTGAAAAAATCAAACAAGCATATATTTATGGTAATTAATTACAAGGGGTGGTTTTATGTTCTGTGAAAATCGTTTACAAGGAAAATTGGCTTTAATTACAGGAGCTACAAGTGGAATAGGGAGATCTTGTGCTGAAAAATTAGCTCAAATGGGGGTTAATCTTATTATCACAGGAAGAAGAGCTAATATTTTAGATGAGATAAAAAAGGAGCTTGAGGAAAAATTTAATATAAAAGTTTGCCCTTTACAATTAGATGCAAGATCTTCTAAAGATGTAGATGAGAAGATTGATAACTTATCGAATGAATGGAAAAATATAGATGTCCTTATTAACAATGCTGGACTTGCTCTTGGATTAGACAAAGTTTATAATAACAGTGTTGAAGATATAGATGCTATGATAGATACAAATGTTAAAGGTATGCTATATATGATTAGAAAGATTGTTCCTTCAATGGTTGCAAGAGATCTACCAGCTTTAGTTGTAAATATTGGATCTGTGGCTGGAGATGCTGCATATGCAGGTGGGGCTGTTTATTGTGCCTCAAAAGCTGCTGTTAAAAGTTTAAGTGATGGATTGAGAATTGATTTAGTTGATACTAAAGTGAAAGTTACAAATATAAAACCAGGACTTGTTGAAACTAATTTTAGTGTAATTAGATTTAAAGGTGATGAAGAGAGAGCAGGTAATGTTTATAAGGGAATTGAAGCTCTTACTCCTGATGATATTGCTGATACAGTTGTTTATATCTGTAATTTACCAGATAATGTACAAATTCCAGAGATAACAATGACACCTATGTTCCAAGCTGATGGGCGTACTATATATAAAAAATAGAGGTGCAATAGATTTAGAGAAGTAGTTAATCTACTTCTTTAATTTTGTTTATAAAATTATATAATTAAAATAACAGAGGGATTGTGTGAAAAGTTTTAAATTAAAGAAAAATACAGTATATGTACTTGCAGTTTTTATAATTTTTATTTCTTTGATAATTGTCACAAAAAGTTATTATAGAATTCAAAATAAGATATATAATCAAATGCTAACTAATTATACAGAGCAAATAGAGGAGCAAACAAGCCAAATTATAAATACTATTCATCTTGAGCTTGAATATTCAGCACTTGTTTTAGGTAGTATAAGTGAAGCTAAAAATTTAGATTTAGAAAATAAAGAAAAACTTTTAGAAGAATTAAAAAATATTAAGCATAGAGGGTATTTTACCTCTTTAGGAATGATGGATAAAGATGGAAACGTATTTGATACCAAAGGAAACTATCAAAAAATAGATAAGAAATTATTTTTAGATAATTTGAGAATATCGAAAACAGGAAGCAAATATTATGTATCAGATGTTCTCCCAACTAAAAAAAACAATAAAGAAGAGATATTAGTTGCTATACCATTATATGAAAAGGAAAATTATAAAGGGCTTCTCTTTGGATACTATCCAATTTTAAAAATTGCTAAAGAGATAGATTATTCTAAAGGACAGCAATATTTTCAAATTACAGATACAAATGGACGCTATATAAGTCGTTCTTTCAGTAAAAATTCTTTTGCAAGAGATGAATTAACATTGTGGGAAGAGATGGCAAGATATAAATTTTTTAATGGAAATTCAGTAGAAACTATTAAGAAAAATGTTGAAGAGGGAAAAAAGGGAGTTTTTTATTTTGAATTTCAGAATAAAGGGCGTTATGTTGTTTATGAACCTTTGGGTATTAATAAATGGCATATTTTTTCAACATTTACTAAAAAAGGTCTTAATGACAAAGCAAAACATTTTCAAGATATATCGAAAGAGTTACTATTTTATTTAGTAGGATTAAAATTTATTCTTTCATTTGTAATTATAGGAACAGCTTTTATCATATATAAATCGATAAAAACTCAAAGTAGTAGACTTGAATTTAAAAATAAAGTATTTAAAATGCTTGCTAATAAAACTAAAGACATTTTTTTTGAGATCAATTTACCTGAAAAGATAATAAATCTTTATGGGGCAACAGAACAAAATGAAGAGTTTACTTTTCCATTAGAAATTTTTTCACCAGAAAAAATGTTAGCAGATAAAAGAATAAATAGAGAAAACTACACTCTTTATAAGGATTTTTATATTAAAATTTTAAGTAATGAAAAAGTAGAAAATCAAGTAATTCAAGTGAAAAAAGCTGGAGAGTGGAGATGGTTTCATGTAAATGCTGTGTTCTTTGTTGATAGTATAGTTGGGGTTTTAGAAGATTTTACTGAAGAGAGAAAACAAGAAGTTGAACTTATAGAGATAAATGAAAAATCAAAATATGATTTTTTAACAGGGCTTTATAATCGTGAAACTTTTGAAAAGGAATTTGAAAAGTTTATAAATAAAGATTATGATCCTAATAAAATTAGTGCTATTTTTCTTCTTGATTTAGATAACTTTAAAAAGATAAATGATACTTTTGGACATGGAATTGGAGATGTTGTTTTAAAAGAGACTTCAAATATTTTAAAAGCTAGTTTAAGAGAGTGTGACTCCTTGGGAAGACTTGGGGGAGATGAATTTATTATATTAATTCAAAATGTAAATACACTAAAGGAAATTTATAAAATAGCTAAAAGATTAAATAATGCTTTAACAAAAATTTATACTAAAGATAACCAAAGCATAACATTAAGTGCTTCAATAGGAATAGCAGAAATAAGAAGAGAAAAATCTTTAAAAGAGACTTTTGAAAAAGCAGATAAAGCATTGTATAAAGTAAAATTTGGTGGAAAAAATTCATATTTTATGGAAGAAAAAAGTTTTAATTAAAGAAAAAAATTATTAAAAAAGAGGTGAAGAAATTAACAAGAGTATTGTTAAATCTTCACCTCTTTAAATTAATGATTAATATTCAAATTTTTTAAAAGCGTGTCTATCAGCACCACAAGGAGGGCAAGTCCAAGATTCAGGTAGATCATTAAAAGCAGTGCCAACAGGGATACCATGTTCTACATCACCAACAGCAGGATCATAAACATATCCACAAACTTCACAAATAAATTTTTCATCTAAAGCAGTATCATGTGTTTTTAACTCACTAAAAGCATGTTTATCAGCACCACAAGGAGGGCAAGTCCAAGATTCAGGCAGATCATTAAAATCAGTACCAGCAGGAATATTGTGCTCTACATCACCAATAGTAGGATCATAAACATATCCACAAACTTCACAAACATATTTTTTCATAAAATTAACCTCCAACTTATATTTAGATAGCATTTATAGTTTAAGTATACCTTTTATTTTTTTTTATTTCAATGATTATTTTTTAAGTTATTATTTTCATCAAGAATTTCAGTTAAGAGTAAATCAACATTATGTAGACGTCTACAAATTTCTCTAGTTATATTAAAAAGAAACTTATTAAAGAGAGTTAAATTATTTTTAGATAGCTTATGGAAGGAACTTTTTGATAATTTTAAAATTATACTATCTTTAATAACTACAGCAGAAGCCACATTTGGTAAAATTCCAAGAAGATCTGTTTCCCCAAAACAATCTCCGTTAGAAAAACTTTTTATTTTAAAGTGACTTTTTTCTTTTTTTCGAATAAGGTCAACAGCTCCATCTAAAATTAAATATATACTGTTTGGTGAGCCATCTTGTTCAAAGATAATATCAGCTTTTTTATATTCAAGAATTTCTAAATATGTTAATATCTCTTCAGCTTCTTTAGTTGAGAGAGCACTGAACAAGGGAGTTTCTATTATATTTTTAAAAATAGAAATTGAATTGTAATCAGTATTCATTTTTCCTCCTTTTTTAAAAAAAGTTGTTTTAATATATATCTTTATGATTATAAAATATACTATGGAACTTTGAAAAATCCTTTAAATTGAGAATAATATTTTATAAAAAATAGAAAAATAAAAAAATTTTAAAAATTCTATTGACTTTTAAAAAAAGTCAAAGTATACTTATATTGAAAGAAATGTGTTGCTTTTTTAGAAAAAGTTTATATATATTATATAAATATTTTTCTTTATAAAAAAGAATGGCATAGCGCAAGAGACAACTAAATATTACTATTGATTATAAAAATAGAGGTGCATTTATGGGGGTAGTATGGAGATGCTAAGAGAAAAAGCGCTCAATGCTTCATACGAAGGACATAGTTGCCGAAAAGAAAAAGAGGGCTTGTAGATCTTTTTCTTTGGGGGTTACATAAAAATGTAACAACTGTCACAATTTGATTGTGGAGAGCTATTTTGACTTGAAGATTTTAGAAATAAGTCATGCTTACAGTTTAACTATGTCTATTTAATACATGCATCTTTTTGTTTTTTTGAAAATTAAAATTAGTGATAGGAGGAAATTAATATGAAATCAATGATCAGAATGAGAATGAGTTCACATGATGCACATTATGGAGGAAATCTTGTTGACGGTGCAAGAATGCTTCAATTATTTGGAGACGTTGCTACAGAACTTCTAATTCAAATGGACGGAGACGAAGGATTATTCAAAGCTTATGACAATGTAGAATTTATGGCACCAGTTTTTGCTGGAGATTTCATTGAAGCAGTTGGAGAAATTGTAAGTACTGGAAATAGTTCAAGAAAAATGGTTTTTGAAGCAAGAAAAGTAATTGTTCCTAGACCAGATATTAATGATTCAGCAGCTGACGTTTTAGCAAAACCAATAGTTGTATGTAGAGCAAGTGGAACTTGTGTAACTCCTAAAGATAAACAAAGAAAAAAATAATAAAAAAGTGAAAAATTAGAAATATTGTGAAAGGAGAAAGAAATGGAAAAATTAATAATTACAGCAGCTATTTGTGGAGCTGAGGTAACTAAAGAACAAAACCCAGCAGTGCCTTATACTGTTGAAGAGATAGTTAGAGAAGCTGAATCAGCTTATAAAGCAGGAGCATCAATAATTCACCTTCATGTAAGAGAAGATGATGGAACTCCTACACAATCTAAAGAAAGATTTAAAGCTTGTATAGATGCTATCAAAGAAAAATGTCCTGATGCAATAATTCAACCATCTACTGGAGGAGCAGTTGGAATGACTGACCTTGAAAGATTACAACCTACAGAATTAGGACCAGAAATGGCAACTCTAGACTGTGGAACTTGTAACTTTGGAGGAGATGAAGTATTCACAAATACAGAAAATACTATCAAAAACTTTGGAAAAATAATGATAGAAAGAGGAGTAAAACCTGAAATTGAAGTATTTGACAAAGGAATGGTAGATTATGCAATAAAATATGCTAAACAAGGATATATCAAATATCCAATGCACTTTGACTTTGTACTAGGTGTACAAATGACTGCAAGTGCAAGAGATCTTGTTTTCATCAGTGAAAGCATTCCAGCAGGTTCAACTTGGACAGTTGCAGGAATAGGAAGACATGAATTCCCAATGGCAGCTTTAGCAATTACTATGGGAGGACATGTAAGAGTAGGATTCGAAGATAACGTTTATATAGAAAAAGGTGTTCTTGCTAAGTCAAATGGAGAACTAGTTGAAAAAGTTGTAAGACTTGCTAAAGAACTAGGAAGAGAAATTGCAACTCCAGCAGAAGCAAGAAAAATATTAGGATTAGCTTAATTTAAAACTTAAACATATATTAATGAAGAAAATTAAATTTTAATCAGAATAGAAACAATATAACAACCTGTCAATTGAAATATTGTAAAAGTTCTTTAAAATTAATTTAAATTAAGGAGGAGAATCAAATGATAAAAGGATGTAAATACGGAACTCACAGAGTAATAGAACCAAAAGGAGTTTTACCTCAACCAGCTTTAAAAATAGATAACAACATGGAAATTTATTCAAACGAAATCTTAATAGATGTAATTGCACTAAACGTTGACTCTGCATCATTCACTCAAATTGAAGAAGAAGCAGGACACGATGTAGAAAAAATCAAAGCTAAAATCAAAGAAATCGTTGGAGAAAGAGGAAAAATGCAAAACCCTGTTACTGGATCAGGTGGAATGCTAATTGGAACTATTGAAAAAATTGGAGACGATTTAGTAGGAAAAACTAACTTAAAAGTTGGAGATAAAATAGCTACTCTAGTTTCTTTATCATTAACTCCATTAAGAATAGATGAAATCCTTGATGTTAAACCTGAAATAGATAGAGTTGAAATTAAAGGAAAAGCTATCTTATTTGAAAGCGGAATCTACGCAGTATTACCAGAAGATATGCCAGAAACTCTAGCTCTAGCAGCTCTAGACGTAGCAGGAGCTCCAGCACAAGTTGCTAAATTAGTAAGACCTTGCCAATCAGTAGCAATCTTAGGATCAGCAGGAAAATCAGGAATGCTATGTGCTTATGAAGCAGTTAAAAGAGTAGGACCTACAGGAAAAGTAATTGGACTTGTAAGAAATGAAAAGGAAGCTGCTTTACTAAGAAGAGTAAGCGATAAAGTAAGAATTGTTATAGCTGACGCAACTAAACCTATCGAAGTACTAAATGCAATACTAGAAGCTAACGATGGACAAGAAGTAGATGTAGCTATCAACTGTGTAAACGTAGCAAATACAGAAATGTCAACAATCCTTCCAGTTAAAGATCTAGGAATTGTATACTTCTTCTCAATGGCTACTGGATTTACAAAAGCTGCTCTAGGAGCTGAAGGAGTAGGAAAAGACGTTACTATGATCGTAGGAAACGGATATACTAAAGATCACGCTGCAATTACTCTTGAAGAATTAAGAGAAAGTGCTGTTTTAAGAGAAATCTTTAACGAATTATATGTTTAATTAAAAATAAAATGAAATTATGAAATTAAAACGGAATCACCATAAATAAGAGGAGATGATAAAATGAACACAGTAAGCAATAGAGCAAAGTTTTTCCCAAACGTAACTGACGCAGAATGGAACGATTGGAAATGGCAAGTAAGAAATAGAATTGAAACTTTAGATGATTTAAAAAAATATATAAACTTAAGTGCTGAAGAAGAAGAAGGAGTTAAGAAAACTCTTGAAACTTTAAGAATGGCAATCACTCCATACTACTTCTCACTAATGGATATAGATGATCCTCACTGTCCAGTAAGAATGCAAGCTATTCCATCAGTTAAAGAAGTTCATAAATCAGAAGCAGATTTACTTGACCCTCTACACGAAGATGAAGACTCACCAGTTCCAGGATTAACTCACAGATATCCAGATAGAGTACTTCTTCTAATAACAGATATGTGTTCTATGTACTGTAGACACTGTACTCGTAGAAGATTTGCAGGAGCAAGCGACAATGCAATGCCTATGGAAAGAATTGATAAAGCAATAGAATATATTGCTAAAACTCCACAAGTAAGAGACGTATTACTATCAGGAGGAGACGCTTTACTAGTATCTGATGAAACTCTAGAATATATCATTAGCAAATTAAGAGCTATCCCTCACGTTGAAATAGTAAGAATCGGATCAAGAACTCCAGTTGTTCTACCTCAAAGAATAACTCCAGAACTTGTAGAAATGCTTAAAAAATATCATCCAATCTGGTTAAATACTCACTTTAACCATCCAAAAGAAGTAACTCCAGAAGCTAAGAGAGCTTGTGAATTACTAGCTAACGCAGGAATCCCTCTAGGAAACCAATCAGTTCTATTAAGAGGAATCAATGACTGTGTACATGTAATGAAGAGATTAGTTCATGAACTAGTTAAAATGAGAGTAAGACCTTACTACATTTATCAATGTGACCTTTCAATGGGATTAGAGCACTTCAGAACTCCAGTTTCTAAAGGAATCGAAATTATTGAAGGATTAAGAGGACATACTTCTGGATATGCAGTACCTACATTTGTTGTAGACGCACCTGGTGGAGGAGGAAAAACTCCTGTAATGCCTCAATATGTAATTTCTCAAGCTCCTCATAAAGTAGTATTGAGAAACTTTGAAGGAGTTATCACTACTTATACAGAACCAGAAGAATATCATCAAGATTGTCATTGTGAAGATTGTAAAGCTCACAAAATGAATACAGGAGTTTCAAAACTTCTAAGTGGTGGAGCTATGGCAATTGAACCAAAAGAACTTGATAGACATAAGAGAAATGAAAAATAATTTTTAGAAAACAAGGAGTAGCGATATGGTGAATACTTATAGTCTACTAAAAGATTATAAAAGATTGTCAATAATAGGTATGGAAAAAAACGTAGGTAAAACTACTGTCTTAAATAAATTGATAGAAGACATTGGATTACAAAAGACAATAGGCTTAACTTCAATTGGAAGAGATGGAGAGGATACAGACGTAGTAACTAATACACATAAACCTAGAATATATGTCAATCAGGGAACTATAATAGCTACTGCAAGAGATTGTTTGAGAAACTGTGATGTTACAAAAGAAATTTTGTACACTACAGATTTCTCAACCCCTATGGGGGATATTATTATACTAAGAGCTATTTCAGCAGGGTATGTTGATATAGCTGGACCATCATATAATGCTCAAATAAAAGTAATTTTAGATATAATGGAAAATTTTGGAAGTGAACTTTCAATAGTTGATGGAGCTTTAAGTAGAAAAGGAAGTGCTATGAGTGATGTTACAGATGCTACTATTCTTTCTACAGGAGCAGCTCTATCTTTAGATATGGGAAAAGTAATAGATGAAACAGCCAATACAGTTTCTTTATTAAATCTGCCAGAAATAGAAGATCCTGTATTAAAAGAAAAAATCGATAAAATTTTTGAAGAATCTAGAGTTGGAATTGTATATAATGATGGAGAAATAAAAACTTTAGAGGGAATAGGACCTTTAGAGTCAAATGAAGAGATTAAAAGTTATCTTAACGATAAAATACAGATAATAGCTGTTAGGGGAGCTATTACTAAAAAGTTTTTAGAAGTTTTGATAAAAAATAGAGGTAATTTTAAAAAACTAACATTGATAGCAAAAGATGGAACAAGGGTTTTTGCAGATTTCTTAACTTTAAGAAAACTAGTGGCAAGTAATGTAGAGCTGAGAGTTATGAATAATATAAATCTACTTTTTGTAACATGTAATCCTCGCTCTCCTCTTGGGTATGAATTTCCAAAGGAAAAGTTCAGAGAACTTTTACAAGATAAATTAAAAATGAAAGTCATTGATGTAGTAGGTGAGCGTAATGAGATTTATAGATGATAAAAGTTTAGAAAGATTAGGATTTAAAAAACTCTTGTCAAGAGTAGAAACTCTCTCTCCTTATGGTAAAAGTAAATTAAAAGGATTGAAAAATTACCTGAGAGGAGAGGAGGATCTTCTTGAAGAAGAATTTAATAAAATGGAAACTTTTATGAAATTCTCTTCAAATAACAGAGATATAGTAAGAAATGTCGAAGGAATAATACACAGATTAAAAGATATAAAAACAGCAATAAATAACTGTTTAAAAGAACATATTCTTGATGAAGTGGATCTTTTTGAAATAAAAGTTCAAGCTCTTCTTATGGAAGAATTAAATGAATATTTAAAAGAGTTTCCAAGTGAACTACATGATTTTTTATTAAAAGATGTAAGTAAAATAATAAAAGCTTTGGATCCAGATAATGACAGAACACCAACTTTCTATATTTATGAAAGTTATTCACCAGAATTAAGAGAGATTAGAGAAAAGAAAAAAGGAATAGAAAAAGAGATCTATGCTTCAAATGATTTTGATGAGATAACTAGATTGAAAGAGGAACGTTTAAAAGTACTGGTAGAAGAAGAAAGAGTAGAACTGGAAATCAAAAAGAAACTAACATCAATTTTATATGATGAAGCAGAAGATTTTTTAGAGAATATAGAAAAAATTGGGAATCTAGATTTTTTAATGGCGAAAGTCAGATTTGCAAAAACTTATGGTGGAATTAGACCTGAAATATCAAAGAACTATGAGATTGATGTTAAAGGTTTAGTTAACATAGAAGTAAGAGAAGTACTAGAAGCTAAAAGCAGACCTTTTACTCCAATAGATATAAGTATAGGTTCAGGAGTTACAATAATAACTGGAGCAAATATGGGAGGAAAAAGCGTTGCATTAAAGACTATAACTGAAAACCTTCTTCTTTTCCATATGGGATTTTTTGTAATAGCAGAGGAAGCGAAATTCCCACTAATAGATTTTGTATTCTTTATATCAGATGATATGCAGGATATTTCAAAAGGTTTAAGTACTTTTGGTGCAGAAATAATGAAGCTAAAAGAGGTAAATGTATTTCTTGATTTAGGAATTGGATTTGTAGTCTTTGATGAATTTGCAAGAGGAACTAATCCTAAAGAGGGGCAAAAATTTGTAGAAGCTTTAGCTAAATATTTAAATGACAGACCTACTATTTCCCTTATGACAACTCACTTTGATGGAATTGTAAGAGAGGGAATGAATCATTACCAAGTAGTAGGATTAAAAAATGTGGATTTTAACAAACTAAAAACTAAGATAGAATTAAGCAGTAACTCTATGGGGCTTATCCAAGAATATATGGATTTTAGACTTGAAAAAGCAGGAAAAGAAGAGGTTCCGAAAGATGCTTTAAACATAGCAAAGCTTATAGGTATTGACAAAAGATTTACTGAAATAATACTAGACGAGTATATTAAGGAGGATTAAAAAAGATGACTAGCAAACTAAATCTTAACTGGAATTTAGTAGATGAAGCACGTGCTTCAGCTAAAAAAATAGCTGCAGATGCACAAGTTTTCATTGATGCTCACAGTACTGTGACAGTAGAAAGAACAATATGCAGACTATTAGGGATAGATGGAGTAGATGAATTCGATGTACCATTACCAAACGTGGTAGTAGATTTCATTAAAGAAAATGGAAACCTTTCTCTTGGAGTTGCAAAATATTTAGGAAATGCAATGCTTGAAACAGGTTTAAAACCTCAAGAAATAGCTGAAAAAGTAGCTAATAAAGAGTTAGATATCACTAAAATGAAATGGCATGATGATTTTGATATCAAATTAGCTCTTAAAGAGATAGCTGTTGGAACAGTAGAAAGAATTAAAGCTAACAGAGCAAAAAGAGAAGAATATCTAAATGTATATGGAGATAAAAAAGGTCCTTACATTTATGTAATCGTTGCTACTGGAAATATTTATGAAGACGTAACTCAAGCAGTTGCTGCAGCTAGACAAGGAGCTGACGTAATAGCAGTTATTAGAACTACTGGACAATCATTACTAGACTATGTTCCATACGGAGCTACTACTGAAGGATTTGGAGGAACAATGGCTACTCAAGAAAACTTCAGAATCATGAGAAGTGCTCTTGATGAAGTTGGAGTAGAATTAAAAAGATATATCAGATTATGTAACTACTGTTCAGGACTTTGTATGCCAGAAATAGCTGCAATGGGAGCTCTTGAAAGACTAGATATGATGTTAAATGACGCTCTATATGGAATTCTATTTAGAGATATCAACATGAAGAGAACTCTTGTTGACCAATTCTTCTCAAGAGTTATCAACGGATTTGCAGGAGTTATAATCAATACTGGAGAAGATAACTACCTAACTACTGCTGATGCTATCGAAGAAGCTCATACAGTATTAGCTTCTCAATTTATCAATGAGCAATTTGCTCTAGTTGCTGGATTACCAGAAGAACAAATGGGACTTGGACATGCATTTGAAATGCATCCAGATACAAAAAATGGATTCCTATTTGAATTAGCTCAAGCTCAAATGGCAAGAGAAATCTTCCCTAAAGCTCCTCTAAAATATATGCCACCTACAAAATTCATGACAGGAAATATATTTAAAGGACATGTACAAGACGCTTTATTTAATATGGTAACTATCATGACAAACCAAAAAGTTCACTTATTAGGAATGTTAACAGAGGCAATCCATACTCCATTTATGTCAGATAGAGCTCTTTCAATTGAAAATGCTAAATACATCTTCAATAACATGGAAGACTTTGGAAATGATATAGAATTCAAAAAAGATGGAATTATGGTAAACAGAGCTAAAGAGGTTCTTGAAAAAGCAACTGAACTATTAAAAACAATAGAAGGAATTGGAATATTCAAGACTCTTGAAGGTGGAATTTTTGCTGGTATAAAAAGACCATTAGATGGAGGAAAAGGACTTGCTGGAGTATTTGAAAAAGATTCTAGTTACTTTAATCCATTTATAGAATTAATGCTTGGAGGTAATAGATAATGTCTGGAGGTTTATATTCTACTGATAAAAAAGATTTTGATAAAACACTTGATCTTACACAATTAAAGCCATATGGAGATACAATGAATGATGGTAAAGTACAAATGAGTTTCACTTTACCAGTACCAAATAATGAAAAAGGTGTAGAAGCTGCTCTTCAATTAGCTAGAAAAATGGGATTTAAAGATCCAGCAGTAGCTTTCTCAGAAGCACTAGATAAAGAATTCTCATTCTATGTAGTATATGGAGCTACAACTCACACTGTTGACTATACAGCTATTAAAGTTCAAGCTCTAGAAATAGACACTATGGATATGCATGAATGTGAAGATTACATTGCTGAAAATATTGGAAGACCAGTTGTTATGATAGGAGCAAGTACAGGTACTGACGCTCACACTGTTGGAATAGATGCTATAATGAACATGAAAGGTTATGCTGGACACTATGGACTTGAAAGATATAAAGGTGTAGAAGCTTACAACCTAGGAAGCCAAGTAACAAATGAAGAGTTCATTCAAAAAGCTATTGAATTAAAAGCAGATGCTCTAATAGTTTCACAAACTGTAACTCAAAAAGATGTTCATATACATAACTTAACTAACTTAGTTGAACTTCTTGAAGCTGAAGGATTAAGAGACAAAGTTATCTTAATAGCTGGAGGAGCAAGAATTACTAACGATTTAGCAAAAGAATTAGGATATGATGCAGGATTTGGACCTGGAAAATATGCTGATGACGTAGCAACATTTATAGTAAAAGAGATGGTTGCTAGAGGAATGGTAAAAAAATAATATAAAATGATGTAGTATTTAGAGAGCATTGGATGAAAAAGACTTGAATCAAATTTGATTTAGTGTTAAAATATCATTCAAGGCTCTCTTTTTATTTGAGAGGAAAAAAAGATAGGGTGAGGAGAATGAAAATTATAAAATCATTATTGATTTCATTATTTGTTATTGGAACAACAGTGTTTGGATTCGAAGGAGAGAAAAAATGGACAACTGTTGCTACATATGATAATGAAATAGCAGATGGGGTTATCTTAAACGAAAAGTATTCTGGTGGACATCCGAAAATTTTAGATTATGTTTTTGTTAGAACAAGAACTGCTAATTTGAGAGAACAACCAAATACTAAATCTAAAGTTATTAGAAAGTTTAACTATGATACTAAACTTATAGCTTTAGAAAAGATATATGATTATGGGAATTATTGGTATAAAGTAAAAGCTACAACAGGAGAAGAGGGATATATATCTTCATCAGTTGTAAGAAAAAGAATGTTTAGATTTGAAAAAGCACTTGATAAGATAAAAGAGCTTGAAAAGTTTATAGTTACAGAGATGGATGAGGGAAGAGAAATAGTAAGTACAAACTCTTATGTACCTAATCCTAATAATGTTAATTTTAAAAGAGAAAAAGACAAATATGGAACTTCATTAGATCAAAATATAGTTGGTTATTATGGTGATGAAAGAATATTTGTTCCAGATAGATCAATATTATCAATTTTAGAAAAAGGAAAAACAACTTCAAAGGTAAAAGTAGCATCAATAAAAGAGCCTTTAGTTATTGAAAATAAGAGAATATCAAGAAATCCTAAAATAAGTAGAGATTTTAGAAAAGTTATAGCTATTGATATAGAAAATCAAAATATGATTGTTTTTGAAAAAAATAACGATATTTGGGAAGTTGTATCATATGTTTATAGTAAAACTGGTATAGAAAGTGAATTAGGATTTGAGACACCAAAGGGATTCTTTATAGCTCCAATGGCAAAATATATTATGCCATATAATAGTGAGATTGGAGAGAAACAAGGTTATGCTAGATATGCTATTAGATTTTCTGGTGGAGGATATCTTCATGGAACTCCTATAAACTATGAGGAAGAGACAAATAGAGAGTTCTTTATGAGAGCTAAAGAAAAAACACTTGGGACATTTACAGGGACAAGAAAATGTATAAGGACAACAGAACCTCATGCAAAATATCTATTTGAGTGGATGGTAAAAAATCCTAATAAAAATAGAAATGAACAAGTTCCTAGTGAAAATGTAATGTTTGTTATTTTCTAATTTATTATTAGAGGAGGAAAAATGAAAAAAAATTTAATTTTACTATCAGCAGTAGCAATAATTGCATTAACAGGTTGTACATCAGCAGAAAAACCAATGAAAGAGATGGTAATAACAGAAACTGAAAATCAATTTGTAATGGAAGATATTGATGTTTCTAAAAAGACTTTAGAGGAACTTATTGTATTTAATGAAGAGGGAGTAACTATAAGAAAAGAGGGGAATAACCTTGTACTTTCAATGCCTGAATTAGTACTTTTTGACTTTAATAAATATGAGGTTAAAAATAAAGTTAAAGGAAGCTTAAATACTTTAGCAAAAGCTTTAGAAGAGAATCCAGATATAAGAATAAAAATAGATGGATATACTGACTTTATTGGAAGTGAAGGGTATAACTTAGAACTTTCAGTAAAAAGAGCAAAAGCTATAAAAAATTATCTTGTGGATAGAGGAGTTAAAAGTTCAAATATCTCTATTGAAGGGTATGGAAAACAAAATCCTATAGCTAATAATGCAACAGCAGCAGGAAGAGCTAAAAATAGAAGAGTAGAATTTATAATTTCAAGAGATAGCTTATAAAATTTTATATTTTTGAGACTGTTTAATACAGTCTCTTTTTAGTTTAGTGAGCTACTTACCATAAAGAGATTAAAATTTTTATTAAATATTTTGCTTGTCCTTTAAAGAATTTAAAGGAATTTTTATTAAAAAATCCTTGAAATAAGGCAAATAAAGGATTATACTTTTAATAGTAGAGAATAAAAACTAGAGGGAGTGATTTTCAATGAATATCAACTTAGATGCTCATCTTGAGTATATTTTAGACACAACTGTAGATCTGATCTCAATACCAAGTCCAGTTGGTTTTACTGATATCGTTATGGACAGAGTAGCACATGAACTTGATATATTAGGAGTTCCATACAGATTTACAAAAAAAGGAGCAATTATAGGTTACATTGAAGGGGAAGACAATGACTATAAAAAAATGATTTCTGCTCACCTTGATACACTTGGAGCAGTTGTTAAAAAAATTAAATCTAATGGAAGACTTGAACTTATAAATGTTGGAGGTTGTCCTTGGGCAGGAGTAGAAGGTGAAAATCTTACTGTTCACACTCTTGATGGAAGAGAATATGAAGGAACTTTACTTCCTATAAAATCATCTGTGCATATCTATGGAGATGTAGCTAGAGAGATGCCAAGAACAGCTGAAACTATGGAAGTAAGACTAGATTATGATGTAAAAACTGCTGAAGATACAGAAAAGCTTGGAATTAGAGTAGGAGATTTTGTTTCATATGAAACTCGTACTAGAATAACTGAAACTGGGTATATTAAATCAAGATATTTAGATGATAAACTTTGTGTAGCACAAATTTTAGGATATATAAAAGTTCTTAAAGATTTTGGATTAAAACCAAAAACTGGTTTATATGTATACTTCTCTAACTATGAAGAGATTGGACATGGAGTATCTGTAATTCCTGAGGATTTAGATGAGTTTATAGCTCTTGATATTGGACTTGTAGGAGAAGATGCTCTTGGAGATGAGAGAAAGGTTAGTATCGCTGCTAAAGACTTTAAAACTCCATATGATTTACATGTAAGAAGAGGGCTTATGGAAGCTGCTGAAGAGGCTGGAGTTCAATATACAGTAGATGTATATAATAGATATGGTTCAGATGCTAGTGCTGCTGTATTACAAGGATTTGACTTTAGATGTGGTTGCATAGGACCAAGTGTTGATGCTTCTCACCACTATGAAAGAACTCATATTGATGGAGTTATGGAAACTGTTAAATTGATGTTAGCTTATCTATAATTTTTATTTAGTTAAGTATTTATTTAAATAGAAATGATATAGGAGACTACTATAAATTGATATTCAATTTAGGTAGTCTCTTTTAATTCTTTTATAATTTATAAAACTTTTTGTTTTTATAGTTGTCTTTTTTTAGAAAACATTGTAATATTATATATATAATATAAAATTAATTAATGTTTGTTGGGGTTGGTTTATTATGAAAGTTTTAAACAAAATGTTGCTAAATTGGATCTATATGCTCTGTTTTTTAGGGGGATACATAAATGCCATTTCAATTGTAAAGTATTCCTATACTGTTTCACATTTTACAGGACATATTTCAAAAGTTGCAATCAATATGATCAGTGGAAACTTTTTAGAAGTATTAAAAATTATCTCTATAGTTTTTGCCTTTGTAATAGGAACTACAATATCTGGGTATCTAGTTGAAGGAAGGGAGTTTAACTTAAAAAGAAGATATGGTTATGCTTCTATAAGCTTAGGGTTAGGGCTTATGTTGATGTATATATTTGCTTATGATACATTTCTTTTCTTCTACTATCTTCCGTTTATGATTGGAGTAGAAAATGGATTGTTTGTTTCTTATAAAGGGGTTGTAGTTAGAACCTCTCATATTACAGGAAGTTTAACAGATGCTGGGGTATATATAGGGCATTATTTAAAAGGTAAAAAAGAGGATAAATGGAAGATATATTTTTGTATTTTTACTATTGTTTCATTTATGCTTGGTGGGTTCTTTGGAATAGAAGCTTATAATATATTTCATAAAGAGGCATTTTTAGTAGCATCTTTTGGTTATCTTTTAGTAGGAATAGAATATTTTGTTATTAGACAAAGATATAGAAAGATTGCTGAATATCCTGATTCAAAGTTATATTAATAATAAAAGTTCCACTATTTAAAGTGGACTTTTTTATTTTTTGAAAAAGATAAGGTAACTACTCAGCTATGTAGTTACAAAAAATTAAAAATCAGCTAAAAATTAGGAGAATTTGCTTAGTGCGGATTCTCCTTTTTAACTGATTACTGGAAGCATTATGTCACATAATTCAAAAATACTTTTTAATGCTTCATATTGATTTTGCCCATTTTTCTTCATTGTCGCGATATACCCTCTTACTCTACAATAAATTTCACTTCCTAAATCGCTTCTAAATGCTCCTTGAACTTTACTCTTGATCTTCACATTTCTAATTTCTCTTTCAGCATCATTATTGGTAAACAAAGATGAATCTCTTTCTAAAAAGAATGTTAGCACATCTGCATGCCTTGATAATCTTTTAAGAAGATTAAAAGCTTTACTTCGCTTTTTCTTACCTTTTCCTACTTGTGTATTATCAAATGGATAGTGTATTCTCTCTTCTAAATATCCTTGTTCAACTGCAAACATGTACTTTAGATAAAAATCAAGTTCTGTTTTCTCATCTATTTCTGCTCCTGAATCAATCATATCCTTTAAGGTAATGAGTATATCTTTTACTTTTGTAGGAAATTTTAGCTCTGTATTTTCCTCTAAAAAGTTAAGTTCTCTTAGTAGATGAGCATTACAAAGTGCATGAGTAACATTAAAACAATCATAAGCATACCAACA
>OGXP01000466.1_pt1 | contig 47388 bp, 50 predicted proteins | sample 1576351 | NCBI WGS metagenome assembly OGXP01 (sample SAMEA3541517, study PRJEB24748) | human gut metagenome | biome: human gut; feature: human-associated habitat; material: faeces | place: China | collected 2012
AAATATTTTCAATCTCCTAAAATTTTATTTTTACAATTTAGAAAATGCAACAGCCCCTTTAATATTAATTAAAATATTTATTCGTCTTCTTCATCATCATTAATATCAGCCAGAGAGTTTATTTTGTAAAATTCCTCTCTGCTTACTAAAGGAGAAACAGGTATGTGGTATTTCTTTTCTTGAGTAAATTCTCCTATGTACACTTTATTTGATAAAATATATTTCACTGTTGTAAAATGCAAAGAAAAGCAGAAAACATTTTCTACATATCTTGATATTTTTCTGTAAGAAAATTTTTTTCCTCTCAGCATAAAAATACATTTAACTATATGAGCTGTTTTTTCATCAATCTGCAGAAAATCACTATTCACCAGCTTATATCCTATTGGAACTTTTCCCCCTGTAAAAAGTTTTTTCTCTGCCTTATTCTTTTTTCCGCTCATTGTCCTTATATTAATCATATTTTTTTCAAAAGCGGCAAAAGCACTTATTATATCTTTCATTAATTTTCCAGACGGGTCATCATTAAACCTTTGGTCCGCCGCCAGAAGTTCACACTGGCATTTTTTTAATTCAAACTCCAGATAGCCAAGCAGAATTGTATCTCTTGCAAGTCTATCCAGCTTTTGAACTATAATACATTCTATATTCTCTTTTGATTTTCTCAGATAGCTAAAACATCTTCCCAGCCCTTCTCTTTTTTCAAGATCTTCTGCACCAGAAATTCCCTCATCTGAAAAAATTTCCAGAAGTCTTATTTGATTTTTTTCACAAAATTCAATTATTGCTTTTTTTTGAATTTCAAGTCCGCCGCCTTCTTTTACCTGTTTCTCGCTGGATACACGAATATAACCAACAGCATTTCTCATTCAAGCAACCTCTTCTTAAATATTTTTTAAAAACAATTACAAAAATAATGATACCATTAAATCTGTAATAAAACAATAAGGTCATTTTTATATCGGCTGTTTTAAATTTTGTAAAATATTTTAATTGAAAGAGTTTTGAAATAAAAATTTTTATTGAACAATTAAATGAAAAATAAATTTTTAATTTATATTGAAATAAAAACTTTTTGGATTTGCCAGATATAATCCACAGACTGTGCTTAAAGGTTTCATAGCAAAAGATGAAGTAAGCTCTGCTCCTGTTTTTTCTCCCTCTATTAAATCGAAAATTGTTTTCTTAATTGAATGCTCTGGAAGAGAAGGATATCCCGGAACAGGTCTTATATTTGTCTGCCATAAATTTTTATCAACATATCTTTGAAGATATTCTGCTCCTGCTTCCGCTATTCTTGTAAGAATTAAAGTCTCAAGAAGTTTCATATAATCATCATCTTTAAAATAAGAACTCTGCACAGAAACAACAAACATTCCTGCATAATCTTTTTCATTAAAAAAATCACTTAAAGAAAGCTGAATCTTTTCAGGTTTATAAAAACCTCTTGCAAGAGGAATTATATATTCTTTTTTATTTTCATAAATTTTTATGCTGTCGTCTTCTTTTTCACAAGGAAAAACACCGAAAGAACATTTTACTTTGAGATTTTCTGATTTCATTTTATCTAAAATAACCTTAATATCTTTTTCAACCCTCTCTTCTTCTGATGTATTTTTTACACCTAAATTATAAAAAATAAGTCCATATTTTATAAAGGGTTCAACATCTTTTAATAAAAATTCTGCATAATATTTTCCTGTCTCTTTTGGAACAACTGCAGGTGATAAAAATTTTGTATTTTTATTGCTTTTTGAAATATTTTTTTCAATATTTTGATTTTTATAATAAATTTCAGATAAAGAGTGAAGTTCCTCTGACTTTTCTTTTAAAAAGTTTTCTTTTTTATCTGAACATATTTTATTTACAGCTGAAAGAGTATCAAGAGCATCTGTTACATAAAGTGTTTTATTTTTATAAAGAGGCTCTAATTTTATTGCTGTATGAAGTTTCGAAGCTGCTGCTCCTGCAATAAAAACAGGAATATTTAGATTATTTTCTTCAAAAATTTTTAAAACTTTTTCCATCTCTTTAAGGGACGGACTTATAAGCCCGCTCAAAGTTACAACATCAGCCTTTTCTTTCACAGCTGTTTCAAAAATTTTTTCTTTTGAAACCATAACCCCTAAATCAATTATTTCAAAACCGTTGCATTTTAAAACTGTTCCCACAATATTTTTTCCTATGTCATGGACATCTCCCTCAACAGTTGCCATAACAATTTTTCCCTTAGTCTGAACCTTATGATTTTTTTCTAAAAAAGGAGTTAAGATATCAATAGCTTTATTCATAACACTTGCTGAACGAATAAGCTGCGGAAGATAAAGTTCTCCTTTTTCAAACATATCACCAACTCTGTCCATTCCTTCCATAAGAATTTCCTGAATTATTTCAAGGGGAGAATAATTTTTTAGAGCTTCTGAAATATCCTCTTCAAAAGTTGTGCTTCCTCCATATAAAAGAGCATTTTGTATTCTCTCTTCCAATGTATCTTCTTTTAAAATTTTTTTAGAAGTTTCTGATTTTTTTATTGAAAGAGAAAGAATATCGTCTAAGCTGTTTTCCTCCCCGTTTATTAAATTTTCTATAACAGAAACTTCTTTTTCAGAAAGTTCTGGAGATTTTTCTCCGGGATTCATTATTGCAAAATTCATTCCTTTTGCTTCTGCTTCATTTAAAAATACAGAATGTATTGAAGCACGAAGAGGATTATTTCCCCTGAATGCAAAAGAAAGATTTGAAAGCCCCCCTACAACTCCTCCGCATTTTAAATTATTTTTTATCCATTCACAGGCACGGATATAATTTATTCCGTTTAATCTGTCGTCCTCACTTCCTGTTCCTATTGTAAGAATATTAGGATCAAAAACAATGTCCCAGTCATTAAAACCTAAATCTTTTAAAATTTTATATGAACGGCTGCATATTTCAATTTTTCTTTCAAATGAAACTCCCTGTCCTTTTTCATCAAAAGCCATTACAACAACAGCTGCCCCATATTTTTTTATAATTTTGGCTTTTGCAGTAAACTTTTCCTCTCCCTCTTTCAGACTTATGGAATTTACAATAGATTTCCCTGCAATATTTTTAAGTGCTGTTTCAATAGTTTTAAAATCTGATGAGTCAATCATCACCGGAACTTTTGAAACAACAGGGTCATTCTGGACAACTCTTAAATATTTTTCCATTTCTTCACTTGAAACAAGAAGCCCGTCGTCCATATTTATATCAATTACAGAAGCACCTTTTTCAATCTGTGTACGGGAAATTTCTAAAGCCTTAGTATAATTTTTCTTTTCTATGAGCTCTTTAAATATTTTTGAACCTGCAACATTATTTCTTTCTCCCACAACAGTAAATCTGTCTTTAAAATCATAGATTTCATTTCCTGAAAGAAGGTGGGTTCTTTTTAAATTTTCATTTGGTTTTCTAGGCTCTTTATCTTTAACAAGTCTTGAAATTTCTTCTATATGTCCAAAATGAGTCCCGCAGCACCCTCCTAAAATATTTACATTTTTTTCATCTACAAGTTTTTTTAAAAATCCTGCTGTAATTTCTGGAGTCTCTTTATACTCTCCGTTTTCATCTGGAAGCCCTGCATTTGGATAAAGTGATATATATTTATTTGTAAATCTGCTTATTTTTTCTACAATAGGAATTAAATCCTCTGCACCGAAAGAGCAGTTAAGTCCGAAAGAAATAATATAATCTCTGTCAAGGGAAGTTATAAGTGATTCTACACTCTGCCCAGAAAGAAGTTTTCCTTGTTTATTTACAGTTGCAGAAATCATAACAGGAAATATTTTTCCTGTTTCATCGAAAATTTCTTCTGCTCCAATAAGAGCCGCCTTTGCATTTATCCCATCAAAAATTGTTTCAATAAGAATTATTTCTGCCCCTCCGTCAATTAAACCTTTTATCTGTTCCTTGTAAGCCTCTTTAAGTTCATCAAAAGAAACTCCCCTTTCATAAGGAATATCCCCTGTAGGAATAGAAGCACTTTTACTTGTAGGCCCTACAGAACCTGCAACCCAAACTTTTTTCCCAGAAATTTTTCTAAATTCCTCTGCTGCTTCTCTTGCAATTTCTGATGAAATTTTTGAAAGTTCATATACCTTACCTGTTAAATCATAATCTTCCATAGAAATTTTATTGCAGTTAAAAGAGTTTGTTTCAACAATATCTGCCCCGGCTTTCATATATTTTAAATGAATTTCTTTTATAATATCAGGTCTTGTAATATTTAAAATTTCATTACACCCTTTTTTACCTAAAAAATCTTCATCAGTTAAATCATATTTTTGTATGGCTGTTCCTGTAGCACCGTCAAGAACTAAAATTCTTTTTTGAAGTTCCTCTGCAAAATCTCTAAAACCCATACTACACAGCCTCCTCAAATTCTTTTCTAATATTTTGTATGCTCTCCATTATTTTTTTGGCTGTTTCAACTTTATTCATTGTATAAATATGAATTCCATCTATATCAGAAGTTATTAAATCAATTATCTGCTCTGTTGCATAAGCAATCCCCGCCTCTTTAAGTGCTTTTGGATTATTTTCATATCTGTCTAAAATCTTTTTTAATTTCTCAGGAATTGTACAACCGCATAGAGAAGTTATTTTTCTTATCTGCTTTGCATTGGTAACAGGCATAATTCCTGCCACAAGAGGTATGTTTATATTTAATTTTTTTAATTTATCTCTAAATTGATAAAACTGCTCATTATCAAAGAAAATTTGTGAAATCAAAAAATCTGTCCCTGAATCAACTTTTATTTTTAAATTGAAAAGGTCTAATAAATCATTTGTATCTTGATGTCCTTCAGGATAGTAAGCCCCTCCTACAGAAAAAAATTTTTTTCCTTTAAGATATTTTACAAGGTCGCAGGCATGAGAAAAATCTCCTGTTTTCATATCTTTTTTATCTTTTGGAAAATCTCCCCTTAAAGCTAAAATATTTTCTATATTATTTTTTTCAAGTTCTGAAAGAATATTATCTATTTCAGTTTTTTCAGCTCCTATACATGTAAGATGTGCAAGAGCTTCTATATGATTTTCATTTTTTATTTTTGAAGCAATTTCAACTGTTCTTCCCCTTGTAGCTCCTCCAGCCCCATAAGTCACACTTATAAAATCCGGCTTAAGTTCTGCAAGTTCGTCGATAACTTTGTACACCTCGTCAAGAGAATAAATTTCATTTGGCGGAAACACCTCAAAAGAAATTGTCGGTTTTTTCTTTGTAAACAGATTAGCAATTTTCATAAATCTCCCCCCATAAAAACATTTGTATATATTTAAAAATTTAAATAAAAAAACTTCTTTTTATCTATTCCAAAATAGATGAAAAGAAGTCTAATGTTTTTAGAGATATTACCATCTATCAGGAATTAGCACCACACTTTTTTTAAGCAGGTTGCTGAGGTATCAAAGGGCCTGTCCCTACACCTCTCTACATGGATAAATTTTTTATTGTAGGAATTTTAGCACAAATCAATTTAACTGTCAATAAATATTATGTAAAATCATAGACTGTTTTTTTTAAATGTGATAGAATTTTTTTATAAAATAAGTGTAAGGGGTAAGAAATGTTAAAGTATATAAAAGAAATTTTAAAAATTGCTCTGCCTGCTGTAGGTGAAATGGTGCTTTATATGTTAATCTGGGTTTTTGATACAATGATGGTTGGAAATTACGGAGGACAGCTTGGAGTTTCTGCTGTGGCATTAAGCTCAGAACTTCTGTATACATTTATAAATATTTTAATGGGAATGGGGCTTTCCATAGGACTTACTTCAATCATTGCAAGAGCTATGGGAAATAAAAATATCTCCCTTGCTCAAAATTATGCAAATCAGGGAATAAAAATAGGAGTTTTTATTTCTTTTATTGTTACTTCTATATTTTTTATTTTTGCAGAAAATATTTTAAGTGCTGCAAATGCTGAAAAAAGAATTCTTGAAACTTCTGCCGCTTATATGAGAATATGCTGCAGCGGAATGTTTTTCTATATGTGTGCAAATATGTTAAACGGAATATTCAGAGGGTGCAAAGACACTAAAACTCCTCTTTATGGAGCTGTCATAATGAATATTGTTAATTTAAGCTTTGACTATCTTTTGATTTTTGGAAAATTCGGTTTTCCCGAACTTGGTATAAGAGGGGCTGCAGCTGCAACTGCAGGAGCTCAGATTTTATATTTTCTTTTTATTTTCAGCCAGAGAAAAAAACTTCCTTTTAAAATATCTCTTTCTGAAAAAATAAATTTTAAAGAGATGAAAGAGCTTGTAAAACTTGCTGTTCCCTCTGCAATGCAGGAAGGTGCTTACAGCATTTCAAGACTTTTGGGAGTTTTGATGGTTATGAGGCTGGGAAGTCTTTCTTTTTCTGCAAACCAGATAGCTGTTACTATAGAAAGTATTTCTTTCATGCCAGGCTGGGGATTTGCCATAGCCTGCACAGCCCTTGTAGGACACAGCATTGGTGAAAGAAATTTCAGGCAGGCAAAAAATTATGCCAATGCTTCAGCTTTTATTTCTGCTGTTGTAATGGGATTTTTCAGTCTGATTTTCCTTTTATTTTCAGAAGAACTTATTTCAATGTTTATTAAAAAAGATGAAATTGAAGTTATTAAACTTGGAAGTATGTGTCTTATGATTGGAGCGGCACAGCAGATTCCAATGGCAGTGGATATGGTTCTTGCCGGTGCTTTAAAAGGAAGCGGAGACACAAAAACACCTTTTAATATAGCTTTTATATGCAACTGGGGAATAAGACTTCCTCTTATGTTTTATTTCATCTACATGAAAAAAATGCCAATTACGTATTTCTGGATTATTACAGTTATTCAATGGTTTATAGAATCTGGAATTCTTACTTATAAATACAGGAAAAAATTTAAGGCAATGATACAAAAAAATATGCTATAATTTAAATACGATTAAAAGAGTTTTAACAGACAAAAAAAGACAAGGAACTACCGCTTCAATAACCTTGTCTTTTTTATTTTTACATTCTACTTTTTTAGAATGATTTTCTAAAGTTTACTATTGGAAGAACTGGAAGAACTCCGTTAGCTGCATAGTTTACAAGACCAACCTGTACTCCTTCAAGATCTCTTGTAGCATTTACAAAACCAAATTGAAGTCCTTTTGTTGTTTCAGCATAGTTTACAAATCCAAGCTGAACAGTAGCTTCTCCTTTTGTTATGTTCACTCCTCCAAGATTAAATACAGAATTTCCGTCAGTTGTATTTACAACACCGATTGTTCCACCGTTAAGATTTCCGTGAACGTCATTCCATAAAGCAAGAGAAACACCGTTCATATTTCCATTTACTCTAAAAGCTTCAAGCCCGAATAAAGCTACATGGAAACCACTGAAATTTCCGTTTACCTGTCTGTATCCAAGTAAAGAAACATCAAGACCTGAAACGTTTTGGTTTTCTGCTCCTAATAAATTAAAACTGAAATTTGCTACAGAATCATATTTTGTTGCTCCAAACTGCACACCTGGAAGAACTGAAAACTGTGCAGGTTTCACTGCTCCAAAAGAAACTGCTGACATAAGAACTGCTCCTGCTGCTAATAATTTTAAATTCATAAGTTACCTCCCCTGTTAATGTTTTTAAAACTTATTACCATTATAATCTAATATCAGTAAAAAGCAAGGAAAATTTATTCAAATTCCATTACTGCTTTTTCTGTAACCACTTTTATATTTTTATAATCTTCTTCGGGAATACTGTTTGAACATGAAGAGCATGAATGTTCTCCCTCATCTCCACAGCAGTTTTTTCCACATGAAGAACTGCACCCGCTTTCTTTTTCCTTAAAACTGTTTTGTGTTCTTGCAAGATAATTCTCATAACTTTCAAGATACCCCTCTGCAGTTAAAATCTCATAAGACTTTTGAAGTTCTTCATAATCAATCCCTAAATTTTTCATAACTCCCATGTCACTGTATGCTTTTCCGCTCACTAAAAATTTTATAACTTTAACATCTATATCTCTCATTTTGTATGTCCTTTCTTATAAAATAAAAATTATTTTAAAACTATTATACCATAAATATATTTTTATATGATATAATAAAACCTAAAGATTTTTACGGAGGATTAAAAAATGAATGAAAATTATATACATATAGAAGAAACTAAAAACTTAAAAGACGACACTGTTCTTGAAAGTCTTAGAACTTCTTACAGAAAAAAAATATGGAGAAAATTTGTAAAAGCTATAAATGATTTTAATCTTATAGAAGACGGGGATAAAATCGCTGTGGGGGTTTCCGGCGGAAAAGACAGCCTTTTACTCTGCAAACTTTTCCAAGAATTAAAAAGAGATAAAAGCAAAAATTTTGAAGTGGCTTTCATCTCAATGAATCCCGGTTTTGAAGCTATGGACATGGAGCAGTTTGAAAAAAACCTTAAAATTTTAAATATTCCATGTGAAATTTTCAATTCTGACGTGTGGAAGATAGCTTTCCACGAAGACCCGGAAAATCCCTGTTTTTTATGTGCAAAAATGAGGAGAGGAGTTCTTTACAAAAAAGTTGAAGAACTTGGTTTTAATAAACTTGCCCTTGGACACCACTTTGATGATATTGTAGAGACTGCCCTTATAAATATGTTTTATGCAGGAACTATAAAAACAATGATTCCAAAAGTTTCATCAACAAGCGGAAAACTTGCAGTTATAAGACCTATGGCTTATGTTAAAGAAAGCGACATAATCTCATTTGTAAAAAGAAATGAAATAAAAGCTATGGGGTGCGGATGTCCTGTAGAATCTGGAAAAGTAGATTCTAAAAGAAAAGAGATAAAACTTCTTTTAAAAGATTTAGAAGAAAAAAATCCAAATGTTAAGCAGAGCATTTTTAATTCTCTGAAAAATATAAATATTGAATATGTTATGGGATACACAAGAGGAAATAAAGAAAAATAAACAAGGCAGGGAGCTTTATGATAAAAATAGAAAATATCGAAAATCTTCACGGTATAACAGAAAACAACAACACTTTTTCTGTAATAAATAATGAGAATGAAAATAAAATTATAATTGAAAATAAAAAAGATAAAATAAAAACAGAACTTATATATAACCCTGATAATGTTATAAGTGTTCTTGAAAAAATAAAAAAACTTACTGATACAAAAATTATTCTTAATAACATGAATGACAGAGAAATTCTTTCATATATTCAGTCAAAGGGATATGATAAAGTTCTTTGGAATTTAATTGGAAAAGCAATGCACAAATTTAATATGATTGAAGAAGGAGATAAGATTGCTGTAGGAATTTCAGGGGGAAAAGACAGCCTTGTAACCCTTAATGCTTTTGTAAGGGTAAAAAAAATAACACAGATTAATTTTGAAATAATACCGATACATATTCACCCAAAACAAGATTTGGCAGATTGTTCTGAAGTTGTAGAATATTGTAAAAAACTGGGGCTTCAGTTAAAAATAATAGAAACAAATTTAGATGATATGCTTTTTGGAAAAGAAAAGGAAAAAAATCCATGTTTCTTATGCGGAAGAATAAGACGTGGTATTTTATACAGAGTTATGAAAGAAGAGGGAATAAACAAACTGGCTCTTGGTCATCACAAAGATGATATAATAGAAACTTTTCTTATGAATATCTTATATCAGGGAAACAGAAATATTATGAGACCTGCCTATATTTCTGAAGAATACGGAGTAAAAGTTATAAGACCTCTTGCCTTTGTAGAAGAAAAAAATATAATAAGCTATGCTAAAAAAATATCTCTCCCTATTATGAAATCAAAATGTCCTTATGAAACAAGTGAAAACTCAAAAAGATTAAGGGTAAAAAATATGATAAAAGAACTTTCTAAAGAAAATGAAGATATTAGAAGTGTGATTTTGAACAGCATAAAAGATTTATTCTGAGAAACATTTTAATTATCAAAGTTTTTGCTTGACTATTATTATGGAATGATGTACAATGATTTAGAAAATAAGGTTAAGGAGGGCTTATATGATCATTCCATTAGCTTTTGCAGAATGCAACAAATATCATAAAATAAAAAATATTAACGGAAAAAATAAAAATATCTTAGCAGAAAAGGGATTTTGCTGCGGCAGTGAAGTTTGTCTTTTAAAAAATATTGATAACAACTTTGTTGTTAAAATGGGCTGCTGTCAATATGTAATCGGTTTTGGTTTTGCTAAAGATATTATGGTTGAAGCATAAAAAATATAATATAACACATAAATATATACAGCCTTCGGGCTGTAAAAATTTTCTCTTTTTATTTTGAAAAACAAAATATTTTAAATTTAAATATACAAATTTTGGGAGGATTATATGAAATTAAATGAGTTGAAAAGAGGAGAAAAAGCCAGAATTATTAAAATTGGAAAAATCGGCGAACTGAAAAAAAGGCTTGTTGATATGGGAGTCACTGCAGGAGAAATTATTTATTTAGAAAGAAATGCACCTTTAGGTGATCCGCAGGAATTTCGTGTAAAAGAAAACGGAATTGCAATCAGAAAAGAAGATTCAGCAAATATTGAAATAGAACTTATTGAAAGATAATTACAGGGGGATATAATTTATGATTAAAATAGCTTTTGCAGGAAATCCAAATGTTGGAAAATCTGCTCTTATAAATGCTCTTGCCGGTTCAAAATTAAAAGTTGGAAACTGGCCGGGGGTTACAGTTGAAAAAAAAGAAGCATACTTCACATATAAAGGGCAGGAGATAACAATGGTTGACTTACCGGGTGTATACAGTCTTAGTCCTTTCTCTTTAGAAGAAAAAATTACAAGAGATTTCATAATTAATGAAAATCCAGATGTTGTTATAAACGTAGTTGAGTCTACAAATATTGAAAGAAACCTTTACCTTACACTTCTTCTTCAAGAATTAGGAAAACCTATGGTAATGGCTCTTAACTTTTATGATGAATTTGAAAAATTAAACTATACTCTTGATTTAAAAAGACTTTCTTCTCTTATGGAAATGGACGTAATAAAAACTTCTGCCATAAAGAAAACAGGGCTTACAGAACTTCTTGACAAAGCAATTTCCATTGCAGAGAAAAAAGAAAATAAAAAGCAGTATAAAATATCTTTTGATTCTTTTATCGACAAGCAGTATGAAGCAATGAAAAAAGAACTTCAGGAAGATAAAACTTTCAAAGAAATATTAAATAAATACAGTTTAGATTTTGTAACTATAAAACTTTTAGAAAAAGACAGCGATTTCTTAGAAAAAATGAAGAAAGATTACAGCTTAAACTGTGAAAATTATTTTGATTCATATATAAAATTAATTGAAGAAAGATACGATGAAGATATTGATACGATCTTAGCTGAAAAGAGATATGGAAAAATTAAAGGAATAATTGCAGAAACTTTAAAAACATCTCTTAAATCAAGACTTGATTTCACAGAGAAAGTTGATAAAATCTTGCTTAACAGAATTTTAGGACTTCCTATTTTCCTAATGATAATAGCTGGTCTTATGACAATAGTATTTAATGGAAGTGCTCCTTTCATTGACTGGATAGACGGATTTGTGGGAGGATTTATCGGAAAATATGCTGGAATTTTAATGGAGGGAACTCCTGACTGGTTAAATTCACTTGTTGTTGACGGAATAATCGGAGGAGTTGGAGGAGTTATGACTTTCGTTCCTCTTATGTTCTTCCTGTATTTCTTCCTTTCTATCTTAGAAGAAAGCGGATATATGACAAGAGTTGCTTTCCTTATGGATAAAATTATGAGAAAACTTGGTCTTAACGGTAAAGCATTTGTTCCTATGGTGCTTGGATTTGGGTGTACAGTTCCTGCAATCTATGCAACAAGAACTCTTGAAGATGAAAAATCAAGAAAACTTACAGCTGCCCTTGCTCCATTTATGTCTTGCGGAGCGAGACTTCCTGTATACGGACTTTTCACTGCTGCCTTTTTCGGAGCAAAAGCCGGATTTGTAGTAATGTCGCTTTATCTTTTTGGAATAGTTGCTGCTATTATTTTAGGAGTAATTTTAAAAAGATTTGAATACTTTAAAGTTGATAATAAAGCTCTTCTTATTGAGCTTCCTCCATACAGAATTCCAAGTTTTAAAGTTATTATGAAATCAACTCTTACAAGAACAGGGGGATATTTAAAGAAAGCTACAAGTATTATTCTTGGAATTTTAATTCTTCTTTGGGGGCTTACTTATTTCCCAAATAACGGAGATGCAGAAAAATCTTATATGGCTGGCATAGGAAGAGTTATCGCTCCTGTATTAAAACCTACAGGATTTGCTGACAGATGGGAAACAGTTGCAGCTATAGTTCCTAGTATTGCTGCAAAAGAAGTTGTGGTAGGATTTATGGCTCAGGTTCTTGAACTTCCTGAAGACGAAGGAGCTGAAGAAGAAACAACTTTTGCTGAAGATTTAAAAGAACAGATAACAGGTCTTGGAGGAGCAGTTAAAGATTCTGTTTCCGGAATTATAAGTTTTGATATAGAATCTCTTTTTGCAGCACCTGATGCTGAAGAGATTGAAGAAGAGGGAAGAGGAGTTGTGGAGGCAACTTCAAAACTTTGGGAGGGAGATCCTCTTGCACCTTTAAGAGCTTACTCATTTATGGTGTTTATTCTTCTTGTTGTTCCTTGTGCTGTAACTCTTGGAGCAATCAAACAAGAATTTGGAAAAGAATATATGTTTAAACTTATAGGAATTATGCTTATAGTTCCATATATAGCTTCAACACTTATATTCCAAGTTGGACGTTTATTCTTTTAGTATAATATAAAGATTATCAATCTCATTGAAAGAGGTGAAATTTTATGAAAACAATAATTATCATTGCTGTTTTAGCTGTTGTTGTCTTCTATTCTTTAAGAAGCATTGTAAAACATTTTAAAGGGGAAGATGACTGCTGTGCCGGCTGTTCTGGAAAAAACGGCGGACAATGCCACTGCGGACATAAAAAAAGCAGCTGATAAATAATTCATTAAAATAATATATTAAATATATAAAAAAAAGTTTAATCATAAAAAAAAGTGGTTGAACTTTTTTTTTCTATATTATATAATAGCAAAGTGATTAAAAATATTTATATTTTTATAAAATAATATATAATTAATAAATTGTAATTAAAAAATTTTTATAATTTTTACTTAAGATATTTTACAAAGGAGATACTCACTATGAACACTGAAATATTTAAATACACTTTTGGAATGCCTGAAACACTGGCAATAGCTGTGGCACTTTTACTTCTTGGAAGATGGATAAAAGAAAAGGTGACAATCTTAAAAAAATTCTTTATCCCTGCACCTGTTGTGGGAGGACTTATCTTTTCAATCGTAACTTTAATCGGACATGAATACAATCTTTTCCAATTTTCTTTCGACAGCCAGCTTAAAAGTCTTTTAATGCTTGCTTTCTTTACAACAATAGGATTTGCCGCAAGTATAAAAATGCTTTTAAAAGGCGGACTTTCTGTAATGATATTTCTTGTTGTATCAATAATTCTTATAATTATTCAAAATATAGTTGGAATTACTCTTTGCGGAGTTTTAGGAATAAATAAACTTCTTGGTCTTGCAGCAGGTTCAATCGCTCTTACAGGAGGACATGGAACTGCAGCAGCCTTTGGTCCTGAACTTGTAAAAGCAGGAGCAGAAGCTGGAGTTTCTGTTTCAGTGGCAGCAGCAACATTTGGTCTTGTGGCAGGGTGTATGATTGGAGGACCTATTGCTAAAAGACTTATGTATAAATATAATTTAAAATCTACTTCTGATGGAGAAAATACAGAAATTCTTGAAGGTAAACTTACAAAAGATGAAAAAAATATTGATGAAAACTTGTTATTTAATGGATTAATGTATATAATAATCAGTATGGGAATAGGAAGTTTCATTATCTTAGGATTTAAAAAACTTGGAATGGTTTTTCCTGCATATCTTGGCCCTATGATAGTTGCTTCATTTATAAGAAACTTTATGGACAAAAAAGGAAAATCACTTCCTCTGCATTGTATAAATATAATAGGCTCAATATCTTTACAGCTTTTCCTTGGAATAGCTCTTATGACAATGCAGCTTTGGGAGCTTGCAAACCTTGCTGTACCTTTAATCTCAATTCTTCTTGTACAGACAGTTATAATGGCATTATACACTTACTTTGTCACATTCAGAATTATGGGAAAAGATTATGATGCAGCTGTTATTGCAACAGGTCACTGTGGATTTGGAATGGGAGCAAGCCCAAATGCCATAGCAAATATGGAAACTTTTACAAAAGCTAACGGATATTCTCCAAAAGCATTTTTCGTTGTTCCTATTGTTGGAGCTATGTTTATAGACTTTGTCAATGCACCTATAATTACATTTTTTATAGAGGTATTGAAAATAAAATAAAAAATGATGGTGGTATAAAATGGATAAAAAATGTGATATAGGTATATTTGATTCTGGTGTGGGCGGAGTCAGTGTTCTAAAAAAAATAATAAAACTTATGCCAAATGAAAATATAATGTATTTCGGTGATACTAAAAATGTTCCTTACGGGGGAAAAACAAAAGAAGAAATTCAAAAATTATCCAGAAGAATTGTAGAATTTTTAATTTTAAATAACTGCAAAGCTATTGTTATTGCCTGCAACACTGCAACTATTGCAACACTTGATGTTCTTAAAACACAATGCAATATCCCTATTGTAGGAATAATTGATGCCGGTGTTGAAGCTATTTCATCAAACGGTTATGAAGAGATATCTGTTTTAGGAACTCCTTTTACCATTGAAAGCGGAGAACATTTAAGAAAAATAAAAAAGAAAAATAAAAAAATGAAAATAAATACTGTTCCTTGTGAAGAGTTATGCCCTATGATAGAAAACGGGTGGGAGAATTTTGAAAACAGATATGAAGTTTTGGGAGAATATATGTCACATATTCCAAAAACTTCCGAAGCTCTCCTTCTTGCCTGCACTCACTATCCTTTCATATTAAATGATATACAAAAAAGATTTGACGGCACTGTTATTGACCCAAGTGAAGAGTGTGCAAGAGAACTTTACAGAGTTCTTAAAAAAGAGGATATACTTACAACAGAAAAAAATAAAGGAAAGATAGAATTTTATGTTACAGGAGATAAAGAAAGTTTTAAAGAAAAAGCTGAAAAATTTCTTGGAACAGAGATAAAAGATATTTATAAAGTTAATATTTAAAAAAGAAAAGTTGTGTAAAATGATTTGTCAGAATACACAACTTTTTATTATTTTTAATAATTTGCAAGAGCTTCAAGAAAATCTTTTTTCATCTCTTCACGAAGTTCTTTCGGCTCTAAAATAACCGCCTCTTTTGAAAACTGTCTGAAATAAAGTTTGGCATTTTCATTTGAAGTCTCAAAAGTATAAATATCATCATTTTTTTCAATAAGCTTTGGACGGTAGTTTGTAAGACCTTTAAACATTTTCATTCCCTCTTCTGTAAGTCTCACTTTTATAAAATTTCCGTTTCCTAAAAAAGGGTCAAAGTTTTTTCTTACATTCTCAATATATTTTTTATCCTTACCTTTTATTTTTTCATCAAGGATAGAAACAACTTCCAAGTCTTTCAGTTTATAATTATGATATTTTTTTTCTGTCTCACAGTAGCAGAAAAGAAAGTTTTCATCTCCCTGTTCGTCCCTTTTTATAAAATAAGGCTCAACAGTTGTAAGTTTTGCTCCATATTTCAGTTTTAATTTTTTCTTCTCTCTTATTGCTTCTAAAATCTGCTTTACTGTATCCTGAAATACAAAAAGTTCTCTTATATATTTAAACTTTGAGCAATATTTTTCAAATAAATCTCTGAAAAATTCAGCTTCAACATCAACACCGTTGTCACGAAGCACATCATAATATATCTCTTTATTGGAAACATTAAGGTCAAACTGAATTATTTTTTTAAGAGGTCTCCCTTGAGTCTCCAGTTCTTTTTCAGTGTCAATTTCTTTTTTGTATTTTAGCTTTTCCAATATATAATTGCATAATTTATTATTGTTTATCCCAAACTCTTCAATATCATTTTTCATCATACGCCAAATGTCTTCGGGAACTGTTACTCTTATCTTCTTCACTTCTTTCCTCCCAAAAGTCTTTTGGTCATTATATCATAATTTATGCATTAAATAAATCTTTATCGTTTATATTTCCTTTTACTGTCTGGAATTTTTCTAAAAGTTTTTCCGGAGTAAGATTTTTCTTTTCCTCACCGGAAACATTTAAAACTATACTTCCGTTGTGAAGCATTATAATTCTGTCTCCATAAGTAATTGCATCTTGAAGATTGTGAGTTATCATAAGAGTTGTAATTTCATTTTTTCTTACAATTTCATCTGTCTTGTCCATAATTATTTTTGAAGTTTTAGGGTCAAGAGCTGCTGTATGTTCATCAAGAAGAAGAAGTTTAGGCTTATTTAAAGTTACCATAAGAAGTGCAAGACATTGTCTCTGTCCTCCTGATAAAAGCCCAACTTCTGTATCCATTTGTTCTTCAATTCCAAGTCCAAGCTCTTTTAAAAGAGTTCTGTAATACTCTCTTCTTTTTTTGTTAAGCCCCATTGTAAAGTTAAAACTTTTTCCTTTATTGTCTGCCATTGAAAGATTTTCAAAAACAGTCATTGATGGAGCTGTTCCAAGAGATGGGTTTTGATAAACTTTTGATATGAAACTGTTTTTCTTATAAAGTTCTATATTTGTTATATCTTTATCATCAAGAGAAATTGTTCCGCAGTCAGGCTCAATGCTTCCCATTACAAGATTAAGAAGAGTGGATTTTCCTGCTCCGTTGCTTCCTATAACAGTAACAAATTCCCCTTTATTCACTTGCAGATTAAGATTTTTAAAAACTTCTTTTTTACTTCCTAATTCTGATAAAAAAGTTTTTCCTATACTGTTTAAACTAAGCATTTTTTTTCACTCCTTTTCTTAATTTTGCAAAGTTGCTGTTTTTTACAGCTAAAATTCCCACAACGATTATTGATGTTATAAGTTTTAAGTCGCTTGCATTAAATCCTATTTTAAGTGCTGCTGTAATAATTGCTCTGTATAAAATTGTACCGATTATTACAGTTGTAGTCATAGCAAACATTCTTTTATTTCTTATTATTGATTCCCCTATTATTATTGAAGCAAGACCTGTAACAATTATTCCTGTTCCCATTCCCACATCGGCAAATCCTTGATACTGTGCATAAAGTCCTCCTGCAAGAGTTACTATTGCATTTGAAATCATAAGGCCGTATATTTTTAGTCTGTCTTTATTTACTCCCAAAGAGACAACCAAAGTTTCGTTGTCTCCAAGGGCTTTTAATACAAATCCAAATTTTGTTTTTAATAAGAAATCAAGGGCAATTTTACAAATTATTACAGCAATCCCTATTATGATTACAGGTTTTATTCCCTGGCTGAAAAGATGTTCAACCTTGAATAAAGATATATTTGATCTTCCCATTATTTTTATATTTATACTGTAAAGTCCTGTCATAACTATTATCCCTGCAAGAATATTTGCAATTTTAAATTTTACATGGATAAATCCTGTTATAAATCCTGCAATAGCTCCTCCTAAAAGAGCGATTATAAGAGCAAGCACAGGGTTCATTCCTTTAACAAGACAGCTTGCAACTATTGCTGCTCCCATAGGAAAACTCCCGTCAACTGTCATATCTGGAAAATCAAGTATCCTGAATGAAATGTACACCCCCATAACCATTATGGCAAATATAAGGCTCTGTTCTATTGTCCCTAGTAGCATCTGTAAATCCCCCTCTTCTTAAATCCTAAATTATTTCAGCTCTGGCTTTTAAATCTTCAGGTATTTCTATATTTAATCTTTCAGCCGCAGCTTTATTTATCATAAGTTTTGTATTTTTTAATGTCTGAACAGGAATATCTTTTGGTTTTTCTCCATTTAAAACTCTCACTGCAATTTCACCTGTCTGGTAACCTAATTGTTTGTAATCAAGTGTTTCTGTTGCAACTGCTCCTTGTTTTACCTGATCATCAATGCAGCCTATTACAGGAACATTTGCTTCATTTGCTTTTTCTAAAACTATTGGTGTTGATGCAACTATTAAGTTATCTGTTGGAGTATATAAAACATCAATTTCTTTTAAAATTACATCTAAAGCCGCTCCCACTTCATTTATATTTGTAATTCCTTTTTCAACTACTTTATAACCGTATCTTTCACTTTCTGCTTTTAATTTTTCAACAAGAACAAGAGAGTTTTCTTCACTTGTATTGTATACAACTCCTACTGTTTTTGTATCTGGAAGAAGTGCATTTATTAAATCCACTTGTTTATCAACCGGAGCCATATCACTTGTTCCTGTAATATTTTCTCCTGTAAGTCCAACTGAAACAGGATCCGTCACAGCTGTTATAAGAATTGGAATATCTTTTGAAGCATTATACATTGCCTGAGCAGATGGTGTTGAAACTGCAAGCACTAAATCTTTTCCTCCCTGAGCATAAGATGTTGCTATTGTCTGTGCTGTTCCAAAATCTCCCTGTGCATTTTGATATTCTATATTAACTTTGTCTTCTCCATATCCTTTGTCTTTAAGTGCTTCTTTAAATCCTTCAACTGTTGCATCAAGTGCAGCATGTTCTATTATCTGAGTAATTCCTATATCTATTTTTTCTTCTTTAGCTCCTCCGCACCCTGTAAGCATTAAAGCTCCTAATAATAAAATCCCCATTTTTTTTACGTTTATCATATGTATCATCTCCCCTTTTCAATAAAGCTTTCTTTGTATGTGATTATAATATCACTTATCCTTCTTTCTGCATAGATAACAATTAAAACAATCTTTTGTTCCTAATTTTAAGTTAATTTTTTAAAGAAAGCCTTATCTTTCAAAGGTTTTTATTTTGGGATTTTGTTCGGTGGAGTATTCATTTTAAAAAATATATACAAAAAAGGAACTGTCTCAACAGCTCCTTTCATTTCTATTTTTCGCTGATTTTTAATTCAGCTGTTGGAGAAAAACGTACTCTCTCCATTACTGCAATATTTTTTTCAGCAGGCTCTGCTGCTTCTTTTGAATATCCGCTGATGTTTAATCCAAAATTTTCAATTTTTACTGTTTCTGCTTTATTTTTTCCCTGTAAACTAAGTGCAAGTACAAAAAGTCCAATAATTATTGCTATTTTGTTCATAAATATTTCTCCTTCTATATATCAAAATTTTTATATAATAACTAATTAACTTCTATCTTTTACCACGGACTTAATTATAACATAATAAATATAAAAGTCAACAATTCCAAGTATTTTATTCACTCTAAACATTTTTTTGTTCATTTTTCAATATCTTTATGTTTTTTCAAGCCAATTTTTTAAAATATTTTTAGAAAATTCATTTTATTTAACTGCTGTCTTTCCTTTTAAATCAATCACTGATGTAAAATTTTCTTTTTAAATGAATATATTCGTGATATAATTATCCAATAGGCAAAAATATAAATCTCTTAAAAAATATTTTAATTATAAATATAAAATCCAAAGGAGGAACAAGACAATGCACATATCAAACAGAGCAATAGAAATGAATTATTCACCTATCAGGAAATTGATTCCTCTCGCCGATGATGCAAAAAAAAGGGGGCTTAAAGTCTACGCTTTAAATATAGGACAACCTAATATTGTTACACCGGACACATTTTTTACAGGTCTTCACAACTACAGTGAAAAAATCGTAAAATATTCAGATTCGAGAGGGATTGAAAAACTTATAGAAAGTTTTATTGAAAGCTACAAAAAAAATGACACTTTCTTCAATAAAGAAGACATTCTTATTACTCAAGGGGGAAGTGAGGCTATATTTTTCACACTTATGGCTATCTGCAACGAGGGGGACAACATTTTAGTTCCAGAACCATTCTACTCAAACTACAGCAGTTTCTGTCATTTTGCCGGAGCTGAAATAATCCCTATTGAAACAAAAATTGAAAATAATTTCCATCTTCCATCAATGGAAGAAATTGAAAAATTAATAACTCCAAAAACAAGAGCAATTCTTTTATCAAATCCATCAAACCCAACAGGAACAGTTTATACCAGAGATGAAATTCTTATGATTGGAGAAATTGCAAAGAAACATGATCTTTATATTTTAGCTGATGAAGTTTACAAGCAGTTTATTTATGACAATACTCCTTACACTTCATTCACTCATATTCCTGAGCTTGAAAACAGAGTTGTTCTTCTTGACAGTATTTCAAAACACTACAGTGCCTGCGGAGCAAGAATAGGGCTTATTGCAAGCAAAAACAAAGAACTTATGGCTATGATTTTAAAATTCTGTCAGGCAAGACTTTGTGTATCTACAATAGAACAGCATGCTGCAGCAAATCTTATCAACACAATGGAAAGTTATGTTGAAGATGTTAGAGAAAAATATAAAAACAGAAGAGATCTTCTTTTTGCATATTTAGATACTATGCCTGAAATCATCTGTTCAAAACCTGCCGGAGCTTTCTATGCTTTTGCAAAACTTCCTGTTGACAGTGCAGAAAAATTTGCAAGATGGCTTCTTACAGAATATTCATATGACAATCAGACTATCCTTATAGCTCCGGGACCTGGGTTCTATCAGACTCCGGGAAAAGGAGAACAGGAAATAAGATTTTCTTTCTGTACAAGTGTTGACGACATAGAAAATGCTATGATAGTTTTAAGACGTGCTTTAAAAGTTTACAGAAGAGAAGTTATGGGAATTGAAGAGTAATGAAAGATATAAAAAAAGTTGATTTTAAAGGGAGTGTAATTTTAAATCCTGTTCCCGTTGTGCTTATTACAAGCAGAAACAGTGAGGGAAAAGATAATGTCTTTACTGTGGCATGGGTTGGTACTATATGTACAAAACCGCCTATGCTTTCAATATCAATAAGACCTGAAAGACTTTCTTATGAATATATAAAAGAGACAATGGAGTTTACTGTTAATCTTCCAAGCAGGGATTTAGTAAAAAAAGTTGATTTCTGTGGAGTACGTTCAGGAAGAAATATTGATAAAATAAAAGAGATGGGATTTACAATGAGAGAGGGAGAAAAAGTTTCTTCTCCATATATTAATGATTGTCCTGTAAGTATAGAATGTCAGGTGAAACAGATTATTCCTCTGGGAACACATGATGTTTTTATTGCAGAAGTTGTTTCTTCTCATGTAAATGAAAATTTAATGGACGAAAAAGGAAAAATTCATTTTGAATGGGCAGACCTTATCACATACTGCCACGGTGAATATTTTGAAATGACAAAAAATCCTCTCGGAAGTTTTGGATATTCAGTTATGAAAGAAAAAACAAAGCAGAGAAAAGCTGAAGAAAAATCTAAAGAAATAAAAGCAAAAATTTCTGAAAATAAAAATTCTGATAAAAATAAGACAAAAAGAAAGAAAAAATTCGGAGGCAGAAATGGACAGCATAAAACTGGCAAAAGATTTGTTTAATTCTGAAATAAAAGAACTTGAAAAAGTAAGAGACAAAATTGATGAAAATATAGAAAAAACTGTAGACCTTATCTTCAATTCTAAAGGAAAAGTTGTAATAACAGGAATTGGAAAATCAGGGCTTATTGGTAAAAAAATAGCAGCAACTCTGGCTTCAACAGGAACACATGCTATTTTTATGAATTCAGCAGAGGGACTTCACGGAGACCTTGGAATGATTTCTTCTGAAGATGTTGTTATCGCAATTTCAAACAGCGGAAACAGTGAAGAAGTTCTTTCTCTTCTTCCTTCAATAAAAAGGATAGGCGCTTCTCTTATTGCAATGACAGGAAATAAAAATTCTCCACTTGGAAGAGAAGCAAAATATATTTTAAATATTGGAATTGAAAAAGAGGGCTGCCCTCTTAATCTTGCACCAATGGCTTCTGCTACATCAACTCTTGTGATGGGAGATGCCCTGGCTGCAATCCTTATAAGAAAAAGAAACTTTAAACCGGAAAACTTTGCAGTATATCACCCGGGAGGAACTCTTGGAAGAAGACTTCTTATGAAAGTTAAAGATGTTATGCACGGAGGAGATGAGCTTCCTCTTGTAACATTTAATTCAACAGTTGACGAACTTATTCTTACAATGACAAAGAAAAGGCTTGGGGCCGTGTGTGTCATGGACAACGATAAAATGGTAGGGATAATAACTGAAGGAGATTTGAGAAGAGCTTTGGCACATAAAGAAAAATTCTTCACAATGAAAGCTGAAGATATTATGACAAGAAACTTTACTCAGGTTGAAGAAAATATTATGGCAATCGAAGCTCTTGATGCTATGGAAAACAGAGAAAGCCAAATTTCTGTTCTTCCTGTTATGAGAGATGGACAGCTTGTTGGAATTGTAAGAGTCCACGACCTTTTGAATGTGGTTGGAAGATAATTTCTTATTAAAAAGATAAATAATTGACAAACATAAAAAAGTTTTATATACTAAAGGTACAGAATATAAAATTAATATTTTAAGGAGTGATTATAGATGGTAACTAAAGACAGCAACATTTTAGAAGCAGCAAGAAAATATCCAGTAATCGGAATGGTATTCAGAAAATATGGATTAGGTTGTATCGGTTGTATGGTAGCTTCAGGAGAAACTTTAGGAGAAGGACTTGCAGCTCACGGATTAAATGCAGATGCAATTATAGCTGAAATCAATATGCTTATTGAAGAACAAGAAAAAGCAGCAAAATAGTTTTAAATTTAAAATAAAAATTAATGGACTTCTTAAATAGAGGTCCATTTTTTTATTAAAAATAATTGAATTTTAAAAATAAAATTTTCATCTTCTCTGCTCCAAAAAAGGGAAAAGGAGATGACGGGTATCATCTCCTTTATTTTGGGTTTAGGCATTTAATTGATGGTTGTACTTATGAATATAAACTTTGCTTTTATATTTGTAAGGGAGAGATATAAAAACAAAATCTCATTCATAAATATTTTGATAATATGGTAATTTTTCAGAAAGTTTATTGATCTTTCCTTTATGTAAACATTATATTAAACCAATGTATCTTTTATGTATCCAACTAAAAACTTTTTATTTCTTTTTTTCTTTTGTTTTTGGCTCGACTATATTTCCCTCTGCATCAATTTTTTTTATATTTCTGCATTCTGGATATCCTGTACATGCAAGGAATTTACCCCATCTTCCTCTTCCAACCTTAAATGGTTTTCCGCATTTTTCACATACTCCGGCTTTTGAAAGAATTCTTGCTTCTTCATCTTTTATAGCTTTTATTTTTTCATTTAAAAGAACAACTCCGTCTTTTTCCTCTACAGCTCCTTGAGCAAGAAGTTTTCTTATTTCAGATGGAAGCGGTTCTCTTATATTATCCTCAGCATAATTTTCACTTTCAAGATAACTTCCAAATCTTCCAAATTTAAGAAGCATCACTGCACCGGATTCAGTTTTTATATCTGTTGTCTTTCCTCTTTTAGCTTCCATTTTTTCTTTCAGAATATCTTTAACATGAATTTTTCCTGCCTGAATATCTTCCATTGGAATTTCTACACCTTTAAGAGAATATTTCTCTTTGCAGTTTTCATCAGGGCAGGCAAGATATCTTCCAAATCTTCCATTTTTTAAAATCATATATCCGCTTCCGCAAGGACATTCAACATCAGAAACAATTATTTTATTTTCATCTTTTTCTACTTCTGTCTTATATTTATCTATATTTTTAGAAAGCCCTTTGTAGAATTTTTCAAGAATCTTCTGCCAGTTTTCTTTTCCCTCTGCTATTTCATCAAGTTTATTCTCAAGGTCAGCAGTAAATTTTTCATTCATTATATCTGGGAAATGCTCGTTTAAAACGTGCTTAACTTCATAACCAAGCTCTGTGGGAACAAAACTTTTCCCTTTAAGTGACACATACTCTCTTTTTTTAAGAGTATCAATTATCGTTGCATAAGTTGAAGGTCTTCCTATTCCGTCAGCTTCAAGTTTTTTAATAAGAGATGACTCTGTTAGTCTTGCAGGAGGCTTTGTATAATCCTCTTTGATTAAAAGTTTAGACAGTTTCATGCTGTCTCCCGCTTTTATATCTGGAAAATCTCCTAAAGGAATTTCGTCTTCATCTTTAAATATTTTATAATATCCGTCAAAAGTTATTTTATTTAAAACTCCTCTGAACTGCACTTTTTCTTTTTCACAGATAAGTTCAAACTGGTCGTATTTCATTGGTGCAAGCTGAGAGATTAAAAATCTTTCCCAGATAAGAGTGTAAAGTTTCATCTGGTCTTTATCAAGATATTTTGATAAATTTTTAGGCTCATAATTTATATCAGTAGGTCTTACACCTTCGTGGGCATCTTGAATATTCTCCTGTTTCTTTTCAGATTTTTTAGAAGTATCTTTTCCTAAATATTCTTTTCCAAAATTCTTAAGAATATAATCTTTTGCAGATTCTTTTGCCTCTTCAGATATTCTTGTAGAGTCAGTTCTCATGTAAGTTATAAGCCCTTTATGAGTGCCGTCTATATTTATCCCCTCATAAAGCCCCTGTGCAACCCTCATTGTTTTTGAAGCACTGAATCCTAAATAAGATGAAGCAAGCTGCTGAAGTGTACTTGTTTTTAAAGGCAGAGGGGGATTTTTTACTTTTTTATTTACCTTTGCACTTTCCACAGAGAAATTTTCTTTTTCAAGATTTTTTACTCTTTTTACAAGTTCTTCATCTTTTACCTTATCTATTTTCTGCTCGTCAATTTTATAAAGAACAAGCTCAAGTTTATCATTAAATTTTCCTTTTATGTCCCAGAATTTTTCAGGAATAAAATTTTTAATTGTGTCTTCAAGGTCGCAGATAAGTTTTAGTGCCACTGACTGAACTCTTCCTGCACTTGTGTTGGCTGAAATTGTTTTCCATAAAAGAGGACTTATTCCATATCCCACAAGTCTGTCAAGAATTCTTCTTGCCTGCTGTGCATTAACTTTGTCTGTATCTATTTTTCTTGGGTGCTTTATAGCTTCCCTTATAGCTGATGAAGTTATTTCGTTAAATTCAATTCTGTTATTTTCATTTTCATCAAGTTTTAAAGTGTGAGCTATATGCCAGGCTATTGCTTCCCCCTCTCTATCCGGGTCGGAAGCAAGATATATTTTATCTGATTTTTTTGCAAGCTCTTTAAGAGCTTTTGTTATTTCTCCTTTTCCTCTTATTGTTGAATAATTTGGTTTAAATCCATTTTCAACATCAACACCAAGAGTGCTTTTAGGTAAATCTCTTATATGCCCGAAGGAAGCTGTTACATTAAAATTGCTCCCTAATATTTTTTCTATTGTTTTTGCTTTAGCCGGGGACTCAACTATTACTAAGTTTTTCTTTGGTGATTTTTTTCTTGCCATTACTCTATCCCTTTCAAAAATTTATTATACTTATCATATATTAATGTAGCTTCTTGTTTCATTATAGTAGAAGAACATTAAAAAATCAATACTCTTTACTATTTTCTTACTTTTTTCTTCTGTATTTTCCCCCTGAAACACTGGAAACAATTCCCTTAATCTCCATTTCCATAAGAAGTGCAAGAAGATTTCCAGCTTTTATCCCGCTCTCTGCAATAATTTCATCAAGATTTTTTTCTGTTGATAAAATTTCATAAACCTTTCTTTCCATTTCATTCATAGAAACATCTAAAAAATCTGCTTCACTTTTTTGTGAAATACCCCAGTCGAACTCTTCTAAAATATCTTTTCCGGAAGTTATAAGTTTGGCTTCAGATTTTTTTATAAGTTCGTTTGTTCCTGCTGAAACAGGGGAAAAAATATCTCCGGGAACAGCAAAAACATCACGCCCCTCTTCAAGAGCAAGATAAGCTGTTATAAGGCTTCCCCCTTTTTCTTTGCTTTCTACCACTACAACTCCCTTTGAAAGACCTGCTATTATTCTGTTTCTCATTGGAAAATTAAAATTATTAGGAGGAGTTCCCAAAGGAAATTCAGAAATTATAAGTCCTTTTTCTCCAATCTCCTGCCAATATTTTCTGTTTTCTGCAGGATACACAACATCTAATCCAGAACCAACAACAGCTATTGTTTTTCCCCCTTTTTGAAGAGTTCTCTTGTGGCAGACTGTATCTATTCCTGAAGCAAGCCCGCTTACAGTGACAACATCTCCATCTACAAGGTCGTCAACAATTTTTTCACAGGCATTTCTTCCATAGACAGTTGCCCGTCTTGTTCCAACAACACCTATTATTTTTTCAGAAGCTGCAAGGGAAATATCTCCTTTGTAATGTAAAAACATAGGTGGGCTTGAAATATTTTTTAAAAATACAGGGTATTCGTCATCTACTATAGAAATAACTTTTATTCCAAGATTTTTTAATTTTTCCTCCTCTTTTGAAAAATCTCTGTTTTTGGAATCAAATATAGAATTTATTATCTCATCATCAAGTTTAAGAAATTGTTTTAATTTATCTCTGTCCAGCATAAAAATATCTTGATAACTGTCAAACTCTTTCATAAGTTTTACTATTACACTGTCTTTTATTCCAACCATTTTAAGTCTATACCATTCCATAAAATCCCTCCAAATTAAATTAATTTCCGTAGGCTTTTACAAGAAGCTCGCTTATAAGTTCTGAATTTGGATAAAGCACTCTTCCTTCTGTAAGAATCTGCTTCGCTTTTGCATATTCCTCTCTTAAAATATATATATTTCCAAGAGCTGTATAAGCCTCTTCTGTATTTCTCATTGATTTATATTTCAAAAAATCTGCAAGAGCTTCTCTGTATCTTCCTATATTTCTGTAGCAGATTCCTCTTCCAAGATATGCTTCTGCAATTCCGGAATTCATATCGATAACTTCACTGTAATAATCTATTGCTGTAGTGTCATATCCTAAAAATCTGTTTGTAAGAGCAGCACCAAAAAGATTTTCTTCGCTGTCTATATTCTTGCTGAAAATATCTTTTGCTCTCTCATATTTTTTATTTATAAAATACTGATTTCCAAGAAGATAAATTTTTTCTGAATTTCCGCTTATATTTTCAAGATGTTTTTTAAAAGCACTCTCATAATATCTCATCATAGGAGGAACTTTTTCTCTTACAGTTTCAGCTGCTATTGCATTTTCAAGGGCTGCTATTTCAGCCGGTCTTCTGTCCCCTGCCTTAGTTTCAGTAATATTTACACGGAAAGTTTTTTCAATATTAGTATCTTTTTCTATATATTTAAATTCCAAATAAGGAGGAATTTCTTCTCCCTCTATAACAGGAATTGCTGAATATATGCTTGCAGACACTGTTTCTGTTTCCCCTGTATCATCTTTTCTGCTTTCTGTTTTCTTCCCTCCTGAAAATAAATTTCCGAGAAAAGAATACGTGTCCCCCTCAACCTCTCCAAAAGAAAGTGAAGATATCATTAAAAATATCATTACAATTTTTTTCATAAATTATTTAATCTCCTTTACAGTGCTTATAACTGTGCCTCTGTATAAATTTGTTGTTATCTCATCTCCTATTTTTATTTCAGAAGAATTTTTTATAATTTTTTCATCTTTTTTAGTTATAGAATATCCCCTTGCAAGAACTCCCAAAGGATTAAGATTAATAATTTTTTCAGTTTTTAAAATAAGTTCTTGTTTTTTTCTTTCCAAGAAAATTTTAAAAGCCCTGTCCAGATTTTTTTCTTTTAATACAACCTCATTTCTGTAATTGTCAATTATTTTAGAAAAGTTTTTCAAAGCATAAGAATTTTCTAAATTTTTAAGCTCTTTTCTGCTTTTTTCTATTTTTCCCTCAATTAAAGATTTTATATATTTTTTCTTATTCTCTAGCATAATTTCTATATCTTTTTTTACAGGAACTGCTATCTCTACACTTTGAGTGGGAGTTGCAGCCCTCACATCAGCTGTTAAATCTGAAAGAAGAAAATCTATTTCATGTCCCACTGCAGAAATTATAGGTTTTTTGCAGTTAAAGAAAGCAAGGGCAACTTTTTCTTCATTAAAAGCCCAAAGGTCTTCAATGCTTCCTCCCCCTCTTCCAGCTATAATTAAATCTATATCTTCTATCTTATCTAAAACTTCTATACCATGAACTATTTCTTCTACAGATCCCGGCCCCTGCACTTTTGCAGGATAAACATAAATATCAATATTTTTCATTCTTTTTCTGGCTGTGTTTATTATATCGTGAAGAGCCGCCCCATTAAGAGAAGTTACAACACCTATCTTTTGTGGATATTTTGGAAGAGGTTTTTTATACAACTGAGAAAAATATCCCTTTTCCTCAAAAGATTTTTTCACTTCTTCAAGTTTTCTGTAAAGCTCTCCCATCCTATCTTCTTTTTCAATGTGCCTTACAAGAATTTGAAAATCTCCACGATTTTCATAAAACCCCACATCTCCAAAAATTTTTACAGAGTCTCCCTCTTTTAAATCTTCCGGAATTCTTTTATATTTATAGCTGAATGCAGCACATTTTACCTGACACTTACTGTCTTTTAAGGTAAAATACAAATGACCGCTTCTATAATAATTTACACCTGAAAGTTCTCCTTTTAAGAAAAATTCTTGAAGAACAGGATTTTCTTCCAGATAATTTTTTACAATTTTATTAAATTCACTTACACTGTATACTCTGTCTTCCATAACTCCTCTTTAAAGTTCCAACAATATATTTTTAAGTTTAAGCATTTCATCTCTTTTCTTAATTGCATTTTCAAAATCAAGTTCTTCAGAAAGCTTTTTAATTTCTTTAAGAAGTTTTGAAATATCTTTTTCAATCTCTTCTTTAGAGTGATATTTTTTCTCTGAAGAAATTTGTTTTACCTCTTCTTGAGGAAGTCCGTAATCAAGATTTAAAACTTCTTCAGAAACTTCTCTTACAACACTTTTTGGATCAATATTGTGGAAAGCATTATATTCTCTCTGAATTTTTCTTCTTCTTTCTGTTTCATCTATTGCCTGTCTCATTGATTTTGTAATAACATCACCGTAAAGAATAACTTTTCCGTTTACATTTCTTGCAGCTCTTCCTATTGTCTGAATAAGAGAACGTCTGCTTCTTAAAAATCCCTCTTTGTCAGCTTCTAAAATTGCCACAAGAGAAACTTCTGGAATATCAAGCCCCTCTCTTAAAAGATTTATTCCTACAAGAACATCTATAACTCCGTGACGTAAGTCTCTTATTATATCAATTCTTTCCAGAGTATCTATATCAGAGTGCATATATTTTACTTTTACACCAAGATTTATATAATATTCTGTAAGTTCCTCTGCCATTTTTTTCGTAAGAGTTGTTACTAATACTCTCTCTTTTTTCTTTGCTCTTTCTCTTATTTCATGTAATAAATCATCAACCTGATTTTCTGTTTTTCTCACTTCAATTTCCGGGTCGATAAGCCCTGTAGGTCTTATTAATTGTTCTGCAACTTCTCCCCCGGAAACTTCCATTTCATAATCTCCTGGTGTTGCTGAAACATAAATAATCTGGTTTGCTATACTTTTAAATTCTTCAAATCTTAAAGGTCTGTTGTCAAGAGCAGCCTTAAGCCTGAAACCATTTTCCACAAGGTTTGTTTTTCTCGCTCTGTCTCCGTTATACATTCCCCCAATCTGTGAAACACCAATATGAGATTCATCTATAAATATAAGGAAATCTTTTGGAAAATAATCTATCAGAGTATCAGGTCTTTCTCCAGGTTTTTTCCCGCTCAAATATCTTGAATAATTTTCTATCCCTTTGCAGTAGCCTATCTCTTTTATCATTTCCATATCGTAAGTTGTTCTCTGTTCTAATCTTTGAGCCTCAAGAAGTTTTCCCTCTTTTTTAAAGTTTTCAACTTCAATTTCCATATCATTTTTAATTTCTCCCAAAATTCTGTCCACTTCATCTTCCTCTGTAAGATAATGTGAAGCAGGAGGAATTATTATTCTTTCAACATTCTTTTTTATTTTCTGCCCTGTTATTGTATTTATCTCTGAAATTGCCTCTAAGTCGTCGCCAAAAAATTCCAGTCTGTAGCCGACTTCGTGTGAAGATGGATAAATATCAATTACATCTCCCTTTATTCTAAATTTTCCTCTTTCAAAAGCAATATCATTTCTTTCATATCTAAGGGCGATTAATTTTTCAATAAGTTCTCCTCTGTCATATCCTGTTTTTAAATCTATGGGAATTGAATTTTTTTTATAAGTTTCCGGAGAACCTAACCCGTAAATTGCAGAAACTGAAGCAACAATAATTGTATCACGTCTATTTATTATAGCTGAAGTTGCTGCATAACGAAGCCTGTCTATCTCGTCATTTATTGCTGAATCTTTTTCAATATATGTGTCAGTGGATTTTATATATGCCTCCGGCTGATAGTAATCATAATATGAGACAAAATATTCAACTGCATTTTCCGGAAAAAAGTTTTTGTATTCTGAATAAAGCTGAGCTGCAAGAGTTTTGTTTGGAGCAAGAATAAGGGCCGGTCTTCCTGTTTCTGCAATAATATTTGCTATTGTAAATGTTTTTCCTGAACCTGTTACCCCTAAGAGAACCTGATCTTTAACTCCTCTTTTTATTCCATCAGAAATTTTTGCTATTGCCTCAGGCTGATCTCCTGTAGGTTTAAATTTTGAATGCAGTTTAAAATCCATTTTATAATCACCTCTAATATATTGTATATGATTTTATATATAAGTGCAAAACTATTTATAAAGGAATTATTATATTTAAAAATAAAATTTTAGGAGATTGAAAATATTTTCGTAATTTATGCAGTGAGTTGAACGCTAAAAAACGATATGTCTGAGCGTAGCGAGTTTATCGTTTTTAGTGAAACGAGCAAAATAAATAGAAAATATTTTCACGATATAAAATTTTATTTTTTAAATTATATTGTAATAAAAAATAAGAGACTGTTGTAAATAACCTGCAACAGTCTCATTAATAATTAATCTTCTTCTATTTCTTCAATAACTCTTAACACTTTTTTGCTGTGGCATGCTTCAGCAATATCCTTTGGAGTCTGTCCTTTATAGTTTTCCTGATCAAGATCTGCTCCATAATCCCACAACAGTTTGAAAATTTCATCTGAATCCTGTTTTGCCGCAATATGCAAAGGTGTTTCATGATTTTTGTTTTCAACATTTGGATCTGCTCCATAATACATTAAAGCATCCACAAAATCATATTTTTCTCTTTGAACAGCAAGATGAAGAATTGTAAATCCTTTGCTGTCTTTCTCCTCTACCGCACTGATACTCATATTCTCGTTAAAGTTTTCGAGATCGTCGTTTTCTAAAAACGTTAAAAGTTCCATTGTCACCCCTAATTAAGTTCTTCCTTTCTTATAAATTTTATCTGTTTTTAATTTAATTTTTTGTTTTCACACTCTATTATACTATAAAAATATTTATTTTCAAGTACCTAATATCCTTTTTCTTCAAGAAAAAGAGGATTTTCTATTTTAAGAACGTGTCTCCGTCCTTTTGAAGCCTGAATAAGAACTAAACTTGAATCTTTTTCTCTGTCAAAATAAGTAAAACGAACTCTTTTTACAGAAAATTTATTTTCTTCAAGAATTTTACAGATTTCTAAAAATCTGTGGCTTCTATGGACAAGAAAAAATTCTCCTCTGGGTTTTAAAAGTCTTCTGCTGTTTTCAATAAGTTTTTTTAAATCCAGACATATTTCATGCCTTGCTATTTTCTTATTTTCATTTTCAGATATTTTTTTCCCGTCGACAGCCATATAAGGAGGATTTGAAATTATATAATCAAAAGTATTGCCGAAATCTAAATCTTTTACATCACAGTTTAAAACTGTAATTTTATCTGAAAGATTATTTTCCAGAATATTTTTTTCAAAAATTTCAGCAGAACTTTTTTGTATCTCAACTCCAAAAATATTTTCCATTCCCTTTTTTTCTGCAAGGAGAATAGGAATTATCCCGCAGCCGCTCCCTATATCCAAAATTTTTCCTTTGGGATTTCCCTCAAAAAAATCCACAAGAATAACAGGGTCTACAGAAAATCTGAATCCCTCTTTTAACTGATATATTTTTAATCCATTTTCAAGAAGAGTTATATCACAATTTTCTTTCATATCTTACTCTTTTTCCAAATCCTTATGAGCTCTTTCCTCTTCTGTTGTTTCGCTCTTTAATTTTTTAGCTTCTTTTCTGTTAAATTTAATCTCTTCAATGTTGAATTTAGTAATTCCAAGTTTTGGAACATCAACATATAAAAATCCATTAAGAGGGCTTATGCTTGCAACTTTTCCCTCTCCTTTTTCAGTTCCCACATTCTGATTTATTGCAGGGAAGTTTTTAAGAGCTTCTTCATATTGCGCATATTCATAATTTATACAGCAAAGAAGTCTTCCGCATACACCTGAAATTTTTGACGGATTTATAACAAGCCCTTGGTCTCTTGCCATTTTTATTGAAACAGAGTTAAATTTATTTATAAATGTTCTGCAGCAAAGTTCTTTTCCGCACACACCTATATCTCCTAAAATTCTTGCTTCATCTCTTACACCTATCTGTCTTAATTCTATTCTAAGTTTAAAAATATTTGCAAGATCTTTTACAAGTTCTCTGAAATCTATTCTTCCCTCTGCTGTAAAATAGAAAATAAGTTTTGTTTTGTCAAAAGTATATTCTGTATTTACAAGTTTCATTGGAAGATTGTGCTTTTCAATTTTTTCTTTACATATTTTTTGAGCTTCCCCAGCTTCACGTCTTAAATCTTCATATCTTTTTATCTCTTCTTCATCAGCTTTTTTTATAACAGGCTTTAAAGGAAGGACAAGATACTTTTCAGAAAGAGTTATAGGAAGATTGTAAACAATTCCTATCTCCTGCCCTCTTATTGTATCAACTATAACTTTATCCCCTTTTTTATAAACCTCGTCTTTATCCACAACTTCAAAATAATATCTTTTTTTTGTGATGTCAAACATTACACCAAGAACTGTATAAAACTGCTCTTCTCTCGGCTCTTCTGTAATTTCAGTTATTTCTATTCCAACTTCACTGATCTCTTTTATTTCTTCAGTCATTAAAGTCCTCCAATTTATTTTAAATAATTCCCTCTTCCAAGAAACTGAAATGAGAATTTTTTGTTATTATTATATGATCCAAAACATTTATATCTACAATTTTGAAGAATTTTTTCATCTCTTCTGTAAGCTCAATATCCTTTTCTGAAGGAGAAATATTTCCAGAAGGGTGATTATGTACAAAAACAATAGATCTTGCATTATGATACAAGGCTCTTTCAAGAATTTTTCTTGGATACACTGCACTTTTATCTATTGTTCCAGTAAAAAGAATCTCAGTTTCTATTATCTCATTTACAGAATTTAAAAACAAGACCTTAAATTCTTCATTTTTTGAAAAACCTATATCATTTCTTAAGTATGATATAAGCTGATTTTTATTTCTAAAAGAAATTTTTTCTTTTTCTGCTTTATCTTTAAAAGAACAGGCAGCAATATCTCCTACGAAATTAAGAAAAACTGCTGTTATGTCACCGATTCCCTCTGTTTCTTTTAAATCTTTTATATCAGCTTTTAAAATTTCTTCAATAGTTCCATATTTTTTTATAAGCTGTTTGGCAAGAGGCTTAGTATCCACCCTCTGCTTTACAAAAGTAAGGAGAAGTTCAATGATTTCATAATCTTGAAGAGCTTCATAACCATTTTTTGCATATCTTTCACGAAGCCTTTTTCTATGCCCCAGATAATCCATTCTCTCCCCTCCTCTCTTTTATTCGGAAAAAAGTTTGTATACTTCCTCCGGTGTTTTCATATTTTTATAAATTTCTATTGCTGATTTTATTATTGGATATGCAAGCACAGCCCCTGTTCCTTCCCCAAGTCTCAAATTCATATCAAGGAAAGGTTTTGCTCCAAGCTCTCTTATAATAATTTTCATTCCCGGCTCTTCACTTAAATGTGTCACAAGAATATAATCTTTTATAAGAGGATTTAACTTACATGCTACAAGTGCTGCAACTCCTGAAATAAATCCATCAACGAGAATAAGTTTTCTGCATTTTGCTGCCCCGATATAAAGCCCTGTAAGAAAAGCTATATCAAGCCCTCCCACATCAGCTAAAATTTCTAAAGTATCAAGCTGAAATGTATTATATTTTACACAGCTTTCAAAAATAACTTTTTTCTTTTTCATAAAACTTTCATCAGAAAGCCCGCCCCCTCTTCCTACAACATCTTCTATGCTTGATTTTGTAAGAGAGTATAAAATAGCAGAGCTTGTTGTTGTGTTTCCTATTCCCATTTCACCTGTTGAAAATATATCGTAATCTTCTTCAAGTTCTTCCATAAATAAAATTCCGTTTTCTATAGTTTCAACAACTTGTTCCATTGTCATTGCAGGATTTTTATAAAAATTTTCTGTTCCGTTCATCACTTTCATTTCATAAAGATTAGGATATTTTCTTGGAATTTCATTTTTTATTCCTGTATCCACAACTTTTAAATCTATCCCTAAATTACTGCACATAATTCCTATTGCAGCAGTTTTATTAAGCATTGCTTCTGCAACAATTCTTGTATATTCAACCGGGCATGAAGAAATTTTTTCATCTGTAACCCCGTTGTCTGCAGCAGCCACAATGTGACAGCCTTTTGTTTTTATATTTTCAAAAGAGTCTTCAAAGATACCGGCAATTTTTAAAACAATATCTTCCATTACACCTAAACTTCCTGCAGGCTTCATTTTTGAATCCCATATTTTCTGGCATTTATTAATGGAATTTTTGTTTAAAACTGTTATCTCCTTAAGACTTTCTTCCAATCTTTTCATAAAATCCCTGCCTATCTCCCAACATTAAAACCGCAGAGAATTGGATAACCGTCTGCAAATTCAATTATCACTATTCCCCCGTTTTTTACCTGATATTTCCAATACCCCTCAAGTTCACTTGAAAAAAGAAAACTCAAAAGAGTACATATAATTCCCCAGTGGGTAACTACCATATTATTTTTATTTTTATCAATTTTTTCTAAAAATTTTAAAGCCCTTTTTTGAAGCATAAAAGGATTTTCCCCTGTTACATAAGAATATGTTTTCCAGTCTTTTTTTAATTTTTCCATTTCTTCCGGATATTTTTTTATAATTTCTTTGTAACTTAATCCTTCAAAAATTCCAAAATCCATTTCCCTAAGCTCATCATCTTTTTCTATTTCAAGATTTTTATAATTTACAATCTCTGCTGTTTCATAAGCTCTTTTCATTGGACTGGAATAAATTTTGTCATAATCTATTTCAAGTTCAACAAGATTTTTACGGGTATTTTCTGCCTGCTCTTTCCCAGTCTCGTTAATAGGAACGTCAAGTCTTCCATAATACAGCTGGTCTTTGTTCATATCTGTCTGACCATGTCTTATTAAAATAAGTTTTCCCATAAAATCCCCCTTACAGATTTCCTATATTGAAAATTTTGCTCCTATTGATGATACTACAGAAAAATAAAATCCAAAAAGAATTATAATTTCTGAAAGCTCTAAAATTGCTCCCAATGTATCCCCTGTAATTCCTCCAATTTTTTTTTCCATAAGTTTTGAAAAATATAATCCAAGAACCATAGTTACTGCTGTTATATTAACAAGGTGAAGAGGATTTAAATTTCCTAAAATTCCACACCCGACAACTGCAGAAAATAAAAGTCCTGTTGCTGCTGCAATTAAAACTCCGCTTTTATCTGTACAGTCTACAAAATCTTTTGCACTTCCTGATGCTCTTGCATAAGGTGAAAATGCACAGTTTAAAACAGGATTTATTCTTGCAAGCACAGGAGTAATTAAAATTACAGCACCTGCTGTATCTTTAAGTCCTAAAAATCTTCCGGCAGCTCCTAAACCTGCATCCATTATTCCGGCTAAAAGGAAAATCTTTAAAACAAAATAAAGAATAAGAGCTATTCCGCCGTTTGTTCCAAGCCTTGAGTCTTTCATTATCTCAAGCATTTTCTGTTTGCTTCTGTAACTGAAAATTCCGTCAAAAGTATCTGCCAAGCCGTCAAGATGAAGCCCCCCTGTAAGAACAACTTCTGCAAGAACAACTACAGCAGCCAAAAGATATGAAGATAAAATAAATTTTGCTCCTAAAAAATACACTACATATAAAACAAGCCCTGCAGCTATTCCAACAACAGGAAATAATTTCATGCTTTTTCCAAGTTCTTTTGAATCAAATTCAGGATTTACAGGAATAGGCAGTCTTGTCATAAATTTAAAAAGTAAAATCAACCCTTTCATAAAATAAAAAAACCTCCAAAATTATTTAAGTTTTATATTTAAACCCGAAACAACAAGATAAGCCTCTTCTGATGCCTCTCCCATTATCTGATTTATTTTTCCGCCGATATCTCTGAAATGTCTTCCAAGAGGATTAGCAGGCACAAGCCCAAGTCCCACTTCATTTGAAACAGCAACCATATCAATATCATTTTCTTTTATAAATTCAATCAGAGAATTTATTTCATCAATAATTTTTTCTCTTATTGTATCAACCTCTTTCATGGAAATTTTATCCCAGTCATATTCATTTTCCATTATCATAAGGTTTGTCACCATATTAGTTATACAGTCAAGAAGAATTACATCATACCCCTCTATGTGATTTTTTAAAATTCCAGAAAGATTTTTATAATTTTCTATTGTCTTCCAATCTCTTCCTCTCTGCTTTTTATGTTTTTCAATTCTATCTTTCATTTCATCATCAAAAGGAATTGCTGTTGCAAGATATATTTTGCTGTTGTAACGTTCTTTAATAAGTTTTTCAGCAAAAGAACTTTTCCCGCTTCTTGCTCCTCCTGTTATGTAGATTATCTTTCCCAAAATAATCCCCCCTTTCTGTTCTGCATTACAGATGTTTCTATGAATAATTATATCATATTATATTTTATTTTATTTAATAATTTTTTAAATTATGATATGATTTTATAAAAAGTATTTTTTAAATGGAGGAAATTTTTATGATAAAACTTGTAGTTCTTGATGTAGATGGAACTCTTACTGACGGAAAACTTTATATTGATAATATGGGGAATGAAATGAAAGCCTTTGATGTAAAAGACGGACTTGCAATAAGCCAGTCTATAAAACAGGGAATAAAATTTGCAATCATTACAGGAAAAACTTCTAAGATTGTTGAAAGAAGAGGAAAGGAACTTGGTATTCAAGAAATTATTCAAGGAAGTTGGGACAAAGTGGCCGACTTAAAAAAGATTTTAGAAAAATATAATATTTCTTTTGAAGAAACAGCTTACATAGGAGATGATTTAATCGATTTAAAACCTATGAAACTTTGTGGTTTTGCTGCCTGCCCAAAAGATTCAGTGCAGGAAATTATTGAAATTTCAGATTATGTTTCAACTAAAAACGGCGGGTGCGGAGCAGTAAGAGAAATCTTAGAAAAGATTTTAAAAGAGCAGAACCTTTGGAAAAATATTATAGAAAATTTTACTGCCACAGAGCAGTAAAAAAGGAGAAATAAAAATGTTTTTTTTACAGAAATTAATTTCAATTTCACTTTTATCTCCTGTTCCTTTTATTGTAATTCTTTTTCTAATAGGAATAAGCAATATAAGAGACAGAAAATATAGAAGCGGATTTTTATTGTTTCTTATAAGCGGAACAATATATCTTTTTTCATGTGAATTTTTTGCAGACCCGATTATTTTAAATCTGGAGAAAAAATATCCTGTAATTTCAGAAGAAAATATTTCTGAAGGAGAAGTTTATATTCTTCTTGGTGGAGGAATTTTAACTGATACTGCCGGAGGAAATGTTCCTGCTAAAAATGTTTATCCAAGAATTCTTGAAACTGCAAAACTTTATAATAAAAGTCCTAAAAAAATATTTATAAGCGGCGGAAGTCCTCTTCAGAACAAACAAAGTGAAAGCTCTGTTTATAAAAAAGAACTGCTTTCTCTTGGAATTCCCGAAGAAGATATTTTAATTGAAGAAAAAAGCAACACTACAAAAGAAAACAGCACATATATAAAATGGATTATGAATGAAAAAAATATAAAATCAGGGATAATTATTACTTCTGCTGTTCATATGCCGAGAAGCATGGAAGTTTTTAAAGATTTTGAACTTGTTTTTTATCCTGCTCCTTGTGATTTTACTGCACATATTGAAAAACAAAATTTCTTCGCCTACGTTCCTCAGTTTAAAGTTTTAAAAGATTTATATTCTGCTTTCTGGGAATATATTGGGCTTATATATTACCAGATAAGATATTAAAGGGAGCTTTCGCCCCCTTTATTTACAATACTCTATTTTACAACATAGGATTTATATGAATACATACTTCCTATATAGTAAGTATCAATATACTCTAATATTTTTCCATCATTAAGTTCTGTTATATGAGAAACTTTTAACAATGCTTCATTATTTATTTTTAATAATTTTTTCTGCTCTTCTGTTGGAAGAGTAGCTGTTATTGTCAGTTCTGTACTTCCTATTTTTAAACCTGAATTCTCAACGTATTTAAAAAATGAACCTTCAAGTTTTGAAGCCTCTATAACTGGAAGAGTTTTACACGGAACATAGTCGTAGCTTACAGCAAATATAATATTATCTCCTGTTCTCAATCTTGAAAAATAATGTATAAAATCGTTTGGTTCAGCTTGAAGATTTTTTAAAATTTTTTCAGGAAGTTCATACCCTCTTAAAATTTTATATTCTAAAAGAACTGCCCCAGCTGTTCTTCCTATAGATTTCATATCTTCAGTAAAACTTCTCGGCTTTTTAATTAAAGGTTTTTCTATAAACTGCCCGCTGACAAAACTTCCTTTTCCTGCTATTCTTTCTATATACCCTTTAGAAACTAAAGATAATATTGCTTTATTTACAGTCATTCTGCTGGCATCAAAATCTCTTCCCAATTCTGCTTCTGTAGGAATTTGATCCCCTAATTTATATTTTTTTTCTTTTATATCTTTTAGTATGCTTTCTTCTATAATTTTATATTTAGATGTTTTCATTGGAATTTCTCCTCATACTATTTTCTTTTCTACTTATAGAATAACATATTTTTTTTACTTTTTAAATTAAATTTTCTTGCAATGTTTTTTTACAAAGTTGGCAAAACCTTTAAATGTATAATCTTCATTTTCAGGCCTTTTTTCTGAAATTTTTTTAAAAAAGCACGAAGGAATTTCTTCTGCTTTTAAACATTTTAATATACATAAATCGCAACCTTTATCGTGATTTATAGGATTACATAAACATTTATAATCTGTACAGGTACAAAATTCTTTTGATTGCATTTTACCTCCCTAGAAATTAGAAAATTAAAGGCTGTTTTAAAAACAGCCTTTACAGTTTTATTTATCAGTATACTGATCTCTTATTCCATCTAATTTTTTACTTCCTATTCTTCTGTGGAAATTAGGATCTTTTGGTATATCAGGATTTATTCCAAGATTTTGAGATCCAAGACAAGCTACAACTTGTAATGGAATTATATATTCCCATTGTCCAAATAAATCATCTTCAGTAAAATTGCAGATTAAATCTTTTTCAGTTTGTTTTTCAACATCTTCAGGTGATGAAATCATATAGTTATGTGGTGTCCATTCACTTAAAATTTCTATAAGTTTCTGTGTTCTTGGCTTGTAATCACTTTTTGATGTCAGGTAGAAAATATGAGCACTTTCAGTTATAGAGTTATAAATTCCATGGAAGAATTCTTCTATATCATATCCTGCCACACCTTGACGAATTGTTTCAAGAATTTTTAAAGCTCCTTCAAGTACATCTCCATAGTTATTATCATATCCAACAACAATTATTCTTTTTGCTCCATAAAATTCTTTTTCTATTCTTCTAAACCATTCTGTAGAAGATTTTACCACCTTACTAAGATTATTTATTACATTTTCCATACGATTTATATATTCCTGTTCTTTTTCTTCTGCCATTTCTTTTTTAGCAACAAGAAGTTCCATTATCATCAACATAAGTGTTGCAGTAGTTCCTGCATAACCTTTTGTTTTTGCTCCACATTTTTCATTTCCAACTTCTATAAGAGTTTTTGTTTCTGCATGCTCAAATATAAGAGCTGTTGGATTTTCTGAAACAGCAGCAGTATAAAGTCCTTTTTCTTTTGCTGCATCAAGTCCTTCAACTGTTGAATAGCTTTGTCCACCTTGAGACATTCCTATAACAAGAGTTTTTTTGTTAAATACTTTTTCTCCTCTTGCAAATTGAGTAGGATACATGCAGAATACTTTTTTTCCAAAAATTTCTTCTAAAAATTTCTTTGCAGAAACTCCTGCATGATAACTTGTTCCAGAACCTATAACATAAATCTGCTCAAGTTCAACATCTTTAAAATGTTCTACAAATTCTTTTGTTATTTCTTTTCTATTTTCTATTATTTTTTTTAAAACAATAGGTGTTTCACAAATATAATCATACATTTTAGATTGCATTTTTTCCATTTTATAATACCCCCAATAAAGATCCGATAATTCCTAATGCGATAATTCCATACATAACTCTGGTAGTTTTTACTCCTTTTTTAAGTAGAGAATAAATTACAAAAGTTAGTCCTAAAGGTAAAATTGATGGTAATATTTGATCAAATATTGATTGAACCTTTACTGCTGCTCCTGTAATTTCAATAGTAAATGGTATTTTAAAAGATACCATTGAAGCTATCATTGCTCCAACTACACAAAGTCCCATTACTTTTGCACAATTAGTTAATATTCCTATCATTCCTGATTCTTGTGCATTTGCAATAAAATCAATTCCGCTCTTATATCCTATTTTTAATCCATAATATCTTACAAGATAATGCGGAATATTAAATATCAATAAGAATAAAATAGCTCCTAAAATACTTCCTTGTGTTGCAAGGCTACACCCAATCCCTGCTGCAATTATACGGAAAGTTCCCCAGAAAAATGAATCCCCTATACCTGCAATTGGTCCCATAAGTGCTGCTTTTAATGCTGCGATTGAACTTATATCAAATTCTCCGTTTGATTTTTTATTTTGTTCTTCAAGTGCTATACAAGCTCCTGTAATAAAAGTTACAGTTTGAGGAGTTGTGTTAAAAAATTCCAAATGTCTCTTAAGTGCTGCTGAAAGTTCTTTTTTATCTGTATACAATTTTTTTAGAATTGGTAGCATTGAATAACAAAATCCTACATTTTGCATTCTTTCAAAGTTAAAACATGCCTGCAAAGGAAATGATCTCCAAAAAACTTTTAATAAATCTTTTTTTGTTATTTCTATACTTTTATTTTTTTCCATTATAGCTCACCATCCAAATCATCGTGATTATTTCCTGTAGAAATAATAGCCATCAAAGCATCCATCTCTTTCTTATGTTTCATAGATGTTTGATATACAACATAAGCAATAATTGCTCCAACTACAGCAACCGCAACAGTACTTACACCTAGAACTGCTGTTAAAATAAATCCGACAAAAAGATATGCTGCATTAGTTTTATCAAAAATAAGCTGCATTAATATTGCAATTCCTAAAGCTGGAAGCATTCCGCTTGCAACAGTAAGACCTTTTATTATAAATGCTGGAAGAGCATTTATGAAAGAAGCTATTGTGCTTGAGCCAAGTAAAACTCCAAAGAAAACAACTGCAAATTCACTGAAGAAGAATAAGAAAGCTCCTGCCCATAAAGCTTTTCCAACCTTATCTGCATCTCCCTCTTGTGCAGCTTTATCTGCCCAGTGTAAGAATGTTGTATTTATAGTTCTGTCAAGTATTCCAACTGACTGAGCCAGAGTGGCAATCGGTAAAGATAGTGCAACTGCTGTATCCATATTTAATCCTGACATTATTGCAAAAGCTGTTGATAAAATTCCACCAGCTACTACATCTGGAGGAGTTGCAGCTCCTATTCCGACTATTCCCATCATTACAAGTTCAAGAGAAGCTCCCATAACTATCCCTGTTTGAACATCTCCTAAAATAAGTCCAACTATAGGTCCTGTTACAATTGGTCTGTCAAACATATGCTGTCCAAAAACACGGCCGTCCCAAATTGCAAATCCTGCTAAAAGTCCTAATAACAAAGCTTTTAATAACATAATGTCCCTCCCTTTTATTTATTGTATTCTTTTAATATCTCATCATAATTTAAAACTTTTTCAGTTGGAACTGCTTGTAAAAAAATATTTCTTCCTAAATTATGAATTTCTTTTACGGCATTTAAATCTCCTTCATTTAAATATACCTGTCTTTCAATCATCTTTTTCCCTTCAGCTTTTCTTATTCCTCCAAGACAGATTTCTTTTACCTCTGGACAGCTCTTACAAATTTCTAAAGCGTCTTCAACACTCGCTGTTACAACAAAAATTTTTCTATCTGCATGTTTTGGATTGTTAATTACAGCTGCCGCACCTGCAACACTTTTTATAGATAATAATACTTGAGGCGGTTTTGCCATATTAAATGCCATCTGCATCATTTTATCAGTTCTTGCTTTTTCATTTGCAACAAGAAGAGTATCTGCTCCTATAAAAGAAGTCCAGCTTACTGCTACTTGTCCATGGATTAATCTGTCATCAACTCTTAATAATTTAATCATCTTTACCTCCATCAATATTATATTTAATTAATTTTTATAATTCCCCATCATCAGATTCTTCCATTTCACTTTCTGAAAGATTATTTACAAAGTTTATTGTTTGTCTTGTATTTTCAATAATTTCTCTAAGAATTTCTTTATTTTCCTCATTACTATTAGTCATATCAGCCAACACTACTTCTAAAAGAAGTCCTAAACTTAATCCTGTAAGAAGATATATATTTTCATTAGAAGATAAAATTTCTAAAGCTGCTTGTGTGGTACTTCCTCCAGCAATATCAGTTATTATTACTGTGGGAAGACTATTATTAAATCCTGTTATTTTATCCTGTATATTTTTTATAATTTCTTTTAAAGTTTCTGAAGAATGAATTATGACTGTTTCCAAATTTTCAGGTTTTCCATAAACAAGTTCTAAAGATGTTACTATTCCTGTTGCAAACTCACCATGAGTTACAAGTATTATATTTTTCATTTAGAATTCCTCCTTTTTAAGTATATACTTTTATTTTTAAATGTATATACATTTATTATATATTTGTAATATAGCATATCATTATCAGAAAATCAATACTTTTTATTAAAAAAATAAAAATTGTTTTAAAAAATTACATTTTTCAAAAATTATTAAAGTAATTTTTACTTTTAAAAATAAAAAAAGCTGAGTAAATTAATGATTAAAAATGATTAATTTACACCAGCTGCTTTTTTATTTTAGATTATTTTTTATTACTCTCAAGAAATTTTTATAAGCTATTTTTTCAATATCATTTTCAGAATATCCTCTTTTTCTAAGTTCTTCAATCATATTCTGGCATTTTGAAGCATCTTCAAGATTTTTTGGATTTGTATCTTTTAATTCCTCAGAAAGATATTCACAGAAATCAAATCCCAATCCAACATAATCAACACCAACAAGACCAACAATATAATCAATATGGTCAGCCAAATCTTTTAAATCCGGTTTAGAAGATAAATCTGGATTTTCTATTGGAACAGGATTTGAAAAATCACATTTCTTTATAAATCCAATATATCCGTTTACTCCAATAACTCCTCCTGATTGTGCCACAGCTTTTATCTGTTCATCTGTAAGATTTCTTGGAACATCACAAAGAGTTCTGGCATTTGAATGAGAGGCAATAAAAGGTTTGGTTGAAATCTCTGCTATATCCCAGAAAGTTTTTTCATTTGCATGTGAAACATCAACTATCATTCCAAGTTCGTTCATTTTTCTCACTGCTTTTTTTCCAATTTCAGTAAGCCCCTCACAAGAATTTTCTCCCGCTCCTGCTCCTAAAAAATTTTTTTCATTCCATGTAAGTGCTGCAAGCCTGTATCCCAAATTATACAAAGTATCCAGCCAGTCAAGATTATTTCCTACAGCTCTTAACCCCTCAACTCCCATAAGAATTGTAAGTTTTCCCTCTGGAAATTCTTTTTCTAAATCTTTTCTGCTCTTTATTATATTAAAAATTTCAGGATTTGAATTTATCTCATGATTTACTGAATTTAACATATAAATAAATTCTTTTTCCTCATTTTCAGAAGAAATATTGTTATCAAGCCATGCTGCAAATACTCCTCCGAATACTTCTCCCTTTTTCAGCCTTTCCAAATGAAAATTTTTTACAATATTTTCACAGCCCTCTTTTCTCTTTTTAGAAACATCACACCAAATATCCATATGCCCGTCAAAAATTTTCATTTTCCTGTTCTCCCTGTTTCTTTTAAAATTTCATCTATCTTTTTATTATAATTTTCTTTTATAATTTTTTTCTCAAATTTCAGTTCATTCATTCTGTCATGGATCTCTTCATATTTTTCTTCATTATTTTTCATCATATACTGATTGGCTTCTTTTCTCAATTTTTTTTCTTCTTCCTGAATATCTTGAAGCTCAGAAAAATATTCCTTTCTTAAAATAAGAAGCTCATCTTTTTGTTCTGTTGTAAGAGACTCGATACTTTTTTTCTCTCTGAATTCTTTAAGGGGATCTGTAAGAGTATGGTCATTATGTCTTCCACTTACTGCACATGATGTTAAAACAAATGCCATAAGTATTATCTTTTTCATTCTTCTCCTCCTTCAAACCAAAAAATAATTTTATCATCTTCTTTGTATGCCCCAAAATTAAGTTTATGAGTCTTTAATATTTCTTTAACTATTGCATGATTTCTCCGCTCAGACTATTGCAAGACCAAGACCTGTTCCAAGCTTTCTGTCTCTTGCTTTATCTGTTCTATAAAAAGGAAGCCATACATTTTCAATTTCTTTTTCTGAAATATGAGAGGTATTTCCAACTGAAAATCTTTTATTTTCAACTTTTATTATTATTTCACCCTCAGGCTCAACATATTTAAAACTATTTTCAATAAGATTTTTTACAACTGCTGAAAGCTGTTCTTTATCTCCATATAAATATTTTTCCTTTATATCTAAAGTAATTTTTTTATTTCCCATATTTAAATTTTCAGCTCTTTTTATTTCATTTAAAATAATCTCTTCTATATTAAATTTTTCGGAATTAAAAGTAATAAATCCTCTCTCTGCTCTTGAAAGAAATAAAAGAGACTGAACAAGTTTATTCATATTTTCAGTTTCTTCCATAATAACATCAAGATAAAATTCTGCTGTTTCCCTGTCAGAAGCTATTCCCTCTTTAAGCCCCTCACAGTAATTATTTATAATTGCAATAGGAGTTTTAAGCTCATGGCTCACACTGGAAATAAATTCTTTTCTCATTTTATCTATCTGTCTTTCTTTTTCAATATCTTCATGAAGTTTATCTATACTGTCTTTAAGCTGAGCCGACATTATATTTAAATTCTCTCCCAAAACACCTATTTCATCTTTGGAATAAGATTTAAATTCCTGTGAGAAATCCAGCTTTGCCACACGTTTTGCAGTTTCTCCCATATCAATTATGGAAGCTGTAATTATTCGTGAAAGAATTATTGAAAGAACATATCCCAAAACCAAAGCTGTAAGAACAATTTTCAGGTGAAAAGATGTGATTATATTTACAGGTTCTTTCACTGAGCTGAAAGGCGTGCTTATTATAAGAAGCTGATTTTTATTGTAAGGAGTTATGATTGTAAGCTCCTTATCAAGTGAAAAAGATGTGTCATTAAGCCTAAATACAAAATTTTTAGGATTTTCAAAAAGAATTTTTATCTCTTCCTCTGAAAGAGAAACATCAATATCTTTTAAATATCTCTCGTTTATTATATATATTTTTATATTATTTTTTTCTTCGATAGCACTTAAATCTATAAGAGATCTTGGGTCTTTTATTTCATTTGCCAGATAAAAAAGCTGATTTTTTTTTATTTTCAAAAAATATTTTTCAAAATAAACCTCGTTAAAGGCAACCATAAAAAACATTATCATGGTAATAACCGAAGCTATCAGAAAAAAAAGTTTACTACGGATACTGTTCATTATTCCTCCTCAAGTTTGTAGCCTGCACCTCTTATTGTTTTTATATATTTACCCTCAAGTTTTTTTCTTATCCTTTTTATCTGTGAATCAACAGCTCTTATATCTCCGTCATAATCATATCCCCAAAGTGATGTGATTATTCTGTCTCTTGAAAGAACCTGCCCCTTATTTTTTATAAAGAAAAGAAGAAGTTCATATTCCTTTTGAGAAAGATCTAAAGGGGTGTCATTCATTTTTATATCTCTTGTATCTGCATTTATTGTAATATCACCAAAAGTTATTATCTCCCCAAGGCTGTGAATTCTTAAAAAGGCTTTTACCTTTGCAACTAAAACTTTCATGCTGACAGGTTTTACAATATATTCATCTGCCTTCATTTCATAGCCTTTTAAAATATCCTCTTCGCTTCCCCTTGCTGTAAGCATAATAACAGGAATTGTAGAATCTTTTGACCTCACCTCTTTTAAAAGCTCCCATCCGTTTATTTTTGGAAGCATTAAATCTAATATTATCAAATCAAATTTTTGTGAAATTATAAAATTTAGAGCTTCTTCCCCGTCTTCTGCTTCTATTACATTAAAATTTTCTTTTCTCAAAAAATCTGCTGCTATTCTCCTTAACTTCCATTCATCTTCTACCAATAATATTCTCTTATTCATCAAATTTCTCCTTAACCATCTCTGTAAAATATATAGTCTTTCTATTTATAATTATAACAAAAACAGGAGAAGTTTTCTATTTTTCTCCTGTTTTTAAAATTTTTGTATTTTATTTCTTTATTATATTTCTTTCTGTAATTTTTAACTCTTTTAATTTCATTTTTGAAAATCTGTTGTTTCTGTCAACCAATAAAGATACAAGAACACATATCTTTTTATTCTTTCAAATTTGTGTAATCCAACTATATGGCTAAAATTTCTTTCTCTAAAATCGATTACTATTTCAGTATTATCTTCTAAAATATATTTAAATTTATACTGACATATTTCTTTTTTATAAAAATTAAAAAATTCTTTTAAATTAATTTTGGAAATAGGTATTTTTTTAGTTGTTCCATTAAAAAGAATAGACATAATCAGCTCCATTGAAATTATAAAAAAAGTCCTAAACTTTTAAATTTAAAAAGCAGGACTTTTTTATATATCACAGTGGGTGTCTTTCCGTTGTTTTCCCTCAACGCAATCGCAGTATTTGAAAGCCCCTGCACGGGTCCCAATCCTGTAATCTGACCAGTTGTCATTCGCCATATACTCCAATGACCGAGTTTTATATATTTATTATACCTTTTTTGCAAAGAAATGTAAAATTTATTTATTATTAAGTTTATCTTCTAAATTTTTGCTCATTTTAAATTTTACAAATTTTCTGGGCTTTGCCTGAA
>OGXP01000492.1_pt1 | contig 45896 bp, 39 predicted proteins | sample 1576351 | NCBI WGS metagenome assembly OGXP01 (sample SAMEA3541517, study PRJEB24748) | human gut metagenome | biome: human gut; feature: human-associated habitat; material: faeces | place: China | collected 2012
CAAAGCCGTGCGACACACGGCAGGTCGAGAGGAGACCGCATGCGGTATCTGGTAATGGTCAGTCACGGAACGCTCGCTCCCGGACTGCACAGTGTCCTCAAGATGCTCGGCAATGACGCCCCGAACATCTTGTCGACGAGTCTCGTGGACGGCATGGGCGCTGACGAGTATGTCGAGAACGTCAAGGCGATGCTCGCTCCCGTTACCGCCGATGACGAGGTTGTCCTGCTTGGTGACATCCTGGGCGGATCGCCGCTCACCAATGCCATGAACACGCTGGCCGAGAAGGGTTTGCTCGCCCACACCATTGCCTTCGGCGGTATGAATCTGCCCATGGCTATGACCGCCATGATGGGGCTTGCCACCATGGACCTGGATTCCCTCAAGCAGATGATGCTGCAGGAGGGCAAGAACGGTATGTCCGAGCTCGTTGTCCCGACCGATGACGCCGACGACGAGGACGACGACATCTAGGCAGCGCATCCGCCCAAATTTTCGTGATGGAGCGGGGGTTAAGAGGAAAGACCCCCGGTGATAAAGAAAGGGAGAACGCATGATTTCGTTCATCCGTATTGATGACCGTATGATCCATGGACAGACCGTTACCCGTTGGGCCCTCGAGTATCCCTGCGACGGTCTTATCGCCGTCAACGACGCTGCAGCGTCCAACCCCGTGCTCAAGGAGGCCTACAAGAGTGCCTCGGGCAAGAAGACGTTCGTGTGGACCAAGGAGCACTTCAAGGAGGTCTCCGAGAAGGTTCTCAAGTCCGACACCAAGTACTTCCTGATCACCAAGAACCCGCTCGACATGAAGGAACTTCTCGTCGATTTTGGCTTTAAGCCCGGCATGGACCGCATCATCGTCGGTCCCTGCAACGATCGTCCCGGCACCACCAAGCTTGGCAACAACCAGTCGATCACGCAGGAAGAGGCCCAGGCGCTCGAGGATCTCACCAACGCCGGTTACACGGTCGAGTTCGCCCTTATCAAGGAGAAGTCCATCGGTGAGTGGCCCAAGTTCCGCGGTCAGTTTGGCTTCTAGTTAGGTGCCAGCCGCATTTTGGTATCTACAGCCCTTGGTGAAAGGGGCTGAGGAATAAAGAAAGGGGAAAGCATGGCAATCAATGCATTCCAAGCCGCGCTGTTCGGCCTGTTCGCCTGCCTGGCATCACTGCCTGGCATGGGCGGCACGACGATCGGCAACTACACTCTGGGTCGTCCTCTGGTCGCCGGCCTCATCGTCGGCATCATCATGGGCGATATGCAGACGGGTATCCTCGTCGGCGCTGCCATCCAGGTTGTCTACATCGCTCTCGTGACCCCCGGCGGAACCGTCTCCGCCGACGTCCGCGCCGTGTCCTATATCGGCATCCCGCTGGCGATCCTCGCCATCAAGAACTCGGGCATCGATCCCGCCTCCGCTGAGGCTGCCGGCATGGCCGCATCCCTCGGTGCCGCCGTCGGCACGCTCGGCACTGTGCTCTTCTATGGCACCGCCACCATCAACCTGGTGTGGCAGGGCATGGGCTGGAAGTGGCTCGAGAAGGGCGATCTCCACAAGCTCTACCTGGTCAACAACGTTCTGCCTTGGATCGGTCACATCGTCTGCTCGTTCCTCCCGACGTTCATCATCACCATGGGCGGCACCGCCATGGTCGACCTCATGAAGACCTACATGCCCATGGACGGCATCGCGATGAAGACGCTGTTTACCGTCGGCTCGCTGCTGCCTACCGTCGGTATCGCCATCCTGCTCAAGCAGGTCATCTCTAAGCCCACGGACTTCCTGACGTTCTTCTTCGGCTTCACCCTGTCCGCTGTTATGGGCTGCAACCTGATCGCCGCTGCCGGCATCGGCTGCTTCTTCGCCCTGATCAACTATGAGATCGCTTCGCTCAAGATCGACCTCGCAAACGCTCCCAAGGCAGCTATCGCCTCGGGCTCAGATGATGAGGAAGAGGAGGACATCTAATGGCAGAGAAGAAAAAGCTCTCTAAGAAAACGCTTGCCAAGTCGTTCCGTAACTGGTCCTATGGCAACCTGACCTGCTTCTCGCAGGAGCACATGCAGACCTTCGGTTACCTGTGCGCCATGCTTCCGATTGTCGAGGAGCTCTACGACACGCCCGAGGAGCAGAAGCAGGCCCTCCAGACCTACTCCGCGTTCTTCAACACCGAGCCGCAGATCGGCACCATGATTGTCGGCGTCACCGCCGGCCTCGAGGAGGCTCGCGCAAACGGCGAGGCCATCGACGACGACGCCATCAACGGCATCCGCGCCGGCCTCATGGGCCCGCTCGCCGGCCTTGGCGACTCGCTGATCGTCGGTACCCTGATCCCGATCCTGCTCGGTATTGCCCTCGGTCTCTCGACCGGCGGCTCCCCGCTCGGCGCCATCTTCTATATTGTCGTGTGGAACCTGCTCATGTTCCTTGGCATGCGCTTTGCCTACAACCAGGGCTATGAGCTCGGCGGCAAGGCGGTCGAGGCCCTCGTCGGCCCCAAGGCCAAGGCTCTGCGTGATTCCATCGTGATGGTCGGTACCATGGTCATCGGTGCAGTCGGTGCTACCTGGGTCTCCATCACCTGCAGCCCCAACCTGGTGCTGCCCGGTGGCGGTAAGTTCCAGGACACGCTCGATGGCATCTATCCGCACCTGCTGCCGATGATCTTCATCATCTTCTGCTGGTACATGATGACCAAGAAGAAGGTCAACCCCATCGTTATGATGCTGATTCTCGTCGTGATCGCATTTGTGGGCGTTGTTATTGGCTTCTTCGATCCGGCGCTGAGCTACTAGTCATCATCCTTTGACCCCCTGCAAGGCCGTGCGGCCTCAACCGCACGGCCTTCTGATTTTACGCCGCCCTTCAAGGGCAATATGGCCAGCGACCTCCATCGCCTACACGACACCCGCTATATTGCTCTTGAAAGATGACGTATTCGATAAACGATGCACTTGCGCATGATGCACACTTTGCACGAGGAGGACCATATGCACGAGAAACACGGACACGACCTTTCGCGCGACGACTTGATTCGCGAGGCAAAGATGCAGACCGATGCTATTCAGCGGCTCAATGTTTGGCTGCGCCTGGGCTATTCGCTCGTGGCGATTGGCTTTTTGATGGGGATGTGGGGTATGCAGGGCGGCCCCGGCTGGGGTGTCCCCGTGGGCATCGTGTGCCTGGTGGTGGGCACTCCGCTTTCGATCGTGCTTAAGGTCGGCACGACCAACGCCAAAAAGAATGTCGAGCGCATGCTCGAGGCCGCTGGTGTCGACGTTGAGGAGCTTATGCGACGCAAGAAGGACGAGCAATAGACTTCCGCGTTGGGGTATCATAAATAATTGTTGCGAATGTTAACTAATGTACGGCAAATGACGGTTTTATGGTCCTTCTAGAGTTGCAAAGGACAATATCCCCAGTGGATTACGATGACGTTGCTCGAAAACTGATTGTGTACTCACGTTCCCTTGCCAAGGGATCCTTGAGTGCTGCCGGCGGCGCCAGTGTGGGCGAGGCACCGGTTTTACAGTATCTATCGGGTATTGACGGTGATGTCATTCCCTCCGAGATTGCCAAGAAGCTGAAATTCTCCCGTGCGCGCATGTCGCATATCTTGGATTCACTCGAGAGCAAGGGTTACGTTCAGCGCAGGACCGATCCAAACGATCGTCGGCGTGTGCTGGTGAGCATCACCGAGGAAGGCCGTGATTTCGCGGCGAAAAAAAATGCCGAGAGTGTGGCATCGCTCTCGAAACAACTCTCAGCGCTCGGCGAGCACGATGCCCAGGAGCTCGTGCGCATTCTGAATAAAGCCTATAGCCTTACCTATGATGCCGACGATTACCTGGACAATCTATAAGGATAAAGGCAGACATTTAGGTGCATCTTGAAATGCACCTGGGACAGTTGTGCCCATCAGCCACCGTCAACATCTCATTCCAAACCAAATCAGCCAACGTACGTCATGGCAATCCCCGGTAGGTCGCAGGGTGGCGGCTGAGCCTTTCCCTCGGGAAACTTCGCGAAGCCCAGTTCCCGAGGGAAAGGTATGGTCTGTGTAATACCAGATAAACAGTACATTTTTGCTAGATTGGTATTTGACTGAAGAACCAATTGGTATGGCTTATTAAGCCCACCTTGCCGTTGACGCTCATTTTACTGCCGCTGGTGGACTTCCGAACTTGGTTGCGCAAGTGCTCCCATATATTGATATGACCTAGTAGGTGGCTATCTGGTTACTACCAGTTGGCCCCTTGGTAACGGGTGGCCCCATTGTGCGGAATGTACCGAACATCCCCGTTTGATACGTTTTCCCATGCTGCCGGGGGGCGTCCTCGGCACCTCAGCATCTCGGAAGAAAGGAGACCAGGTGCGCAGGAATTCCATTTTTACGAAACGGTGGGTGAAGGGAAGCGCGGTCCTCGTTGCCACTGCAGCGACGCTCGTGTTTGCCAATCCCCAGCAGGCGATTGCCACGCCACTCAAGGGCGTCGACTCAGCGACCGTGTCCCAGTCTGCCTCGAATGTCGTCGACATCGATTTCACTGACGGCATCAAGGGCCGTATTACGTTCCTCGAGGACGGTATTTTCCGTTATAACGTCGACCCCAAGGGTGAGTTTTCCGATTACGCCACACCGCGCAGTAAGTCCCACACGGCTAAAATCCAGGCTCAGCCCGATACCTCGGACACCTACAGCAAGCCGAGTGCGACGGTTGCCGACAAGGGCGACACTATCGAGATCACCGGCGGAAAGGCGACCGTGATCCTGGACAAGGCGACTGGCAAGATGAGTATCAAGTCAGGCGACCGTGTCGTGGTTTCCGAGTCCGCGTCCCTCGACCTTGATAAGAAGGGTACCGTCCAGACGCTCGCCAAGGAGAAGTCCGAGAACTTCTTTGGCGGCGGCACCCAGAACGGACGCTTCCTGCACACCAACCAGACGATCGCCATCTCCAACACGAACAACTGGACCGATGGCGGCGTTGCCTCGCCCAACCCGTTTTATTGGACGAGTGACGGCTACGGCGTGCTCCGAAACACGTTTGCAGAGGGTTCCTACGACTTCGGTTCCACGGACTCATCGACGGTCACGACTTTGCACAGCGAGAATGAGTTTGATGCCTACTACTTCGTGGCGACCAACGAGGGCGCTTCGAACGTGGCAACCGAGATGCTGCAGGACTACTACAAGGTGACCGGTAACCCGGTACTGCTGCCCGAGTACGGGTTCTACCTTGGTCATCTTAATGCCTATAACCGTGATGGCTGGTCAACGACCTCGGGTCAAAAGAAGTGGGAGACCAAGGGCAGCAAGTCCTCGAGCGAGAAGGGCGACGTTAAGTACGAGTCTGGCATGTCGACGGGCTACAAGCTCGACGGCACACTTGCGGCCGAGACGCTCAACGGTGAGGGCCCTACGGTTGATACCGAGAACATGAAAGCGACCGATTTCGACCGCCAGTTCTCTGCTCGGCAGGTTATCGATGACTACGAGGACAACGACATGCCGCTCGGCTGGTTCCTGCCGAACGACGGCTACGGCGCCGGCTATGGCCAGAACGGTTACTACAAGACCGGCGGCGTCAACTCCGACGGAGCGAGCTCGGCCGACCGCCTTAACGCTGTGCGTGCCAATGTCGACAACCTTAAGAAGTTCACCGAGTATGCCAACTCCAAGGGTGTGAGCACGGGCTTGTGGACCCAGTCCAACCTTGAGCCCGACAGCAACCCTGAGACCCCGTGGCATCTGCTTCGCGACTTCGACGCCGAGGTCAAGACGGGAGGCATCACTACCCTTAAGACCGACGTTGCCTGGGTTGGATCTGGCTACTCCTTTGGTCTCAATGGCATCAAGACAGCTTATGACACGGTGACGACCGGCGCTAACAAGCGCCCCAACATCATCACGCTCGATGGTTGGGCCGGCACGCAGCGCTTTGGTGGCATTTGGACCGGAGACCAGTATGGCGGTAACTGGGAGTACATTCGCTTCCATATCCCCACGTATATCGGTCAGAGTCTTTCGGGCAACCCCAACATCGGCTCCGACATGGATGGCATCTTTGGCGGCGACCCCATCATCTCTGCGCGTGACTACCAGCGGAAGACGTTCACGCCCTCTATGCTTGACATGGACGGTTGGGGCACCTACCGTAAATCGCCCATGACGCACGGCGATCCCTACACAGGCATCTCGCGCTTCTACCTCAAGCTCAAGGCGCAGCTCATGCCCTATATCTACACGAGCGCGGCCTCGGCGGCCAACATCGACACGGGTAACGGCGATGCCGGCCTGCCCATGATCCGCGCCATGCTGCTTTCTGACAACTCCGAGTACGCCGCAAGCACTTCGACACAGTACCAGTATATGTTCGGTGAGAACTTCCTAGTGGCACCGGTGTATCAGGATACCCAGGCAGATGAGAACGGCAACGACATTCGCAATGGGATCTACCTCCCCAACTACGGCACCGACGAGAATCCCACCATCTGGATCGACTACTTCTCGGGTAAGCAGTATCGCGGCGGCCAGGTTCTCAACAACTACGAGGCTCCGCTTTGGAAGCTGCCGCTGTTTGTGAAGGCCAACGCTATCGTGCCGATGTACGCCGAGAACAACAACCCCGAGGCAGTGAGCGACACCAACACCAAGGGTACCGACCGCAGTCAGCGTATCGTCGAGTTCTTCGCCACCGAGGGCGACGGCACCTTTACGCAGTACGAGGACGACGGCTCCTCCATCGAAAACAACACGACTGAGGACGATTCCTACGGCACGATCGACAATATCTCCTACGGTGAGCATGTGAGCACCGTCTACAGCTCCAAGGCCGCAGGCGGCACCGCGACCTTTACCGCCGAGGCCTCGCAGGGCGGCTACAACGGCTACGACTCCAACCGCACCACGACCTTCGTGGCCAATGTGTCCGCCAAGCCCACGAGCGTTGTCGCCAAGAACGGCGGATCCGCACTCAACGTGGTTGAGGTCGACTCGCAGGAGGCCTTTGACGCCGCGACCCCCGAGGCCGGCCAGGCGGTCTACTTCTACAGCGAGACCCCCAACCTCAACCACTACGGCAGCGATGCGGACGGCACCGAGGCCGAGCAGGGCGAGAGCTTCAACAACACCAAGATCACCACGAACCCCAAGGTCTACGTCAAGTTCGCGAAGACCGATGTTGCTGCAGCGGCGCAGACGCTTGAGCTGGGCGGTTTCGTGAACGCCGACGCCACGCTCACAGCCGATCGCCTCAACGAGAACCTCTCCGCACCCACGAACCTTGCTGCCCCCGAGGACGTCACGACCCCAACGAGCATCAAGCTCACCTGGGGAAAGGTCGATGGTGCTACCTCCTACGACCTTAAGGTCGACGGCACTGTGTTTGCCGTGGGTGATGCGGCCGAGTTCACGCACACCGACCTCGCCTACAATAGCAAGCACACCTACCAGATTCGTTCACGCAACGCCGAGGGTTACTCCGCCTGGAGCGATGTGCTCGAGGCGAACTCCGCACTCGATCCGTGGCGGAACGTCCCCGACGCCGAGGAAATCACCTGGGAGGGCTCACTTTACGGCAGCCATAAGGCCGAGCTTGCCTTCGACCATGAGTTCCAGTCGGGCGACGGCGGTTTCCACTCCGGTGGCAACGATCTAGGCAAGGCGCTTACCGTTGACTATGGACGCGCTTACAAGCTCGATAAGCTCGAGTACTATCCGCGCGATGACGCCGGCAACGGCACTGTGACCAAGATGCGTGTTGAGACGAGTCTCGATGGCGTCCACTGGACGAGCCAGGAGGTCGATTGGGCACGTTCCGCTGATTGTAAGACGGTAGCGTTTGACGGCACCGTGGCCGCCCGTTACGTGCGCATGACACCGCTCGCCTCGGTCGGCAATTTCTTCTCCGCGTCCGAGATTGCCATCTACAAGACCGACGGCACGGATGGCTTCGCCGTGGGCTCCAACCTCAACAAGGCCACGATCTCCGACGGAGACTACTCCAACATGAAGAACTATCTGGGCCTCGAGAACCGCGAGCCCGATACCCCGACGTTCGGTTCGCAGATCCGCGACCACTTCGCCGACCTCAACGATAACGGCGTTTACGACGTCTACGATTACTCGTTCACCATGGCGGGTCTTGACGGCGGCACTAAACAAAAGGGCAAGCTCGCAGGTTCGCTCGCGGTGATTCCGAGCAAGACCGAGGTCGAGGCCGGTGATGAGATCACCGTTGATGTCTATGCGGCCGACGCCAAGAACGTCAACGCCCTGGGCGCTCTCGTCAACTTCAAGAGCGACCAGTTCGAGTTTGTGTCCGAGAGCATCGCGCAGGACGGCTCGACTGCCGGCATGGAGAACCTGTCTCGCGAGAAGGTCCAGTTCGCGGACAGAACGCAGACTATCAATCTCGCCTTTGCCAACCGCGGCGATGGCAAGCTCTACAACGGTACCGGCGCGGTGGCGAGTTTCAAGCTCAAGGCCAAGACCGCCGGCAAGGTCGAACTGCCCTCGACATCTTGGCTCATCGGTCCGGCATGCGACGCACTTGAGTTTGCGAGCGACGGCACGGTGACGATGCCGGATGTTCCTCAGCCAACGGTCGCCGAGTACGGTCAGGATGCCTTCAACATCACGATGACCAACGATGAGCTCACGACCGACGACGGGACCAACGTCGAGAAACTTATCCAGCAGAAGAGCTATAACGCGCTGTTCGATAATAACGAGGGCGACAACGGCTTTGAGTTCCTATGGAACTGGAGCGGCAACTGGGACAGCGAGGGTAAGCTTCCGAGTTACGTGAAGCTTCCCACCACGATGACATTCGCATTTAAGACGCCGTCGAAACTCGATAGTGTCGAGGTCGTTAACCGCAACGGTGGCAACGGAACCGTGCAGAAGATCAAGGCTGTCGTGACGTTCGAGGATGGCTCGACCCAAGAGTTCGCGGGCGGGGAGTACGATTCCTTCCGGGCTCGCTACGCCTTTGGCCTCTCTGCCGAGAACAAGGGCAAGAAGGCGACCAAGGTCGAGGTCACGCCGCTTGAGGCATCGGGTGACCAGATGCTCACACTGCGTGAGGTCAACTTCAACTACACGCAGGGTGTCGAGGCCATCGAGGGTGTCGAGCTAGGCAAGAACCAGACCGAGTTCTTTGAAGGCGACGTTACGCTCGTCGACGCCAAGGCCACGCCTGAGAGCGCCGGCTACCCCTATGTGACGGTCGAGAGCTCCGACCCCTCTGTGGTAAGCGTCTCCGCTGTTCAGGCTGGCGATAGCGTGAGCTACTACCTGCGTGCCAACAAGGCCGGCAAGGCAAAGATCACGGTGGCGTCGGTACTCGACCCCTCCAAGACCGCATCCTATGAGGTCGAGGTCAAGGCTGGTGTCGATACCTCTGCGCTCGTGGCAGCGCTTTCCAAGGCCGCGGGCTACAGCGAGTCCGTCTACACTAAGGATTCCTATGCAGCTCTCACCACTGCGGTCGAGGCGGCTCAGAAGCTCCTCGACGGCGGCCAAGGCAGCTATAGCAAGAAGGATGTCGCAGACGCCACAGTCAAGATCGAGAAGGCAATCGACGGCCTCAAGATGCGCCCTGTCGATGAGAAGATTCTCATCAACACGCCCGAGAACCGCAAGAACGTCAAGGTGGCCCGCTTCTCGAGTGAGGCCGACTACGAGGGCAGCAACGCCGTCAACGCTCTCGACGGCGACGAGCGGACGCTTTGGCACAGCGACTGGGCCCATGGGACCGGTATGCCCCAGTATCTGAGTGTCGACCTGGGCCGCGACTACGATCTCACCGACGTTACATTCCTGCCGCGCCAGGACGGCGGCACTAACGGCGATATCTTCGAGGCCGAGATACTGGTCTCCGACACTGCCGACGGTTATGAGATGGGCACCGCCGCGTCGATGGGTACGTTCGCCTTCGACAACGACGGCCGCGTGCTCACCGACCGTGGCGACCGGAAACAGATGAGCTTTGGCGCCGCGCGCGGTCGCTACGTGACCGTCAAGGTGATTCACGCCGGCGGAGGCGACGTTGATGCCTACTGCAGCATGGCAGAGCTCAAGTTCTACGGTACGGCCGTCCTCGATCCGGTGGCGAAGGATGATCTCGCTACCGCGATCGAAAAGGTTGATGCCGAGGTTGCTGCCGGCGACCTCAAGGCCGGTGACTACACCGAGGCCTCCTGGACGGCGCTCGAGAACGCCCTGGCGAGCGCCCGCGCCATCTTGAGCGACGAGAACGCCACGCAGGACGAGGTCGACCAGGCGCTCAGAGCGCTCGAGAGCGCCCGCGGCGCGCTCGAGAAGACCCCGGTGGCCCCGGTCGAGAATCCGACTAAGAAGCAGCTCAAGGCCCTGGTCAAGCAGGCGAAGGAGACTGACACCAGGGGCAAGACGGCCGAGTCTGTCAAGGTCCTGACGGATGCCATTACCTACGCCGAGGACGTCTTGGGTGATGAGAATGCTTCCGACACCCAGATCCAGGCGGCCTATGGCCAGCTCAAGCTGGCCATTGAGAGCCTCAAGGATGCCGATTCCGGCAACCAGGGCGGCTCGGGCAACCAGGGTTCCGGCAATGGCTCGAACGGCGGCAACCAGGCGGGCAAGCCCGCAGGCGACAAGGCCCAGGGCAGCAAGAAGAACGGCTCGGCGATTCCCAATACCGGAGACCAGACGGCGGCGACCGTCGCGACCGTCGGTGGTCTTGGCGCCATCATCGCCGCAATCGGCGCTTTCTTCCATCGTCGCAGCAAGGCTAAGTAGCCCCAGCAACAGCTAAGCAAGCGTGCCCGCCGTCCCACCCAAGGACGGTGGGCACGCTTTTTGAATGTAGGCGGAAAGCTCCGACCCTTCGGCCTTAATCTCGCAAAGCGTTCCGTCTCCCGCCGAACACATCAGCATCGGCGGCTATACTTGAATTATTTGCAGTTAAGGGTCGCGGATTCGCCGCGTCACCGCTCTCAACAGGAGGTCTTTGTTTATGGCAGATCAAAAGCCGGTTGTCGGGATCATCATGGGCTCCAAGTCCGATCTGGGTGTTATGGAAGGCTGCACCGCCGAGCTCGAGGCGCTCGGTGTGCCCTATGAGCTCGTCATTGCGAGCGCACACCGCACGCCGGCGAAGGTCCACGAGTGGGCCTCGACTGCCGCCGATCGCGGTATCAAAGTGATTATCGCCGCCGCCGGCAAGGCTGCTCACCTGGGTGGTGTCGTGGCTGCCTTTACGCCGCTGCCGGTTATCGGTGTGCCTATGAAGACGAGTGACCTGGGCGGTATGGATTCGCTGCTGTCGATGGTGCAGATGCCTTCGGGCGTACCCGTGGCCTGCGTTGCCATCAACGGCGCCAAGAATGCCGCCATCTATGCCACGCAGATCTTGGGCGCATGCGACCCCGAGTACCGCAAGGTTATCGAGAAGATGAAGCAGGAGATGGCTGACGCCTAGGCGTTCCGCCGTTTCACCGCAGTATAAGGAGAGCCATGTCCGACTATCAGGGAAAACGATTCAAGGCTTCTCAGATTCCCGATCCGTCGAAGCCGGGTGCTGCCCATGCGGCACAGCAGGGTCGGACATCCTCTCCTCAGCAGCCGCGCACGCCGCGCCCCGTGACACCGGCGACGCATCGTCGACAGGACGCGCCGGCCGCATATCGACCTTCATCTTATAGCACCGCTAAGAAGCCGCCCCGGTCTTCATCGCATGCCACGCCGTCGGATTACACCGAGTCGCCGCGTAAAAAGCGCCGCTCCATCATTCCTATTCTGCTCATCATCGTGGGCATCGGTCTGATTGTTGCCGCCGCTGCCATCTTTATCAATGCCCAGATTGGCTATAAGCAGGCGAGCGATTCGTATCAGAAAATCGAGAAGCAATATGTAAGCGATAAGGACGCCAGCGGCGTGCCGATTATCGACTTTGATGCACTTGCTCAGACGAACCCCGAGATTGTGGGTTGGATTTACGTGCCGGGAACCAACATCAACTATCCCGTGGTGCAGACCAACAACAACTCCAAATACCTCAACACGCTGTTCGATGGCACGTCTAACGCCTCGGGTGCCATCTTCTTGGATAGCGATGACACCGCGCCGGGAATGGTCGACCAGCAGACCACGATCTACGGCCACCATATGAACGATGGGTCGATGTTCAACGTGATTTCGGATACGACTGACCAGGCAACGTTCGATAGCGTTGAATATGTGTACTACATCACGCGCGATGCGACGTATAAGTTGCGTCCGCTGGCGACCAAGGTGGTCGAGGACACGTATGCCAAGGCGCGCACGACCAATTTTGAGGGCGACGACGGACTCAAGAACTACCTGTCCGAGATGCTCGACGGCGCTTCTGCCGTGGCGAGTGATGCCACCGATCGTGCCGCTTCGGCAACTAAGGTTGTAACGCTTGTGACCTGTCGTTCGCTGTCGCTGAGCAACACACGCGCCGTCATGGTGCTCACGCCGGTCGAGGAATAAGTTGTTCGAGAGTAGCTAAAAAGGCCCCGTCCCAAATTGGCTACTCGACGACGGTAAGGGAGAAATGATGCTCGAGAGTGGCAAATTGATGCCTTCGATTGATGCTTGGCTGCGCGAGGCCAAGGCCGATGCTTCGGCGGCAGGCTGTGGGATGTATCTGACGCATAACGGTGTGGTGCGCGCGACGCCCAAGGCTGAGGTGCGCGGAGTCGAGACCGATGGCGTGGCGCCTGGGCATAAGGTGGACGGCATGGTATTTGGCTTCGATGCTCAGAAGGTGCAGGCTGCTATCGAGGCGACGCGTGCGATGCCGGGTATCGGCTATGTGCGTGTGTGGCTGGCAAGCGGCGAGCTTGCCGTAGGTGACGACATCATGCTCGTGCTCATCGGCGGGGACATTCGCCCGCATGTGGTCGATGCGCTGCAGGCGCTCGTTGGCACCATTAAGAACGAATGCGTGAGTGAGGTCGAGCGCGAGGCGTAGAGGCTTGCGTCGATAGAAGGATCGTTTATAAAAATGCCCACCGGTACGTGTGATACCGGCGGGCATTTTGCGTTTTGGGCGCGGTGGGCGCTACACGCGCGTCGCATCCTTGGGGCTCATGGTCATGCTCTGGAAGCGGTTTTCCATGTATTCGTTGTCGAAGTGCTCTCCGTAGAACTGTGCGACGGGAATGTCCGGCTCCGTGCCGTTAACGCGCTGGTACCAGTAGTCGAGCGACTGCAGCGTCATGACGCCGTCGACCAGCATGATAACGGTAAAGATGACGGTGGCCGAGTAGCGGCTCTTCCAGGGGATCTTGTTGATAAGCTTAAGCAGCCTCGGCAGCAGCAGCTTGATCCAGATGAGGCCGCCCAGGCCCCACAGGCAGGCGAAGCCCGTGCAGGTGCGTCCGCCCGTGAGGACCACGAGCGGATCGGGCAAACCGAACAGCGTTATGTGCGAGTAGCTCCACGAGACCACGCCAAACGCGGTCTGCATAAACCAGCCCACGAACACCTCAAAGCTGGCGCCGAGCAGGGCGCTCACCAGGAAAATGATGATGGGGTTCTTTTTGTAGAAGCGGTTAAGCACCATGGTCATGAGCACGGCGCCAAATCCGTAGATGGGACTGAAGGGACCAAACAGCATGCCGGCGCGGTTCTGGTAGACGCCCGGGTCGTCGACCGTCATGTGCCAGATGTCCTCGGCGATCAGGCCGAGCACGCAGCAGACAAAGAATACCCAGAACAGGTTGAAGTAGTTGAGCTTGATGTAGCCTTCGCCGGTTTCATCGCGCCCGAGCATGCCCTCGGCGGCGGCATCGCGGTCGAGCATCTCCTGCAGGCGGCGCTGCAGTTCGCGCTCCTGACGAAGCGTGGGGTCGACGGTTGCCGAAAGTGCGACGAGGATGCCGAGCTGGATCGCGGGACGCAGCAGGAAGGGCCCGATGCCCTGGAGCATCACGTCGACCAAAAGCTCGACGACGGTGAATGCAATAAGGATGTAGGACAGGCGGGCGGCGTTGCGGCGCTGGTTTTTGATAAGGTCCAGGCCAAAGATGATTAGGATGACGGCACTTGCCGCAGAGAGCATGATGCCGGCGACGATAAGGCCGACTGCGACGAGCGTATTGTCGCCGAGCTTTTCGGTGGCGTTGCCGTTAACAAGTGCCGTGATGACCTGCCACATAAAGGCAGCGACCGACGGGAGCGTGCCCACGCCGGAAAGGATGCACAGGACGGCGTACACCTTAATGATGAGGGGAATCTTCTTGACCTCTGTGGCGCTGGGGACGCTGGGGTCGAGTTCGTTTCGATCCATACAGAACCTTTCTCGCTTTGTTGTAGGTTATAAGGATACGCCGCCGACCTGCCAAAAGACAGGACGAACGTCCCAATTGCAACTTTGTAATCCCCAACGGTGGACGCGGCGGCCATCTGGGGGGCGCGGGCGCTTGCACTGGACAGACCGATAAAATGTTTGGCAACAAAACTGATTATTAGCTCGGTGGGCTTTTAAAAAGCGCTGTTCATGCGCGGGAGTGCTTGTCTTGCCGTGCGTATAATAGGGCAGGTAACGCCAAATAACGAGGCTCTGAGGGGATGCCATGTCTCAAGAAACCATCCACGCGGCCGAGCGCGCCGCGGGACAGGTGAAGACCATGTCGACGTATGATCCAGACTCCGACCAGCTGCATGAGGAATGCGGCATTTTTGGTGTGTGGGCACCCGATCGCGATGTGGCTCGACTGACGTACTTTGGTCTGCGCGCGCTGCAGCATCGCGGCCAGGAATCGGCGGGAATCGCCGTGGGCGACGGCGGCACGGTTATGGTTCGCAAAGACCTGGGACTGCTCGATCGCGTGTTCTCCAACGCCGACCTGTCGACGCTCTCCGGCCAGCTGGCCGTGGGCCACGTGCGCTATGGCACCGCCGGCGCCAAGAGCTGGGAAGCCTCGCAGCCGCATCTTTCCACCATCAACAGCGTCATTATCGCGCTTGCTCACAACGGCACCCTCGTCAACACCGACGAGCTGCGCCGTCAGCTGATCGAGCTGGGCGTGCCGTTCCTCTCCAATTCGGATTCCGAGGTCGCGACCAAACTCATCGGCTACTTTACCCAGCGTACAGGCCATCTGCGCGAGGGCATTCGCAAGACCATGGAGCTCGTGCGCGGCGGCTACGCCATGACGCTCATCAATGAGCAGGCGCTCTACGCATTCCGCGATCCACACGGCATTCGCCCGCTCGTGCTGGGCAAGCTGGTGGACGAGGGTCTGGACCAGGCCGATGCCGCAGCCGTTTCGCAGCTGCCGTCGCAGGACGGCGCCGCAACGGTCGACTCCGCCGTCCGTGTCACGCGCGCCGGCGGCTGGGTCGTTGCTTCCGAGACCTGCGCACTCGACATCGTGGGTGCCGAGTATGTCCGTGACGTCCGTCCCGGCGAGATCTTGCGCATCAGCGCCGAGGGTCTGGTATCCGAGCAGGGCGTGCCTGCGGCCGAAGAGCCCGCCAACTGCATCTTTGAGCAGGTCTACTTTGCCCGCCCCGACTCCATCATGAACGGCAAGAGCGTCTATGCCTGCCGTTACGACATGGGTCGTCAGCTGGCACATGAGGAGCCTGTCGAGGCCGACCTGGTCATCGGCGTGCCCGACTCCGGCCTGCCGCCCGCGGAGGGGTATTCGCACGAGAGCGGTATTCCCTTTGGCGAGGGCCTTATCAAGAACCGCTACGTGGGCCGTACGTTTATCGAGCCTACGCAGGAGTTGCGTGCCATGGGCGTGCGTATGAAACTCAACCCGCTGCGCGACAACATTGAGGGCAAGCGCCTGGTCGTCATCGACGACTCCATCGTGCGCGGCACCACCATGGTGCAGCTCGTCAAGATGCTGCGCAACGCCGGCGCCAAGGAGATTCACATCCGCATCAACTCGCCCGAGGTCATTTGGCCGTGCTTCTACGGTATCGATACCGACGTGCAGTCGCAGCTTATCAGCGCCAACAAGACGGTCGACGAGATTTGCGAGTATATCGGCGCCGATTCGTTGGCCTTCCTTTCGGTCGAGGGCCTGCTTAAGGTCATGCCCAAGGGCGGCTACTGCGACGCGTGCTTTACCGGCCGCTATCCCGTGGCGATTCCCGAGAGCTTTGGCCGCGACAAGTTTATGGAGGGCTTTAAGCCCCGCAACCTGGACAAGCCGCTGTACTTTGACGACGACGCCGTGGTCGAGAAATACGACGACCGCAGCTGGGAAGAGGAGCACGGCGAGGCCTAAAACCTGCCATATGGGGACAGGTATATTTTGGTAGGTTTTACCTGCTGTTTTGTTGATATGACGGCGGGTGCTGTTATGGCACACGCCGAAATGAACGCAATTATGAGCACCGTTTGGCGCCCGCGCGGCGCGACGGTAGTGGGAGAGGAAGGCTCAGATGAGCGACAGCAAGCATGTGACGTATGAGGACGCCGGCGTCGATACCGCCGAGGGCGGCCGCGCCGTCGACGCGATTAAGCAAATGGTCAAGGACACCAATCGCCCCGAGGTTATCGGCGGCATCGGTGGCTTTGGTGGCCTGTTCTCGGCCGCCGCGCTTAAGGATATGGAAGACCCGATCCTGATCAGCGGTACCGACGGCGTGGGCACCAAGCTCGTGCTCGCCCAGATCATGGACCGTCACGAGACGGTGGGCCAGGACCTGGTCGCTATGTGCGTCAACGATATTCTGGCTTCGGGCGCCGAGCCGCTGTTCTTCCTGGACTACGTTGCCATCGGTCACATCGAGGCCGAGCACATGGCAAAGATCATCAAGGGCGTGGCCGACGGCTGCAAGCTCGCGGGCTGCGCGCTCGTGGGCGGCGAGATGGCCGAGCACCCGGGCGTTATGGCTCCGGCCGACTACGACCTCGCCGGCTTTACCGTGGGCGTCGTCGATTGTCCCAAGATGCTCGACCCCGCGAACGTTCGCCCGGGCGATGTGATCCTGGGCCTGCCTTCCACCGGCGTGCACTCCAACGGCTACTCGCTCGTGCGCAAGGTCATCGGCGTCGACGGCATCAAGCCGGGCACGCCCGAGGCCGCCGCTAAGGCCGAGGAGCTGAGCCGTCCGCTCGAGGAGCTCGGCGGCGCTTCGCTGGCTGACGCCCTGCTGGCTCCCACGCGCATTTATGTGAAGCCGATTCTTGAGCTGCTGCGCGGCGGCGCCAACGTGCATGCTATCGCCCACATCACCGGCGGCGGTATTACCGAGAACCTCAACCGCGCGCTCGCCGACGACGTTGACGCCGTGGTCACCCGCAACGGCGCCGAGATGGGTTGGGACGTTCCGCCCGTTATTACTTACGTGTCGCGTCAGGCCGAGCTCGCGCCCAACGAGGCATGCAAGACCTTCAACATGGGCGTCGGCCTGTGCCTGATCGTCGCCCCCGAGGACGAGGCCGCCGTGACCGAGGCACTGGTCGCGCTGGGCGAGAAGCCGTTCCGCGTGGGCGAGTGCGTCGAGGGTTCCGGTAAGGTCGTGTACTCCGATGAGCGCTAACGAGCAGATGGCTGCTGCCGAGGGCCTGGGCTTTGTGCCCTACACCCGTCCGACCGGCACCGATACGGCCGAGCCGCTTAAGATTGGCGTGCTTATCAGCGGCTCGGGTACCAACCTGCAGGCGCTGATCGACCTAATCGCCGCCGGCAAGCTCAACGCCTCGATTGAGCTCGTGGTGTCGAGCCGTCCTTCGGCCAAGGGCCTACAGCGCGCCGAGCGTGCGGGCATCCAGACGCTCACGCTGTCCAAGGATGTCTATGCCGACCCCATCGCGGCTGACGAGATCATCGCGCATGAGCTGCTCGAACGTGGCTGCGAGTACGTGGTGATGGCCGGCTATATGCGCATGGTGCACACGCCGCTGCTGGCGGCGTTCCCCAATCGCGTGGTCAACCTGCATCCGGCGCTGCTGCCGAGCTTTACCGGTGCCCATGCGATTGACGATGCGTTTGCGCGTGGCGTCAAGGTGACCGGCGTGACCGTGCACTTTGCCAACGAGATTTACGACAACGGCCCCATCATCGCCCAGCGTGCGCTGGCTGTCGAGGAAGGCTGGGACGTCGACACGCTCGAGGAGCATATCCACGCGATTGAGCACGTGCTGTATCCCGAGGTCGTGCAGATGCTCGCCGACGGCCGCGTCCACGTGCTGGAGAGCGGCAAAGTGGCAATTGATGCGGCACGCTAGTCGCGTGTAAGAGAGTTCGCTGAGCGCTCTTTGGGACGCAAGCGATCGAAAAAAGTTGATAGGGCTCCGTCCGTACGCGGGCGGGGCTCTTTTTGTGTGGCCTCTCAAGTTTGCTATACTGCTAGCAAGCAGAGAGGAGTCGCCATGGCAACAGCAACAGTGCAGCTCAACACGCGAATCGACCCTATGCTCAAGGCTGGCGGCGATGCGGTCCTGACTCGCAATGGGCTGGGGCCGAGTGACGCTATTCGTGCGCTTTGGACCTACCTTGTCGAGCATCAGACGTTGCCAGGATTTATGGTGGAGGATAGGTGCGAGGCACCCCGTGCGGAGAGTCTGGCCGAGCAGGGATGCGGGCTGGCTTTTTTCTCATTGGGGTTGAGCGCGGCGGATTTTGCGCCAGCTGAATCATCGGCAGACAACTGGGGTGCCGTACGCGACGACATGTACGATGCGATGATCGCTGGCATAGAGGCGAATTGCCGATGATTGCGGCAAAACGACTCTTGGTAGACACAAACGTTTGGCTCGATTATTACCTGCAAGAGGGAGCGTTCGACGAGGCGAAAAGATTGATTGAGTTGGCCGAGGCGGGAAAGATTGACCTTCTGTACGCGCCAACGACGGCAAAGGACCTGTTCTACATTGTGCCGCGGCGTCTAGCTCAGCGGAATGTGAATGGGGTTAACGCTCCGTTCGGTTCGGCTGCATGGGCCTGTATCGAGCATATGATGCAGGTGGCAACGGCTTCTCCGCTTTCGTTGGCGGAATGCGAGATGGCGCGTATGCTTGGCAAGCGTATGCCGGACCTTGAGGACAATCTCATCATTGCATCGGGCGATACGGCGGATGTCGACTACGTAATCACGAGCGACCGACGCATGTTGGAGGCGATGCCCGAGGTATGCTTGACGCCCGCGCGCGCACTCGAGCTCATCGGGATCCTCGGCTAACCTTGCACACTCCGTTTCGCTATCATATTGAGCATTGTGGCCCTCATGCAACTTTGGAGGACGATATGGCGGATAACGAAGCGCTGTTTACGCCTGAGCTGGTGTTTTTTGATTGGGAGTGTGCGACGCCTGATGAGGTGTTTGCGCGACTCGAAGGCGAACTTGCTCCACGCGGCTACATTGGCACCGGTTGGTTCGACGCCGTCCGCACGCGCGAGGATGCCTATCCCACGGGTCTTGCCATGCCGGCGGCAAACATTGCCATTCCGCATACCGATCCGGGGTTTGTGGCCAAGCCCTATATCGCGGTGGTGAAGCCCGCCGCGCCCGTGACATTTAACGCTATGGCTGGCATGGGCGCTCCGGTGCCGGCGCAGATCGTCATCAATCTGGGCATCGCCGAGCCGGGCGGCCAGGTCGAGGCCCTGCAAGCGCTTATGAATATCTTTATGGATGCCGACGCTGCAGCCGATGTACTCGGCCAGACCACGCCCCAGGGCATGGTCGACGCCATCCGCCGCCACTTTTAAGGCCGGCACTGGGGGACTGTCCCTAACCGCCGGCAGAAAAGGAACGTCCCTAACTGTCAACTGCCAGACCTGTCCCCTTTGCACCAAAATGGTGCAGATTAACCCGTCTCCCATGCACCAGGTGTGTCGCGGGGGCTGCGTTGTGACACAATGGCGTTTGTTCGATTCGTGATGCGAAAGGCCAAACATGGCAAATAAGAAAAAGAACCCCGAGGTCGCGCCGACGCCCGAGCAACGGTCCCGCGCCGCCTCCAGCTCTCGCAAGAAGCAGCGCAAGACCTATGTGTCCAAGACCGTCAAGATTGTCCTGGTGGTCATCGGCGTGCTGGCGATGCTGCTCTCCGTCTCGGCCATGGCGTGCTCCGGCCTGATGTCGCAGACCGAAAGCGCCAGCTCGGGCTATAAGCTCACTGGTGGCGTGGCTGCCACTATCAACGGCACCAACCTCACCGAGGACACCGTGACCAAGCAGATTATGAGCATGCGCACGTCCTACGGCTACACCAAGGACAAGGACTGGGCACAGTATCTGGTCGACAACGACCTCACGCCCAAGAAGTACCGCAAGCAGCTCATCGACTCCTACACGCAGCAGATTCTGCTTCAGCAGGCGCAGAAGGAAAACGGCGTGACGGTGTCGGACAAGGAGGTCGAGAAGGCTTGGAAGGACGCGTGCAAGAGCGCGGGCGGCGCCAAGACCTTTAAGAAGACGCTTAAGACCTACGGCTACACCGAGGACACCTACAAGGATTCGCTCAAGGAGAGCCTGGCGCAGCAGAAGCTCAAGGATGCCGTGGCACCCACCAGCAAGCCCAAGGACAGCGAGATTGTCGATTACATCAATGAGAACCTGTCCAAATACAATGACGCCCGTCGTTCGTCGAATATCCTGATCAAGGTCGATTCTGACGCTTCCGACGAGGACAAGGCCGCCGCCAAGGCCAAGGCGCAGGAGTGCCTGGACAAGATCAACTCCGGCGAGCTGAGCTTTGAGGACGCCGTAAAGCAGTACTCCGACGATACCGGCTCCAAGGATAAGAAGGGCGATGTGGGCTGGGACAAGCTCACCACCTTCGTCGACAGCTATCAGGCGGCGCTCGAAGGCCTTAACAAGGGCGACGTGAGCGACGTCGTCGAGTCGACGTATGGTTACCACATCATCAAGTGCACCGACTACTTCCATGTCGATAGCCAGGTCGATGACATTAAACAGGTGCCCAAGGACATCAAGAAGTACGTCTCCAACGTGGTGAAGACGCAGGCGGCAAGCGCCGCGTACAGCGATTGGCTGGAGCAGTACAAAAAAGATGCCGACATCACCGTCAACCCCATGCCCAAGGATGTGCCGTACAACGTCAGCCTGAAGGGCGTCACCAAGAGTTCGACCGACGATTCGTCGACGACTAAGTAATCATGGGGCGGCGCTCGTGCGAGTGCCGCCCGCACTATTGAGGAGGATTTGCAGATGACCAACGAAGAGCTGCAGAAGGAAATGATTGCGGCCATGAAGGCCAAGGACAAGGTTCGCCTGTCTATCATTCGCCAGGTCAAGGCCGAGGTGAAGAATATCGAGGTCAACGAGCGCCGCGATGTGACCGAGGAAGACGTCAACAGCATGATCAAACGTCTGATTAAGCAGACGAGCGAGACGCTGGAGATGTCCATCAAGGCCGGTACCGACCAGGAGCGTACCGACAATCTGACCGAGCAGGTCAAGATTCTGGAGAGTCTGCTGCCCGCGCAGGTTTCGGGCGAGGAGCTCGAGGCCCTGATCGAGCAGGTTATCGCCGAGCTGGGCGCCACGTCCAAGAAGCAGATGGGCCAGGTCATGGGAGCACTCGGCAAGGCCACTGGCGGCAACTTCGATAAGCCGGCAGCAGCAAAGATCGTCGGTGCCAAGCTTGCCTAAGGGCCGATCGACACATCGCTGATAGCGAGGGGCGCCGACCACGTGGTCGCGCCCCTTTTTGATGGCACCTGAAGGGCACCCATTGGGGACAGACTTAAATGAGTGCCCGCTCGTTGGGTACTCATTTAAGTCTGTCCCCAATGGGTGCCTAATGAGTGGGTGGAAGATTGCGGGTTCTTTACGGGGATGTAGTGTGGGCTGCGGAAACGTGGTTCTTTCCGTACAATAGTTCAACTCGTGTAAACGCAGGGAAGGGACATTCATGGCAGACATGATCGAGATCAAGCATCTCAACAAGTACTTTGGCGACCTGCATGTGCTCAAAGATATCAACCTCACCGTCAAGCGCGGCGAGAAGCTCGTAATGATCGGGCCTTCCGGCTCGGGTAAGTCGACGCTCATCCGTTGCGTCGATTATCTGGAGGAGCCCACGTCGGGCGAGGTCATCATCGACGGTACGCCGCTTACCAAAAAGAATCACCTGGAGATGGCTCGCAAGTATAGTTCCATGGTGTTTCAGCAGTTCAACCTGTATCCCAACATGACGGTGCTGGGCAACCTGACGCTCGCGCCCATCAAGCTACAAAAGAAGAGCAAGGAGGAGGCGACCGAGATCGCCATCGCCGCGCTCAAGCGCGTTGGCATGGCGCATAAGGCCGGCGAGTATCCGCAGAACCTCTCGGGCGGTCAGCAGCAGCGTATCGCCATCGCCCGTGCCCTGTGCACCAAGCAGCCCATCATCCTGTTTGACGAGCCGACCTCGGCGCTCGACCCCGAGATGGTCCAGGAGGTTCTGGACGTTATGATCGAGCTCGCGCAGGAGGACATCACCATGATCTGCGTGACGCATGAGATGGGCTTTGCGCGCCAGGTGGCCGACCGCGTCATCTTTATGGAGGACGGCCGCATTCTGGAGGAGGGCACGCCCGAGCACTTCTTCGATAACCCCGAGAACCCGCGCTGCCGCGAGTTCCTGTCCAAGATTCTGCACTAGGCGCGGTGATGGACATGACGGATATGACGAGGGCGGCCGTGTCGCGCCGTCACTTTTTGCAGCTGGCTGGCGCCGGCATGCTTGCGCTGACGGGGGCCGCGCTTACCGGTTGCGGCAACTCTACCAGCGGCGAGGGCTCCGAAAAGGGGTCCAAGCTTGCGGCCATTAAGTCGCGTGGCCATCTGAATGCCGGCGTTAAGAAGGACGTTCCCGGCTACGGTTATTACGACACCGCCAAGGGCCGCTTTGAGGGCATGGAAGTCGATTTGTGCTACCAGATCGCCGCTGCCGTCTTTGGCGTGAGCTACAAGGAGGCCCGCGCCCAGGAGCTTGTCGAGTTTACCGACGTAACGCCCAAGACACGCGGCCCGCTGATCGATAACGGCCAACTTGACGTGGTCGCGGCGACCTACACCATCACCGACGAGCGCAAGAAGAGCTGGGATTTCTCGACGCCGTACCGCACCGACTACGTGGGACTCATGGTCAAGAAGCGTTCGGGCTTTACCTCGATTGAGGACTTGGACGGCAAGGTCATTGGCGTGAGCCAGGGCGCCACCACGCAGGGCCTGATCGAGCAGATGATCAAGGACAACGGCTTTAGCTGCAAGCCCGAGTTTAGGGCCTTTAGCGGCTACCCCATCATCAAGAGTTCGCTCGACGCCGGCAATATCGACGTCTTTGCCATGGACCGCTCCACGCTGGCCGGCTACATGAACGAGACCGTTGAGCTGCTGCAGCCCGAGGTCAAGTTTGGCGAGCAGGGCTACGGCGTGGCGACCAAGAAGGGTTGCGACCTTTCGGCCGTGGTCGATCAGGTGATTTGCGACCGCCTGGCCGATGGCTGGCTCGACCAAGAGGTCAAAACCTGGGGTCTTGTATAGGTGCATCGTCCAAGGAAGGAATCAAATGCTCGAAGGATTATTTGACGCCGACCGTTGGTCGACGACATTTCAAAACATGGGGCCCTTCTGGGAGGGCTTTGGCGTGACGCTGCAGGTGGTCGTTGCCGGTCTGCTGCTGTCGCTGGTGCTGGGCACGCTGCTGGGCGTGTTCTCTACCACTCGCTCGCGCGTACTGCGCGCCATAAGCCGCGTGTACGTGGAGTTTTACCAGAACACCCCGTTGCCCGTGCAGGTGCTCTTTATGTACATGGCCGGTCCGCAGTTTTTGCAGGCCATAACCGGTGCCGACCAGCCGGTGCGCATCGCGCCGTTTGTGCTGGGCTTCTTGGGCGTGGGCCTGTATCACGCGGCCTACATTTCGGAGGTCATCCGCACCGGTATCGAGGCGGTTCCGCGCGGTCAGATGGAGGCGGCCCAGAGTCAGGGCTTCACCCGTGCGCAGGCATACTGGTACATCGTGCTGCCCCAGACATTCAAGATCATTCTGCCGCCGCTGTGTAACCAGGCGCTCAACCTGGTCAAGAACACGTCGGTGCTGGCGCTTGTGGCCGGCGGCGACCTTATGTACCGTTCCGACAACTTTGTAAGTCTGTACGGTTACCTGCAGGGATACATCGTCTGCTGCCTTATGTACTTCATCATCTGCTTTCCGCTCGCCATGCTGGTGCAGTGGCTCGAGCGCCGCTCCAAGGAGCGTCCGCGCGGCGTGAGCCTGGCCGAGCTGGGGCTCGACAACGTAGAGGAGGCCTAGCGCATGGAAATCTTCAACGCGACCAACCTGCTCTACATTTGGGGCGGCTTTGTTAAGACGATCGAGATCTCGACGCTGTCGATCTTTTTCTCGCTCATCTTTGGCACGGTGCTGGCGCTCGTTAAGAGCTATGCGCCCCGCCCGTTCCGTATTTTGGTGAGCGCCTATATCGAGCTGTTCCGTTGCACGCCGAACCTGCTGTGGATTCTGTTTATCTACTTTACGGTGCAGGGTTTGGACATTGTGATTTCGACCATCGCCTTTACGCTGTTTACCAGCGCCGTTATGGCCGAGATTGTGCGCGGCGGTCTCAACTCGATTCCGCGCGGCCAGTTTGAGGCAGCGCAGAGCCAGGGTTTTGGCTTCTTTGCCACCATGCGCTACATCATTCTGCCGCAGACGTTTAAGACGATCATTCCGGCGCTGTTTAGCCAGTGCACGACCGTCATCAAGGACAGCTCGTATCTTTCGGGCATTAACGTGGCCGAACTCATGTACACGGCAAACGTCGTGATGGCCCACGCGATCGATCTGTCGCAGGTGCTTATGCTCTACGGCCTGGTGTTTGCGATGTACTTTGTGCTCAACTTTGGTATCTCGCTGCTGGTGAGGGCATATCAACGCCGCATCGTGGCCGCATAGTCCTGCTTCCCCAAGCACGGCACCTTGCCCCTCAATCGTCGCTTGCGTACATTTAGTACGCGGCGCTCCTCTTTCGGGGCAATCTGCCGCACTTGGGAAACCAGGACGGTCGTAAGTGACAAAATGGGAATCAGGAATTGCCTTTTCTCATTTGTTAGAAAGGAATCGCGATGAGCGATCTGGAGAACAAGAAGAGTCCTGTGGTCATTACCATCGCGCGCGACTTTGGTGCCGAGGGCCACGAGATTGGACGCGTCCTCGCCAACGAGTTGGGGATTCCGCTGTACGATAACGAGCTGCTGGTGCGTGCGTCGCTGCGCGCGGGCGAGTCGCTCGACAAGATGGCCGCCTACGACGAGCGTCTGGCCGTGGAGAACATGGCGTTCCTGCCCGACCGCTACGACGCGCGTTCGTACTCGGACAAGTTGTTCCAGAAGATGAGCCAGGTGATTTTGGACCTGGGCGAGACCGAGAGCTGCATTATCGAAGGCCGCCTGTCCGATTACCTGCTGCGTAACAACCCCAACCACATTGCCGTATTGGTGACCGCTCCTTTTGAGGACCGCGTCGAGATTGTGCGCAAGAAGCGTGGCCTTAATAAAAAGAAGGGCGCCAAGCTGGTCAAGCAGCAGCAGAAGGCGCGCGAGGCGTTCTATAAGCGCTACAGTGCCGGAAAGTGGAAGATGACGAGCGGCAAGGATATCGTCGTCAACCGCGCCAAGCTGGGCCGCGAAGGCTGCAAAGACGTCATAGCCGCTGCCTACCGCTACAAAGTGGCTCAACTCGAAGGCTAGCCGACCAAAAACCACCACAAAGGGTACAGGCACCTTTGTGGTGGTTTTTGTTTTAGGCCGAGGGGAAGGCCTTGGCGGCAGTGCCTATCCTCGGCTTTTGCATAGTCTCGATCTGTAACACCAAGCCAGCGAAAATGGCTCTAACTGTTACAGATTGAGATGAACCGTTCGGCCGTCAGCCCAACGTCTTGATCTGTAACACCAGGCGGCATATTTGGTCTCTAACTGTTACAGATTGAGATGCAGCGTGGCCGGCCGGCACAATATCTCAATCTGTAACAACTGCAGGGCTCAACGGACTCCAGCTGTTACAGATTGAGACAAAACGACCGGGCAAGTCCCAAACCACCACAAAGGTGCCTGCCCCATCGTGGTGGTTTGGGCGGCCGGCATAAAAAAGTCCCCGCCGGGCGTGTGCTCGACGGGGACTTTGCCGTTTGATGGCTAGCACTGCAGGTGATTACTCGCCCAGCAGGCTCTTGGTGATGGAAGCGGCGGCCTTCTTGCCGGCGCCCATCGCCAGAATGACCGTAGCGGCACCGGTGACGATGTCGCCGCCGGCCCAGATGCGGGGATCGGTGGTCTGGCCGGTCTCCTCGTCGGCAACGATGTAGCCCCACTTGTTGAGCTCCATCTTGCCGCCGATCTTCTTTGCGAAGGGGTTGGCGTTGGTGCCGATAGCCGAGATCGCGACGTCGCAGGGGATCTCCTCGATGGCGCCCTCGATGGGCACCGGGCGACGACGGCCGGACTCGTCGGGCTCGCCGAGTTCCATCTTCTGGACCTTGACGGCGCACACGGAGCCGTCCTCGCCAGCGACAAACTCGAGCGGGGAGACGAGCGGCAGAACCTCGACGCCCTCGGCCTTAGCATGGTGCAGCTCGGCGCGACGGCAGGGCATCTCGTCCTCGGTACGACGGTAGGCGATGATGGCGTGCTCGGCGCCCAGACGCTTGGCGGTACGGACGGCGTCCATAGCCACGTTGCCGCCACCAAAGACAACGACGTTCTTGCCGTGCTTGGTGGGGGTGTCGTACTCGGGGAACTTGTTGGCCTTCATCAGGTTCACGCGGGTGAGGTACTCGTTAGCGAAGAAGACGTTGGGCAGGTTCTCGCCGGGGACGTTGAGGAACTTGGGCAGGCCAGCGCCGGTCGCCACGTAGATGGCGTCAAAGCCCTGCTCGAACAGCTCCTCGGCCGTGGCCATGTTGCCCACGACGGAGTTGTACTCAAACTTAACGCCCATGTCCTCTAGGCCGTCAATCTCGCGCTTGACGACCGCCTTGGGCAGACGGAACTCGGGGATGCCGTAGACCAGCACGCCGCCGCCGGTGAAGAAGGCCTCGAAGACGGTGACGTCAAAGCCGTTGCGGGCGAGCTCGCCGGCGCAGGTGATGCCGGACGGGCCGGAACCGACGACGGCGACCTTCTTGCCGTTCTTGGGGGCCATCTTGGGCGTGGAGGCGAGCTCGGGGCGGTCACCCAGGAAGCGCTCGAGCTGGCCGATGGCCACGGGCTCGGACTTCTTGCCACGGATGCACTTGCCCTCGCACTGGTTCTCCTGCGGGCAGACGCGGCCGCAGATGGCGGGAAGCATGGAGTCCTCGCGGATGGTATCGAGGGCGCCGCCGAAGTCCTTCGCGCGGATCTGCTCGATAAAGCGGGGGATGTTGATGTTGACGGGGCAGCCCTCAACACAGAACGGCTTCTTGCAGTTGAGGCAGCGCTCGGCCTCGGCCAGCGCCATCTCCTCGGTGAAGCCCTTGTCGACGGGGCGGAAGTCGCAGGCGCGCTCGGCAGCCGGCTCCTCGTTATCGGGGGTGCGGGGCGACTTCATATCGGCAACGAAACGACCGTTAACTAGTGGCATGCGCAGCTCTTTTCCTCATAGGCCTTGAGGGACGCGCCCTCTTCGGAACGATAAGCGGCCTGGCGGGCACGAAGGTCATCCCAGTCGACCAGGGTGGCATCGAAGTCGGGGCCGTCGACGCAAGCGAACTTGGTCACGCCGCCCACCTCGACGCGGCAGCAGCCACACATGCCGGTGCCGTCAACCATGATGGGGTTGAGCGACGCGGTGATGGGGGTGTCGTACTTCTGGGCGGTGAGGGTCGAGAACTTCATCATCGGAACGGGGCCGACGCAGAAGACCTGGCTCACGGCCTTGTCCTGCAGCAGGCGCTCCAGCGGAGCGGTGACAACGCCCTGCTCGCCGTAAGAGCCGTCGTCGGTGGTGATGTGGATGTGGTCCTCGTCGAGCAGCTCGCGGAACTGGTCCTCCATGAGCAGGAGGTCCTTGGTGCGGGCGCCCATGATGGCGTGCACCTCGTGGCCGGTCTCGACCAGGTGCTTGGCGACCGGGAAGGCAATTGCCAGGCCGACGCCGCCGCCAATGACGGCGCAGGGGCCCTCGGCCATCTCGGTGGGAACGCCCAGCGGGCCCACGACGTCGCGCAGCGACTCGCCGGCCTCGTAGGTGGAAAGCATCTCGGTGGTCTTGCCGATCACCATGAAGATGAACTCGACCCAGCCCTCGTCACCGTTCCAGCCGGCCAGGGTAAACGGGACGCGCTCGCCCGTCTCGTTGGCGCGAACCATGAGGAACTGTCCAGCGTGCGCATGCTTGGCGATTGCGGGCGCCTCGATGCGGAACTTGAACACCTTCTCAGAGAACTGCGTCTTCTCCAGGATCTTATACATAGAACCCCTCTCTTGTTAGGGCGGCCGAACCGTGCCTCCACGGAAATGGACGGCAGCCCGAATAAAACCGTACGCGCACAGGCGTTGTGCAGACATACGGTGCAAATTATACCCTCATGGACATGCTGTTTACGTGTATCTTCGGCAGGCGGAAAAGTGACCTGCCAAAAAGGGACAGGTTTATTTCGGCAGGTTTTATCAGGCAAAACGGCAAAGGGGGCCGGCCTCGCGCTTTGGTGAGGCCGGCCCCCTTTTGAGGCATTGCATATGTATGGCGGCGCAGGGTTTATTACGATGCGGCCGTTGCGGCGTTTCCGCACATAAAACCTGCCAAAATAAACCTGTCCCTTTTTGGTAGGTTTTAGTGTTTGCCGTTGGCGGAGGCGGAGCCGTTGACGTGGTCGCGGGCATAGATCACGCCGTGCACGATGGCGAGGCCCGCAGCGTCGGCGGCGCGGGCGCAGGTGTCCTGGAAGTCCTCGGCCTCGCGGGCGCGCAGCTGCTTGAGCACGTAGTCTGCCACGGCCATCTTGCCGGGAGGGTTGCCGATGCCGGTGCGGATGCGGCTAAAGTCGCGGCTGCCCATCTTGTCGATGATGGAGCGCAGGCCGTTGTGACCGGCGTGGCCACCGCCCACCTTAACGCGTACGTCGCCGGCGGGAATGTCGAGCTCGTCATGAATCACGAGCAGCTCCTCGGCCTTGATCTTGTACTCGCGGCAGAGCTTGGAGATGGGGCCGCCCGAGGTGTTCATGAATGACTGCGGCTTGACCAGCACGATCTGGCGTTTGCCGCCCTCTTCCTCGGCATCGTTGATATTGATGAGCGCGACCTCGGCACCGGCCTGATTTTTCCAATACGTGACACCGGCCTGACGGGCCAGCTCGTCGATTGCCTTAAAGCCGGCGTTGTGGCGGGTCTCGGCATATTCCTCGCCCGGGTTGCCAAGCCCGGCAACCATGCGAATCTTAAGCGGCTGTGCAGCTGCCATATTTGTCCCTTCGTTACACAAATAGTTCAATCAACGACAAAGGCTACCACGCCCGCCGAAGGCGAGACTTCGTTTCAGCGAAATCCCACCAGACAAAAGCGCGGCCGCGGCAGAGCGAGCCGTCGGAACAGAAGAAACCCCCGCGCGACCTTTGCGAAGCAAGGGGGAGCGCGGGGGTTTCTTCTGTTCCGACGGCGATGCGTCGGGTTGCAAGGACGATGCGACTACAGCGCGAAGTCGCCGCCGACGAGCGTGGAGACGGGCTCCTCGTGGTAAACGGCGGAGATAGCCTGGGCGAACTCCTCGGCGACCGAGATGGTCTTGATCTTGCCACCGACCTCGACGGGGATGGCGTCGGTGACGACGCACTCGACGATGGGGGCGTCGTTCAGGCGCTCGATGGCCGGGCCGGAGAAGATGCCGTGGGTGGCGCACACGTAGATGTCGCCGGCGCCCATAGCCTTGAGCTCCTTGACGTTGGCGCACAGGGTGCCAGCGGTGTCGATCATGTCGTCGTTGATGATGCAGGTCTTGCCCTTGATGTCACCGATGATGCCCATGACCTCGGCGGCGTTGTGGCGCGGACGGCCCTTGTGGGCGATGGCCAGGTCGCAGCCGAGCATGTCGGACAGCTTCTTGGCGGCCTTGGCGCGACCCACGTCGGGGGAGACGACAACCAGGTTGTCGGTGTCGAAGTGCATGTCGTTGTAGTACTGGCCAAACAGCGGCAGTGCGGACAGGTGGTTAACCGGGATATCGAAGAAGCCCTGGATCTGGCCCTGGTGCAGATCCAGGGTGATGATGCGGTTGACGCCGGCGCGCTCGAGCAGGTTGGCGACGAGGCGGGCGGTGATGGGCTCGCGCGGGCCGGCCTTGCGGTCCTGGCGGGCATAGCCGTAGTGGGTGATAACGGCGGTGATGGAGCGGGCGGATGCACGCTTGGCAGCGTCGGTGGCGATGAGCAGCTCCATGAGCATGTCGTTGACGTTGCCGCCGGCCACGGACTGAATCAGGAAGACGTCGGCGCCGCGGACGGTCTCGTCGTAGCGGGCGTAAATCTCACCATTGGCGAACTGCTTTAGCGTAAGGCCCGAAAGCTCGACCCCAAGGTACTCAGCGATCTTCTGAGCGAGGGGACGGTTGGAGGAACCGGAATACACGCGGATGGACTTGCGCATATTCTCCGACTTCTCGGGATCATTAATCGGCATTACCCTTCTCCTTTATACATCGAATGCCATATAGATGCCTTGTTGCATTGTAACCGCGCGGCGGGGTTTATCGGGTCCTGATAACGTCTTTACCGCCAACGGACACGAACCGACCACTCATCCGGTTGCGCAGGTCACGATAGAAAAAGGAGCCGCCCCCATGGAGCAGCTCCTTTTGTGCTTGGTAAAACGTTATACCTCGTCGTCCTCGTGCAGGCGGCGGCGGTAATCGGCGGCCCAGCCCTCAATATTTACCTGACGGGCGCGGCCCAGACCGAGCGCGTCTGCCGGGACCGGCTCGGTGATGACGGAGCCAGCGGCCACGAGCGCGCCGCCGCCGATCTGGGCGGGCGCGACCATCATGGTGTCGGAGCCAATGAAGGCGTCCTTGCCGATGACGGTCTTGTGCTTGTGCACGCCATCGTAGTTGCAGGTGATGGAGCCCGCGCCCACGTTGACGCCGGAGCCCATGGTGGTGTCGCCGATGTAGGACAGGTGCGGCACCTTTGAGCCCTCGCCGATCGTGGACTTCTTGATCTCCACGTGCGTGCCGGCCTTGGATCCGTCGAGCATGTGGGTGCCCGGGCGCAGGTAGGCGCGCGGGCCGCAGTCGACGCCGTTCTCGATGACGGCCTCGATGGCGATGGTCTCGTCGATGACGCAGCCGCTGCCGACGGTGGTGTCGGTGAGACGGCTGTTGGGGCCGAGCTGGCACTCCTCGCCCACGGTGACGTGGCCGATCAGGTGCGTCTGCGGCCACACGATGGTGTCGCGGCCGATGACGGCGTCGGGGCCGATCCAAGCCTGCGTGGGGTCGATGAAGGTAACGCCCTCGGCCATCCAGTGCTCGTTGATGCGGTCGCGCGCGATGGCGGTGAGCTGTGCGAGCTGGATGCGGCTGTTGACGCCCAGACCGTCGCGGTAATCATCGCAGTGGAAGATGGAGACCGCCTGGCCGTGGCCCTTGAGAATTTCGAGCATATCGGGCAGGTAGTACTCGGACTGCGCGTTGTCGTTGCCGATCTCGTCAATGTGGGCGGCGAGCTGTGCACCGTCGAAGGCGTAGCAGCCGGCGTTGCACTCCAGCAGTGTGGCGGCCTGCTCGGGCGTGCAGTCCTTCTGCTCGATGATGCGCTCGATCTGACCATCGGCGCCCAGCTTGATGCGGCCGTATCCGAAAGGATCGGGCGGGGTCATGGTCATGACGGTGCAGGCGAGCTCGCCGGTGGCGACGGTTTGCGCGAACTTGGCGACGGTGTCGGCGGTGATGAGCGGCAGGTCGCCGTTGAGCACGACGACGGGGCCTTGCGTGATGCCACAGGCCTCGAGCGCGACCTTCACGGCATGACCGGTGCCCAGACGCTCGGTCTGCTCGACGCACTCGACCTTGGTGGCGCTGTTGGCGTAGGCGCCGTCGATGAGGGCGCGCATCTCGTCGGCGTGGCTGCCGATGACAACCACGACGCGGCTGCAGCCGGCCTTGATGGTAGCGTCGACGATCCACTGGACCATGGGCTTACCCAGGATCTTGTGCGAAACCTTGCAGTGGTTCGACTTCATGCGGGTGCCCTCGCCGGCAGCGAGGATAATTGCGGTTGCGTCCATGTGATCTCCTGTTACGTTATAGAGACGTGTGTTTGGAAACGATACACGGCGCAATATGATACCGCAGGCATATGACGAGCGCGTAACGATTGGTTTGCGGCGGTTGAGGCTTGCGCCGCCGGCGTGGCGTTTGCACTGCGTACGTGCGGCGTTGGCGGTGCTGCGGAGCTGTTGTTTGAGCGAGGGGACGGGGGTGCCCGTGGACAACATACGAGAGGAGTTTGGCGGCGAGCCCGTCGCGGCATTCTCGATGTCGCATCCGGCCGTGCCGGCACTCTATATAGTGCTGACGCTGGGGCTCACTATGTTCTCGATGCAGCCGGTGCTGATCGCGCTGTCGCTTGCGGGCGGGCTGGCATACGGGCTTGCGACGCGCAGTGCTGCGCGCACGTTGGGGGCGCTTCGCTGGCAGCTGCCGGTGATTTTGATTATCGCGCTGGTCAATCCGCTGTTTAGCGCCTCGGGCTCGACGGAGCTGTTCCGTATTGGTATGCGCGCGGTGTATCTGGAGAGCATGGTATACGGCCTGTGCATGGGCGGGCTGTTTGTGGCGAGCGTGCTGTGGTTTGAGGCCGCGGCGTCGATGCTCGAATACGACAAGGTGCTCGCGCTGCTTGGTAATGCCGCACCGGTGATTGCGCTCATGATCTCGATGTGCATGAGGCTTATCCCGCAGTTTTTGCGCCGCGGTCGTACGGTGCTGGCGGTGCAGGATGCGATTGATGTGCCGGGCCGCGCGCCGGCCGACCCCGTATGCTCGCGCCTGCGGGCGTCGAGCGTGTTGATGGGCTGGGGCATGGAAGATTCGCTGGAGCGCGCGGACGCCATGCGCTCCCGTGGGTGGGGCGCCGCGACGCGTCGAACGACGTATGCGCGGTATCGACTGGGGCGCAGCGACGTTGCCGCGCTGGTTGGACTTGCAATGTTTGGTGCCGCCGCGGTGGCGGTGGCATGGACCGCGACAACGCAGTATTCGTTTTACCCGCAGCTTTCGGTGCCCGCGCCGTGGCTGGGCTATGTCGTGTACGCTGCCTGGATGGTGCTGCCCTGCGTGCTGCATGCGATCGATGAGAAGAGGTTCGGCTGATGGCTCGGTTGGATAGGGGCCCGGTGTCGGGCGCGGCGTGCGACCCGGATATGTCGGCGATTGAGGTGCGGAGCCTGAGCTTTACCTACCCCGGGGCTGATGCTGCGGTGCTCGAGGGGCTCGACTGGTCTGTTCCCCAAGGTGCGTTTGCGCTGCTTGTTGGCGGTACCGGATCGGGTAAGTCGACGCTGCTGTCGTTGCTCAAGCCCGAGATCGCTCCGGCGGGCGAGTGCACTGGCGATGCGCGCGTGCTGGGCGAGAACGTTGCCGACATGGACGTGCGCGCGTCTGCGGAGCGCGTGGGCTACGTGTTTCAGGATCCCGAGAACCAGATTGTGTGCGAGACCGTGTGGCACGAGATGGCGTTTGGCCTGGAAAACTTAGGCATGTCGCGCGACGAGATGCGCCGCCGTGTTGCCGAGACCAGCTATTTCTTTGGTCTGGAGGACTGGCTTCATCGCGATACCGATACGCTTTCGGGTGGCCGCAAACAGCTGCTGTCGCTTGCCGCCGTCCTGGCGCTGCGTCCGCGTGTGCTGCTACTCGACGAGCCCACGTCTCAGCTCGATCCCGTTGCCGAGAAGAATTTTTTACACGCGCTGTTTCGCGTGAACCGTGAGCTGGGCTGCACGGTTGTTGTGGCTACGCATCAACCGCGGCCGATGCTCGAGTATGCGACGTGTGCGTACCGGATTGAGGGCGGTCGCGTGCGCGAGGTGGCGGATATGGCTTCTTTGGGACGCCGAGAATCGCTGTTTTCCGATGACATGTTGGGGTGGGGTGCCATCCGATGTGCAAAAAACGGAGTATTCAGCAGGCGTGAGGGCAATTTGGGCTCTCTGGAGCCGCCCGGGGACGTATCGAGCGCGAAAAAAAGTTCGGAATTGGACAAATCGTCCGAATTTGTGGCGCAAACGTCGCTCGAGAACGGCTCGGAAGCCTTCCCGTGCACGGATGGGAGCAGAATACTCCAAAAAATGCACGGCGGGTCGGCTACCACCCTGGCAGGGAGCTGGTTTCGCTACGATCGCGCGGGCGGTTGGGTACTGCGCGGGCTCGACGTGGCGTTTTCGGCCGGTGCGGTGCATGCGGTCGTGGGCGGCAACGGATGCGGTAAGTCGACGATGCTCTCGGTGCTGGCGAAGACCGCCAAGCTGCAGCGCGGCCGCATGGTGCGCGGAGCGGCCTCGGCGGCGCTGCTGCCTCAGAACCCCAAAGCATTGCTGGTTGCCGAGACGGTTCACGATGAGCTGATGGAATGGGCCTCGACCTGCGGATATGACGAGAACTTGGCGCGGGAGCGTGCGGCGAGCTTGGGGCTGTCGGGTCTGGATGGGCGCCACCCCTACGATCTTTCGGGCGGGCAGCGTCAACTGCTTGCATTGGCAAAACTGCTGCTAATCGGCCCCGAACTGCTATTGCTCGATGAGCCCACCAAGGGTCTAGACCTGTTCAGCCGCCGCATCACCGCCCGCGCCCTGCGTGACCATGCGAAGGTTGGTGGCACCGTCATCATGGCCACGCACGATCTGGATTTTGCCGAGCAGGTTGCCGATGACGTTGCCATGATGTTTGACGGTGAGATTGCCTGCATGGAGCCGCCGGCCGACTTCTTTGCCGACAACGTGTTTTATAGGGCGTGATGGGATGGCGGATTATCGCATCGTGCGCCTACTCGCAAAACTGGAGATACCGCTGCTGCTGGCGGTGCCAGCCGTGATGGCTGCGGCGTTGCTGGCGGGCGTTGAGCAGGCGGCGCTCGCCATGCTTGTCGTGGTGGCGCTGGTGCTTGCGCTGTTCTTTGCAGGCTACGAGGCGTCGCGACCGGGCCTGCGCCAGATTATGCCAACGCTGGTTCTGGCGGCGTTGGCCGCGGCGGGGCGCATCTTGTTTGGCCCCATTCCCGACTTTAAACCCGTGAGTGCCATCGCCATTATCGCGGGGGCGACGCTTGGCCGCCGCAATGGTTTTATGGTTGGCGCGCTGGCGGCGCTGACCAGCAATTTCTTTTTTGGACAGGGCATGTGGACGCCGTGGCAGATGTATGCCTGGGGGCTCGTGGGATACGTTGGCGGTGCGCTGGCGCATGCCGGCGCTTTTGATCGCGCCGATGGCACCGTGCGTATGCCGGCGCTGCTGACCTACGGCTTTGCTTCGGGTTTGCTGTACGGCGTTGTGATCAACGCCTACGACATTATCGGTTTTGTTCAACCGCTCACGTGGGCGGGTGCCATGGCGCGTCTTGCCACCGCCGTACCGTTCGATATCACGCACGGCCTCGCGACCTGCGTGTTTTTGGTCGCCTTGTACAAGCCTTGGTGCCGTCGCATTAACCGTGTCGTCGTGAAATACGGGCTGTAGGGCTGGTTGCGCCGGGGCGGGAATCAATACTGCCGAAGTGCCATTTCAAAACTATGCCGGTTTACGGGGCTAGATTGGCGCGGGCCGACTATACCAGCATTTTTCGAAATAGGGCACACCGTCTACCTGCGGTTTTATTATCTCGGAATTGCATATGGTTGGGGGTTCGCGATTCAGCCCCGTAAACCGGCATAGTTTTGGAATGGCCGGCTGATATGACGGGCATCGTGACCCTCAGAGAGCCAAATTGATCCATTTTCTTCCGTCCCCAGATGTCCCCAGGGAATCAGTTGACGGCGCTTGCCACGAAACTGGCCCATCTACTACGTTTAGCTTGATACTCCCGACCATGACCGCGTTTTATGAAAAACCGCAGGCTTTCTACCTGCGGTTTTCTTTTTGCGTTGTTCGCTGTGGTTGAGGGTGGTGGCTTAAACGTAGTAGATGGGCGTGTTTCGTGGCGGATGGGTCACGTGGACACCCTCACGAGGCCCAAAATGATTCGTTTTCCTCCGTCCCCAGGGGATCAGCTGGGGCTAGAGCTCTAGCGTGAGGGTGACGGGGCAGTGGTCACTGCCGAAGATGTCGCCGCGGATGCCGGTGTCGCGTACGTTGCCGGCGATTGCGTTGCTTACCAGGAAGTAGTCGATGCGCCAGCCTGCGTTGTTCTTGCGGGCATTAAAGCGGTAGCTCCACCAGCTGTAGACGCCCTCGACGTCCGGATTGGCCGCGCGCCAGGTGTCGGTAAAACCGGCGTCGAGGAGCTCGGTAAACTTACCGCGCTCCTCGTCCGAAAAGCCGGCGTTGCCGCGGTTGGACTTGGGGTTCTTAAGGTCGATCTCTTCGTGCGCCACGTTAAAGTCGCCGCAGGTTACGACGGGCTTGCCGGCCTCGCGCTCAAGCGCACTCAAAAAGCCGCGGTAGGCATTGTCCCAGGCCATGCGCACATCGATGCGCGCGAGCTCGTTTTGGGCGTTGGGCGTATAGACGTCGACAAACCAAAACTTGTCGAACTCGAGCGCGCAGACGCGGCCCTCGGTCGCGGCCTGCGCCACGAGCTCTGCCGTCTCGCCCTCGCTAGCGTAGGGTAGCAGTGCGTCGGCGCGCAGCACGCGCAGCGGTTCCTGGCGGCTAAAGACCGCAGTGCCCGAATAACCTTTACGCTCGGCGTAGCTCCAGGTTTGGTGATAGCCGGGCAGGTCGATATCGACCTGGCCCTCCTGTAGCTTGGTCTCCTGCAGCGCCAGGATATCGACGTCGAGTTCTTGCGCGATCTGGATAAAGCTCGGGTCCTTTTTGAGCACGGCGCGCAGGCCGTTGACGTTCCACGAGGCGAAAGTGTAAGTCTGAGGCATGGTGTCCTTTCGACGGGGTTGGCAGGCTTAAGATTAGCGCAACAGGGGCGGGGTGGGCTCCGTGGGCGACGGCGCAATCGCAGCCGCCCCGACCAACATGGACGGAGGACAAACATGACGCAAGCGATAACAGATCCCAAGCAGGCCTCCGCCGCGCTGGCGGAGCTGTTCAATACCCACAAGCGCATGGTGTTCTTTGGTGGCGCTGGTGTTTCCACGGCAAGCGGCATTCCCGATTTTCGCAGCGTTGACGGCCTGTATCACCAGCAGTTTGCCTACCCGCCCGAGACCATGCTCTCGCACAGCTTTTACGAGACGCATCCGGCGGAGTTCTTCGACTTTTACCGCACCAAGATGATCGCGCTTAACGCTAAGCCCAACCGCTGTCACACCAAGCTCGCCGAGCTGGAGCGAGCTGGCAAGCTCGATGTCGTGGTGACGCAAAACATCGACGGCTTGCATCAGATGGCGGGCTCGCAGCGCGTGTTTGAGTTGCACGGATCGGTCCATCGCAACATTTGCCAGTCGTGCGGAGCGGTCTATAGCGCCGAGTGGATTTGCTCGCGCGAGCACGAGGACGCCGCGGGCGTGCCCGTGTGCCCCGCGTGCGGTGGTCGCATCAAGCCCGATGTGGTGCTCTACGAAGAACCGCTCGACGAGCATGTGTTGACCGGTGCCGTTGCCGCCATCGCCGCGGCCGATGCCCTCATTGTAGGCGGGACCTCGCTCGTGGTGTATCCGGCGGCGGGCCTTACACGCTACTTTACCGGCGATACGCTGGCCATATGCAACCTTGCTCCCACCGATCAGGATGCAAATGCCGACCTGCTGATTTCTTGCGACATCGCGGCCGCGTTTGCGTTCTAGCCCGTGTGCGCGGATACAATAGAAAGACTGAGTGCAAAGCGACCCCGCTGCCAGCTCCCCAAGCTCGGCGGCGTGGGCATTTTAGGAGGATGTTCATGGCGAACGACAGCAAGACATGGCGGTGCGGAAAGTATGAGCTCAGCTTTGACCGTCCGCGCATCATGGGCGTCCTCAACGTGACGCCCGATTCGTTTAGCGACGGCGGGGAGCACTTCGACCCGGATGCCGCCATCGAGTACGGCCTGGCGATGCTCGACGCCGGCGCCGACATCATCGACGTGGGCGGTGAGTCCACGCGCCCCGGCTTTACCCCGGTTAATCCCGACGAGGAGGCTCGCCGCGTGCTGCCCGTGGTGCGCGCGCTGGCCAAAGAGGGCGCCATCGTCTCGATCGACACGCGCCACGTGGCGGTTGCCAAGGCGGCCGTGCGCTGCGGCGCCTCGATCGTCAACGACGTGACGGGCTTCACCGACCCCAAGATGGTCGAGTTTGTTAAGACGAGCACCTGCGGCGTCATCGTGATGCATGCCGGCGAGGTCGCCGCGCCCGCACGCACGCACGCAACGGTGCAGCTCGATACCTCGGCTGCGGCGTTTGTTGCCGAGAAGGCGCGCGAGGCGGCTGCCGAGGCCGCGCGTGAGGCTGAGAAGCCGGCTCGCCGCCGTCGCGGCAAGTTGCTGGGCGAGCCTAAGCCGGAGGCCAAGCTTCCGGGCGGCGTGGTGCAGCCCTCGTTGCCGTTTGGCGATCCGGAGACCGCGCCGGAGCCCACGGACGAGCAGAAGCAGGAGACGCCGGCCGCCGAGCAGGCTGCTGCCGCCGAGACCGTCGCGCCCGCGCCCGAGGCCACCGAGGCCGCATCGGAGCCCAATGACCGCCTGGCCGCCATGATGCGCCGCAGCGCCCGCCGCGAGGAAGCCTACGTGCCCACCTCGCAGCTCCGCCGCTTCACCCTGCCCGATTCGGCGCCCATCATGCGCCGCGTCATGGGCTTTCTGTCCGACCAGGCCCGCGCGCTCATCCACGCCGGCGTGTCGCGCGACCGCATCTGCATTGATCCCGGTCCGGGCTTTGGCAAGACGGCCAACGAGGACATCGTCATCCAGCGCGAGACTGCCAAGATGGCGTCACTGGGTTATCCGCTCATGTGCGCCGTATCGCGCAAGCGCTTTGTGGGCGCCGTCTCGGGCGTGACTGAGGCCGCCGAGCGCGATGCCGCTACGTTTGGCGTGTGCCTGGGTGCCATCCAGGCCGGTGCCAACATTGTGCGCGTGCACGACGCCGCGGGCTTTGCGCAGTTCCTGAACGGCTACTGGGCGGTTGCCAAGCCGCAGCCGCGCCGCGCGTTTGTGGCCGTGGGCTCCAACCTGGGGCATCGCTGTGACAACATCCGCGCCGCACGCGACATGATCGCCGAGATTCCACTCACCTGCGTGTCCAACTCCTCCAAGATCTACGAGAGCGAGCCGGCCTACGAGACGCGCCAGGACGCGTTTGCCAACGCCGTCATCGAGATTAAGACCGAGCTGGCGCCGTTGGTGCTGCTCGACGAGCTTATGAAGATCGAGGCCGAGCTGGGGCGCGACCGCTCCAAGAAGGCCAAGGCCAACGGTCCGCGCACCATCGACTTGGACCTGCTGTGGATGGACGGCGAGACCCACGGCGGCAAAAAGCTGCGCCTGCCGCATCCGCTGATCGGCGAGCGTGACTTTGTGCTGGTGCCGCTCGAGGATCTGATGCACGACCCGGCGCGGTTCTTCCGCTACAACGGCGTCGAGGTCAAGGAGCCCGAGGATCGCGTGGGCCATATCGTGGGCGAATTGGGGCGTATGTAGATGATCGAGATGAATGCTGTTGCCGCTGGCACCGAGCTCGACGCGGCGCGTGACGCGGGCCGCGAGGGCGTGTCCGCGGGCTGGTGCGCGTGGAGCGTGGGCGATGGTTCGCTGACGTTTTCGCTGGTTGTGCGCCCCGATGTGAACATGCACGCCTTCCACGGCCTGCCGTTTGTGGCCGCGATGGGCATGATGGACGCGCTCGTGGGCACGGCTTCGACGCCGGGGTTGGGCCTTGCCGGTAAAGTGGGTATCCAGTGGCCGAGCGATATCGTGTGCGGTGCGCCTGCGTTTGAGACGTCGCTCGCGCGTGTTGCCGTGAACGGCGGTGCCGGTGCTGCGGGCATGTTTGCCGCGGTGACGGTTGATATTGAGCGTGCGGCGCTGGGTGAGCTTGGCGTGGATATGGCAGATGAGGCGCTGATCGAGGCATTGGCCGCCGCTGTGCTGACCCGCGTTGACGCCTGGGCGGTTGCCGCCAACACGCCGCAGGGCGCTGCCGGCCCGCTGGCTCCGGTGCTGGGCGAGTACTTTGACATGGTGCCACTGCTGGGTCGTCAGGTCGCGGCGGTGTCGCCCAACGGTTTGCCGCTTGCGGTCGGTGTGTTTGCGGGCCTGGACATCTGGGGTCGCGCGACCATCAAGACCGATGTCGGCGAGCAGGAGTTTCCGCCCGAGGCCGTACGGATTCGCGGACTGTAACGCGAGGCGCCCGCGCTCAAAGATAACGATGACAACGAAGCCCTCTTCGGCCTGTGCCGGGGAGGGTTTCGCCTATCTGGGGAATGGGTTGCCAGCGCCCTATTCCTCAAAATTGAAAATTTTTCAGTTTTGAGGAATAGGCTTGGCGAACGTTTGCGGGGCTGTGACATCGGGCGTGCTCGACTTATGTCCCTGTTTTACCCCCAGCTTCTGCATGCGGCGGTAGATTTCGCAGATGCCCTTGATGGTGAGTTGGCCGTCGACCACGTCGAAGGCATCGGTCGAATCGGCGACGATGCCGGCGAGACCGCCCGTGGCGATAACGGTGGCATCCTCGCGGCCCAGCTCGCGCTTCATGCGCGCGACCAGGCCCTCGGCCATGGCGGCAGCGCCCACCACGGCGCCGACCTTGATGCACTCTTCGGTGTCGCGACCGATGGCGTGCTCGGGCGCCTCGAGCGGAACGCTGGCGAGCTTGGCGGCTCGGGCGGCGAGCGCGTCCATCGAAATGCGGATGCCCGGCGCAATCGCTCCGCCAATGTAATAGCCCTCCACGTCGATGACGTCGATATTGGTCGCGGTGCCAAAGTCCACCACGATCGCCGGGGCGCCGTAGAAGGTCTCGGCAGCGACGGCGTTGGCGATGCGGTCGGCACCAACGGCCTGGGGGCGTGCCGCCCGCAGCTTGGTCACGGCGGCCGTCTGCGGCCCGATGACGATGGCGTCTGCCGCGATGCGGTTGGCCACGGCGTGCCACTCGCGCGAGAGCTGCGGCACCACGCCCGCAAAGGCGATCGCGTCAACCGCATCGAGCGAGAGGCCGTACATCTTAAAGAAACCCATCAGGCGCACGTGGATCTCGTCGGCGGTATAGGAGCGGTCGGTGGGCATACGCCACGACTGCACCAGCTCGTCTCCGTCAAACAGGCCCATGGCCGTCTGCGTATTTCCCATATCGATAGCGAGCAGCATGTCTACTCCCGGTGTCGGCATAAAAGGACGCGCACCATTGTATACGTGCCGTCGGGGCCGCTGAGCCGCGATTCGCTTACGGTGATATGGGCTGAGGGGTTTAAATATGAAGGAATTATGCTCTACGAGATTTTCCTTGCCGTTTACCGAACTCCCGCGTAATATTCTTTCTTGCGCACATGAGGCGCCCAGACATTGCGGGGTGGAGCAGTCTGGTAGCTCGCCGGGCTCATAACCCGGAGGTCGTAGGTTCAAATCCTGCCCCCGCGACCAAGAACTTGCAGCTCGTCGGCCTAGCCGGCGAGCTTTTTTGTTATTCCGGGACCGTGTTTTCGGTCCAATTCTCGGCCTCCCAAACAAAATCTCAATCTGTAACATCTAGACCCGATTTGGACGGCTAGCTGTTTCAGATCGAGATGTTTCGATAGGACGGTCTTCGTTTGTCTAAATCTGTAACACTAGGGACGGATTTTGCCGAGTTACTGTTACAGATTTAGATCTTTCGGCAGGCTAGATTGGTTTGTCTCGATCTGTAACAGTAAGGGGGCAAAAGTGGGTCCAGATGTTACAGATTGAGATGTTTGTCCGGACCGAATTTGTTTGTCTCGATCTGTACCTTCTAGGGTCGTTTTTGGCCTGTAATTGTTACAGATCGAGACAAACCCGCGGCCAGGCCCACCCCATCCACCTGCCGCCACCTGATATTCGCCGATTTCCGTTGTGCCGCTGTGCCCCCATGCCATATCCTCTAGACAACTACGCGGCATCATCGCCGCCGCGCCTACAAGAGAGGAATGTCCATGACCGCACCTGCATCCAAGCTGCTCCAGCCCATTACGGTTGGCCCCCTTGAGCTCAAGAACCGCATTATGTTCCCGCCGCTTACCACCGGCTACGAGGAGCGCGACGGTTCCATTGGCGAGCGCAGCCTGGCTTTTTACGAGCGCCTGGCCCGTGGCGGCGTGAGCTACATCGTCATCGGCGACGTCGCTCCCGTTATGACCGCAAGCCCCACGCCCAAGCTGGCGACTGACGCCCAGATCCCCACGTTTAAGGCGCTGGCTGACGCCGTCCATAAGCACGGCGCCAAGGTCGCGCTGCAGCTGTTCCACCCCGAGTACGACGTGCCCGGCGTCGGCCGCATGGTCATGGGCTCCATGGCCGCCGCCAAGGCCGCGCAGGAGGCCAAGGCCGCCGGCGACGAGGAGACCTTCGCCGCCAAGATGGCCGAGTCCAACGAGATTCGCAAGCAGGCCTACGCCAAGCTGCACCACGACATGCAGCACTTTGTGAACGAGGCCACCGTGGAGCAACTCACCCAGATCAAGGAGGCCATCGCCGCCTCGGCCGCCCGCGCACAGCAGGCTGGGATCGATGCCATCGAGGTCCACGGCGACCGCCTGGTGGGTTCGCTGTGCTCTGCCATCCTCAACCAGCGCACCGATGAGTACGGTGGCTCGTTCGAGAACCGCGTTCGCTACGCGCTGGAGGTCGTCGCTGCCATTAAGGAAGCCGCTCCGCAGCTGATGGTGGAGTACAAGCTCCCCGTGATCATGGAGAACCCCGACGGCACGCCGCGCGGCAAGGGCGGTCTGCAGCCCGACGAGGCCTGCGAGTTTGCCAAGCTGCTCGAGGGCGCCGGCATCGACATGATTCAGGTGGCGCAGGCAAACCACACCGGCAACATGGGCGACACCATTCCGCCCATGGGCGCCATGCCCTACAACTGGACGCTGCCCGTGGCAGAGCGCGTCAAGGCCCTGGTCTCCGTGCCGGTGGCAACCGTCGGCCGCGTTGTCTCGGTCGAGGCGGGCGAGAAGATCCTGGAAGACGGTTCGGCCGACATCGTCGCGTACGGCCGCTCGCTCATGTGCGACCCCGACATTGCGCTCAAGGCCGCCACGGGTGAGCCCATCCGCGAGTGCCTCAACTGCAACAAGGGCTGCGTCGACGCGATTCAAAACCGCCAGTACATCTCGTGCGTGCTCAATGCCGAGAACGGCGACGAGGCTACTATCGCCATTAAGCCGGGCGAGGGCGACAAGAAGATCGCCGTGGTGGGCGGCGGTATTGCCGGCCTGGAGGCCGCGCGCGTGGCGGCCAAGCGCGGCTACGACGTGACTGTCTACGAGGCGAGCGATCATCTGGGCGGCCAGATTGTGCTGGCGGCCGCGCCTCCGCGCAAGGACGAGATTATGCGCTCGGTCGAGTACTACGAGAAGATCCTGCCCGGCCTGGGCGTGAAGGTTGAGCTCAACCACGCCGCTACGGCCGAGGAACTCAACGCCGCCGACGCCGCGATTGTGGCCGTGGGTGCACACGACGTGGTCATCCCCGTTCCGGGTGCCGACTCGGAGAAGGTCGTCTCGAGCTGGGACGTGCTGGCCGGCAAGGTGGAGCTTACGGGCCGCGTCGCCGTTATCGGCGGCGGCCTGGTGGGCACCGAGACTGCCGAGTACCTGCTGCAGCACGGCTGCGAGGTGGCGATTGTCGAGATGCTCGACAAGATTGCCGCGGGCGAGTCCGAGACCATTCTGCCGCTCATTATGAGCGACTTTGCCGCCCACAACGTGGGGCAGCACGTTAAGACCCGCCTGACCGCCATTACCGACGAGGGCGTGGAGGCTGTCCGCACCACCGAGGACGGCGCCGAGGAGCCGGTGAAGATCGCCTGCGATTACGTGGTGATGGCCGTGGGTTCCAAGGCCAACGCGTTTGACCTGGACGGCGTGACGGTGCCCGTGACCTGCGTGGGCGACTGCTCGGGCGAGCGCACCGCCGACATTGCCAGCGCCATCCGCACGGCATATCACGCGGCCAACGAGCTGTAGTCGAGAAAGCTATCGCGTATTGAGTGGGCGGGGAGTGCCGTATCGGTGCTCCCTGCCTTTTTGTCGATAAGAGGTGCTCCTGACCAGCGGATTCAGAAAATCCGAATCTTATGCATCCGAAAATCCGAATCGAGACCACCCGAAAATCCGAATTTGCTACAGTGGAATAGAAGAATCAGAAAGCAGGAACTGGAAATCTGCGGGGGTGGCTCATGGCAGGCGAGAGGCTACATCGGGACGGATACATCCCACGTATCGTGGATGCGCAAATCGAGCGCTACCTTCGTGTCTTTGGAGCGGTCGAGATTGCGGGCACCAAGTGGTGCGGCAAGACGTGGGCCGCGCTCGAGCACGGGGCGTCCGCCTCGTATGTCGACGAGAATCTCGACCTCGCGCGTGCCGACCCGGCGATGATGTTGCTGGGAGACCGTCCGCATATTATCGATGAGTGGCAGCGCGTTCCCCAAATTTGGGACTACGTTAGACACGAGGTTGACCGCACCCGGGGTACGCGCGGCGCCTATATCCTCACGGGTTCCGCCACGCCTGCGTTTGGCTCAAAGGCGGAGGCGCCCGCGCATAGTGGAGCCGGCCGCATCGGCCGCGTCCGCATGCACCCCATGACGCTTGCCGAGACAGGTGAGTCCAACGGCAAGGTGAGCCTGGCGGGCTTGTTTGAGCATCGTTTTGAGCCCTGTCGGTGCAATGGCGATACACCGGGGCTTGTCGAAGCCGCTTGCCGCGGCGGCTGGCCCGAGGCGATCGATATGGTTTCGGCTGACGCCCAGCTCATCGCCCGCGAATATCTCAACACCACGTTTTCGAGCAGCTTCCCGGCGGTCGGTCTCGACCCCGATATTGCTCGTCGAGTCTCTGCATCGATCGCGCGCAATCTGGGACAGGCAACCACGTATAAAACGATTCTTATGGATATGTTCGGTGCCGAGGAGGAGCCCGCAGCGTTTGCCGACGAGACCAAGGTGCGTAGGTACCTGGATGCCCTCAAAGGCATGTTCATTCTCGAGGAGGTCCCCGGTTGGGTTCCCGCCGCGCGCGACAAACGACGCTTTACCGTCAAGCCCAAGCGCTATCTGGCAGATCCGAGCCTTGCTTGCGCCTTGCTAGGTATGTCCTTGCAGGCGCTGCTTGCCGACTGGCAGACATTTGGTCTGGTGTTTGAGAATTTGGTCATACGCGACCTTTCGGTCTACGCACGTTCGCTCGACCTGCTGGATAGCACGCCCGTGCGCTATTATCGCGACGATTCGGGCCTTGAGTGCGATGCTATCGTGCAGCTAGCCGACGGACGGTGGGCCGCCTTTGAGATTAAGGTGAGTGAAGATAAGGCGAGCGCCGGCGTTGAGAGCCTCAAGCGCGTTCGCAAGAAGGTCTGTGGAAATCCTCGTTCACGCACACGCGAACCGGAGTTTATGGCCGTGATTGTGGGGGTGGGTGAGTACGCCCGCGAGGTCGAGGACGGTATCTACGTGATACCCGTGCGCGCGCTGGGGCGTTAAGGGGCGCCACGCCGTGTGTTCTCCGCCCGGCGCTATGGATTGGTGCAAGGGGGGTTAGGTTTGTGTGCACCATGTTGCTGCGAAGTAACCTGACCCCCTTGCACCAAGGATTTGACTTTTAAGACATCATTAAGGCTTGCGCTGTGGAGCAAACCGCAGGTCAATGCTATT
>OGXP01000499.1_pt1 | contig 45473 bp, 41 predicted proteins | sample 1576351 | NCBI WGS metagenome assembly OGXP01 (sample SAMEA3541517, study PRJEB24748) | human gut metagenome | biome: human gut; feature: human-associated habitat; material: faeces | place: China | collected 2012
GGTCTGCACGAAGGAGCTGCTGGACGGCCTGAGAGAGCGGAATGTGAAGGCCTCTTTTTTCCTTCTGGGGGAAAATATTCCTGGCAATGAGCAGCTGATCCGTCAGATGAAGGAGGATGGCCATCTGATAGGAACCCATTGCTACCGCCATGTAGATTTGACCAAGGAGGACGCAGAGACCGCCATTTCTATGATCCGAAAGACAAATCGGGAGATCGAGGCGGTGACGGGAGAAGAACCAGTTTACATAAGACCTCCTTACGGAAAATGGAACGGACAGCTGGAGGACGCCCTCGACATGACGCCTGTGCTGTGGGACATCGACACCCTGGACTGGAAGAGCCAGAACAGCGGGAAAGTGCTGAGGTCCATTGAAAGGAACGCCGGAAAGCATCAGATTGTGCTGATGCACGACATCTTTCCAACTACGGTGGACGCGGCGCTGGCGGCCATTGACACATTGGGGGAGCAGGGCTATACTTTTGTTACAGTAGACGAGCTTTTGATTGACTGACAAAGGAAATAAGGGAAGGTGCAGACAAGATGGATTTATTTGACTATATGAGAAGCAATACCATGGAGAAGGAGGCGCCGCTGGCTTCCCGGCTGCGGCCCTCCACCCTGGACGAGGTAGTGGGGCAGAAGCATATCATCGGGAAGGATAAGCTGCTTTACCGCGCCATCAAGGCAGATAAGCTGGGATCTATTATTTTTTACGGGCCGCCGGGAACGGGAAAGACGACTCTGGCCAAGGTGATTGCCAACACGACCAGCGCCCGGTTTACCCAGATTAACGCTACTGTGGCCGGAAAAAAGGACATGGAGGAGGTAGTGAAGGAGGCCAAGGACGCCCTCGGCATGTATGGGCAGAAGACGATCCTGTTTGTGGACGAGATTCACCGCTTCAATAAGAGCCAGCAGGACTATCTGCTTCCTTTTGTGGAGGATGGAACGCTGCTTTTGATTGGAGCGACCACAGAAAATCCCTATTTTGAAGTGAACGGAGCTCTTATTTCCCGATCCAGGATTTTTGAACTGAAGCAGCTGGAAAAGGATGATATTAAGGAGCTTCTGCGCCGCGCGGTGGCAGATTCTGAGAAGGGAATGGGCATGTACCAGGCTGTGCTGGAACCGGAGGCAGAGGAATTTCTGGCCGATATGGCCAACGGAGACGCCAGGGCGGCTCTCAATGCGGTGGAGCTGGGAATTCTTACTACAGAGCGGGCAGAGGACGGGCTGATTCACATTGACCTGGACGTGGCCCAGGAGTGTATCCAGAAACGTGCGGTGCGCTACGATAAGGGGGGAGACAACCACTACGATACCATTTCCGCCTTTATTAAGAGCATGAGAGGATCGGATCCGGATGCGGCTGTGTACTATCTGGCGCGGATGCTCTATGCGGGGGAGGACATTAAGTTTATCGCCAGAAGGATCATGATCTGCGCCTCCGAGGATGTGGGAAATGCAGATCCCATGGCCCTTACCGTGGCGGTCAGCGCTTCTCTGGCCGTGGAGCGGGTGGGAATGCCGGAGGCCCAGATTATTCTCTCAAATGCCGCCTCCTACGTGGCCTGCGCGCCTAAGAGCAATTCCGCTGTCAACGCCATCAACGCGGCCATGAAGGCAGTGAAAACCCAGACGCTGATGCCGGTTCCGCCCCATCTGCAGGACGGCCATTACAGCGGCGCGGCGGCTCTTGGACGGGGGCTGGACTACAAGTACGCCCACGATTACCCCAATCATTATGTAAAGCAGCAGTATCTGCCGGACGGCATGGAGGGCGCGGTCTTCTACGAGCCGTCGGACAATGGATATGAGAAGGAGATCAAGGCGCGGCTGGCGTTTCTGCGGGGAAGTGAGGAGTAGGAAAGAGCGTGGGAGGAAACGCAGCCAGCCGATGAACCGGCAGATTCTGCGCATGGTCTTTCATAGTTTGCAGCGGATTTAATTTACCTTTGCAGTTGTTAGATAGAAACAGAGGAAAAGCCTGGCTCCAGCTTCATCGGAGCGGAAAGGTTTTCCCTCTGTTTTTTATGTTTTTTAATTAAAAAATGAACCGACTACCAGTTTGGCTGCTCTTATAGACAGGTATACCAAAAAGGGAAGGAGATATCAGACAGTTGAAAGAGACGGAGCTTGTGAAACGGCTGATGGCCGGAGATAGGGAAGCGTTTGATGCCCTGTATGAATGTTATAAGGATCAGGCTTTCAGGACCGCCTGGTTTCTGGCAGGAAACAGAGCCGATGCGGAGGATATTGTCCAGGACACCTTTGTGAAGGTGTATGTGAATATAGGGCAGCTGAAAAATGCGGAAGGTTTTAAAAGCTGGTTTTACAGGATCCTGACAAGAACTGCGTGGAAACAGTCTGACAGCCGGAAGCGGGAATTTCCTGACGAGGAAATTTTAATCCACGCAGACATTGCTTCAGAGGCGTCAGAGGATGGCAATCCAGAACAGATTTTTAAGAAAGAAGAGAGACAACGGCTCAGAGCGATTGTGGACGGCCTGGATGAAAAATACAGGACAACGCTGATTCTCTATTATTACAGCGAGTGTTCCACAAAGACCATCGCGTCGATTATGGGATGCCTGGAAGGAACGGTCAAGTCCCGGCTGTTTTCAGCCAGACGAAAGGTGAAAATGGAACTGATGCGGGAAATGAAAAAGGAGGGAGCTGTCTATGAGCAGGAAGGAAGACGAAGCAATCAGGGAATTGTTTAAAGGAGAGGCAGAGCGCATGGCGGCTCCCGACTCGTTAAAAACGCGGATCGACCGGGAAATTGACAGAATTGAGAATGAAAGAATCGAGAAGAGAAAAGGTTCAGAGAAGGAGGCAGTGATTATGAAGTTTCAGAAAAGAAAAGTGGCCCTGGCGGCAGCAGTGATTGTGGCGATTGGAAGCATTACCTGTTATGCGACAGGAAAGATGACAGGCCTGATGGTGGGAAGCAGCCACCTGACGGAGGTATCCGAATACAGCGGCCTTGACACAGCGGAGGAGAAGGCTGGATTTGAGACGGGAATGCCGGAAACCTTCTCAAACGGCTATGCTTTTAAAAACGTCAATACAGGAGACGGCCAGGCGGTTGACGCGGAGGGCAACGGCATACCGGGAACCCAGTATACGGACATTTTTATGACCTATGAGAAGGACGGAAGCGAGATTACGGCCAGCATTATGCCGGAACTGAAAGAAGAGTCTGCAGAAGAGGCAGGAGACGCAGAGGCGAAAACGCCGGAAGCGGCTGAGATCAGAGAGATCGGAGGCATTACAGTCAGCTACTATGAGACGACCATGAAGGTAGTTCCGCCGGATTATGAGCTGACAGAGCAGGACAAGAAGGACATGGAAAACTCCAATTTCACGATTTCCTATGGAAGCGATCAGGTGTATGTGCAGAAGGTGAGATCCGTGGACTGGAAGGCAGACGGAAAGGCTTACAATTTCCTCGATATGGAAGGAACTGTGGATGCAGAAACCCTGTTTTCTATGGCCCAGGACGTGATCCAGGGAAAATAGAGAAGAAAAAATATAATAGGTATAGAAGCAGACAGAAAAAAAGGAATAGACAGAGCCAAAAAATGCCCGCCGCAGGTTAAACACGCGGCGGGCAAAACTATTTAGTTCCATTCTTTTTCGAAGAGAAAATCGCGGCCATTGCGGTGTGTGATACCATTGCGGAGCGTATGGAATTCATTCCGCGCGCAACTTTCCATAGCATATTCTTTGCCCACGGACGCCATGTTGATTTTTAGGGATTTTTTTGACATAATTATGGATAGTAATAAAATTCCTGGCAGCTCTTATCCAGAAGGAGAGGCAAAAAATCCTCCTGAAAAAGGCTGCACATCATAACTTTTAGGTAAGATGAAATGAAGAAAATCAATTTTTATGTGTCAGAGATCGCTTTTCTCTGTTTTCTGGCAGGATGCTCGTCTGCCCCGCCGGATGCAGAGAAGCAGAATACGGTCAATTATCTGAATTCCATCCGGACGCAGACCGTAAATGCAGAGTCCGGCTCTTTCATTATCAATACTGAATGGAACATAGGAGGAGGAATTGAAACGGTCGGACGCCAGATTGATTTTTCTCATCGGGGCTCTGAACTGCATTATAAAGAAGCTATTTATGATTCGTTTGCAGATCCTTCTGTGAAGCCATACCAGACAGCAGAAACATCAGAAGACGGGACTTCCTTAATTGTTTCATCAGGAGGTGACAATTTTACCGTTGAGGTTCCTCTGGATAAAGCTCCCTCTTTGGAGCAGTTTTTTGAAGGTGTCTGGGATACGATACATTCATCAGAAATCGAATGTATCGAGACAGCCAAGCAGGGAAATAGAACATCCTATACTATCGTATATTCTTCTGATTACTGCAAAAGTAAAGGAAATGATACGGAAATTGGTTCTTCTGTGATCCAGTCAAAAATTCTGGAATTGGAACTGATGCCAGATGAAAGCATAAAAGCAGTTAAACTGAATACAGCCGGATACGTTTCAGGGCTGGATGCTTCAGAAACGCCAGTCAGTCAAAAAACGGAACTGTATTTCGATTAGAATATTTTAACGCAGCTAGCCGCAAAGCCTGCTGGTTTCGCCTGCTCTACAATGATTTAAGAAAAGGCTTTTTGTTTATGCGTTTGTCGTGGCCCGCCCCTTAAAAAAGCTGTAAAAACCAAAGAACTATGGTATAATGTACCACAGCAGCATTTTGGAGTGAAAGCGAGCAAACAGTCTGGGAAGCAGACAGAAAACGCGGAGCGTGAGTTTGCGAGTACAGGCAGCGCCAGAATGAGAGAGATTTGCGGATATGACGCAGAAAATAAGGATATAGTAGGAAGATAAAACAGAAAGGAATATTCCATTGAATAAACAGAATGAACCAGAGACAAACGCCATCACCGTCAGGGATGTGACCAAGATTTACCGTCTGTATGACAAGCCCATTGACAGGTTAAAGGAATCTTTGAGCGTGACTCATAAAAATTATCACAAGGATTTTTATGCCCTTCAGAACCTTTCCTTTAATGTGAAGAAGGGAGAGACGGTGGGAATCATCGGAACCAACGGATCCGGAAAATCCACGATTTTAAAGATTATTACGGGAGTTCTCACCCCCACGTCCGGGGAAGTACAGGTGGACGGAAAGATTTCCGCCCTTCTGGAGCTGGGAGCCGGTTTTAACCAGGACTACACAGGAATTGAAAATATTTACATGAACGGAACCATGATGGGCTTTTCCAAGAAAGAGATGGATGAGAAGCTCCCGGACATTCTGGAATTTGCCGATATCGGGGACTTTGTGTATCAGCCGGTAAAGACCTACTCCAGCGGTATGTTCGTCCGTCTGGCCTTCGCGCTCTCCATCAACGTGGAGCCGGAGATTCTGATTGTAGACGAGGCGCTGTCTGTGGGGGACGTATTTTTCCAGTCCAAGTGCTACCGGAGAATGGACGAGCTGAGGAAAAATGGCACGACCATTGTCATGGTTACCCACGATATGGGAAGTGTGATCAAGTACTGTGATAAAGTAGTGCTGTTAAACCGAGGAGAATTTGTGGCTGAGGGACCAGCCGGAAAAATGGTGGATCTTTACAAGAAGATTCTGGCGGGACAGCTGGATTCCCTGAACGAGGAGCTGGCCCAGATGAACGACTTTTCCGGGGAGGGAATTTCCGGTTCAGGAAAGGACGGACAAGAGATTTTGTCCGCTGCGGAAAGACAGAATGAATCTGGACAGAAACCAGGCCTGATGAAGGATAAGATTACGATCAACGGAAACAGGACAGAGTACGGAGATGGAAGGGCCGAGATCATTGACTTGGGGCTGTGCGATGAGCGGGGGAATCTGACCAACCTTCTTTTGAAGGGGGAGATGTTCACAATTAAAGAAAAAATCCGTTTCAATACAGAGATCCAGGCCCCGATTTTCACCTACACGATCAAGGACAAAAAGGGCACGGATCTGTCGGGAACCAACACCATGTTTGAGGGAACGGATGTGAAGCCTGTGAAGAAGGGGGACGTCTACGAGGTATCCTTCACCCAGAAAATGACTCTGCAGGGCGGAGAGTACCTTCTGTCCATGAGCTGCACCGGCTTTGAGAACGGGGAGCACGTGGTGTACCACCGCCTCTATGACGTGGCGAACATTACCGTCATTTCCAACAAGAATACAGTAGGCGTCTACGACATGGAGTCCCAGGTGGAGACGAAGCTTACCAGGGCGGGAGAGTAAAGGAGGCGGAGCATGAAGGACTTAAATAAGAAACTGATTTCCCTTATAAGGGAATACGGGGACGACAGGACGGCGGCCCTGAACAGCTGCGTGGATCTGGACTGCTTTATGGCCCTCTCTCCTCTCAGGGAAAACCTTCTGGAGTGGTATGAGTTTCAGGCAGACGGAGAGCTTTTGCAGGTGGGAGCCGATTACGGCGCTCTGACAGGGCTTTTTAAAAGACGTGTAAAAGCGGTAACGGTGTGGGACGAGTCTGAGGAACAGCTGGACATAGTCAGGGAGAGATTTCCGGATACCTCTGAGGGAGCGCCTGTTTCCTGCGTGGGAGGTCCGCTGCGGGAGCTGCTTCAGGCGGGAAAGAGATACGATTATGTGGTCTGTGCAGGGGGCTTTAAGGAGCCTGAGGACCAGTGGGCGGAAATCCTGCGGGATCTGGCAAAGCCTGGCGGAACGGTGACAGCCGCCGTCTGCAACCGGTTCGGACTGAAATATCTGGCCGGAGGGAAGAGGGATCAGGTAAGTCTTACAAGAAACCGCCTGTCCGCGCTGTTTCCCGGATGCGCCTTTTACTATCCCATGCCGGATTACCGGGTTCCGGCTGTGATTTACTCAGACCGCTGCCTTCCGTCAAAGGGGGAGCTGGCTGGAATCCATACGCTGTATGATTTCCCGGAGTATCCGTCCGTCGACGTGGGAGCTGAGTTTGAGGCCGCCTGTGAGGACGGACAGTTTGCTAATTTTGCGGATTCCTTTCTTATTATCTGGAAAAAAGGAGAGTAGGCCATGGCAGAGACCATTTATGTAAAATATAACGGAACCAGGCGGAAGGACTTTCAGATTAAGACGGCTATCCGGCTGGAGCAGGGAGAAAAGACAGTGGATAAAACGGCTCTCTGCCCGGAGGGAGAGGCCCATATCCGTTCCTTTGAAGAAAAATACCATCTGCTTTCTGAGGAGAGCGGACGGCTGACTTTTTTAAAGCCTGAAATCAGAGACGGCGGGCGCACGGCCCGGTTCCCCTTCCTGACAGGGGACACGCTGTCTAAGCGGCTGGGGGAAGCGATTTCCCCGGCAGCCGGAGAAGCGCAGGAAGACAGGCGGGAGCGTGTGAAGCAGGCGGTAAAAGAGGCCCTTGACACGGCTGTTTCCTGCCGTTTGGAGTATGTGTCTGAATTCAACGTGACGCCGGAGTTTCTGGAGGTGTTCGGACAGCCGGCAGCCGGAGAGAAGGCGGAGATTTCTTCCTTTGAAGAGCAGAAAAAGGTCTTTGAGGAGGCGTTTGGAGAACAGGAGACGTCGTTTCGGACCGCCAATGCAGACGCTCTGTTTGACAACGTTATGATGTGCCGGAATCCAGAATATGAGGAGGGCGGGGAGGCTCTGGAGGAGATTCCCATAGCTCTGGACTACGAGTGGGTATTTCCGTTTCCTGTGCCGGTGAGCTTCCTGAAGTACAGGGTTCTCTTCTATTTTTATGAGGATCACCGTCCGATGCTTGCAGATCTGTTTCCGGAATGCAGTGAGTTCCTGACAGAATTTTCCCTGGATGCGAAGCTGTTTCCTGTCTGTGAGGCGATGGAGCGGTCCTTCCAGAGCTATGTCCATGGGGAGAATCAGAGGATCCTTCAGGACAATTACTACGTTTCCACTAAGACCATGAAGGAGCTGCGCCAGGCAGAACAGGAGATGGAGCGGGTAAAAGACCGGCTCAGCCAGCTGAAGGCGGAGAACGCGGAGAAGGACATTGCCCTCAGAAAGGCCCAGGAGGTTCAGCGCCTGACGAACAACCATGTGGCGAATCTGGAGACCATGATCGGGGATCTGCGCCGGGAAATCGGGGAGATGGGAAAAACACTTTCCTACTTAAACCGCCACGAGGCCCTTATTTTCAAGGCCAGAAGAAAGGCAGGACAGGCCTTTAACAGGGCGGTTCCGAAAGGCACGGTAAAGAGAAAGAAGCTGGGCTATGTGAAAAATACGGTGCTTCACCCGGCCTCCAGCCTGAAACTGTACACCACAGACGAGGGGAAGAACCGCATTAAGGGACACTTTGAGATTGGGGACGAGTACCTGACCTACGGAAAGCTGGTATTTCCGAAAGAGGAGCATCCGATGGTTTCCATCGTGATCCCGGTGTACAACCAGATCCACTACACCTATCTCTGTCTGGCCTCGATTTTAGAGCATACGAAGGACGTGAGCTACGAGGTGATTATCGCGGATGACGTGTCCACAGACGCCACAGAGCATTTATCGGAGTTTGCCGAGAACCTGGTCATCCGCCGGAACAAGACAAACCAGGGATTTTTAAGGAACTGCAACCAGGCGGCCGAGGCAGCCAGGGGAAAATATGTGATGTTCTTAAACAACGACACCCAGGTGACGGAGGGGTGGTTAAGCTCTCTGGTCCGCCTCATTGAGTCTGACGGCACCATCGGAATGGTGGGATCCAAGCTGGTATATCCCGACGGACGGCTCCAGGAGGCAGGCGGAATTATCTGGAGCGACGGTTCCGGCTGGAATTACGGCCGCCTGGACGATCCGGACAAGGCGGAATACAACTACGTCAAAGATGTGGACTATATTTCCGGAGCGGCTATTCTGCTGTCTGTGAAGCTGTGGAAGCAGATCGGCGGTTTTGATGAGCGGTTTGCCCCGGCCTACTGTGAGGACTCTGACCTGGCTTTCGAGGTGAGAAAGGCGGGATACAGAGTGGTTTACCAGCCCCTCTCCAAGGTCATCCACTTCGAGGGCGTTTCCAACGGCACGGACGTCAACGGAAGCGGCTTAAAGCGGTACCAGGTGGAGAACAGCGAAAAGCTGAAGGAAAAGTGGGCGGAAGAGTTTAAGAAGCAGTGCGTCAACACGGGAAATCCAAATCCATTCCGTGCCAGAGAGCGCAGCCAGGGCAAGAAAATCATCCTGGTGGTGGATCACTACGTGCCTACCTTTGACCGTGACGCAGGATCGAAGACCACGTTCCAGTACCTGAAGATGTTCCTGAAAAAGGGATATGTGGTCAAGTTTTTAGGGGACAATTACCTTCATGAGGAGCCTTATTCCACGACTCTGCAGCAGATGGGAATCGAGATCCTCTACGGCCAGGAGTATGTGACGGGCATCTGGGACTGGCTGGATAAAAATGGGAACGAGATTACGGCAGCCTATCTGAACAGGCCCCACATTGCCACAAAGTACGTAGATTACATTGCAGAGCATACCAATATGAAGATCATCTTCTACGGCCACGATCTGCATTTCCTGCGGGAGTTCAGGGAATATGAGCTGACTGGAGATCCGGCGAAAAAGCGGGATTCCGACTACTGGAAGTCCATTGAATTTACCCTGATGCACAAGGCGGCGGTGTCTTACTATCCGTCGGAGGTGGAGATTGAGGCGATCCATGAGATTGACGACACGGTGAAGGCCAAGGCGATCACAGCCTATGTGTACGAGGACTTCTTAAACAATCTGAATCTGGACTTTGAGAAGAGGGAGGGCCTGCTGTTTGTGGGAGGCTTCGCCCATCCGCCGAACGCGGACGCCGTTTTATGGTTTGCAAGAGAGGTATTCCCGCTGATCCGGGAAAAACTGTCTGTGAATTTCTACATTGTAGGTTCTAAGGTGACAGAGGAGATTAAGGCCCTGGAACAGCCTGGAAACGGCATTGTCGTGAAGGGCTTTGTCAGCGAGGAGGAGCTTTCTGAGCTTTACAGGACCTGCCGTCTGGTGGTGGTTCCTCTCCGGTACGGCGCAGGCGTCAAGGGCAAGGTGGTGGAGGCTATCTATAACGGAGCGCCTATCGTCACCACCTCTGTGGGCAGCGAAGGAATTCCCGGCGTAGAGGATGTGCTTTTAGTAGAGGATCAGCCGGAGGCCTTCGCCGATACGGTGGTTAAAACGTACAGCGACACAGAAAAGCTCAGAGAGCTGGCAGAAAAGACTCAGAGCTATATCAGAGATCACTTCAGCATCGACGCGGCCTGGGAGGTAATCCGGGAGGATTTTGAGTGATGACAGACCAAAGAAATAACCATCTGATAGGTAATGGCCTCAGCAGAGAGGCGGTGAAGTTCATCGCCATTTTGACCATGACGGGAAACCACGCGGCTGCAGCTTTGCTGCCGCCTGGCCTTCTGTGCAGTCTTTTAGTAAATATCGGATATTTTACCGCCGCTGTCATGTGTTTTTTCCTGGCGGAGGGATTTCGGTATACCAGCTCTAAAAGGCGCTATGGAGAGAGGCTGCTGTTTGGCGCAGTCCTCTCCCAGCTGCCCTTTTTTCTGGTGTTCCGGCTTATGACGTTTAATATGATGTTTACGCTCCTTCTCTGCTTTCTGCTGCTGGTGGTAAGAACCGACGACAGGTTTGCGGGAAAACGGCTGGTTCTGGGGATTTTAATTGTATTTGCCAGCGGCCTCTGCGACTGGCCGGTGATGGCGCCTCTGTTCACTCTGCTGTTCTGGAACGCAGGGGAGGACTGGGAGGCCAGAAAGAAGGCCTGCTGGTATGTGGTCATTCTGTACGCCGTTTTTACGTTTGCCAGCGTCTGCGGACTTCTTTTAAGCCCTGTGGAGGCCCTGATTCATACAGTCCTCTCCTCCGCCGGCCCTGCGGCGGCCTGCCTTACCATCCTGTTTCTCTATAATGGGAAGGAGACGAACCGGGGCGGGAGAGCGGGAAAAGCGCAGAAATGGTTTTTCTATCTCTATTATCCAGCCCACCTGCTGGTCATCGGCCTGATAAAAATGGCCATGGTACTGTAATAATGATAAGAAAAAGAAGCTTTCTGAATCCAGCGAATCTGGCGGAGAGCTTCTTTTTTTGATAAAAAAATTTACGCTCTTTTTCCCAAACATCCCTTTTGATTTTACTTAGAAATGATACGATAACAGTACGCTTCTGAAGGGAAAAACCTCCATGGAGGAATAGGAAAGGGAAATTTGGATGATTAAAACATATGTATTAGACACGAATGTATTAATTCAGGCTCCGGATGCCATAGAACGTTTTGAAGAACACCGGGTAGTCCTTCCCCTGGCTGTGTTGGAGGAGCTGGATCATCTGAAAAATGCAGATGGGGAAAAAGGAGCCAATGCAAGGGCGGCAATTCGTTTATTAGAACGGCTGAGACAGAATGGGGACCTGACAGAAGGCGTAGAACTCCCATCAGGGGGCAGATTAAACATAGAAAAGAACTTTATTAACGAAGTACTTCCGGAAGATCTTCCGGAGGAGCGGATGGATAACAGGATTCTAAAAGTCTGTCAGGGGCTTTCAAGGACAGAGAAGGGGCAGGTCATCCTGGTGACAAAGGATCTGCTCCTCAGAATCAAAGCTCAGATTCTGGGAGTCAGGGCCGAGGATTTTATCTCTGAGCAGGTCCGGGCTGATCAGGAACAGTACCGGGGCAGAACGGAAGCTTATGTGCCGGAGGACAGCTTTAAGGAGTTTAAAAAGAAAGGAATCCCTGTTTCTGAAGCCTATCAGACCGATGAGAAGGGAAACCGTATAAAGCTGGAGCTGTTTGAAAATGAATTTCTGATTTTGCGAAATGAACTGAATCCGGATAAAACACAGCTGGGCCGTGTTGAAAACGGGAAAATTAAAAAATTAGAATACAGAAAGCAGAAGCCCTATGGCATTACTCCCCGCAGCGCAGGGCAGTGTTTTCTCCAGGAGGCTTTAATGCAGCCGGCTGCTTCCGCTCCTCTTGTCATTGTGAAAGGAATGGCAGGAACCAGCAAAACCTTTTATGCGCTGGCTGTGGGACTGGAAAAGCTGCTAAATCATCCAAACGGCGAATACAGGCGGATGCTGATCTGCCGTCCCAATGCCCAGTTTGACGATGATATCGGTTTCCTGCCAGGAGATGAGCAGGAAAAAATTTCTCCTCTTTTAAGGCCGGTAATGGATAATTTAGAGCAGCTGATTGATTCAGATGAAGCAGACAGATATGACGATGAAAAGGAATTAAAGGGAAAAATAGAAGAGATTTTTGACAGAGGGCTGATTCAGGCGGAGGCGCTGAACTTTATCAGGGGCCGTTCGATTGTAAAGACATATTTGGTGATTGACGAGGCTCAGAACATGACGCCCAGCCAGGCAAAGGGAATCATAACAAGAGCCGGAAAGGATACAAAAGTGATTCTTCTGGGCGACCCGAACCAGATAGACAGACCGTTTCTGGATGAGAGAACCAACGGTTTAAGCTACGCTTCCGAGCATATGAAGGGAAGTCCTCTCTGCTGGCAGATCACCATGGACGCGTCAGAGTGCGAGCGTTCTCTATTGGCTATGGATGCTGCCCGAAGAATGTGACGATGAACGAATACAGAAGATAGAAGAAAAACAGGAGAAAACAGAAATCAGATATGGAAAAGGAACTGACGTACAAAGAGATTCGAAAAAATAAGGAGATTAATACTCTTTTAGAGAGGGGAAACGAGGTGCTGGGAAGTCTGGGTTACACAGACCACTCTGCTGCCCACGCCGCCAAGGTAGCTGATACAGCAGGAAAAATTTTAGAGAAGCTGGGATACAGCGGCAGGGAGGCGGAACTGAGCCGGATTGCAGGCTATATGCACGATATTGGAAACAGTGTCAACCGCTGTGATCATGCCCACACAGGAGCAATATTAGGGTGGCAGATTCTGCGGGAGCTGGGAATGTCTCTGAAGGAGGCGGCGGTGGTTATGTCTGCAGTGGGCAATCACGATGAAAAGACAGGAACTGCCGTAGATCCGATCTCAGCGGCTCTGATTCTGGCAGATAAAACCGATGTGCGCAGAAACAGGGTAAGAAATAAGGTAAAAGCATCCTTTGACGCCCATGATCGGGTAAACTATGCGGCGCTGTCCTCCAGGCTGGTGATTCAGAAGGAAAAGAAGGTGATTCAGATGGAACTGGAACTGGATGATTCCATGTGTTCTGTCATGGACTATTTTGAGATCTTCCTGGAAAGGATGCTCATGTGCCGGAGAGCAGCCGAGGTGTTGGGATGCAGATTCAAGCTGACAGCCAACGGAAGCAAACTGTGTTAGAAAAATTTTTCAGGAAATAAAAAGAAAGAGAAAAAGACAGGGCTAGAGAGGGCGCATACCTTCCCAGGCTCTTCTTTTTTATAATATATTAAGGATTTTGTAAGCCGGAAACATTTACTAACGCTTTTATCTATGCTATATTACCTATAGTGCATAAGTCTGCCTAAAAGCAGGAAATACGCAGGGAACAAAGAACTACAAGGAGAGAAATATGAAGGGAATCGTTTTAGCAGGCGGCTCAGGAACGCGCCTGTATCCGCTTACAAAGGTAACATCAAAGCAGCTTCTGCCCATCTACGACAAGCCGATGATCTATTATCCGATCTCCGTGCTGATGAGCGCAGGAATCCGCGACATCCTGATCATCTCCACGCCGGAGGACACGCCCCGGTTTCAGGAGCTTTTAGGAGACGGACATCAGTTCGGAATTGATTTAAGCTATGCCGTTCAGCCAAGCCCGGACGGACTGGCTCAGGCCTTTATTATCGGCGAGGAATTTATCGGAGGCGATTCGGTAGCCATGATTCTGGGAGACAATATTTTCCAGGGACAGGGCCTTCCGAAGCGTCTCAGAGCCGCAGCGGCCAAGGAGTCGGGAGCCACGGTATTCGGCTACTATGTGGATGATCCGGAGCGGTTTGGAATCGTGGAGTTCGATGAGAACGGAAAGGCTGTCTCCATCGAGGAGAAGCCGGAGAAGCCCAAGTCCAACTACTGCGTGACAGGCCTTTACTTCTACGACAACCGGGTGGTAGAGTTTGCCAAAAGCTTAAAGCCGTCCGCCAGAGGCGAGCTTGAGATCACAGATTTAAACCGCATTTACCTGGAGAAGGGCGAGCTGGACGTGATTCTGTTAGGCCAGGGCTTCACATGGCTGGACACAGGAACCCATGAGTCCTTAGTGGAGGCTACGAACTTTGTCAAGACGGTGGAGACCCACCAGCACAGGAAGATTGCCTGCCTGGAGGAGATCGCCTACTTAAACGGCTGGATCAGCCGGGAAGACGTGATGGCCGCCTACGAGGTTTATAAGAAAAATCAGTACGGAAAGTATTTAAAGGACGTTTTAGACGGAAAATATGTAGATAAGCTCCATCATAACTAGGATAAAAACCTGAAATTTCAGAAATTCAGAAAAAGTCAGACAGGAGAAACAGATATGAAAATTATTGTAACAGGCGGAGCCGGCTTTATCGGCGGAAATTTTGTGCACCACATGGTAAATAAATACCCGGATTATCAGATTGTAAACCTGGATCTTTTAACCTACGCAGGCAATCTGGAGACCTTAAAGCCGGTGGAGGGAAAGCCGAACTATAAGTTCGTAAAGGGCGACATTGCCGACCGTGAGTTTATCTTCCGCTTATTTGAAGAGGAGAAGCCGGATGTAGTGGTAAACTTTGCCGCTGAGAGCCATGTAGACCGCTCCATCACGGATCCGGAGAGCTTTGTCCGCACTAACGTAATGGGAACAACTACTCTTCTGGACGCCTGCAAGGAGTACGGTATTAAGCGCTATCACCAGGTATCCACCGACGAGGTGTACGGCGATCTTCCGTTAGACCGTCCGGATCTGTTCTTTACAGAGGAGACACCGCTTCACACGTCAAGCCCTTACTCCTCCTCCAAGGCAGCAGCAGACCTGTTCGTTTTGGCTTACCACAGAACCTACGGACTTCCGGTGACTGTTTCCCGCTGCTCCAATAACTACGGCCCTTATCATTTCCCGGAGAAGCTGATTCCTCTTATGATCAGCCGTGCTCTGGCTGATGAGGAGCTTCCTGTTTACGGAGACGGCGCCAATGTCCGCGACTGGCTCCACGTATCTGACCACTGCGAGGCCATTGACCTGATTATCCATAAAGGCCGCGAGGGCGAGGTCTACAACATCGGCGGACACAACGAGAGAACGAATCTGGAGGTAGTAAAGACGATTCTGAAAGCCCTCGGCAAGCCGGAGAGCTTAATCAAGTACGTAAAGGATCGCCCAGGCCACGATCTTCGCTATGCCATCGATCCAACTAAGATGGAGACAGAGCTGGGCTGGGAGCCGAAGTACAACTTCGACACAGGCATTGCCCAGACCATTCAGTGGTATCTGGACAATCAGGACTGGTGGAAGCACATCATCAGCGGAGAGTACCAGAATTATTTTGAAGAAATGTATGGAGACAGATTATAATGAAAGTATTGGTTACAGGGGTAAAGGGCCAGCTGGGCTACGATGTGGTAAACGAGCTGACAAAGAGAGGACATGAGTCTGTAGGCGTGGACATTGACGAGATGGACATTACAGACGGGGAGGCCTGCCGCCGTGTGATTACAGAGGCAGCTCCTGACGCAGTGATCCACTGCGCCGCATATACTGCAGTAGACGCGGCTGAGGATAATGAGGATCTGTGCCGCAGAGTGAATGCAGACGGCACGAGAAACATTGCTCTGGTCTGCCGGGATCTGGACATCAAGATGATGTATATCAGCACAGATTATGTGTTTAACGGACAGGGTACGCGTCCCTGGGAGCCGGACGATCAGAGAGAGCCGTTAAGCGTATATGGCCAGACCAAGTGCGAGGGCGAGATGGCGGTGGAGGAGCTGGTGAAGAAGTTCTTCATTGTCCGCATTGCCTGGGTATTCGGCGTAAACGGAAAGAATTTCATCAAGACTATGCTGCGTCTGGGCCAGGAGAGAGGCGCTGTCAGCGTAGTGGACGATCAGATCGGATCTCCGACCTACACCTACGATCTGGCCAGACTTCTGGTGGACATGACGGAGTCCGAGCATTACGGACGTTATCACGCCACCAACGAGGGACTCTGCAGCTGGTATGAATTTGCCTGCGAGATCTTTAAGCAGGCAGGCATGACAGACGTCAAGGTGACGCCGGTAGACAGCTCTCAGTTCCCTGCTAAGGCCAAGCGCCCCATGAACAGCCGCATGGACAAGAGCAAGCTGGCCGCAAACGGTTTTACGCCGCTTCCGGCATGGCAGGACGCTCTGAGCCGGTATCTGAAGGAGATTCTGTAGGAGAAGAGGACTGCCGGGACAGAGACGGGGCGGCAGAAACGGATGGGGATATATCTAGTTGACATAAAACAGGAGGATAGGAAACATGGGAAAGTATTTTGGTACAGACGGATTCCGCGGCGAGGCAAACGTAACGCTGACGGTGGAGGACGCCTATAAGGTAGGCCGTTTCCTCGGCTGGTATTACGGAAAGAAGAAGCCGGAGGAGAAATGCCGGGTTGTGATTGGAAAGGATACGAGACGCAGCAGCTATATGTTCGAGTATTCGCTGGTAGCCGGTCTGACAGCTTCAGGGGCAGACGCATACCTGCTCCATGTCACCACGACTCCCAGTGTTTCCTATGTGGTCCGCACAGAAGAATTCAGCTGCGGAATTATGATTTCCGCCAGCCATAACCCATTCTATGACAATGGAATCAAGGTCATCAATGAGAAGGGTGAGAAGCTGGAAGAAGAAGTTATCACAGAGATTGAGAAGTACCTGGACGGGGAGATGGGAGAGATTCCTTATGCTGTGAGAGAGCAGATTGGCCGTACCGTAGACTATGCGGCAGGAAGAAACCGCTATATCGGCTATCTGATTTCCATTGCCACCCGCTCCTTCAAAAATAAGAAGGTGGGACTGGATTGTGCCAACGGAAGCGCTTCCGCCATTGCCAAGAACGTGTTTGACGCTCTGGGCGCAGAAACTCATGTGATCCACAACAATCCGGACGGAGTAAATATTAATACCAACTGCGGATCCACCCATATCGAGGGGCTGCAGAAGTACGTGGTGGAGAACGGCCTGGACGTGGGTTTTGCCTATGACGGAGACGCTGACCGCTGCCTGGCAGTGGACGGCGAAGGAAACCTGGTGGACGGCGACAAGATTATGTACATCTGCGGAAAGTACATGAAGGAGCAGAGGAGTCTTGTAAACAATACAGTTGTCACTACGATTATGTCCAACTTCGGCCTCTATAAGGCTCTGGAGCGGGAAGGAATTGCCTTTGAAAAGACAGCGGTAGGAGACAAGTATGTATATGAAAATATGTCCCAGAACGGCCACTGCCTGGGTGGAGAGCAGTCAGGACACATTATTTTCAGCAAGCATGCTACCACAGGAGACGGAATCCTTACCTCCTTAAAGATTATGGAGGTTATGCTGGAGAAAAAGGAAAGTCTCAAGAAGCTGGCTGACGAGGTAGAGATTTATCCTCAGGTGCTTAAAAATGTGAGAGTTCACGATAAGAAGACAGCTCAGGATGATCCGGACGTTCAGGCGGAGGTTCAGAAGGTATCAGACGCCCTGGGAGACACAGGACGGATTCTCCTGCGCCAGAGCGGCACAGAGCCGGTTGTCCGCGTGATGGTGGAGGCTGAGACAGATGCGATCTGTGAGAAATACGTGGATCAGGTGATTGAGGTAATGAAGGCCAAGGGCCACGTGATCTAGGAGTGAAATCATGCGGGAGCAGCTGACAAAGAAGGATATCGAGAAAATTCAGGAAGAGATTGACTACAGAAAGCTGGTGGTGAGAAAGGAAGCCATCGAAGCGGTGAAGGAGGCCAGAGCCCAGGGGGATCTGAGCGAAAACTTTGAGTATTATGCGGCTAAAAAGGATAAGAACAGAAATGAGAGCCGTATCCGCTATCTGGAGAACATGATCAAGAATGCCAGGGTGGTGTCCGACCAGTCTAAAGTGGACGAGGTAGGCTTAAATGATACAGTCACCCTCTATTTCGAGGACGACGAGGAGGAGGACGTATACCGTCTGGTGACCAGCATTCGGGGCAATTCCCTGGAAAATAAAATCAGTATCGAGTCGCCTCTGGGAAAAGCCATCCGCGGCTGCAGAGTTGGAGAACGGGCCTATGTAAAGATAAACGACAAGGCCGGATACTATGTGGAAATCAGGAAGATTGAGAAGACGGGAGACGATGGAACAGACGCAATCAGGAGCTATTAGGCTCCCTTATCTGCTGACTCTGCTTCTGGTGACCGTCTGCATGTATACAGGGTGCCTGCCAAAAGGTCTGGCAGGTGCCCTGATTCTTCTGATGGTGCTGGGAGCAGGGCTTAACACATTGGGAAATACCATTCCGGTGGTGAAAACGTATCTGGGCGGCTCCGTGGTCTGCATTCTGGGGGCGGCGGCCCTGCAGGCGGCCGGAGTATTTCCCCAGGACGCTTATGAGATGATGGACAGCTTTGTCAACGAGCAGGGGTTTCTTGTGTTTTATATTTCTGCCCTGATCACCGGCAGTCTGTTTAATATCGACAGGGATCTGCTGATCCGCGCTACAGTAAAGCTTCTTCCCACAGCGCTTATATCCCTGGCGGCGGGGGTTCTGGCCACAGGAGTTCTGGGCTTCTTCATGGGACATTCTTTTTTAGAGGGAATTCTTTTTATCGGAGTGCCCATGACGAGCGGCGGCATGACGGCTGGGGCGGTGCCATTATCCGGCATGTACGCCTCGGCGCTGGGGGCTGACGCAGGGGAAATTCTCACCCGGATCGCCCCAGCTACGGTTCTTGGAAACTGCGTGGCCATTGTATTTGGAGGACTGGCCAATAACCTGGGAGAAAAACGGCCTTCCCTCACTGGAAACGGCCGCCTTGTCAACGATGGAACCAGGGCCCCGGAGCGGATTCCCATGAAGCCGTCTATCCCGCAGCTCTCGAAAGGTCTGATTATTTCCCTGGCATTTTATGCATTGGGAGCCCTCTGCAGTCACTTTATCAGCGTTGTGCCGGCCTATGCCTGGATGATTATAGCTGTGGTTATCGTCAAGGGAACGGGGATTTTGTCAGAGGAGCTGGAGGACGCGGCCAGACAGTGGGGACAGTTTGCCATCCACAGCTGGACGGCGGCGGCCCTGACGGGAATCGGAGCCACCTTGATTAATCTGAAGGCCATTATGCAGACCATGACGCCTTTTTACTTCTTTACCATAACGGCGTCTGTGGCAGTAATCACCATGACGGCCGCTTTTGTGGGCCGCCTGATGGGCTTCTACCCCTTAGAGTCTGCGATTGCCGCCGGCATGTGCACCACCAATATGGGCGGTTCCGGCAACGTAGCCGTACTGAGCAGCGCGAAACGCATGGAGCTTCTGCCCTTCGCCCAGATCGTCACCCGATCCTGCGGCGCCCTGATGCTGACTCTGGGGGGCGTGCTGGTGCAGATGTTGAGGTAGAAAGGAGAAGCACCCTTTTAATTTGTCACAAATTTTAAGATCAGAGAGCGGAGAAGATAGGAGCATGGAGCAGCTGAAAACAGAAAAAAAGCTCCAAAGAGGATATCCAGAATGCTGAGGAGTTCAAGGAGAACAGACAGCAGAGATTCTGCAACAAACGAGTAGACAAACCAGTATATTTTAAAGTAGATAAACAAGTAGAGTGGTATAAGCAGGAGATCAAGTCTTTTTTTGCTGACAGAAATAGACTCTTTCATAAAATTTCCTCCTTGTGCATAGTGTTAATATCAATATAGAAGGAAATAGATGTATTGTAAAACTTGTGCATTAAATATTCCATTTATCGTGGACTTCGCTGTGCAAGCCTTGCTGTTCCATATCTAAGAGGAAGAAAAAGAAAGAAGAGGAAAACTTTTTAAGCAGTTTTCATTGAAGCACCAAAAAGTTATTCCTCTCCTAAAAGGAAAAGAAGAAAGAAGAGGAAAACTTTTTAAGCGACTTTCATTGGAGCGTCAAAAAGTTTTTCCTCTTCTTTCTCATTCATCCTTTTTCCTATCTTCTCTCCGCAAAAGCCCCCACACGATCATCAGCGGAATCAGACACAGCAGGCTGCTCTTTATCCCCAGCCATCTGCTTCCCAGGAATCCGCTGATAACGCCGCAGTGGAAGGACAGCAGCGTGCCGCCGAAGCAGATGGCCTTTTTTAATTTCTCCCTGGCCCGTTCTGGATTGGATTTCCGCTCCAGGACGTACTCTGTCAGGGAAGTGAAGGTCTGCTTGATATTGTTGGTGGAGAAGACGTTGGCGGCGACAAAGTCTTCCGCTCCTGGGAAAATACTCCACTGGAGAGCAGCGGAGAAAAAAATGGGATATACGGCTGCGATGGGATTCATATCTTCTGGAAAAAAACTGATGGCAGTGGCAATAGCCGCCTCCACAGCCAGGGTCAGGTATTTTGCCTTCCGGTGAAGCTGCCGTTCCAGAGGGACAGACAGGACAAGAGCAGACACAAATACCAGAAACGCGCCCAGCCTCAGCAGCGCGTCCGGAAAATCGTGCCCCAGGACGGCGCCGATTAGTTCAATTAAATTGGCAGTCTGGGCGTTTCCAAAGACGGACATTCTGTTAAAAACCGCATAGGAGCCAAAGAAGCCGCCGCAGAACGCCATCAGGAAATGGATGGGCAGGCCATAGGATACCTGCCCCTGTTCCGGTTTCAAAATAAGTTCCTCCTTTTAGGAAACAAGAGCTTCAACCTTGGATTCGATTTCCAGCAGCTGCTCCTTGGTTGGAACGTACTGAATGCGGATCTTGTCCATGCAGATGTTGAAGCCGCATTTTACAAGTTCTTCCTCCACCTGCGCCACGCTCTGTCCGCCCCAGCCGTAGGAACCGAAGGCAAAAGCTTCCCGTTTTTTCGGGGAAAGTCCCTTCAGATAGCAGAGGAAAGCGGCCATGTTTGGCATCATGTTGTTGTTTAAGGTTGGAGAGCCTGCGGCAATATATTTGCAGTCCAGGACAAATGGCAGGATGTCAGAGATGTGCTCTGTCTTTAAATCTACCAGATGAACGGGAACCTGCTTCCGGGAGAAGCCCTCTGCAATGGCCTGGGCCATCAGCTCTGTGGAGTGCCACATGCTGTCGAATACGACCAGAGCGCCAGTCTCCGGAGTCTTGGAGGACCAGGACTCATAGGCGTCTAAAATGTCAGCTGTGTGGCTTCTCCAGATAACGCCGTGGCCTGGAATAATCATATCCGGATTTAATTCCTTCACAATTTTCCATGCGCCGGCAGCCTGGGAGCCGTAGCACATGACAATGTTTGCATAATATTTCTTGGCCTCGAACAGAGTGACAGCCAGATCCGTCTCGTCATCGAAGCGGCAGCTGGTGCAGTAGTGCTGTCCGAACGCGTCGTTGGAGAAGAGAGCCTTCTCCTCCGGGCACCATACGACCATGTTGTCAGGCCAGTGGAGCATAGGAGTCGATATAAAGGACAGGGTTCTGGAACCAATATTCAGGGAATCTCCGCTCTTTACGGCCTGATAGGAATAATCGCCGTAGTGGGCAGTCAGTCCCTTGATGCCGTTAGGCGCGCTGGTGACAACCGTCGCGTTCGGGCATACCTTTAAAAGCTCCGGAAGAGCGCCGGAATGGTCCATCTCCACATGGTTGGATACAATGTAGTCAATTTTAGACGGATCCACCACATCGCTGATACGCTCTAACATCTCGGCGGCAAAGGGAGCCTTCACCGTGTCAATCAGAGTAATTTTCTCATCTATAATTAAATAGGCGTTGTAGGTAGCTCCGCGGTTTGTCGTGTAGCCGTGGAAATTTCTGATGTGCCAGTCAAGGGCGCCTACCCAGTAAATGCCTTCCTTTACCTGAACTGCTTGGATCGTTGCCAGATTGCCGGCTTTTTCCGCATCCTTCGCCTTGATGGTCAATACATGGTCTAAATTTTCAAATGTACTATAATATAATTTTTCCGTGAATGCAACTGATTTTCTGCGCCACCCAGCCTCATACAGCGGAAGAACGGAAAAAAATACAAGAAATCGTTGACAAAACTGTTATTACTGTATATATTATAGATATACAGTAAATACGAATGATGCAGATCATGAATCGGCAGCAGACGAGGATATGGAACCGTGATGCTGAAGAACAGGAGGCCGGAGAATGAACATTGTGATCAGCAATTCTGGGGAAATACCCATCTATGAGCAGATTGCCTCCCAGATAAAAAGCGCCGTGATAGCCGGGGAGGTGAAGCCTGGGGAGCCGCTTCCGTCGCTGAGATTCTTGGCCAAGGAGCTGAGAGTCAGCGTGATTTCTACTAAGAGAGCGTATGAGGAGCTGGAGCGGGAGGGATATATCACGTCAGTTCCAGGAAAGGGAAGCTTCGCCGCAGAGATCAACAGGGAGCTTCTGAGAGAAGAACAGTATAAGCGGCTGGAGGAACATTTAAACGAGGCTGTGGACGCCGCGCGGACGGCAGGGATCTCCCTGGGGGAGATGAAGGAGCTGCTGGAAACTCTGTACGAAGGATAGCTTCACAGCTGAAAGGCAAGGAGGAGGCCGGATTATGGATTTAGGAGAAAATAAGAATTGGGCAGAGCAGACGGCGCTCTCGTTTGACGCGGTGGAGAAGGCATATGGGGAATTCTGCCTGGGACCGCTGACTTTGAAGCTTCCGGCAGGCTGCGTGACAGGGCTTGTAGGGGAAAACGGGGCCGGGAAGACGACGCTTATGAAGCTGGCGCTGGGGATGGTTATTCCGGACAGAGGAACCGTATCGTGCTTGGATTTTGATCCGGTCAGAGAAGGAAAACAGGCGAGGAAGGATGTGGGAGTTGTCTTTGGAGAACTTCAGATTCCAGGAAATTTTACGGCTCAGATGGCAGGAGATTTCTGGCAGGGGATTTATGAGAACTTCGACAGGGATTACTTTAAGAGGCTTCAGGAACGCTTTGCAATTCCTGGAAACAAGCCGATCCGCCGGTTTTCTGCCGGAATGAAGGCAAAGCTGGCTCTGGCAGGCGCAGTATCCCATCATCCCCGGCTTTTGATTCTGGACGAACCGTTAAGCAGTCTGGATCCTCTGGCGAAGGAGGAAGCGATGGAGATGTTAAGAGAGCTTGGCGGGGAGGAGATTTCGATTCTGATTTCCAGCCATACGGTGGCGGATTTGGAAAAGCTGGCCGATTATCTGGCCTTTCTCCACAGTGGAAACCTGTTCCTGTTTGAGGAGAAGGACAGGCTTCTGGAACGGTACAGAGCCGTGCAGGGAACAGAAGGAGCTCTGAAAGGTCTGAGAGAACAGAACGTCCGTCTGATTGGAATGAGGCGGGGGGCGTTTGGCTCCTGGGCGGTTCTGGATAAAACGTCAGTCCAGAGCAGGGCGGTTCTGGAGAGCTTCGGCATTTTGGAGGAGCCGGCCAGTCTGGAGGAGATTGTAACCTGCCTGATGAGAGAGGAGAAGTCAGGCTGCAGAGAAGCATAGAGAAGGAGGCGGCAGAATGAAGGGGCTTTTATATAAGGAATTTAAAATGTTCGAGTGCCAGGTTAAGACCTGGGCGGCAGTGCTGGTATTTTGTCTGCTTTGCTTCTCTCGGCCGTTCTGCTTGCCCCCTCCTATCTTTTGTCTGCGTCAGCCATGGAGAAAAAGGAGTTTTGACAGCGAGACAGAATGAATGGCAGAAACGCGGGAAAGGCTGCGCTCTGAGAGCGGAGGCCGGATGCGGGAAGAGATCTTCCTGTGTCCGGCTTTTTTGCGCGTGCAGGGGAAAAATAATTAGAAAACAGTTGACAAATGGGAAAAAAGAGAATATTATAAACATATGAACAATCGTTCAATTGTTTGAGCGATATGCAGCCATGAAGAACAGAAGAAGTACAGGGCAGAAGCAGAAGGGAGGTTTTTAAGTGGCGGTAAGCGATGTAGAATGCTGCGACTTTTACCAGGTCCACGACAATGTGGTGAAGGCGGTGAAGGAAAAGATGCCGGACGAGGACGAGCTTTACGATCTGGCGGAAATTTTTAAGGTATTTGGCGATTCCACGAGAATTAAGATTCTTTATGTATTGTTTGAACAGGAGATGTGCGTGTGCGACATTGCCCAGCTGTTAAACATGACTCAGTCGGCCATTTCCCACCAGCTTAAGATTTTAAAGCAGTCGAGACTGGTGAAAAACAGGAGAGAGGGAAAAGCGGTGTTTTATTCCCTGGCAGACGGCCATGTGAGAAGCATTATCAATCAGGGGCTTGAGCATATTGAAGAGTAGACGCAAAGAGCAGAAAATGGAGGAAAGCAGCTATGAAGAAAAAATTTAAATTAACGGATCTGGACTGTGCCAACTGCGCCGCAAAGATGGAGGCAGGCATTAAGAAAATCGACGGCGTGAAGGACGCCACAGTGAGCTTTATGACACAGAAGCTGACCATTGAGGCAGACGACGAGAGATTCGACGAGATTATGAAGGAAGTTGCGGCAGTCTGCAAAAAGGTAGAGCCGGACTGCATTATTAATATGTAGCGCAGCGTCAGGAGGCATCATGACAAAGAAACAGAAAACCATGCTGGCGAGAATTATCGCCGCCTTTCTCATTTACATTCCGCTGTTTGCCGCTTCCCATAAGGGGGCGATGGAGGGACTTTCCGCTCCGGTCAATTTTGCGGTTTTTCTAGTCCCTTATCTTGTGATTGGATGGGATATTGTATACAAGGCTGTCCGGGGGATTGTCAACGGGCAGGTGTTTGACGAAAATTTTCTGATGACGATTGCCACCTTTGGAGCCTTCGGCGTCGGCGAGTATTCCGAGGCAGTGGCGGTTATGCTGTTTTACCAGGTGGGAGAGCTGTTTCAGAGCTATGCAGTCAGCCGCTCCCGCCAGTCGATTGCCGATTTGATGGATATCTGTCCGGAGTATGCGAACCTGGAAAAGGACGGGGAGCTGGTGCAGACGGATCCGGACGATGTGGAAATTGGAGATATTATTGTAATTAAGCCAGGAGAGCGGGTTCCTTTAGACGGAACAGTTATTTCAGGCGAGTCCATGGTGGATACCTCGGCTCTGACCGGCGAGTCTGTGCCCAGAAGAGTGGAGACAGGCTCAGAGATTATCAGCGGCTGCATCAATGAAAGCGGCGTTCTGAGAGTGGAGGTCACGAAGGAATTTGACGATTCTACGGTGGCCAGAATCCTGGAGCTGGTGGAGAATGCCAGCAGCAAGAAGGCCCAGGTGGAAAATTTCATCACGCGGTTTGCCAGATATTACACCCCGGCAGTGGTGATTGCGGCTGCTCTCCTAGCGGTTGTGCCTCCTCTTGCGCTGGGCGCAGGCTTTGGCCCCTGGATTCAGAGAGCCTGCATTTTCCTGGTGATTTCCTGTCCCTGCGCCCTTGTTATTTCCGTTCCTCTAAGCTTTTTCGGAGGAATCGGAGCGGCGTCCAGAAACGGCGTCCTGGTGAAGGGAAGCAATTATCTGGAAGCCCTGGCTCAGATGGATACGATTGTATTCGATAAGACGGGAACTTTGACCAAGGGAGAGTTTAAGGTAACTGAAATCCGTCCGTCCGGCATGAGCGGGGAAGAGCTTTTAAGGCTTGCGGCTCTGGCGGAACATTATTCAAACCATCCGATTTCCCTCTCGATCCGGGACGCCTATGAGAAGGCGGGAGGCCGGATGAATCTTTCCTCCATTGGGAAGAATGAGGAAATTTCCGGACACGGCGTGCGGACAGAGATAGACGGATCCGTCGTCCTGGCTGGAAACGGAAGGCTGATGGAGGCGGAAGGGATTGCCTACGAACCGTGCGAAAGCATCGGAACGGTTGTGTACCTGGCCAGGGACGGAGTGTTTGCAGGAACTATAGTTATCTCTGATACGGTAAAGGAGCATGCGGCTCAGGCGATCCGCGATTTAAAGCAGGCTGGCGTGAAACGGACGGTGATGCTCACAGGCGACAGGAAGGCCGTGGGCGAGGCGGTCGCAGAGAAGCTGAGACTGGACGAGGTCTTCACAGAGCTGCTTCCGGCTGACAAGGTAGAGCAGGTGGAACGGCTGTTAGACGGCCAGGCGGAGGGCAGAAAGCTGGCCTTTGTGGGAGACGGCATTAACGACGCTCCGGTGCTGACCAGGGCTGACATTGGAATCGCCATGGGAAGTATGGGATCCGACGCTGCCATCGAGGCGGCCGACGTGGTGCTGATGGACGACGATCCGGCTCGGATTTCCGTTGTGGTGCGCATCTCCAGAAAGACACTTTCCATTGTAAAGCAGAACATCGTCTTCGCTTTGGGGGTGAAGGCCCTGGTGCTGGGCCTGGGAGCGTTTGGAATGGCTAATATGTGGGAGGCGGTATTTGCCGATGTAGGCGTGTCCGTCATCGCTATTTTAAACGCCATGAGAGCGCTGAAGACAAAATAACGCAGATTTCTTCCCTCTCCTCTTCGTTTACAGGAGTCTGAAAATGTGATAGACTGAACGCAGAACTGTGTACTGGAGGATAAAGGGATGGGAAAGACGGAAGGGCTGGAACAGCAGGAAACACAACAGGCAGATCATATCTGGTGTACTTCCTGCGGCCAGATTCTGCCGAAGGAATCTGTCTACTGTGAATTCTGCGGTTCCAGGATAGAGCATGAGCTGGAAAAGGCTTCAGCAGGCGGAGAAAAACAGCCTGAAAAGCAGAAATCAGATTCTGCATACAGAACTGCATATAGAATAGAATACCGGGATGAGGAGGGAGGCTTTGGCTTCCTGAGGCGTCCAGGATGGAAAAAGGCCGCGGCGGCTGGTATGATGGCTGCCTGTGGCCTTGTTCTGTCTGCCGTCTGGGTATCGGGCAGACAGGCAGGCGAAAAGGGCCAGCCTTTGCTGGGATATATAAAGGATAACAGTCTGTTTGTCTTAGAGGAAAACGGGGAGTCCAGGGAGATATCTGACATTTGTCTGAGGGACTGGAAAAACAGAGAGCAGCTGCGCCTGCCGGAAGCTGTGGACTGGATCCCATTTTATTATGAAGAGGCAGGGGCGCTCTGGTATCCGGAACAGGTCGGAGACGGTGCTTTTTCCCTGATGAACGGTTCCGGCGGGAACGCGCGGAAGGCAGACAGCAGAGCAGTTTCTGTTCAGACTGCCGGAGAGACGGCTGTTTATGAAAAGGCAAACAGCGGCCTCTACTTATACGCCGGAGGCAGAAAGAAAAAGCTGACAGCCGGCGCGGCTTCCTATCAGCTGTCGGAAAAAGGAGATTATCTGATCTGGCAGGAAGAACATCCGGATCAGACGACAGGGCTTTACGGCGTCAGCCTTGACAAAAAAGGCCAGGCGGCAGAGGAGGAGCTTTTAGAGCGGGACGCAGAGTTTCTGGGCGCTTCAGGAGATTTGACCAGGATCCTTTACAAAAAAGAAGGAGAGCTGTGGCTGCTTGAAAATCATTCAGAGAAGAAATGCCTGGCGCAGAATGTAAATCAGGTATTTCTCTCAGGCCAGGAGGAAAAAACGCTGTTTTTCACACGGCAGGAAAATGAGGGAGAGAGTCTCTATGTTCTGAGCGGGAAACAGGCGGGAAACGAAAGGAGAGAGCGCCTGCTGGATTCGGAATTCCTGTTTCTGATTCATGAGGAGGATGGAATTCTCACCTACAAGGCGTCCGGGGAAGCCGGAGAGGAGATCCGGATTGCCAGTTCAGAAGCCTATGCGGCGTTAGACTGCAATCCGGAAGAAGAGATTTCCGTTGCGGTTTCAGGAGATTACGGCTGGTATTTGGCTTCGCCGGAGCCAGGTGCGGATCAGGCGCTGTACCGGGTGTCGCTTGAACCGGAACAGTTTGGAAGCGCAGAGCAGGCGGCGCAGCAGGCAGATCGTTTCTGCGGACAGTGTGGGGGAACTCCCTTTTATCTGAGCGATCTGTATGAGCAGACGGGGGATCTTTACTTTGGAGAGCAGGCGGATTCCTACGATGTGAAAGCAGATTCTGTCTGGCTGGAAAAGAACCGGGATGGGGAGGAAACGGACGTTTATTTTCTGTCTGACTATGATGCCCAGAGGGAAAGCGGCGTGCTGACAAGGTATTCGGGGGAAGACAGGCGCGCCGAAGAGATTGACGGCAGCGCATCCGGGTATCTGGCCGTTTCAGGAGAACTGCTCTATTTTACAGATTACGATCCTGCCAGAGGCCAGGGAACCCTGAACCTCTATGAAGAGGGGAAGACGCAGGAGATTGACTCCGGCGTGTGGGCCGCCTACGGAAGAAACGGGGATGAGGCGGCTTTTATCCGGAAGAACCAGGCTGGCGGACTGGAATAGAACGGCATGACAGAGAAAAACGGCTGTTATGAAAAGAAAAACGGCAGGAGAGGGAGACGAAGGAGAGGAAAATGGCGCAGGACAGAATTGAAAAAATAAAGCTGAGTATTGGAAAGAGGGCGGCGGCTTTCAGCCGGGCAGCCGCGCTGAAGCTTGAGATACACCGGCTGCGCCTGGAGGCCAGGACTCTGCGGGCCGAAGCGCGCCAGACAGAAAAAGAGATGCGGAGGGGTCTTTCTGAGGCTTCAGAAAAAAGCTACGAGGCCTGGAAAGAGAAGGAGGACTGGAAAACGCATATGGAAGAGGCGTTTCAGGAAGCCGGAGAGCTGGAAGACTCCATAAACGCCCAGAGAGAGGAGGCGGCACGGCTGGAGGAGACGGCCGAGGAGCTGAAATCTCTCCGGAGAGCCGAGAAAGAGACGGCAGCTGCCTCAGAAGTTGAGAACAGAGCAGAGGAAAATCAGGAAGCGGAGGAAAAAACAGACGCAGAGGCAGTCTGGGTCTGCCCTTCCTGCGGGGCTGCCTACGGGAAAGCGGTTAATTACTGCCGCCTCTGCGGAATGGCTGCCAAACAAGAGAGTAAAAAGAATCCGGGTGAAAAAAGCCAGGAAGAAGAAAATCAAAAGGAAGAAAAACAAGAGATAGAAAATCAAGAAGAAGAAAACAGAGAGGAAGGAAATCGAGAGGAAGGAAATCGAGAGGAAGAAAGCAGAACGGAAGAAAAGCAGGAACCTCAGGAACGAGAATAAAAAGAAGAGACATAATTTTTCGAAATGTTTAAAAAAACGAAAAAGTCATGTCTCTTTCTTCATTAAAAGGGAACACCTTTAAGGAAACGTTCCGTTACCGCTTGTTGCTGCGTCTCCAGATGTTCATCTTCTCAGCGTCGGCAATCAGCTGGTCTCTGAAATCAGGATGAGCGACGGAAATGATAGCCGCGCACTTCTCCCAGGTGGAGAGTCCCTTTAAGTTTACCTTGCCGTACTCAGTTACCAGATAGTGGATATTGGCTCTTGTGTCAGTTACGATAGAGCCCTGGTTTAAGGTTGGAAGAATTCTGGATTTTAACTGTCCGTCCTTTGTCTTGAAGGTGGAGGAACAGCAGATAAAGCTTTTTCCGCCCTTGGAAAGGTAAGCGCCCAGCACGAAGTCCAGCTGTCCGCCGGCTCCGCTGATGTGCTTAACGCCTGCGGACTCTGCGTTTACCTGGCCGAAGAGATCCACGTCAACCGCGTTGTTGATGGACATGAAATTGTCCAGCGCGGAGATGGAGCGGATATCGTTGGTGTAGTCTACCGGCGCGCTCATGCACTCCGGATTGTTGTTCAGGTAGTCGTAGAGCTTCTTGGTTCCTGCTCCGAAGGCGTATACCTGGCGTCCCTTGTCAATGCCTTTGTGAGCGCCTGTGATCTTTCCGGCTGCGGCGATATCGACGAAAGCGTCTACATACATTTCAGTGTGCACGCCCAGATCCTTTAAGTCGGATTTGGCGATCAGAGAGCCTACTGCGTTAGGCATGCCGCCGATTCCCAGCTGCAGGCATGCGCCGTCTGGGATCTCCTCCACGATGAGCTTGGCAACCGCCTCGTCCACCTCAGAGGCAGCTCCGCCTCCGCCCATCTGTCCGATGGCTGGATCGATGATCATGTCTACATTGGAAATGTGAACGCAGTTCTCAAATCCGCCCAGGCAGACCGGCATGTTTTCATTTACCTCTACGATGACTGTGTCAGCCTTCTCGCACACAGCCGCCATGTGGGAGGCGTTCGGTCCGAAATTGAAGAAGCCGTGCTCGTCCATGGGAGCTGCCTGGAACACAGCTACGTTGAGAGGAGTCTGGGAGTCGCGGTAGTATCTTGGAAGCTCAGAGTAGCGGATCGGAGCGTAGAAGGAGAAGCCCTGGGCGATGGCCTTTCTCTCAATGCCGCCCATATGCCAGGAGTTCCATGTCAGATGCTCCGCCGGATTCTCAATTTTGAAAATCTCCGGAACCCACATGAGGATGCCGCCGCGGAAATTCACATCGTAGAGCTCCGGCATTCTCTTTGCAAGAGCCGCGTCAAAAGCAACGGTCGTGCCAGTGCACCAGCCGTAGTCAACCCAGTCGCCGGACTTTACCACAGCGGCAGCCTGATCGGCAGACACAAGTTTTGTTTCATACATTTTTCTGTAATCCATTTCAATCACCTGTCCCTTACAAAATTTGTTCAGTTTTGTTAACAGTTTATCATTCGCCGCTGGTAAGGTCAATAAGAATAGGTAAGAAATAGGTGGAAAATCGTGAATAGGTGATGAATTGATAATTATTTATCAAGTGGTCATTGACAGTTTTGCCTAACAGTGGTAGTATAGAATTACTATCATTTATGCAATTATTTCTATTTCCAGGCTAACCATGACAAGGAGGAAACAAATTATGTCTAAGAAAGTCGTAATAGCAAGTGCATGCCGTACAGCCATTGGTTCCATGGGCGGACAGTTAAGCACAGTACCAGCGGCAGATATGGGAGCAGTTGTTATTAAGGAAGCTCTCAACAGAGCAGGAGTTGCTCCGGAGCAGGTAGATCACGTTTACATGGGCTGTGTAATCCAGGCCGGCCTTGGACAGAACGTGGCTCGTCAGATGTCCATCAAAGCAGGGCTTCCCATCGAGGTTCCGGCAGTTACGCTGAACGTAGTGTGCGGTTCCGGTTTACAGTGCGTAAACGCAGCTGCTCAGATGATTCTCGCAGGCGACGCTGACATTGTTGTAGCAGGCGGAGCAGAGAATATGTCCGCAGCTCCGTACGCTCTGAAGAACGCTCGTTACGGATACCGCATGGGCAACGCTCCGATGATCGATACCATGGTAAATGACGCTCTCTGGGATGCTTTCAACAACTACCACATGGGAATCACAGCAGAGAACATCTGCGACGAGTGGAACATCACAAGAGAAGAGCTTGACGAGTTCTCCGTTGCCAGCCAGCACAAGGCATGCGAGGCTGTACAGTCCGGAAGATTCAAGGATGAGATCGTTCCGGTTGAGGTTAAGAAGAAAAAAGAGACTGTTATCGTTGACACAGACGAGGGTCCGCGTCCAGGCACAACTATGGAAGGACTTGCAAAGCTTCGTCCAGCATTCAAGCCGGACGGCGGCCGCGTAACAGCAGGAAACGCTTCCTCCATCAATGACGGCGCTGCAGCAGTTGTCGTTATGAGCGAGGAGAAGGCAAAAGAGTTAGGCATTAAGCCGATGGCTACATGGGTTGCAGGCGCATTAGGCGGCGTAGATCCGAGAATCATGGGAATCGGCCCGGTAGCAGCTACTAAGAAGGTTCTGGCTAAGACAGGACTCAAGGTAGAGGATTTTGATTTAATCGAGGCAAACGAGGCGTTCGCTGCCCAGTCTATCGCAGTTGCCCGCGAGCTTGGATTCAATAAGGACGTTCTGAATGTGAACGGCGGAGCTATCGCTCTCGGACATCCGGTAGGAGCATCTGGCTGCCGTATCCTCGTTACTCTGCTTCATGAGATGCAGAAGCGCGATGCAAAGAAGGGTCTCGCTACTCTGTGCATCGGCGGCGGTATGGGCTGTGCTACAATCGTTGAGAGAGACTAAAATCCAGGTAAAGCCTTAAGGAGATGATCAGAATGGGTTATGTAGATTACGAACAGGAAGGACATGTCGGTATTGTAACTATCAACAGGCCCAAAGCATTAAACGCCTTGAATGAAGAGGTATTGAAGGATCTGGAAACCGTATTCGACGCCATTGATCAGGAGACGGTGAGAGCCGTCATCCTGACAGGCGCAGGCGAAAAATCCTTTGTTGCCGGAGCTGACATTGCGGCTATGAGCACCATGACCAAAGAGGAGGGAGAGGCCTTCGGAAAATTTGGAAACGATATTTTCCGCAAGATCGAGACCTTCCCGATTCCGGTGATTGCAGCGGTGAACGGTTTCGCGCTGGGAGGAGGCAACGAGCTTTCCTTAAGCTGCGACATCCGCATCTGCTCTGAGAACGCAGTGTTCGGACAGCCGGAGGTAGGCCTGGGAATCACCCCGGGCTTTGGAGGTACTCAGAGACTTGCCCGCATCATTGGTGTGGGAAAGGCCAAGGAGATGCTCTACACTGCCAGAAACATCAAGGCTGATGAGGCTTACCGTTTAGGACTTGTAAATGCAGTTTATCCTCAGGAAGAGCTGATGACTGCAGCCAGAAAGCTGGCAGGCCAGATTGCGGCTAATGCTCCGATTGCTGTGAGAAACAGCAAGAAGGCGGCCAATGACGGCCTTCAGACAGATATGGATCAGGCGATTGTAATCGAGGAAAAGCTGTTCGGAGCCTGCTTTGAGACAGAGGATCAAAAAGAAGGCATGGCGGCGTTTCTTGAGAAGAGAAAAGAAAAACAGTTCAAAAACCGTTAATAAAAAGCAGATGCTTTTTATAAGATAGGAGGAGATAGCCATGAAAATCGGTGTTATCGGAGCAGGAACCATGGGTTCCGGCATTGCGCAGGCTTTTGCACAGACAGAGGGCTACGAGGTAGCTTTATGCGATATTAACGAGGAGTTCGCTGCAAACGGTAAGAAGAAAATTGCAAAGGGCTTTGAGAAGAGAATTGCTAAGGGCAAAATGACACAGGAGGATGCTGATAAGATCCTCGCAAAGATTACAACAGGTGTTAAGGATATCTGCGGCGACTGCGATCTGGTCGTTGAGGCTGCCATTGAGAACATGGAGATCAAGAAGCAGACCTTTAAGGAGTTAGACGCTATCTGCAAGGCAGACTGTATTTTTGCTACCAACACTTCCTCCCTCTCCATTACAGAAATTGGAGCAGGCGCAAGACCGGTTGTGGGCATGCATTTCTTTAACCCGGCTCCTGTCATGAAGCTGGTAGAGGTAATTGCAGGACTCAATACTCCGAAGGAGATGGTAGATAAGGTAATTGCTATTTCCGAAGAGATTGGAAAGACACCAGTACAGGTTGAAGAGGGTGCAGGCTTTGTTGTAAACAGAATCTTGATCCCGATGATCAACGAGGCAATCGGCATTTACGCTGATGGCATTGCATCTGTAGAGGGAATTGATATTGCGATGAAGTTAGGCGCAAATCATCCGATGGGCCCGTTAGCTCTGGGCGATCTGATTGGACTTGACGTTTGCCTGGCTATTATGCAGGTATTAGAAAGCGAGACAGGCGATCCGAAGTACCGTCCGCATCCGCTGTTAAGAAAGATGGTTCGCGCTGGACGTTTAGGCCAGAAAACAGGCAGAGGATTCTACGATTACAGCAAATAATGGATACCACTTTTTTGTGGTTTCTGTTATAATAGATTCACAACCGCATAAGGGGTCTCCCCAAGGCCCCTTTTTAGCGCGATATAAGAAGATGGAGGACTAGACATGGATTTTACATTAAGTAAAGAGCATGAGATGGCGAGGACTTTATTCCATGACTTCGCCGAGAAAGAAGTAAAACCTTTAGCACAGGAAGTAGACGAGACAGAGCACTTCCCGACAGAGACAGTTAAGAAGATGCAGAAGCTCGGCTTCATGGGCATCCCGGTTCCGAAGGAGTACGGCGGACAGGGCTGCGATCCTCTCTGCTATGCTATGTGCGTAGAGGAGCTTTCCAAGGTTTGCGGAACTACAGGCGTTATCGTTTCTGCACACACATCCCTGTGCTGCGATCCAATCCAGACATACGGTACAGAAGAGCAGAAGCAGAAATACCTGGTACCGCTTGCAAAGGGCGAGAAGTTAGGTGCTTTCGGTCTTACTGAGCCAGGCGCTGGTACAGACGCTCAGGGCCAGCAGACAAAGGCTGTTTTAGACGGAGACGAGTGGGTATTAAACGGATCCAAGATCTTCATCACAAACGGTAAAGAGGCTGACATCTACGTAATCATCGCTGTTACAGGCGTGAAAGAGGACGCTAGAGGAAGAAAGAAGAAAGAGATCTCCGCATTCATCGTTGAGAAGGGAACTCCAGGCTTCACCTTTGGTACAAAGGAGAAGAAGATGGGTATCCGCGGATCTGCTACTTACGAGTTAATCTTCACAGACTGCCGCATCCCGAAGGAGAACCTGTTAGGACAGAAGGGCAAGGGCTTCAACATCGCTATGCACACACTGGACGGTGGACGTATCGGTATCGCTGCTCAGGCTCTTGGTCTTGCAGAGGGCGCTCTTGACAGAACTATCGAGTATGTAAAAGAGAGAAAGCAGTTCGGACGTGCTCTGGGACAGTTCCAGAATACACAGTTCCAGCTTGCTGATATGGCAACAAAGGTAAAGGCAGCTCAGCTCCTTGTTTACAGAGCAGCTATGGCTAAGGCTACACAGAAGACATATTCCGTAGAGGCAGCTATGGCTAAGCTGTACGCAGCAGAGGTTGCTATGGAAGTTACAACAAAGGCTGTACAGCTTCACGGCGGATACGGCTACATCAGAGAGTACGATGTAGAGCGTATGATGCGCGACGCTAAGATTACAGAGATCTACGAGGGAACATCTGAGGTTCAGAGAATGGTTATCTCCGGAGCTCTGTTAAAATAATTGCGGCTCTAAACATGATGCAGTTCCCTGTCTCTTTGGACAGGCCTGCATGAAATTAAACAATAAGGAGTGAAAATACAGTGAAAATTATCGTTTGTATCAAACAGGTTCCAGATACTAAGGGCGGAGTAAAATTCAACCCGGACGGAACACTCGACAGAGGAGCTATGCTCACAATTATGAACCCGGATGATAAGGCAGGCCTTGAGGCTGCTCTCCGTTTAAAGGATCAGTACGGCGCAGAGGTTACAGTTCTCACTATGGGACTTCCGAAAGCTGAGGAGGTTTTAAGAGAGGCTATGGCTATGGGCGCTGACAACGGCATCCTGGTTACAGACCGCGTACTTGGCGGAGCCGATACATGGGCTACATCCCAGACTATCGCAGGCGCTATCAGAAACCTTGAGTACGATTTAATTATCACAGGCCGTCAGGCTATCGATGGTGATACAGCTCAGGTAGGTCCGCAGATCTCCGAGCACTTAAACATTCCGGTAATCAGCTACGCTCAGGACATCAAGATCGAGGGCAACAGCGTTATCGTTGAGCGTCAGTACGACGACAGATATCACGTATTAAAGGCTCAGATGCCATGCTTAATCACAGCTCTGGCTGAGTTAAACGAGCCGCGCTACATGACTCCAGGCGGAATCTTCGATGCTTATAAGAAAGAAATCACCGTATGGGGAAGAAACGACCTGAAGGACGTTGAGGACTCCAACTTAGGACTTAAGGGATCCCCGACACAGATCGCAAGAGCTTCCGATAAGGTAAGAAAGGGAGCAGGCGAGCAGGTTACTCTTGATCCGGCAGCAGCTGCAGACTACATTGTTGAGAAGCTGGCAGCTAAACATGTTATCTAATTAAAAATAAGAGAAAAGTGTGGTGAATAGAATGAACTTAGAAGCATATAAGGGAGTATTCGTCTTTGCACAGCAGGTTGACAATGAGATCAGCGGCATCGCATTTGAGCTGATTGGCAAAGGTAAAGATTTAGCAAAAGATTTAGGAACAGAGGTTACAGCTGTTTTAGTTGGTTCCGGCGTTAAGGGACTGGCAGACGAGCTGGCTGAGTACGGCGCAGACAAGGTTATCGTTGTAGACGATCCAGAGTTAAAAGAGTACAGAACAGAGCCGTACACACACGCACTGGCTTCCGTTATCAACGAGTTTAAGCCGGAGATCTTCTTAATCGGCGCTACAGCAATCGGCCGTGACTTAGGACCTCGTGTATGTGCAAGAATTCATACAGGTCTGACAGCTGACTGTACACAGCTTGAGATTGGCGATTTCCCAATCAACCCGGTTCCAGGCAAGGAGCAGAAGCACAACCAGTTATTAATGACTCGTCCTGCATTCGGCGGAAACACAATCGCTACTATCGCATGCCCGGACTTCCGCCCACAGATGGCAACTGTACGTCCAGGCGTTATGCAGAAGCTTCCTAAGACAGCAGGCGCTAAGGCTAACGTAGTAGAGTACAATCCAGGATTCGTTCCGAACAACAACTACGTTGAGATCATGGAAGTAGTTAAGGCTGTAGCTGATACAGTAGATATCATGGATGCTAAGATCCTTGTATCCGGCGGACGTGGTGTTGGAAGCCCAGAGAACTTCAAGATTCTTGAGGATCTGGCAGAGGTAATCGGCGGAACAGTAAGCTGCTCCCGTGCAGTTGTAGACGCTGGCTGGCAGCCAAAGGCATTACAGGTAGGACAGACAGGAAAGACTGTACGTCCGAACGTATACTTCGCAATCGGTATCTCTGGCGCTATCCAGCACGTAGCTGGTATGGAGGAGTCTGATATTATCATCGCTATCAATAAGGATGAGACAGCTCCGATCTTTGACGTAGCTGACTACGGCATTGTAGGTGACCTGAATAAGGTAGTTCCGTTATTAACAGAGAAGCTGAAAGCTGCTAAGGCTGCTCAGAACGTTTAATCTGAACGGAAATTTTATAATAGAATAAATAATCGTCCGGGGGACGGCAGTCCGCATGATTACGTCATACGGCCAGGCCCTCCCATGCCGGACGGCGTCCTTACGAACGCGAGAGGGACGCAGTGCCCAGACAGAAAAACAGCCCGGCTTTTGCCGGGCTGTTTTGATGTGGAAGAAAGACTTCGCGGGCTTTAAGAGAAACAAGAAGTTTTTCTTCAGCTCTTCTCTTCGCTTTAATGTGGAAGAAAGATTTCGGTGACTTTAAGTGGAACAAGAAATCTTTCTTCCACATTTATCCATCACCTTTAAATCCACCCACCGTCCAGTCCGATGACCTGTCCAGTCAGATAGCTCTCCTTATATCCCAGGTGGTAGGCCAGATCGGCCACCTCCTCGGCCTGGCCCAGACGGCCCGCCGGAATTTCTTCAATGAGGCCGATAAGCTCCTCGTCGTCCAGGAAGTGATTCATCTCCGTATCAATGGCGCCGCAGGCAATGGCGTTGACCTGGATATGGCTGGGGGCCAGTTCCTTGGCCAGAGCTTTGGTGAAGGCGTTGATGCCGCCCTTGGTAGCGGAGTAGGCCACCTCGCAGGAAGCGCCGCAGATTCCCCAGACAGAGGAAATGTTTATGATCTTTCCCTGCTGCTTTTCCACCATCATGGGCACGGCCAGCCGGCAGCAGTTGAATACAGAGGTGAGATTGGTGTGCACAATCAGGTCCCAGTCCTCTGGCTTCATATCCTGGAGAAGTCCGATGTAGGAGATTCCCGCATTGTTGACAAGCACGTCCAGCCCGCCGAACTGCTTTTTGATTTTCTTGAATAGAGCGGCGCAGTCCTCCATCTTTCCCATATCTCCCAGAAAAGCCAGACAGGATACCTGGAAGGATTCAATTTCTTTCTTTGTCTGAAGAAGCTGTTCCTCCCGCTTTACGCAGCTGATGACTACATTCCAGCCCTTTTTGGCAAATTTCACGGCGATGGCTTTCCCGATTCCGCGGGAAGCACCGGTGACAAGTACAGTTTTTCTTGCCATATAATTTCACTCCTTTCCCAAACAAACGCTGCTTAACTTTCTCTGACCATATTATACCATTGACGGATTGACAGTGCAAATTTATAGATTAAATAAAAAATTATGTATACTGCCGGGATAAGATGTGTTATACTAAAAAGTACGAATACAACACAGAAGAACACCGGCTTTTGGGCGGGAACAGGATGGGAAACACTTGGAACGTACGAATCTGCGGCCTGCAGATTCCAGAGGAAAGGCGAGAATAACAGGATGGGAAAGATTTACGATCTGATTATTGCAGGTTCCGGCCCAGCCGGACTGGCGGCGGCAATCTATGCCAAAAGGGCGGAACTCGACACGCTTGTAATTGAGAAGGAGATGATGAGCGGCGGCCAGATTCTGAGTACCTATGAGGTGGACAACTACCCAGGACTGCCGGGAAGCTCGGGATTTGATCTGGGAATGAAATTCAGGGAGCATGCGGATCGGCTGGGAGCTGTTTTTACAGAAGACTGCATTGAGAAGGCAGAGCTTCTCGGAGAGATTAAAACACTCTATGGACAAAAGGAAACCTACCAGGCCAGGACGGTGATCATCGCCACAGGAGCCAGCCACAGAAAACTGGGCATTCCGGGCGAGGAGGAGCTTTTGGGGAGCGGAGTTTCCTACTGCGCTACCTGTGACGGCGCCTTTTTCAAGGATAAGACGGCGGCTGTGATAGGAGGCGGGGACGTGGCCCTTGAGGACGCCATTTTCCTGTCTAGACTGTGCAGAAAGGTCCATTTAATTCACAGAAGGGACGAGCTGCGCGGCGCCAGGACGCTGCAGAAGCAGGTGTTTGAATCAGATAAGATAGAAGTGCACTGGGACACAGTGGCAGACGCCATTGAGGGGGACGGCAGAGTCGAGAGACTTGCGCTTACCAACAGAAAAACAGGGGAGAAGACGGCGCTTGAGACGGACGGCGTATTTATCGCCGTAGGAATTGAACCGGAAAGCGGCCTGTTTTCCCAGATGATAGAGACAGACCGCCAGGGATATCTTGCGGCCGGGGAGGACGGAGTTACCTCTGTTCCCGGCGTGTTCGCGGCAGGGGATGTGCGGACCAAGCAGCTGCGTCAGGTGCTGACAGCCGCATCGGACGGGGCTAACTGCGTGACCAGCGTGGAGCGGTACCTGGCAGAGAGATAGGAGGAAGAAATACGATGGAGACGCCATTTAAGATACTGGCCTGTCTGTGCTCGGCAGCCGTCATTTCCGTGACATCAGGCTTTGGAGCGCAGGCGGCGATCAATCTGGAGACAGATTCTTCTGTAGCTGGAGTTTCCGTGGCGATGAATAATTATTATGCAGGAAGCCTTGATCCGGAGAACGAGCTGGCGGAGGCTTTTTCCTCAGATGAAACCATGGAACAGGTGGTAAAGAGCGGGAAGGAAGACGCGCCGACAGTAAAGAATCCGTCGTCCTCCTCCGCCTATGATAACGTAGCGGTGTCCCAGGTGTCCAATTATGTAAACGTGCGGAGCGAGGCCAGCACAAAGGGTTCTGTTGAGGGAAAGATTTACAACAACTGTGCGGCCACGATTCTGGATACAGTGGACGGCGAGGGAGGAAAGTGGTACAAGATCCAGTCCGGTTCTGTAAACGGCTATATTAAGGCTCAGTATTTTATCACAGGAGCAGAGGCGGAGAAGAAAGCCAGACAGGTGGGAACGACTTATGCCAAGGTGGCGAATACCTCCACGCTGCGCCTCAGAGAGGAGCCGAGCCTGGACAGCAAGACACTTGATCTTCTGTCCTCAGACGCTGAGTATGAAGTAATTGAGGAAAAGGGAGACTTTTATAAGGTGTCTGTGGACACAGATCTGGTAGGATATGTGTTCAAGGATTACGTCGATACCCGGGTTGAATTTGACCACGCCGTGACAAACTCAGAGGAGGAGCAGAAGGCGGCGGAGGAGTCCAAGCGCAAGGAAGAGGCGGAGAAGGCACTGCAGGAGCTGGAGGAGGCCAAGAAGGAAGCCGCCAAGGAGACCACTGCAAAAGAGACTGCCGCCAAGCAGACTGCAGCGAAAGAAACTACGGCCAAAGAAACGGTGAAAGAGCCTGAGACGGTAAAGCCGAAGGAAACAGAGAAAGCCAAAGAGACGGAAACGTCGTTCAGCGGTACGATAGAGCAGAATCCGGACGGAAGCCCGAGGGAGACCACGAAGGCTGCCGAGACAAAGCCGAAGGAGACAGAGAAGGAAAAGGAGACCACAAAAGCTCCTGAGACAGAAAAGCCAAAGGAAACGCAGAAACCGTCCTCTGATAAGACGTCTGGAGGTCCCGGCGGATCTAAGAATCCAGGAGGCAGCTCCTCAGGAGTGGAGAAGGCCACCAGAACGGCGGTTGTCGCTTATGCGAAGCAGTTTTTGGGAAATCCGTATGTTTACGGCGGAACCAGCCTGACCAAGGGAGCAGACTGCTCTGGATTTACACAGGCCGTGTACGCCCATTTCGGCATCTCTACAGGCCGCAGCTCCAGAGACCAGGCTGCCAGAGGAAAGGAGATTCCGGTAAGCGAGGCTCAGCCGGGCGATATGCTGTTCTATGCCAGCGGAAGCTATATTAACCATGTGGCTATGTACATAGGAGGCGGACAGATTATCCACTCCAGCAACCCCAAGACAGGAATCTGCATCGCGCCGTCCAACTACAGGACGCCGTGCAAGGCTGTCACCTTCCTGGATTAGAACGCTGGAAGAGAAGAAGGCAGATAGAAGAAGACGGAGAAAAAAGAGACAAAAAAAGATTAAAAAATAAGGCAGGACCCGTAAAAGGAGAACAGCCGTAAAAACGGGCCGGCGCAGGGAGATTTCCAGGCGTCGGCCCGTTTGCTGACTAATCTTCAGTTTTCTTTAGATGTTCCGTTTCGGGAAACGGTTTCTGGGTAAAATAGGTGGACAAAAGAACGGACGTATTGGAGAGGCCGAACTGCCGCATCTGCCGGAGCAACGCTTCCAGCTCCTCGGAATCAGAGACCCGGATTTTTAAAAGCCCGTTATTCAGTCCCACAATGTGGCTGTGCTCCACAATAGACGGCGTTTCCTCGCAGAATCTGCAGAAACTTTCGTAGGATTTAGGGGGCACGTTGATCAGGACAAAGGCACAGATGTGATTACCCATCAGGGCGTCGTTGATTTTGGCATGGAATCCCTCGATCACTCCCGCGTCCTTCAGACGGTTAATCCGCTCGGCGACTGCCGGCGCAGTAAGCCCGACCTGCTGTCCGATCTCGCGGGTCGACGTTTTGCAGTTTGCCTGCAGAATGTTGATGATTTTAATATCTGTGTTGTCCACGGGGCTCCCTCCCTTGCAGATGATCTCTAAACTATAATAGTATAGCCGATAGTGAGAAAAAAGTAAATGGAATCTGTAAGCCCGATGACAGATTCAGAAGGCCTTTGTTAGGAAAATGAAGATTCATTCTGAGTGAAAGAGCTGTACAACAACAGGGGATTGATGGTAAAATTATCGTACAATACAAAAAGGAATGCGAAGACAGGCATAAAAAAGTAAAACAGAACTGGGAGGTAAGAGTTTTATGAGCGGAAAGTTATTGGAATGTGTGCCGAATTACAGCGAGGGACGCGATATGCAGAAGGTGGAGCAGATTGCAGACTGCTTCCGCGGAAAGGCTGGGGTGCGGCTTTTAGATTATCAGACGGACAAAGATCACAACCGGTGCGTGATTACGGCCATCGGAGAGCCGGAGGCTCTGCGGGACGCTGTGATTGAATCCTTTGGAAAGGCGGTTCAGCTGATTGATATGACGAAGCACGAGGGACAGCATCCGAGGATGGGAGCTGTGGACGTGGTTCCGTTTATTCCATGCAGGAATACGACGCTTCAGGAGGCCGACGCCATTGCCAAGGAGGTAGCTGAGACGGTAGGCAGAGAGTTCGGCATTCCCTGCTTCCTGTACGAGTCCTCCGCCATTGCTCCTCACCGCGCCAATCTGGCAAGTATCCGGAAGGGACAGTTTGAGGGGATGGCGGAAAAAATGAAGGATCAGGAGATGTGGAAGCCAGATTTCGGTCCGGATACCATTCACCCGACGGCAGGCGTATCGGCGGTAGGGGCCAGAATGCCGTTAGTAGCCTTTAATGTGAACCTGGACACAGCGGATCTGGAGATTGCCAATCAGATTGCCAAAAAGATACGCCACATCAACGGCGGCTACCGCTATGTGAAGGCCATCGGAGTCATGCTGGAGGAGAGACACATTGCCCAGGTTTCCATGAACCTGACCGATTACACGAAGACGGCCATTTACCGCGCCTTTGAGGCAGTGAAGATGGAGGCAAGACGCTATGGCGTGAGAGCTGTGGGTACGGAGATTGTAGGTCTTCTTCCCATGCAGGCTCTGATTGACTGCGCGGAGTATTACATGCAGCTGGAGAATTTTGACTCTGCCCAGGTAATGGAAAACAGACTTCTTGAGGAGGAATAAGATGACAGAATTAAAGGATTTGACCATAGAGGAATTTGCAAAGGTGACGGCGTCCGACGCCCCGGCTCCGGGAGGCGGAAGCGTGGCGGCGGCAGCAGGCTCCCTGGCTGCCGCCCTTGCCGAGATGGTGGCTAACCTGACTATCGGGAAGGAAAAATATGCGGAAGCAGAAAATGAGATGAGAGAGCTGGCTGAGAAGGGCCAGGCGATCCGTGAGAAGCTGATAGCAGATATCCAGAGAGACAGCTCTTCTTTTAACCTTTACATGGCGGCTTTAAGAATGCCAAAGGACACAGAAGAAGAAAAGGCGGCCAGGAGAGAGGCCATGCAGAGGGGATTAAAGGAGGCCGCTGTGGTTCCCCTTTCCGTGGCAGAGACGGCGGCTGAAATTTTCCCTCTGGCCGAAGCCGCTGTGGCCAGGGGAAACGCCAATGCGGTGACGGACGGCCTGGTATCTGCCATGATGGCCCGCACTGCCGTTCTGAGCGCTCTTTTAAATGTCAAAATTAATCTGAACTCCATCAAGGACGAAGCCTTCCGGGCAGATATGGAGAAGCAGGTGAAAGGCCTGGAGAAAACGGCGTCTGAGTACGAGGCGAAGATATTAAAAAGTTCAGAGCTTTCTCCTGAAATATAAAAATAAACTGCTAAGACTTTAAAACTTTAAAAAATTAAGAAAAAATAGGATTGCATTTTACAAAAATAAAGGATAGAATGGAAAAATGCAGATGAATCAGAAGTCAGCATCATTTTTAGTAGGAGGAGAACGAAGATGAAAACAGATATCGAGATCGCTCAGGAGTCAACCCCATTACATATCACAGAGATAGCAGCCTCTCTGGGTATTGACGAAAAGTATCTGGAACAGTATGGAAAGTACAAGGCAAAGGTAGACTATAACCTGTTGAACGAGGACAGCCGCCCCGATGGAAAGCTGATTCTTGTGACAGCCATTACTCCGACTCCTGCTGGGGAGGGAAAGACTACGACTACCGTAGGCCTGGCAGATGGAATGAAGAAGCTGGGGAAAAATGTAGTTGTGGCCCTCAGAGAGCCGTCTCTGGGACCGGTATTCGGCGTGAAGGGCGGCGCTGCAGGCGGCGGTTATGCCCAGGTAGTGCCGATGGAGGACATTAACCTTCACTTTACCGGCGATTTCCACGCTATCGGAGCTGCGAACAATCTTCTGGCCGCTATGCTGGACAACCACATTTATCAGGGCAACGAGCTGCGGATTGACCCGAAGCGCGTTACCTGGCGCCGCGTCGTGGATATGAATGACAGACAGCTGAGAAACGTGGTGGACGGACTGGGACGCCGCGTGGACGGAGTGGTGAGAGAGGACGGATACGATATTACAGTTGCCTCCGAGATCATGGCGGTTCTCTGCCTGGCTAAAAATGTAACTGACTTAAAGGAGAGACTGAGCCGCATTATCGTAGGCTACACCTACGACGACGAGCCGGTGACAGCGGGAGATTTAAAGGCTGCCGGAGCGATGGCAGCTCTGTTAAAGGATGCCTTAAAGCCGAACCTGGTGCAGACTCTGGAGCATACTCCGGCCTTTATTCATGGCGGCCCGTTTGCCAATATCGCCCACGGCTGCAACTCGATTATCGCTACCAGAATGGCCTTAAAGCTGGGAGATTACGCGATTACAGAGGCAGGCTTCGGCGCAGATCTGGGCGCTGAGAAGTTCCTGGATATCAAGTGCCGCATGGCAGAGCTGAAGCCGTCAGCTGTTGTTGTGGTAGCTACTGTCAGAGCCTTAAAGCATCACGGAGGCGTGGCTAAGGCAGATCTGAACAACGAGAATCTGGAGGCTCTGGAGAAGGGACTTCCGAACCTGCTTCAGCATGTGGAGAATATCACGAAAGTATTCGGCCTGCCCTGCGTAGTAGCGATTAACCGCTTCCCATTCGATACGGAGGCAGAGCTTTCTCTCATTGCGGAAAAATGCAGGGAGCTGGGCGTTAACGTGGCGCTTTCCGAGGTATGGGGAAAAGGCGGCGACGGCGGCACAGAGCTGGCCCAGGAGGTGCTCCGTCTCTGCGAGGAGCCGAACCACTTCCAGTTCTGCTATGACTCTGAACTCTCGATTGAGGAGAAGTTAAACGCAATTGTTACCAAGGTATACAGAGGAGCTAAGGTAGTGCTGGCAGATTCTGCTAAAAAGCAGGCTAAGAGACTGACGGAGCTGGGCTTTGGTTCCTGCCCGATCTGTATGGCCAAAACGCAGTACAGCTTTTCTGACAACCAGAAGCTTTTAGGAGCGCCGAGAGACTTTACTGTGACAGTCAGAAACTTAAAGGTATCTGCCGGAGCAGGCTTTATCGTAGCCCTGACGGGAGATATTATGACTATGCCAGGCCTTCCGAAGGTTCCGGCAGCAGAAAAGATTGACGTGGATGCTGAGGGAAGAATCTCAGGCTTATTCTAAACCATAAAAGTACAAATTCCGCCGCAGGGGAATGGTTCCTCTGCGGCGTCTTGTGTCTGTCACAGCGTTTTGTCAGGAGAAAGTAACATGAATTTCTTTACACCAGCGGAAATCGTAAAAAATTATGGGGCGGCAGGAAAGAAAAAGGCTGAGATGCCTCTGTTAAAAATGCTTATTCTGGGTTTTCTCTCAGGAATGTTCATTGCTCTGGGAGCGGCGGTGACCAATACGGCCGGACATAGCATTGACAATGTGTCGGCCGTCCGGATTCTCTCTGGACTTCTGTTTCCCGGAGGCCTGACTCTGGTAGTTTTGATGGGAGGAGAGCTTTTTACAGGAAACTGCCTGATGTGTATTTCTGTTCTGGAGAAGCAGGCGAAGCTTTCAGGCGTTCTGAAAAACTGGGCCGCTGTCTATGTGGGAAACCTGGCCGGAAGCCTGTTTACCGCCTTTGCCTGCGCAAAATTCGGCCAGATGAACTACTCTGGCGGAGGGCTGGCCGTATTTACCATGAAGCTGGCCGCCTCCAAGTGTTCTCTGCCTTTTGAAAACGCTTTTGTGCTGGGCGTGTTCTGCAATATCCTGGTATGTTTTGCAGTACTGGCCGCCATGAGCGCCAAGGACACGGCGGGAAAGGTGCTGGGGCTGTTTTTTCCCATCTGCTTTTTCGTTGTATGCGGATTTGAGCACAGTGTGGCCAATATGTACT
>OGXP01000501.1_pt1 | contig 45235 bp, 51 predicted proteins | sample 1576351 | NCBI WGS metagenome assembly OGXP01 (sample SAMEA3541517, study PRJEB24748) | human gut metagenome | biome: human gut; feature: human-associated habitat; material: faeces | place: China | collected 2012
AAGCGAAAAATAGAAAAAAAGGGAGCAAATTTTCTTAATGTGGAATGTTTTATCAATGCTGTCCACAACAGGACAATCAAATTAATAGAACATTGGCAACTGAATATATATAAATCGTTAGAGAAAAAAGATTTTTATAGGGTATTTTAGGGTTAGGTTTACCCATACCTAAGTTTTACTCTATAATTATATTTATTTTTTAGGAGGTTTTAAATTGGCATACTTTGACAAGATTAAAGATTTTTTTGTTACAAGAGGAGTTTATGAAGATAAAATATTAAATTACTTAACTTCTCCAATAATTATAAGGATAACAGAAAACAAGGATTATGAAAAAGATTATTTACAAATAATAGAATTAGAAAAAAAAGAAAACTATACTTTTAAAATTTCAATAAGGCAAGAAGAAGTAGATGATGTAATTAAAGAAAATAAAATAGAATTTTATATCACTTGTCCTTATAAAGAAGAATTTAAAAATTTTAATATTAGTAAGTTATATTTAAAAGAAGATGAAGAGTACAATGGAATAACACAACAAACATTATTACTACCTAAAGAAAATTAAAAGGAGATATCAAAATGGAAAAATACTTAGAACTTTATTTAAACTTTTTAAAAAATGAATATTATTTTGATGAATTTGCAGAAGAATATGATGAAGATACAGAAGAAAAAATTAATAAAATAAAAAAAGAAATTATTGAGAATCCTAATAAAGAATATGGATTAGCTTATACAACTGATAGTATATTTGGTTGTACTGAATTTCAAGTAAATATTAATTTTTTAAAAAAACAGATTGTGTATTATGTAAATAATGAAATTGTAGAGATTAAAAATTTTTCAGAAGAAAAATTTTTATCTGAATTAAATAATTTAGACTATAATGATTTAATGCTTTACAGTTTAGAATATGAAGAGAAATTAAAAAAAGAAATATAAAAATACTGGTGATGTAAAATGAAAATTAAAGAAATAGAAAAAAGAATAAATGGAAGGCAACCATTTTTTAAAGAGGAATTATCTGAAATTAAAAATGCTTTTAAAAATAATTTGATTGAGCATGAAGAGTATGGGTTTATTCAAGTTGGAGAAATATATTTTTGTTATAGAAATAAAGCTGAAAGAGAAGAAATTGAAGTAACTTTATGTGAATTATCAATGATGATGTAGGAGGAAAAAATATGAAATTAATTGTAGATACATATTACCTTGGTAAAGATGATGAAAGAAAAATAAATGTTTTAAAAGATAATTTTAAAATAAAGATACTCGATGAAGAATTTAATATGGAAGAAACTGAAAAAAAATATACAATTGAAATTATAAAAGAGAATATTATAAAAATGAAATTGGAAGAAATATTAGAAATAAAAAAAGAATTAGAAAAATACAATGACTTTATATTGAGAATATTTTTAGTTGATAATGAAAATCAAATAGTTCTATATAATGATGATGAAATTTATTTTATTTAGGCAAAAGCTAGGAAATTTTTTCCTAGCTTTTTTAGTTCCTAAAAGTTTGTTGAAAACTTTTAGGAACAGCCCACCCCAGCCCCCAAGAAATTAAAACCCATAAATTAAAGGTTTTAATTTCTTGCACTTTAAAAGATAAAAGAAATAAATAATTTTTTAAAAAAAGAAAAAAAGATCCCCCACCCCTCTCCCCAACTTGCAACCTAAAAGACGTTGCAAGTTGCCAAAAAGAAACTTAATATTGTTATAAGGGATAGCGTTTTATCTAAATTAACTTTTATTATAATAGCATTTGTGTACAGGAGGCAATTAACATTTAAAAAAGTTCAGTGTATTTTTTTGTAAAACAAAAAAATTATTTATTATTAAAATTGCATTTTCAGCATGAAAATGCTAAAATAAAAAGTAGGTACTTCACGATTAGGCACTGAAGTGCCTATCGTGAGATAATTACATTATCTAACTCTTGCGAGTGAATTTTTAGTTTTTAGTATTTAGGAATATGGAGGTGAAAAAGGTGGCAATATTTAATATCAGTATTCAACCAGATAAAGATAGAAGTCCTGTTGAAAGATATGATTATGTATTGAGAATAGGTAAGTATTCTCCAGATAATAATAAAGATAAATATGATGATATCATTTATGGAGAAAATGTTAATATGCCGTCTTTTTCTCAAGAGAATCCTAGATATTTTTGGGAATGTGACGAAGTTTATGAAGATGTAAATGCAAATCTTTTTAGAACAATAGATTTTTCTTTGCCTTATGAACTTTCTGACGAAGAGAATATTGAACTTGCCAAAAAATTTGCAAAAGAATTATTTGGAGAAAGCTATGTATATTCATTAGCTGTTCATTCTAAACCAAGTAGTGATCCAGATAAAAGAAATATTCATTGCCATATAATGTTTTATGAAAGGGAGCTAGATGGAATTGAGCGTAAAGAGGAATGTTTTTTTAAAAAAGCAAATTCAAAAAATCCATCTTTAGGTGGAGCAAAAAGAAATAGAGAGTGGCATAAATATTCAAAGTTATATTATATTCGTCAAACTTTAGAGTCTATGATGAATGAAAAACTTAAAGAAAAAAATCTAGAGTTAGTATCTTGCAAATCTTTAAAAGTTCAAAGACAAGAAGCTATAGCTGAAGGAAATTTTTTAAAAGCTGAAATGCTTGATAGACCAGCAATTAATTTAAAAAAAGAATATATAGATTATGCTCCAGAGAATGAAGAAAAATCTAAAGCTATGGATTTTTTTAAGTACTGCAAAGAAATAAAAAGGATAAAAGAGAAAGAGTTTAGATTGAAATCTGAAAATTTTGAGGAAGAAAATTTAAAGGCGAGAGATAGATATTACAAAGCGTTATTTGAGAAGGAAGGAAGAGAATATACTCCTTCTTATTTTGACATGGAAAATTTAAAAGAAAATAATATAGAAGAACAAAATATTGAAGAAAACTTAGAAAATGTTTTTGCAAAATCATTAGATAATCATATCTTGTTAGACAAAAAAGAAAGTAGACTTAAACAGATTGAATCTATGACAGATAAGGATATAGAATCAAGAGCTTTAAGTATTTTAACTAAAGGAGAATATCAAAATAACTTGGAAAAATTAGTTGAATTAACTAATATTTATATTCAGTTGAAGGATAAAAGTAAATTTGAATATACACAGCAAAAATCTGAATTAGAACAATATTTTTTAGGATTAAAAAACAATGAATTTTTCATGCAAAAATTTGAAAAGATGAAAGAGAATATAAGAGATAAATATTCAGTTGAAAAGGAAGAAATACTAAAAGACTTGGAAATTTTAAGGAGTAATCCATTTAAGGATTTTTATATTTCAAAAGCTGTAGGAAACGTTGAAAGAAGTAGAGCTATATTAACAAATACACTTTCTAATATTGAAAAATTAAAACTTCAAAAAACTGAAATTGATAATAAAGTTAAAGAGTATAAAGAAACAAAATTAAATATAGATTTTAAAGAAAAAGTATATAGAAGTTTAGATCCAGAGATAGTAGATAAATATCTAGGACTTGCCATTTGGAAAAAAGAATTTGAATCAAGTAGAAGTTTAGATGAGAAAATAGAGCTTTCAAAAAGAATAAAAGCTACTGAATATGAACTTAGAATTTTTGATATTGAAAATGATATAAAATTAAAAGTTCAAGAGGAGATAAATACTGCAAGATCAGAATATAAAGAGTTAAGACAAACTCAAGATGATACAAATGGTAGATTATCATATTCATATTCTATTATGAAAAAACTGAAGGAATTAAAAGAGATTAAGCTAGTTGAAAAAGAAAAAGAATTAAAATCAGAGATTAATAATTTAGATAATAAGTTAGATATTTTGGAATATAATATTAAGCTAGATAATTTTAGAAAAGATTATGCAAAAGCATTTGATAAATCTCCAGAAGTAGATAATATAGAAGTTAAATTATCTGATACTGAAAAAAATCAATTTATAAAAATAGTAAAAGAAAAAATAGAAAATTTAAAAGATGAAATAGAAAATTTAAAATTAAAATTAAAACCTGAAAATTTATCAAACGAGGATATCAGAAAACAAATACTAGATGAATATACTAATGGTGAATATAGTAGAGATTTATCTGTTCTTGCTTATTATAGAACAAGAAAAGAAAATGGATTGGTTGTATCTATAGCTAACTTGAAAAAAGTAGAAAGTAGAGTTGAGGAGCTAGAAAAAATGTTTACAATTACTCCTGAAGATATAGAGCTAAGAAAGCAAGTAATTAGAGAAAATAATGTAGAGATTAAAGCTCAAATAAATGAAAAAAGTAAAGAGCTAAGTGTGCAATTTAAATTATTAAATAAATTAAGAATAAATAATATTAGAATACCTAATGTTCGTCGTCATAGAAGTAGCAACTACTCTCCAAGATTAAAAGTTGCTAAGAGTGGAAGGATAGAGTTTAACGAGGATAAAGAAAAGAGAAGAAGGGGTAATGAATGGGAGAGATAGATCCTAAAGAAAAGAAAAAAATTCTAAAGAAAAAAAAAGAAATAAGAAATTTAAGAAAACAACAAAAGAGAGAAAATGCTAGGAAAAGAAAAGAGAGAAAAATAAAATTGATTAAGCTGGGAACTCTTTTCCGTATACTTGATTTGTTAGATGAAAAACAGGAAATTATGCTTGGATTTTTAGAAAAATATTTAAAATTAACTATAACAGAAAAAGAAAAATTAAGAGTTATAGGAGATAAAATTTTAAGTGAAAATAAATTAAAAAGTTATGATGATGATTTAAATGATAGAAAAAAAATGTTCTATCTAATGATAAGAAAAGCAGCTCTTTTAGAAAAATTAAATATCCACTTAGAAGACCCAAGAATTATTTTAGGATTTTTAAATAAATATAAGGATTTAACTAAAGATGAAAAACTAAAGTTAGAAGAAAGAGGAAAAGAATTATTTACTCCTAGTGAAAAGAAAACTCTTGGAACAACTGAAAATGAAGAAGCAACTGATAAACAAAAAGTAGAAGTACTTATTTATCTTCAAAATAAAAAAATAGATAGTACAAAATTCTTAAAGGAAAGATACAATACTTCTATTCATGGATTAAAGAGAATACAAGCAGAAGAAATTATTAAAAGTTTAAACAAAAAAGCACCTTAGGTGCTTTTTTTGTTTAAAAAGAAACATCATCATAAACCTTAGAGATAACATCTTCTTCAATTCCAATATATCTAAGTGTTATAGTAGGATTAGAATGATTTAAAAGTTTCATCACTAATCCAATATCTTTATCATATTTATTATATACAGTTCTAGCCCAAGTTTTTCTAAAACTATGAGTATTAAAAGGATAATTTATATTTAACTCTTCTTTTAATTTTTTTATATAGAAATTAACTCCCTGATAAGAAATAGGTTTATTATTTTTTTTTAAAGATTTAAATAAATATCCACTATTGTAATTTTTAAAACCTTTTTTTAAATAATACTGTTTTAATTTTTCTAAAGATACTCTGCATTCATTATTAAAAAATATTTTTTTTATTTTTTTAGTTTTCTTTTCTTTTAAAAATTCTGATTCTAGATCTTCAAATTTAAGTTTTAAAACATCTGAAATCCTAAGTCCAGTATTTAAACTAAATTTAACAACGCCAAGTATAACTACCTTATTTTCTTTTTCTAAATATCTTATTACCTTCTTAACATCTTTTTTTTGCAAATATTTAACTGATTGACCTCTCATAAAATGCTCCTTTTCTAATTAATAAATGATATTTGAGCAAATATTTTACTATATATTCTGAATATTATATATAGTAAATTTAAAGGAGGAAAAAAATGGTACAAATAGCACAAAAAACTGGTATTGAATTTTTAGATTTTGATGTTAAATCTTTAAGCTCAAAAATTAAATTTTCAAACAAAGATGTAATGATTTTAGCAGGAGCATTATTAGCAACTCAAGTTATGGGAGCTAATGGACTTCCTTTCTATGACAAACTTGAATTTGGAATCAAAATTGTTAAAGTAATTGGAGGAGTTATTGCTCTTATAGCCTTTGTAGCAGCTATTTATATGCACAAACAAGGTAGATCAGAATCTTTAATGACCGCTGTATGGTTCTGTATGGCAGGAATACTAACTGCCAACGTGGAATGGTTAGCAGAACAATTTGGATTCCTACAAGGTGTATTAATTGCATAAGAGGTGTATTTATGAAAAGTTTTAAAAGTCCTAAACAGCAGTTAAAAATAGAAAATAATGATCCAGCAGAAGACAGATACTTTAATTTGGCAAAAAATGCAAATAATTGGAGGAAGATGTCTTTTTGTTTAATTATACTTAGTGTATTTTTAGGTGCTGGACTTGTAAAATCTGCAACAGAAAGAAAAATAGAAACTTTTGTTTTGGAAAAAAATGGCAATAACTATTCAGTTGTTGGAAAAGTAAATGATCTATCAAAACAACAGGAAAAAGCAAGTGAACAGGAGATTATTTACTTTCTGAATGAAGTTATTGATAGCACAAAAGGACTACCTCGTAATACTGAAATTTATGAAAAGAACTATAAAAAGTCACTAGCTTTTCTTTCAAGAAGTGCTTCTAAAAAAATTGATAATTATTTAAAAGCAGAAAAATATGTTGAAAAAGCTCAAAATGGAAAAACTGTAGAAATAGCTTTTAATACAGGAGATAAAATTTCTGACAATACTTATCAAATCAGATGGAAGCAATCTACTTACACTAAAAATGGAGAGTTAGAAAGTCAAATTAACTATAGTGCAATAATCACAATAGGATTTAATGAAATAACAGATCCAAAAATGTTATATATAAACCCTTTAGGTTTAATGATTGTAGATTTTTCCCAAAAAGAAGAGCTTTTATAAATTTATAACCAAAATTGTAAGCGGACAATTTGTCCGCTTATGAATAAAAGGAGAGAAAATGAATATTAAAACTAATATAATTGTGGGATTATTAATAGCTAGTTCTTTAAGTTTTTCTGCAACTAAACAGCCTGTAAAGAAAATTCAAGAGCAAAAGATAGTTTCACTAAAAAAAGAAGCTTATAAAAGACAATATGAAAAAATTGTCTATAGAGATAATAAAATCTATGAAATATATGGCGAACCATTAATGGCTACAGCTATTGTTTTTGGTGAAGGAGAAAAAATAAAAAATATTTTACTTTCTGATCCAGTTGGTTGGAAAGCAACAATAAATGAAAATCAAGTGTATATCAAACCAGAAGAAGTAATATCTCCTTCAACAATGTTTGTAACTACAACTGATAGAACTTATTATTTCAATCTAAATTCAGATGGAAATGGTGCTTATAATCCTGTAATTCAATTTGTTTATCCAGGACAACAACAAGCATTGATCCAAAATTACGAACTTATGAAGCAAGAAGAAGAGAGTAAAAGGATAGCTTTAAGTGTTAGTAACTTAGAGGATATAAATCATAATTATAGATGGAATAAAAAATATAGTTGGTCGCCTACAAACATTATAGATGATGGAGAAAAAACATATATATTTCTTTCTTTAGAGGATAAAGATGTTCCAACTTTCTATATTAAAAAAGACAATGAAATGGAAATTTGTTTATTTAGAATACAAGAAAATAGAAATGGACAAAAAGTTCTTATCATTGATAAGACTTTTAAAGAAGGAATATTAACTCTTCATAAAAAGACAATAACTATAACAAATAAAGCAAGAAGAAGATAGGAGGAATAAATATGGCTGATAAAAAAAGTATATTTAATCTTCCTCCAGAAGACAAGAAAACTGAAAAGATAAATTATAAAAATATTGCTATAGCTGTAGGAGCAGTAATTGTAATAGTTGGAATTTCTTTTTTTACTTTTAATAAAAAAGATACAAAAGAAAAAACTAAAAATTTTACTAATTCTCAAAGAATAGAAGAATCAGAAGAAATTTCTACAACTGAAGAAATTGAAGAAATGGTTAAATCTAACCCTATTATCAATAATCAGTTAGAAGCAGAAAAAGCAGATGATTTAGAATTAGAAAAAATAAGACTTCAGCAAGAGTATGAATTAAGAAGGCTACAAATGCAGATGGAACAAGAAAGATTAGCATGGGAAAACTCAAGAAAACAAGCTTCTTTATCGTTGATCCAGGGGCAAGGAAGTTATGAAAAAGAGGAAACTCCTAAAAAAACTAATCCATATGATGGATTCAGTATACCTCCATTACCTGAATATCCAAAGGAAGATCCAAATTTACAAGAAAGTAAAAAAGAGTTTGCAAAAAATTCTTCTGTTGATGAATTTGTTCTACAAAGATATCTTCAACCAGCTGTTTCACAATATGAAGTTAAAGCTGGAACTATAATACCTCTTACCTTGGAAACAGCTATTAACTCTGACTTACCTGGAGAAATTACAGCAGTAGTTAAAACTGATATTTATGATAGTAAAACAGGAAATATTTTATTAATTCCAGCAGGAAGTAGAGTAATTGGAAGATATAGTTCAGATGTGTCTTTTGGACAAGAAAGAGTACAAGCAGTGATTAATAGAATCACTCTTCCTAATCAAAAATCTATTAATATTGGAACAATGAATTTAGTAGATAAATTAGGAGCTTCAGGAGTATCAGATAGAATTGATACTAAGCTTGGAAAAGTTTTCACTTCAGTTATTATGTCTGCAATTCTTGGTGTAGGAGCTGGAGCGGTTAAAGAAGACAATGATGATAGCGACGAATGGAAAAATGACGCTATAGATGGTGGAGGAACTCAAGCTATAAATGTTGGTAATGCTTATGCTAATAAAGTTCTAAATGTTCAACCATCATTAAAAATAAGAAATGGTTATACAGTAGGTCTATTTGTAAATAAAGATCTGCTATTAGAGCCTTATAAAGATTAAAAAATATAAGAAATGTTCCTAAAGTAAAGTGTTAATTAATATTTAATGTCGTTATAAGTAATTAAACCTGCATTAAATAAAAAATTAATAATTTCTTCTTTAGTCAAAGTTTTTAAATTATCAGAGTTATAAAGATTATTAAAATAATCCAGTAGTTTATTAGTAAAATCTTTATTAGTAGTTTTAAATAAAAATTCTTGATTTTGATAAAAAGCTGAAAATGTAAAATTAACAGAACCTAAAAATGCTACCATATCAGATCCATTTTCTGACTTAGGGCAATCCATTAAATAGAGTTTTGTATGAATTAAAGATTCTTTATCTAAAGAACTGTTATATTTGTTTTTTAATATTTTAAATTCAATATTTTTCCACTCTATTTCTGGAGGAACAGTTTTAAGTTTTTTAATTTCAGAAGCTTCTTCGCTATTTAATTTTATTTTTTCAAAATTCAAATCCCTTTTCTTGTCTTGCAAATGTGCAATATATAGAATTGATCCAACAAATACTACTCCTAAAGGAATTAAAGTAAACTTTGAAAATTGATTAAAGTAATATAAAAATCCTAAACATATAGGACAAAGAAAACATAAAAAATAAAGAAATTTCATGTAAGATTTTATTTTTGATTTTTTATCTTGAATTTCTTCTCTTTTTTTATCATACTGGATTTTTTTTTCTTCTACATTTTTTATAAACTTTTTAAAGTTAGGTTTATCAATAAACTTATGAAAACTTTTTAAGTAATTTTCATCAGGTTTATTGTGATTAGATGAATTATAAGAAAAAAGAACTTTTAATTCAATATTGTTATTAGTATTATAACGAGTTATTAAATTATTAACATTTGACTCACTGATATATGGAGAAATTATATAGATAAATTTTTTTGCTTCGCTAATAGCTTTTTCTATTGGGTGGATTTCAATTGAATTTTTATCTTTAACACCACTTCCAATAGCAAAACTACAGTCACTTAGAGTTCCAGAAAATGTAAAATTATTTTTATTATCTTTAAATTGCATTTATAGCTCCTTTCTACTTTAGGAACATTTAACTTATATTATACACCTAAAATATTTTGAAATAAAGGTTTAAAGATTAAAAATGTGAAATGGGAGAGAGAAAAAATATGGGAGAAAAAAATAAAACTGATTTAAAAGAAGCTACAAAACGCTTTAGTGATGATATTGAAGCTTCTTTAGCAAAAGGTAAACTGGAAGGTTTTAAAAAATTTGAAGTTTCTAAAAAATGTGATGTTGCAACAGGAGTAGTAATGCTTGAAATTCATATTACTGTTAAAACTAATGATGTTGATACTTTAAAAAAGCTTGGATATTTAGGTGAAGAATAATGCAACTGAATAACTTAAATATTGATGTAGAAAAAATAAAAGATGAATTAGCAGAAGAGTTGGAAGAAAATTTAAACTTAGAGAATTTATTTATTTCTTATGAGGAAAATTTAAAAAAAATAAAAAAAGCGGTTGAAAGGTTATATAAAGTAACTTTAACTGAAAAAGAGCTTTTAAAAATTGATGAAGCAATTTTTGATAATTCTATAACAATAACTTCTAGTAATTCCTCTGTTAGATTATTTGTTAAAAACAATAAGATTTATTATATTTTGTTTTAGAAGCTATAAAATTAAAAATAACAGTGTTTAAAAAGAAAGAGGTGTTAGTATTAGACTTGGTACGATAAAAAGCTTTAAAAAGAATTTTGTGAGGTTGAAGAATGTTGCTAAATAAAAAAGCCTTCATTAAAAATGTAATGAAAGCTTTTTTTGATAAAAGTTTTACTAATTTAATTATATTTTAAAAAAAATATAAAGTCAAACAAAAAAATAAAATAAAAAACGATAGATATTTATGCTGGAGGAAATTTGTCTGTAGTTAAATGTAAAAAAATGAATTTAGAAAAAAATGGAATAAAAGATCCAAATTTAAGTTGGGAAGCTAAAGGATTGTTAGCATATTTATTAAGCTATTCTAAGGAAGATTTTTACGAAGCTAATTTAGAAGAATTAGTTAATGCAACAAAAGATAATATTTCTCAATTAAAGAAAATTTTAAAAGAACTAGTAGCTTTTAATTACTGTCATCATTTTCAATTGCTTAAAAATGATAAATTTATAGAAAGTTATTTTTGGATTACAGATTCTCCAAATACTTATAATAAAAAAATAATTGAAGAAATACTTTCAGAACTAAAAGATACTGACTATTCATATAAATTAGTTCATTATGTTCTTGAAAATGAAAACGATGAGAAAAATAAACAAACTCCAGAAGAAATTAAATATGATATAAAAGATTTGATATTAAAAACAGATTTTTTAAATTATTATGCTGGAATACCTAAAGAAAGTAAACAAGAATTTTTAGATATCATAAGGGATATTCCTTTAAGCATATTAAAGAAAAACAAGCGTATACTTTCACAAATGAATTTAGTAGATTTTAAGAATCATTTGTTATCTTTAAGAAGAAATATGGAGAATAGATGGATATAAAGTTAATAATTGCATATTTATTCCTGATTATGATCTGGGGAGCATTTCTATATCTATATATTAGTTTTATTAAATATTTATTGAAAACAAAAAGAATTAAAATGTCAGAAATAAGAAGAATAATGATATATATAATTCTTTTTTGCTTTAGTATATATTTTTATAGCAAAAAATAAGAAGGGAAAGTAGCAATGAATGATGATTATGAGATTTATTTAGGTAATTGTCTTGAAGTAATAAATAAATTAGCAGAAAAAAATATAAAAGTAGATTTGATATTAACAGATCCTCCTTATCAGAAAACACAAAATAAATGGGATAGCTTAATTCCATTTGATGAAATGTGGAAAAGTTTGAAAAAGATAAGAAAGGAAACTACACCAATAATATTATTTGGACAAGGTATATTTACAGCAAAACTTATTCTATCAAACGAAAAAGAGTATAGGTATAGTCTTATCTGGAATAAAGAACACCCTAGTGGATTTTTAAATGCAAACAAAATGCCTTTAAGAAGTCACGAAGATATAATTGTTTTTTATAAAAAACTTCCAGTATATAACCCTCAAAAATATCAAGGTGCTAAAAATAATGCTAATAAAGGTAAAAATAAGAAAGCAATCATATCTAAAAATAACAATAATTATAATGACTTTTTAATATTAGATAATTCTGAAGAGTATCAAAATCTGAAGTTTCCTAGGAGTATCTTAACTTTTAGGAAACCCCACCCTAGCTTATCAATTCACCCTACAGAAAAACCTGTTGATCTTCTTGAATATTTGATTAAAACTTATTCTTTAGAAAATAATATAGTTTTAGATTTTACTATGGGAAGTGGAAGTACAGGAGTAGCATGTAGAAATACAAATAGAAAATTTATAGGAATAGAAATAAATAAAGAATATTTTGATTTAGCTAAAAATAGAATAGAAAAAGTTTGATAATTATTTGCGAACAACTTGTCCGCTAGTGAGGAGAAAAAATGAAAGAAAATTAAAAGTTTTAACAAAATATACCTCTAAACACGATATTCTTTTTAATATCTTTCTTTTAGGATTAGGAATAGCTTTTTATAAATTTTTTTATTTTTAAGATACATAGTAAAAGTGAAGAAAAATAATAGTGAGGGATTTGAATATGGAAAGTATAGAACTATGGTTTGATTGGATTTTAAATAATTATTTTCTGATAATGTTAGCACTGGGAGCAATAATAGCAATATTTATGGAACTTTATTTTGGTTTAATAAAATCTAAAAAAAATGGAGAAAATAAAAAACTCAATATTAAAGGAGAAGATATGAATAGAATTTTAAAATTTTCAACAGTTGGAGCAATTGGAATATTTATAGCTATATTATTTTTTATAAACTGTTATTCAGTAAATACTGGAGAAGTTGCAATAGTTAGTACTTTTGGAAAGATTACCAGAGTAGATGAAGAGGGATTACATTTTAAAGTTCCATTTATGCAATCTAAAACTTTTATGGAAATAAGAGAAAAAACATATATATTTGCAAAAACAGAGGAAATGGATACTACAATGGAAGTTTCAACTAAAGATATGCAATCTATAAAAATAGAATTAACTGTCCAAGCAAGTATAGCTGATCCTGAAAAACTATATAAAGCATTTAACACTAAATATGAGCAAAGATTTATTCGTCCTAGAGCTAAAGAAGTTGTTCAAGCTACTATTGCTAAATATACAATAGAAGAATTTGTATCTAAAAGATCTGAAATAAGTGACATTATAAATGCTGATATTGCTGATGATTTCTTATCTTATGGTCTTGTAGTTAGTAATGTAAGCATAGTTAATCACGACTTTAGTGATGAGTATGAAAGAGCTATTGAACAGAAAAAAATTGCTGAACAGGCAGTAGAAAGAGCTAAAGCTGAACAACAAAAAGTTCTAATAGAATATGAAAATAAAGTTAAAATAGCAGAACTTGAACTTAAAGAAAAAGAGATAAGAGCAAAAGCAAATGCTGTTGAATCTCAAAGTCTAAGTAAACAACTTCTTCAAAAGATGGCAATAGAAAAATGGAATGGACAACTTCCAAAAGTTCAAGGGGCAGATACTAATAGCTTTATTAATTTAGATGTAAAAGAATAATAAGAGATAATTATTGACGGACAAATTGTCCGTCAATCTTAAAAAAGGAGAAATAATGGAGAAAAATATAGAAAACTTAATAAATGAATTTTTTAATAATAATAATGATATTGTAACAAGAGGAAAATATTTAATATTGATAGCTAATAAGATTTCAGAGCAAGAATTTAATATAAGAAATAAATATATGAAAAAATTTTTAAATAAGATAGATCTTTTGTCTCAAAGTTTAATAGAAAACGCAAGTGAAGAATTAATGGATATTTATCTTGAAAAAGAAGCAGAAAATAAATATTTAAGTACTGTGCTTAATACTGATATATATTTAACAGTAGGAATGTTTGATTACTTAAATCATATGATCTTTATAGGAAATAATATAACAGAAAATTTTATTGAGCAATCAAATTCAAACATACTAACATTAGAAAAAATGAATGAAATTTTAAATTTCTTGTATGAAAATTATAAAAAGTTCCATGACTTTTGTCCATTTGAGTGTTCTTTTATAAATTATGTAAATAAAAGTTATAATAGTTTAAGTTATTATTTTGGAAAATTTAATCCAGAAGATTATGGTTATAATTTTTTCTTTTTCAATGTAAAAAATGATATTTCACCAATATATGTATTTTTGCATGAAATAGGTCATTATATTCATATTAATATAACAAAAGGGAAATTAAATATTAACAAAAAAATATTAGAAAAAATAAAAAAAACAGGATTTTCAAAACTTGTTTCTGCTAATAACGATATACAAAAAGAGGTATTTGCTGACATATTAGCTATGGGAATTATGTATGATAGTCCGTATGAAGAATATGATCCTTTTGTTGATATAACTAAAGAAGATAAAAAGGAGTTTAAAAAATTAGTGAACGAAATTTTAAAATAAAATTTTTATATAAAGGAGCAAATATGGAATATAAATTAGGTTTAAATATAGGAATTACTACAGTAGGTTGGGGAATTGTTGAATCTGAAAATAATAAAATAATAAATTCTGGGATTAGATTATTTCCTGAAGCAGATCCAGAAAACAATCAAAATAGAAGAGCTGCAAGAAGTAGAAGAAGAATTATAAGAAGGAGAACTCATAGACTTAATAGAGTTAGACATTTATTATTTCAATCTAATTTTATAGAAAGTGAGGACTATAACTTTACATCAACCAATTATGAAGTGTATGAATTTAGAGAAAAGGGATTATTTGAACTTCTTAATGATAGAGAATTATCTTTAGCTTTATATCAGCTTGTAAAAAAAAGAGGAACAGAAGATTATGATTTGTTAGATGTTTCTGATGATGAAGATGGAACTAAAGCTATTCTTTTAAAAAATGAAGAAAAATTAAATGAGAAAAATTATGTTTGTAAGGTCCAATTAGATTACTTAGAAAAAGAGGGTAAAATAAGAGGAAAAGAAAATGTTTTTAAAACAAAAGACTTAAAAAATGAAGCTTTAAAAATTTTAAAAACTCAAAAAGAATTAGGAAATGAGAAGATTACAGATGAATTTATAGAAAAGTATATTAACATTTTAGAAGGGAAAAGATTTTACTATGAAGGTCCAGGTGAAGGAAGTCCTTATGGTTGGGCTAATGAAAAAGAATGGCTACAAGGGTTAATGGGTAGATGTACTTATTTTCCAGAAGAAATTCGTATGATTAAGCACTCATATAGTGCTGAATTATTTAATCTTTTAAATGATTTAAATAACTTAAAAATAAATGGAAATAAATTAACTATTGATGAAAAAAAAGGTGTTATAGAATTATTTAAAAATCAGAAAAATATAACTTTGAAGAAAATAGCAAAATACTTAGGAGTTGATGAAGATGTTATTACAGGATATAGAATAGATAAAAGTGAGAAGGCTATATTTACTCCATTAGAAACTTATATATCTATAAATAAAGTATTTAAAACAGATGATAGAGATCTTATAGATTCCATAGCTGAAATTTGTACTTATTATCAAGAAGCTTCAGATAGGAAAAAATATTTAGCAGAATTATTAGAAAAATATAATCTTCCAGATGAAGTATTAAATGAACTTGCTAGAAATAAATTTACAGGAACACATTCTTTTTCTAAGAAATTGTTGGATATCTTAATTCCTGAAATGATAGAAACTACAAAAAATAGTATGCAAGTTATAACTGAATTAGGATTAGTACCATATAAGATGGATTTTTCAGGACAAAGAAAAATAGATAAGAAATATATTGATGAATGGATAGTTAATCCAGTTGTTAAAAAATCAGTAGGACAGTGCATTAATGTAGTAAATGAAATTATAAGAGAATATGGAACTCCAAAAGAAATTGTTGTTGAGATGTGTAAGGAATTTTCTTCAAAGGAAGAAAGACAGAGCATAAAAAAACGTCAAGCTGCTCAAGAAAAAGAAAATAATGAAATAAGAAAAATTCTTGGAAACTTAAATCTGGAAAAAAGATATTTTCCATTTATTAAATTTTGGAAAGAGCAAAATGAAAAATGTATGTTAAGTGGTGATGTAATACCTCTAATAGATTTGGTAAATAATATATCTAAGTATGAAATAGCACATATTATTCCTATATCTATCTCTTTTGATAATAGCAATAATAATAAAATGTTAGTTAAGAGATCTGAAAATATAAAGAGAGGAGTAAAAACTCCATTTGCTTATTTTGATAACTTAAATGTACATAGAACTTTTGAAGAATTTGAAGCTCAAGTAAAAGAAATGAAAATTTCAAAGAATAAAAGAGAATTATTATTGTATAAAGGAAATTTGAATAAAAATTATGACGACTTTATTTCAAGAAACTTAAACGATACTCGTTATGCTATAAAAGAAATAAAAACTTTATTAAGTAGATTTTTTATTGATAATAATAAAAAAGTTAGTGTTAGAGGTATAAATAATAATTTTGTTACTTATGTTAGAAACATATGGAATATGCCAAGATTAAGAGCAACTTCATATGATCATTATGCAGAAGACGCATTAATATTGATAATTGCACATTCATTGCTAAATAAGTTGAAATTTTATAAAAGAAATACTGATAATCCAGAAGAAAAAGAGTTCTACTACATAAAAACTGGTGAAATATTAGATGATGAGAGCTTTAAGCAGATCTTTAAGTTAGATTATAAGAAGAAAATAATGGATTATAAAGCTTATAAATATTCACATTTTGTAGATAAAAAACCAAATAGACAAATGTTTAATGAAACAATTTATTCACTAAAAAAATTTAAAATAGATAATAAAGAAGTAGAATGTATTGTTTCTAAAGTGAAAAATATCTATGATAAAGATAATATGGAACTTGCAAAGTTATTTGAAACTAAAAAAGCTAGTAGTTTGTTGATAAATGCTTCAGATATTTTAACATATAAAAAATTGGAAAAAGCATATTATGAATATAAAGATTATGCTAAAAAAGAAAAGGTAAATCCATTTTATTTGTATTATAAAGATAATGGATTTATCAAGCAAGGTAAACGTAATAATGGAACTGCTGTTAAATCATTAAGGTTAAGAGATAAAGCAATAAATACTTATTTTGATATATCTCATAAATATATAAATCCAAAAGGTAAAGTAGTTGTTACAAAAGTGGTTACTTATAGATTTGATGTATATTCAAATGGAAAAGATTATAAATTTATTTGTGTCAGATATCCTATGATGAAGTACTTTAAAAATAAATATATAGTAAATAAAGATATTTATAATTTAGAATTAGAAAGAAAAAATATAAATGGTGATTATAAACTTATTTGTTCCCTATATGATGGAGATATATTTGATGTTAATACTCCTACTGTTAAGGGAAGATTTAAATTTAGAGGAGTTAATAATGAAAAGGAAAATAAAATAGCTATAGACTATGTTAATAAGAGTAATTCTGCTTTAATAACTTCTTTAAGTCAAATAAAATCTAAGTTAGATAAAAATCCAGAAACAAAAATAGCAGGTATGATAAATACTTTACTAGGAACTACTTATGATGAAAAAGAAGCTAAAGAGTATATATTAAATGTTTCATTAACTTCAAAGCAAAAGATTATAACACTTTCTAAAACTACATATTTAAGAAAAAGATTTGTAGATGTATTAGGAAATATTTATTAAATAAGAAAGAGAACCTAAAAATGGTTCTCTTTTTTTAAAATAAGTCATTATGAGTTCTAGTTCTTGAGAGAGTTAAGGTAAAAAAAGAATTGAAAAAAGAAAATTAGCATGGTATAATTGTATTACGGTAATACCATAATACTGTTTAAAAGAAAGGAGAAACAATTATGACTAAAACTATGAGCTTAAAACTTGAAGAAGATCTATTTTTAGATATAAAAAAAATATCAGAAATTTTTAACATTTCTTGCTCTGAATTTGTTAGAAATGCTATAAAAAAAGAAATAGAAGAGAAAAAAAATGATTTTATGGTAAGAATGTCTAATGTTCCATATTGTGATGAAGAAGAAGAAAAAGAACTTCTTGAACTTCTTGAAAATTTAACAGATGATGATTTGAAAATTGTTAAAAAGGAAACAATAGAATTATGATAAAAATTACAGAAGAAATAGGGCTAGAAACAACTAAAGTGGCAGATAAGTTTTTTGCTAAACATAAAAAAATCTATGACAAGTTTATAGAGAATATTAAGAGTTACTATCACTATAAAAATCAAAATATTGATATAAAAGCTATGAAAAGCTACAAGAATCTATATAGAATGAGAATTAATGATTATAGAGTTGTTTATAGATTAATTAATGGAGAAATAACAATAGTTAGTGTAATAGCTGTAGCTTCAAGAGGACAAATATATAATGACTTTTAAGATTGAGTTATAGAAGAAGGGAGTGTAATAAACTCCCTTTATCATTTTAGATTACTATTTTCCAAAAAAAGAAAAATCCCCATTAGTAAATACTAATGGGTGATTCCAGCACATTGGCTTTGTTTTTCTACCTTGTAAAAAAAACATCTTTAATAATTTTATAAAAATTTTATACCTTGTACAGGTATAATATCATATTTTTAATAGATTTACAAGTATTTTTATAGAATTTGAGGTTTACAAGGTCCAAAAACTATATAAAAGCGAACGTGAACCACTCACTACTTTAAGAAGTGGGAGCTTCTTGGGAAGTAGTTAGTAACCTAACTATATTTACCAAGCTCTACGGCTAGTTCCTAGCCTGAATTATATAATAATTTAGCATTTTGTTTATCAATGCTTTTATGTTTTGTGATAACAAAACTATACTGTGAATATTTTACAAGGCAACAGTTTACTTGCCTTAACCTTATATATTCAGTTGCTAATGTTCTTTGATATTAGTATATCATAAAATTATAAATTAGGCAATTCATCGCACCACTTATAGAAGTGGGCGACTTCTTGCTTGTTAGGTTAAATAATTACAAGGTACAAAAACACAGGGTGCTTAGTGTCAATCAGTACATGAGTTTTACTATACTAAAATTTCACAAGGTATTAAAAGATTATTCCAGAAGTTGCTCAACTTCTAATTTTTAACAAGGTACAAAAAAATCATAGCTAATTCTTTAGTCATATCAATGGTTTTACTATACTCAAAATTTACAAGGTATAAAAAGTATTTGATAAGCTATCATTTTTTTAGTTTTAATCTTTTATTCAACTAAAATTACACAAGGTACAAAAACAAGCAAAGTTGCCTGGCAAATGGTTTAGATATTTTACTACACTAAAAATTTGCAAGGTACAAAAACCTCAAATTCTACAATTAAATTTTAACATAAACCAGATAAAAAATCAAAATAAAAAGCTAAGATATTTACTTAAAAATTAAACTTAGATATGATATAATAAAAGAAAAAATAGATTAGAGAGTAAATAAAAGTACTAAGTAAGAGGAGAAAACAGAGATACTCTATTGCTGCTTAGATAACTATTTTTATTGAAAATTAATTTATTAACATAGAGGGAAAGCCAGAAACTAGGAAACGGAGAGCCTAAGATTAAGATAGCATTTTTGTGCTGCTTAGTTTTAGGTTTTTTTGTTTTTAAAATAAAAAAAGCCCATAAGGGGGAGATATGTTGGTTATTTCCTATTTTTGTCAATCCAGTTACAGATGATACTAGCTAGTATACTTGCAACCACCTGTATTAGAAGTTCTTTTAGAAATCCCATAACAACACCTCTGACATATGTATTTTTATATATATCAAGACTTGGGAATTTGATATATATAATATAAGCCCCCAAAAATGAGGGCTTATATTATCCAAGTTTTATACATATGTCTTTACCCAAATGGGTTGTGTTTATGATTTATTATAACATAAAACAATAAAAAAGTAAAATTAAAAACTTAAATATAAAAAGAAGGAGTGATAATAATGAAAAAAGTAATAATAATTATTTCAAGTTTAATTTTAGCTTCACAAACTTTTGGAGCTAGAATAGTTTATGATCCTACTAATCATAAACAAAACATGCAAAACTATCAAATGATGATACTTCAAAAAATAGAGGAAGTTAAAACTGCTACTGAAAATATAATTCAAACTCAACAACAGTTGGAACAACTTCAACATGATGTTACTAACTTAGAAAGTTGGTCTGGATTAGTATTAGGAGAAAAAAATCAAGAGCTTGTACAAGCACTTAAAGATCTTAATACAATTAATGATAATTCAAAATCTATATTGAGAAATGCTCAAACAATAGATAGTAACTTTGATAGAATCTATGCTACAAGAGATAGATTAGCAAAGATGGATAATAAAGAATTAGCTAAAGAGATGTATAGATTATCTCAAAATAGAAATGATAACTTGAAAGAACATCTAAAAACCGCTACAACTATATTAGAACAAAATGAGAAAGAGAATCAATCAATGGCAAACTTTATGGCACTCACAGACGGAGCAAAAGGGAATTTACAGTCTTCTTTAGCCACTAAGAAGGGAATAGACCAACTTAATAACAAAATCGCTAGAATGAGTGAATTAGACGCTAAGAAAATGATAATGGAAGCAGAAAGACTAGCGGAAGAGGAAGCTAAAGAACAAATAAGAAGAGAGGAAGCTGAAAGAATGAGAAAACCTACAGCCGAAACAATAGCAGCAGTAGAAGAACTAAGATCAAAAAAAGGTTGGTAAAATAGTACTATTTCTTATATAAGGAATAAATAAAATAATGGATAAATTATTTTTAATAAGGGGAAAAATATGAATTGGACTAAAAAAGAAGAAGTTTTAAATAGTTTAAAAAAAGATGGCATGAACTTGAAATATGCTTCCACAGTCCTCCAAAATGATCCTGAAGTGGTATTAGAAGCTATTAAAAAAGATACTAGAAATATTAAGTATGCTCAGAAAATATAAGAAGTAATAAAGAAAATTAAATCAAATGGAAATGAAAGATAATTTATAGCGGACAATTTGTCCGCTATTATATTTTTACAAGAAAAAAGGCACTCAAGAGATGAGTACCTTTTCCTTGGCAATGTTTTTTATTACTTATAATTCCTGGTTATCCTTTAGTTAATCATAGATACTAAAGCAAACTTACCATTCTAAGTTGAAAAGATATAAATACCCCGTAGGGTTGTGAGGTTACTAATTATTTACTTTTATACCACCACCAAACAAGAATGACAAGAGCTATAAAAAGCCCTCCATTGATTGAAAGATTGTTGATAATAATGTACATAATTAAGTACCTCCACACACTGAATATTTCTGCTCGGTCAAGAGCAGAATAAAAGCCCCAATAATAAATATATTAGGGCTAATATTCTGACCTTTTATTTTTTAATATTCAATGTGTGCTTTTCTACAAAAGATATTATATATCCTTTCACTTCCATTATAAAATAAAAAAGATAAAAAATCAATATAAAAATATAAATTATACTTAGTTATTCTATCACTCAAGAGTAGAATAAAAGCCCCAATAATAAATATATTAGGGCTAATATTCTGACCTTTTATTTTTTTGACAACTATACGTGGTTTCCTAAAGATATTATATATCTTTTCACATTTATTATAAATCAAAAAATAAAAAAGAGCAATAGGAGATAAATATTTATTTAACCAACTTGATTTTTATATTCTCTTACGTATTTTTCCATATCTAAAATGAAATATTGCTGGATAAACTAGCATTTTTTATTCCCTCCATTTTTTAAATTGCAAATTTTTTTATTTGTTTAAAAAAATTCTATAAAATATTCCACAATAATGCAAGAAAAAAATATTAAAATTCTATAAAATATTTATTTTTTAAACACATCTTTAATTCTATGAAATAAAAACGAAAAAATATATAAAATCATTGACTTTTGATAACTTTAAAGTTATAATATAAGTATAAAAAATAAACTAATGGAGTCAAATGTGATTGTTATATGGATATTGAAAAAGAAAAAAACAACCTTATTAATTCAGTAGTAAAAGCTAGAATAAAAAGTGGATTGACTCAAAGACAGTTAGAGAAAAAAAGTGGTGTGAAACAACCTATAATTGCTAGAATAGAAAAAGGTATATCATGTCCTAATATAGAAACACTATTAAAATTATTAAATCCAATGGGAAAAAAATTGGAAGTAGTAGATAAAAATAAAAAGGAGAAAAAAATGAGTCAAATTGAAAGGGAAAAAGAAATAGAAAAAAGAAAAAAAGAGGTTGAAATAGCAAATATTCTATCAAGAGTTGATGGTTCAGGAGAACCAGAAGAAATAGTGAAAAAGTGGATTCAAGAATATATTGATTTAGAATTGACTTATGAAGAATTAATGGAGAAAGTTATTAGACATATAAAAAGTGATAATTAAAGGAGTATTCTATGAAAGATCCTTATGTTTATGAAAATGGTGTGTTAATTAATAATTTTTCAATAAAAGATTATGAAACTTTAAAAAAATATGAACAAAATATTGTAAATATTAAATTTATAAAAATAGGTGAACAAAATTTTGGGAAAAATGATATAGAATCATTAAAGAAAATACATAAGTATCTGTTTGGTGATTTATATCCTTGGGCTGGAGAATTTAGAACTATTCCAATAGAAAAAACTGAAGCTATTTTAGGTGGAGATACTATTAGATACTCTATGCCAAAGGATATTGAAAAAAATATAAAAAGTATTTTAAAAAAAATGAATACCACAAATTGGAAAGAACTATCAATAGAAGATAAAGCAAAAGTATTTGCAAAAGATATAGCTGAATTATGGCAAACTCATGCTTTTAGAGATGGGAATACTAGAACAATAGTTACTTTTGCAGATAAGTTTTCAAGAAGTAATGGATTTGAATTGGATTTAACAATAATAAAAGAAAATTCTACTCATTTCAGAAATTATCTTGTTAAAGCTAGTGATGGACAATATGCTGAAATAGGTTATCTTGAAAGAATGTTAAAAGCTTGTATAGAAAATGGAGAAGAAAATAAAAAAGTTTTAAATAAAAAAAGTGTTTCAAATAATAAAATAAGAAGTAGATCAAGAATAAATAATAGAGAAAATAGTAGATAGAATAACGGACAAGTTGTCCATTAGATAATTTTTAAAGTAAAGGAGGGGAAAATGAAAAAGATTCCTATTGGAGTAGATAATTTTAAAAAATTAATAACAGATGATTATTTTTATATAGATAAAACTAAATTTATAGAAGAAATAGTGAATGATGGAGCAGAAGTAAAACTGTTCACTCGTCCAAGAAGATTTGGAAAAACTCTTAATATGTCTATGCTTAAAACCTTTTTTGATATAAAAGAGGCTGAAGAAAACAGAAAATTATTTGATAACTTATATATAAAAAATTCTCTTGTATTTGCAGAACAAGGAAAATATCCTGTAATACTTATTTCAATGAAAGAAGTGATTGGTAATTCTTTAGAAGAACTATATAATAGTTTGAAAACTGTTTGTTCAGATTTATATGAAAAACATAATTATATAAGAAAATATTTAAATGAAAGAAATCTTGAATTTTTTGATGAAATTTGGAAAAGAAGAGATACTGATTATTCAACTGCTTTAAAATTTTTAAGTGAGATTTTAGAAAATTATTATAATGAAAAAGTAATAGTTTTAATAGATGAGTATGATGTTCCATTAACATCTGCTTATGAACATGGATATTATAATGAAGCTGTTATCTTATTTAAAAAGATATATGGTTCTGTTTTAAAAACTAATTCAAGTTTAAGAATGGGAGTTCTTACAGGAGCAATAAGAGTGGCTCAAGCAGGAATATTCTCTGATCTTAATAACCTAAAAGTCAATACTATTTTAAGTAAAGCTTATGATGAATACTTTGGTTTAACAGAGTTAGAGGTTGAAAACTCTTTAAAAGAGTATGGGATAGAGTATAAACTTGAAGAGGTAAAATCTTGGTATGATGGATATAAGTTTGGAAATGCAGAGGTATATAATCCTTGGAGTATTTTAAATTATATTGATAATAAAGAATTAAAAGAATATTGGATAAATACATCTGGAAATATTTTGATAAAAGATCTGCTTTTACTTTCCAAAGCAACTGTATTTGATGATTTAGAAAAGTTAATAAATGGAGAAGAGATAATAATATACCTTAATCAAAATATAGCTCTTGGAAATAATCTTTCTCCAAATCATTTATGGGAATTAATGTTATTTAGTGGCTATCTAACAATAAAAGAAAGTATAAATAATAATACACATTATGTAAAGATTCCAAATAAAGAAATACAAAGTTTTTTTAAAAGTATGTTTGTAGATATAGCATTTAGAGGAAGTAATAACATAGGTGAAATGAAAAAAGCACTTCAAAGTAAAAATATATCAGGTATTATAATGATTTTAGAAGAGGTAGTAATAAATGCTATGAGCTTCTATGATTCAAATACTAAATATGAAAATCCATATCAAATGCTTCTTGGAGGTTTTCTATATGGTTTAGATGATTTTTATGAAATGAAACCTAATCCAGAAGCAGGAGATGGCAGAGCAGATATAATATTGAGACCAAGAATGAAAAATTGGGCTGGATATATATTTGAACTAAAAAGAGCTAAAACAAAAGATATGAAAAAAGAAGCTAAAAAAGCATATGAGCAAATAGAAGAGATGAGATATGATACATTTTTAAAAAATGCAGGTGTAAAAGATATAATAAAGATAGGTTTAGTATTTGATGGAAAGAAAGTAGAAACATATTATTAAATAATAAAAGAAGAAAAAACAGAAAAAGTATATAGATATTAAAAAATAATATAAAGAAAATAGTAGGAGGAAAGAATATGAAAAAAATATTATTAGTAGTTATGATGACAGGATTATTAGTAGCTTGTGGGGAAAAAGTACAATTTACAAGTACAAAAAATAAAGAAATAATGATAGAGAAAGTATATGAAAAACAAGATATAGCAGCTAAAAGTGAATATGATGAAATATTAGCAAAACTACAAAAACAAGCAGATGGAGGAAATAAAGAAGCACAAGAAGAGTTAGACGCTTGGAATGATGTTAAAAGAAAATATGAAGCAAAAAGAATGGTAAGTGCAACTGAAGAAGCAAGAAAAGCAGTAGAAGAATTAAGATCAAAAAAAGGTTGGTAAAAATAGGTGACAAAATGATTTATGTAACAGGAGATAAACATAGAAATTTCAATGAAATAAAAAAGTTTTGTAAAGAAAATAATACAACTAAAGATGATGTTATAATCATTCTTGGAGATGTAGGACTTAACTTTTTTGGTGGAATAAAAGATTGGTCTAAAAAACATTCTGTTGCAAAACTTCCAATTACTTTATTTTGTGTCCATGGTAACCATGAACAACGACCTTTTGCTATTTCAACATATAGAGAAGTTGAAAAGTTTGGAGCAAAAGTATATATGGAAGAGGAATTTGACAATATATTTTTTTCAAAAGATGGAGAAATCTATAACTTTGATGGACTTAAATGTATGGCAATAGGAGGTGCATATAGTACAGATAAATATTATAGACTTACAAATAATTGGAAATGGTTTAGTAATGAACAACCTAATGATAGAATTAAAAAGTATGTTGAAGATCAATTAGAAAGCACTAACTGGAGTATAGATTTAGTTTTTAGTCACACTTGTCCTTTTAAATATCGTCCAATAGAAAGATTATCTAGTACTATTGATCTTGATAAGATAGATACTTCTACTGAAGAGTGGCTGCAAAAGATAGAAGATAAATTAAAGTATAAAAAATGGTATTGTGGACATTTTCATATAGAAAAATCTATTGATAAAATAAGATTTGCTTATGATGATATTATAGAATTAAATCCTTTATATTTAAAAGATAAAACTATACATCGAGTTATGATATCTGATTCAAGAAGACGACAAAAAAAATTTTTTGAGTTATGGGAAAAAGAAGTAGCTCCATATATAGCAAAAGATAAATATGAATTTTTTGGTGGAAATGATCTTTTTATAAGGAATTTCAATGAGAAAGATGATGAAATATTAAATAATTTTTTAACTAAATATCATAATTTTTTTAAGTATTTAAAATTAAAAAATAAATATGATATAAAATATTCACAAGAGAAAGAAATAGTTTTAAAGCATATATTTGATTTTTAAAAAAAGAGAATAGTAAAAACTATTCTCTTTTTATTATACAATTTATAAAGCCCATAAGGGCGAGGGTACTAATTATTTACCTTTGCACCACCACAAAATGAGAATGAAGATAGTAATTACAATACCTCCATTAATTGTAAGTGATTCAATATAAATGTACATAATAGTACACCTCCGCTGGTTGATTATTTTCTGTCTCGGTCAAAGACAGAATAAAAGCTCCCAACAAGTGAGAGCCTTTATTCTGACCGTGTTTTTTTTAATCAACCAGCACCCCTAGGGTGTTTATAATCTAATTATAACAGTTATATCTTAAAAAGTCAATGCAATAAAATAAGCTCCCACTAAAGTGAAAGCTTATTTTGTAGCGTTTTTTATTACATTGTAGGTACTTAAATAATATCATAAGTATCTGAAAAAATCAAAATAAAAAGCTAAGATATTTACTTAAAAATTAAACTTAGATATGATATAATAAAAGAAAAAATAGATTAGAGAGTAAATAAAAGTACTAAGTAAGAGGAGAAAACAGAGATACTCTATTGCTGCTTAGATAACTATTTTTATTGAAAATTAGTTTGTTGATATAGAAGGAAAGCCAGAAACTGGGAGACGGAGAGCCTAAGATTAAGATAGCATTTTTGTGCTACTTAGTTTTAGGCTCTTTTTTATTTTTCAAACAAAAAAAGCCCATAAGGGCTGAGGGTACTATAATTTCTGCCTTGCTTAAGGGCAGAATAAAAGCTCCCAACAAGTGAGAGCCTTTATCCTAAGCTTAATAATATTAAAAACCAAACATAATACCCTTATAGGCTGTGTACAAATTATTATAACTTAAATTACTGAAAAAATCAAATAAACATGAAATAAGCCTCCACCGAAGTGAAAGCTTATTTCATAACGAATTTTATTATCTTACTATTTTCAAGTTCCCCATACAGGTTCTAGGTATCTTAATTATAACAGTAATATATCAAAAAGTCAATGTAATAAAACCCCATAGGGTGCGAGATCAGCACTACTGATTTCTTTTAATTAAGATAATAATTATGAGAACTATAACAAATAGAAAAATAGTTCCGCCGTCCATAATTATAACAGGATTAGAAATACTGATGTTCATACTGAACCTCCCAATGAAATGATTATATTCTTCTGTCCACAAGGGTGTTGAATCCTTATGAACATGAAATAAGCTCCCACGACGGCTTGTGAGAGCTTATATCATTCAACACTTTTAATCATTTCTACCTATGAGGTACTATCTAATTTAATATTATCATTTATTTAATGAAAAGTCAATGAAATAAGCTTTATTATAAGAGCTTAAAATAAAAAATTAAGGAGTGATAGAAATGGATAAACCACTTATAACCAAAATTTTAGAAGATCTTGAAAAGGATCTTGCTGGAACTATTAATCATTTACAACCTGTAGCAATACAATTGCTATTATGGTTCTTTATGTATGATTTAACAACTGCACTTTTATTAGCTAAACCTGGAAGTAATCCACTTGTAATTCTAAAAGAAAAAATAAAAGTATGGGCATTTTTATATGCAATTATATATTTTTTCAAAGATATAATGGATTTAATAAAACAAATGTTTGAATATTTTGCTAGAGTAGCAACACAACAACCTCCACTTGAGTTAGTAGATCTTCCATATAAGATATTGCAATTAGCATACATGAGCTTAGAAACTTTATTGGATAGAACTAATTTAATGAGTCCGTCAACATGGATTTTAATGGTTGGTTTTGTTGTGGGATTATATATATTTGCAAGAATATGTTTAACTGTAGGTATGGTAATACTTGAATATCTTTTTATGAGTTCATTAGTAATAATTTTAGTTCCATTTATGATGTTCGAAAAGCTTAGATTTGTTGGAGATAAGGTGGTAGGAACATTAATAAATCTTAATATGAAAATTTTTGTTATTCGTTATTTGATGATTAAACTTGTAGAATTTTTAAAAGAACCAATCAAAGCTGTAGAGGGTGACAGCGTTATTTTAAATAGTTTTTATTGGTTAGCAGCTATGGGAATGATGGCAATGATGACAATGAAAGGAAATGAGATGGCACAAACTCTTATATCTGGAGTAACTTCATTTGGGGATTCTAGTGAACTTGTAAGAAATGCAAGAGAGGGACTTCAAAAAACTTTAAGTACTGCTTCAGGAGCTTATAAAGGAACTGCAAAAGGAGCATATGATGGAATGTTAGCTGGTGCTAATAAAGGAGGAGGAATAGGTGCTGCTGTAGGAACAATTTTAGGTGGAGCAAAAGGAGCTATAAAAGGAGGATATGGAGGATTTACAGGGAAAGGAAATAGTAATAATAACAATAATAAAAATAATGAATAAATATATAGCGGACAACTTGTCCGCTATAATTTAAAAGGTGGGAGTTTAAGATGAAATATACATTGAATGATAAAATATTTTATAAAATTAATAAAATAGGACTTGGAAAAGTAGAAAATTATATAGCAACAAAAAGAAGTCCAAAGTATATAGAAATGGTAAGAGAAGAAATCAAAAAAATTGATCCTAATAATTTAGAAGATACAAAAAAATTAAAAGAATTTATAGAGGATAAAGTTCCAGATTCAATAAGAAAAACCGAAAAATTTATGCTAACTTTATTAAAAGAAAATAAAAATTTACCTAATGTAAGAAAAGTTATAGCAAACGCAAATTGTGCTATAGATAATAAAAAAGTAATGACTGAAATTTTTAAATATAGTGAAGCAAATGAAATTTATCCAATTTATATGCTTGACAATGATAAAGACTTTGTATTGTCAATATTAAAAAACAATTATAAAGGGTTTCGTATTGAATTTAATATTTCAGATAACTTAAAAAATGATAGAGAAGTTATGTTAGAAGCTTGTAGGTACTATAATGAAAAAGCAAAAATATTAAAATATTATTCTATTGATATAACAAAAGAATTAGGTCCTAAATTAAAAAAAGATAAAGAGTTTGTTTTAGAAGTTTGTAATAAAAGTTTTGATGAAGATTCACGTTTAGAAAAATTAATTGAAATTTTTAACAATGATAAAAAGTTTATTTTAAATATGTTAAATAATAAGAAAGCTTATATGGTATTTGGAGGAGAGGAGTCTGATGGAGAACCAATAGACGAAAAACACGTTATTGTTTTAAATAAAGTTTCAGACAGACTTAAAAATGATAAAGAAGTAGTATTTAGTGCAATGAAAGCAGATTGTGGAAATATTGAGTTTATGTCTAATAAATTGAAAAATGATAAAAAATTTATTTTAAAACTACTTAATTCAGAAGAGGTTAATTGGAAAGAACAAGTATTCTTTGAAAGATTTGGAGGAAATACTTTAGAAAAAGCACCTTTATATTACCTTTCAGAGAACCTAAGAAATGATAAAGAAATAGCTTTAAAAATGGTAAGAAAAGATATGTATAACCTTTATTATGTTTCTGATAATTTAAAAAATGACAATAACTTTATGTTAAAAGTTTTAAATATGAATTTTGATCCACATGAAAAAGGACTTGTAGAAAAGTTTTTTGAAAAAAATTTGGAGAATAATAAGGAAAAAGATGTGCTATTAGCTCGTCGTAATGTTAGTTTTTTTGAATTAACAGAAGAACAGAAATTAGATAAAGACTTAGCTTTAAAAGTTTTAAGCGGAAATGGATATCAATTAAAATATTTTACTTCAGAGAAAATAAAATCAGATAAAGATATAGTTTTAGCAGCTATTCATAATTATAGTGAAGCTTTAAAATGGGCTTCAAATAGTATAAAAAATGATCCTGAAGTAGTATTATTAGCAGTAGATCGAAATGTAACAAATTTAAAATATGCTTCAAATAGAATTAAAAATAATAAAGAAGAGATGTTGAAAATTTTTAAATATTCAAATAGGTTTTATGATGAACATAATTTTTATAACTCAAAAGAAATTCCTACAGAACTTTTAGGTGACAAAATTAAAAATGAATATTTTAAAGATAAAGGAGAAGTAACATATACAGATTTAATAAAAATATTAGAAAAAGCTATTCAAAAAGAAAATGAAACTAAAGCTCCAGAAAAAACTACAACAGTAGAAAAAAAGGTAGAAAATTCTAAACCAAAAGAGGTTCAAAAAGAAAGATCACCAAGAAGTAGATCAAGATCAACTGGAAATGAAAGATAAAAGGTGGTAAATTATGAATGATTTTAAAAATATAGTGGAAATAGAAAAAGAAAGACAAAGATTCGTTAAGGAATTAGATGTGGAAGCTGCTAAAAAATACCATAAGAAATATTTCGGAGTAGCTCCATCTTCAGATGAAGTTATGTTAATAGGATTGCATAAAGTAAGATACCACTCTTGGTTTGCTACAGCTGAAGAAAGAGAAGAAAGTAAAAAATGGTTAGAAAGTAATGGATATTCTACAAAATTTTAGTTTTTTAATTAGAATTGATTGAAATTTAAGGAAAAAAATAATATAATATAAAAAATTAGGTGAGCTTCTACCATAAGTGAAGAGCTATATAAATCAACCACTTGTAATTAATGCAAGTGGTTTTTTATAAGCTAGAGCTAAATAGCTCTAGTTTCTCTAAAATTAAAGGAGGGTGCTATGAAGGACAAATATATTTATCCAGCAATTTTCCATGTAGCAGAAGAAGGTGGATATTGGATAGAATTTCCAGATTTACCAATGGCAAATACTCAAGGTGAGGACTTAGAAGACGCACTATTCATGGCTAAAGATTGTTTAGGTGTATATTTAAGTTGTTTAGAAGAGGAAAGAGAAGAAATACCAAAAGCTACCATTCCATATAATGATACTAATTTAAACAATGGTGATTTCATTCAATTAATAGAAGTTTATATGGCTACTTATAGAGATGAGTATAAGAATGAAATGGAAAGAAAAAATGTTACAATTCCACGTTGGCTTAATGACATTGTAAAAGAAAAGAAAATAAACTGTTCAGCAGTATTAACAACAGCTTTAAAGGAAAAACTTGGAATAAATTATAAAAAAAGATAGAGTTTATTCTCTATCTTTTTAAATTAATTTTCTTTTTCTATTTCAGCAAATACAATATTTATAACATTTTCTAAAATATCTTCTGGTAATTTTTCTATAAAATTATAAGGTCTTGCTTCTAAGTCAACTGCCCTTATATGTTCACATAAGATAGTACCAGTTGTTTTAGTTCTTGTGTCTAAAGGTATGTGTAATGGAAAATTGTTTTTAGTATTTGTTATAGGGCATAGAATTACCATTTTCGCTATTCTATTAAATGTGTTATTACTTATTACTACAGCAGGTCTATACCCAGCCTGTTCATGTCCAGCTTGTGGATTTAAGTTTACTTTTATAATATCTCCTTGTTTTACCATATTTCTTTCCCTACTGGATCACCCCAATCAATATTTTCTTTTTCATAATTTCCATTATAATTTTCAAATAATTCTTTAATATTTTTTCTTTTTTTTACATCAACTTTTTTTATTTTTATACAATCATTTTCAGCAATAAGTTCAAGTTTTTCACAATCACTCCAATTTAAAAGTTCTAGTACACTTTTAGGGATTCTGATACCTTGTCCATTACCCCATTTTGAAATAGATATAGTTAATGGCATAAAAAGCACCTCCTTAATTTTTAGGTATATACAAAGTATATACCTAAAATAATAAAAAGTCAATTTTATTTATTTTTTTAAAATAAAAAAAGGATAGAGAGTAAATCTCTATCCTTTTTGGATTAATCCACAAAGCTGTTTTTCCTAATGTATTTAGTAAAAACATTTTATAAAAAAACTACACTGTAGTATAACATAGAAATAAAGATAATAAAAGTGAAAAAATAAAAATGGGGAAATAATCCCCACTTTTACGACGTCAAATAGAAATGATTAAAAACCATTCTAAAAAATAATAACTTAAAGAAGTATAACTAATTATAACATAGAAGAAAAAATAAAGAAAGTGATTATAATGTTTCTCTGAAAGAATCTTCAAATTCCTTTCCACTTAACCATAAACTTCTAAAGTGTTCTAAAAAAATTATTTGATTATCTGTTGTATGAAATTCAGCTATATAACATTCTTGAATGTATTTTCTTTTAGAAGTAGTGCCGTCAGGTGACTTATAATCTAACTCTTTTTCTCCTTTAGAATCAAATTTTTCTTTGATAATCTCTCCCTCTAAATAATAATAACTGTCATTTCTCCAATTATAAACCTTAATTTTCAATAAAATACCTCCAAGAAAGAAAAAATGGGGAATTATTCCCCACTTAGTAAAGACTAAAAATATTTAAAAAATAAAATATAAAAAAGTGAAAAATATGAAAAATAAAAACAACTTTAAATATATATTAATCATATCACAGATAGAAGAAAAAATCAAATTAAGAGAAGATTATTGAGAGGAAAAAAGATAAAAAGCCTTGATTTTTCTAAGGTGAAGTGGTATAATTAAAATGAGAAAGGGGCAGATGAAGAATACCACTGAGTATCAGGTGCTACCTACACCTGAAAGCTGAATGAAGCACAAACACTGGGGATAAATCATAAAACTTATATACGTAGCATAGCTGGAGGGATATAAGGGGTTATGAAAGGCTGAAAGGGAGAAAATGAGCCGTACAATAATACTTCTCCAAAGGGAAACAAACTGTACCAGCAGGTTAATAGGTAAAATGGTAAATAATTTTTTTGAGAAGCTACCTGTAATAAGGTAGCTTTTTTCATAGGGGGGATTTTAGTAATGAATAAGTCAGTTAAAGAACAAGAAGGAATAGTCCCAACTCAAGAACAACTTGATGATATAAAAAAAGCCTTAAAAATATATGAAGAAAAGTTATTAAATAAAGAAATTTTAATTTTACATGCTGAAATGTCTGATAAAAACTTAAAGAAATTATCTTTAGAAAATTTAAAAACTTTAAAAAAAATTAATGGTATTGAAATCGCTTTTGAAAAGAAAAACTTTATGCACTTAGCAGGAATAATAAGAAAAAGTATAAAAATTCCATTAAATACTTTTTACGATAATATGAAAGCAAATAAAATTTTTTTAAATGATTTTAAGGTATCAGAGTTTACAGAAAAAAAGAGTTTAATATTTCCACAACTTCCATTAACTTTAAGAAGTATTGGAACAGTTGGAGATTATAATTACTCAAAAATAAATATAGAAGCAGATAAAATCATAGGAAGCACAAGAAAAACTAATACAGCTGTACTTGGAGTTAGAGAAAAACAAGAAAATATTGTTTCTAATTTTTTTAAAAAGATGTATGCTCCTGTAACACTTTTAGATGAAATAACAGAAAATTTAATAAAATCTAATACTCAAAGAAAAATTTTAGCAATTTTTGAAAAGTCAATTAATGATAAATTTTATACTAATTTAGTATATAAACATAAAGAATATCCAATAGAAAACATTTATAATAATAAAGAAATTTATAAATTATTAACTTTTGATCTTCAAGAAAAAATCTTATTAGAAATATCAGATAGAGAGAAAAAAGAACTTAAACCTAAAGAAAATACAGAAGAAAAAGTTAAAGCAGTAGAAAAAATTAAATCTAAAAAAGAAAAACCAAGAAGAGAGAAAAGATCAAGAATTAGGTCAAAAACAAAAGAAAGATAAAGTGAAATATTAAATTGTTTATACAATTTTTTTATGATATAATAAAAGAAAAAAATGAATTAATGAGTAACTAAAAGTACTAAGTAAGGAGAGAAACAGAGATACTCTATTGCTACTTAGATAACTATTTTTATTGAAAACTAATTTATTAACATAGAAGGAAAGCCAGAAACTGGGAGACGGAGAGCCTAAGATTAAGATAGCATTTTTGTGCTACTTAGTTTTAGGCTCTTTTTTTATTTTTTACGAAAGAGAGGGAAAAATTGAAATTATTTGAGTATAGAATAAGATTTGTAAAAAAATGCTTGTTAAAAGGAATGAGAATAAATCAAATTGAAGAACAAGCAGAAATATCAGATCTAAATCACTTTTTACGAGTCCACAAAGAATACTTTGAAGATATAGTTTTTGTAAGGAGGAATTAAATATGTTGGGGTTATATTTATTATTTTGTGTATTTAATATCTTATTTATTAACTGGATTGCAGATCTATAAGAGGAGGGAAAATGCTTAATTTTACAATAGGATTAATAATTGGAATTTTTATAGGTATATTTATTGGGATATTTTATATGTGTCTTGTAAGTATTAATAAGGGAAGATAGAAAATACAGGAGGAGGTAATTTAAATGGATCAAGAAAAGAAAAGTATATTTAGTATGGGTATTGGAAGGTTTTTTAATGAAAGAAGATTAGAAAATGAAAGAAAAAAATACATAGAAATGTTAAATACAAAAAGTAAGGAAAGAAACTATCCTGATTACAAGTCAGAATTTGATGAAGCAATATTAACAATACCTGAAGAACTTAGAAAAGATAAAAAATTTATTTGCAGTGTATTAAAAAATATATCAAATGATAAAAATTCAAATAGAGATTTAAAAGAAAATTTTTTTAGTTTAGTTGATCCAAAACTAAAAGATAATAAAGATATAGTTTTAGAGTATATTAGCACAGAAGGTGATTTTCCTGAAAAAGAATTACAATATTTAGGTAAATTAAGAGATGATAGAGAAGTAATGTCAAAATTAATAGAACAAAATAGAGGTAATTTAAAATATGCTTCAGCTAGATTAAAAGGTGATAAATCAATAGTAAGAGAAGCAGTAAGAAGTACTCCTTATGTTATAGAATATGCTTCAGAAAAATTAAGAAAAGATAAAGATTTTGTCATAGATCTAGTATTAGAAGCTATTGAAAAGAAAGCTAACGATTTACATGACGTTACTTGGGCTTATAAATATGGTCCAATGATAGAAAATGTAAAAGATTGTTTAAAAGATAACAAAGAAATTATGAAAAAACTTATACATTATGAAGAAGATTTTTCTAAATATTTATCAGAAAAATTAAGAGATGATAAAGAATTTATACTAGAAATTATTAAAGATAGAAACTCAACTATTTTAAAATATGCTTCACCAAGACTTCAAGATGATAGAGAAGTAATAATGGAAGCAATAGAACATGTTAGCAGTCAAATACAATATGCTTCTAAAAGATTAAAAAATGATAAAGAACTAATATCAAAAGCTTTTGAAAATAGCTGGAATGATTTTTCATATATATCAAAAGATCAAGAAAATACAGAAATACTAATAGCAGCTATTAAAAGATTTGGAACAGTTGCTCCAGAAATTGTGTCAAGTGAATTTGGAGAATTTATAGATCCAACATTTACTCAATATGAAACTTTTATGTCAAATTTAACTGAAAATGCTAGAGATAATAAAGAAATTATGTTAGCAGCAATTGATGAAAATGGATCAGCGTTCAAATATGGTAGTGAAAGAATGAGATCAGATAAAGAACTATTAAATTTAGCTTTAGAACGTTACTCTTATGATTTTCCTCTTGAATATGCTTCAGAGTCACTAAAAAATGATAAAGAGATAATATTAAAAGCAATTAACAAAAATAGTGAAAATATAGCATTTGCTTCCCTAGAAATTAGAAATGATCCTGAAGTAGTAATGAAAGCAATAAAAAGCAATGGAAGTAATTTTAAATATATTTCAGATGAATTGAAAAATAATAAAGACTTTATTTTATCAGCTTTACTAGAAAACACAAATATATATAGTTATATTCCTGAATCACAAAAGGAAAATACTACATCATCTAAAGATCTTATATTGAAAGTTTTAAAAGAAAATTATGGAGTAGATATAAATTTAAGTGAAATTAAAACTCAAGAAAAAGTTACAACAGTAGAAAAAAAAGTAGAAAATTTTAAATCAAAGGAAACTTCAAAAGAAAAAGCAACAAGAAGTAGAGCAAGATCAAAAGGAAATGAAAGATAATTATTGACGGACAACTTGTCCGTCAATTTAAAGAAATTTAAGGAGAAATAATGGAAGAAATATTAGAAAAAGAACAAAAAAATAAAAAAGAACCTAAAAAAATGAAAAGTTATGAAGAAAGAATTTTAATTAAAAAACAAGAATTAGAAGCTTTATTGAAAGCACAAAGTGAAAAAGAAGAGAAAGATAGAAAAAAATGGATTAGAGCTATAACTAAACCATTAGAAAAAGAATTACTTAAAATATATGAGGAGAATAAAGAAAACTCTTTAAATATTTGTACAGCTTTGTTATATTCGTTAGAAAATTTTAAAGAATTATCAGAATTAGCTGGAGTTGAAAATTATGTAGTTTGGAACAAATCTAAATCTCAAATAATGAAAATAAAACATGAAGAGGAGCTAAAAGATAATAAAGATCAAGATGAAAAAATCATAGAAAAGGAAGTGCTGTAGTAGTTGAGAGGACATATTAATGCTGTAGCAGAAAAAAATATTACTCAAATTTTAAAAGAGCTTAATATTTATGAAAATATATATACTGATATAGAAGTAACAGAAGTATGTATAAATACTAACAAAAAAATATTTACTAAGAAATTAGGTATTGGATTTGTAAAAAAAGATAATTTAAGTGATAATGATAAACTTACTAATTTGTTGAAAATTCTTGCTACTTTGGATAATCAACAATTGACAGATAGAAACCCTAATATTTCAACTAAACTCATTTTAAGTAATGGACAGAAAGTTAGAATAGAAGGAGCAATTCCACCAGTAGTTCCTAACCCAACTATAAATATAAGAAAACAAAGTATTGTAATAAAAACATTAGAAAGTTATTTGAATGATAATTTTTTAAATGAAGAAACATATGAAATATGTAAAAATGCAGTTTTAAATCATAAGAATATATTAATAGTAGGAGGAACAGATACAGGAAAAACTACTTTTTTAAACGCTTTACTAAAAGTAATAGAATCACAAAATCAAAGAACAATCATTATTGAAGATACTGAAGAATTACAAATGAAAGCAGATAATGTTAATAGAATACAGACGATACCTAATATATTTACTCCTGAACAAGCTCTTAAATATTGTATGAGAGCTTCCCCAGAAAGAGTAATATTTGGAGAGATAAGAGATGGAAGAGCAGGATATGAATTAATATCTGGATTTAATTCAGGACACCCTGGTGGAATATCTACAATCCATGCTGATGATGGTATTGGAGGTTTGAAAAAGCTTGAGATGTATATAAACTCTGCTTATGGAACTCCTATGAGTGAAGAAATAGGAATGGCTATAGATATCATCATTACAATTAAAATGAAAAATTATAAGAGATATTTAAGCAGTATAGTTGCTTGTGATGGATATAATAGCTTGAATAATCAATATATTATAAAAGATTTATATTTAGCAGAAACAGATAATAGCTTCTCTTCTAAAGAAAAAGAGAGATTAATAGAATATTCTAAAAATAAATTTAATTTAGATGAAGTACAATTAGAAATTTTAAGCAGAAGAAAATTAGAAGATGTTGAAAATTTTATCTTAAATGGAGGGCATATATGAAAAGAGAAAGAGTAGATAGATCAGCGACAGCTATTCCATGTTTAACAAGTTTTACTGATCCTCTTTTAATAGGAGGATTACCTAGAAACCTTTACTATTTAATGTTAGGTATAGGTGTAATGAGTGTTTTACTGTTTAAAAACTTAATAGCTGGAGTAGTTGTATTTTTTATTTATTTAATACTAAGGAAAATAAATGCTAAAGATCCAACTACATTATCTGGTTTTATGAATATGTGCAAGAAAAAATATCTATCATACTAATTAATAACGGACAAATCGTCCGTTAATATAAGGAGGAATCAATGGAAGAAATAATGGGAATTATCTCTAAAATATTTTTTTCTAAAATTTTAGTTGTAATAGCATTAATAATAATAATAATGCTTTTTTTAAAAAAGTATAAAGAATTTCAAAACTATAAAGAAAATATAGAAAATGATGTTACAAACCATGAAAAAGAGGAAAAAAATAAAATAGAACAACCAACAAATGAAACAATTGAAAATCAACCAGAAGAAATATCTAATGAGAATATTGAGGAAATACTAGAAGAAAAAGTGGAAAAATAAGGAGGAATTATGGGTGGAATATTAGCTCTTATGGCTTTAACTTTAGGTGGATTATATGTTTTTAAAACTGAAACTGAATATGATCCTAAGTTTAAAGATAGCACAAGAAATTTTTTAGTCTGGAATTATCTTTATCAAGATAAAATACTATTAAATAAAAATGGATCAATTACTAGATTCTATAAATATAAATGTGATGATATGGATCATCAGACAGATCAAATGCTATTTTTACATAGACATAAACTTAATGATATATTAAAAAGATTTGATGAGAGATACATAATAAACTTTGACAGCATTAGACGTTCTGTAAAAGAATACCCAAATAGTAAGTTTCCAGAAAAAATATTACAAGAGTTAGATAACTCAAGAAAATTAGATTATATTTCTGGGAAATATTATGAGTCAATTAACTATTTTAGTATTACTTATTTTCCACCAACTGATAAAGAAAATAAATTAAGATCTATATTTATAACAAGTGATGTGAAAAATCAAGCTGAAGAAATAATAAAAAAATTCAATGAAGAAACAAGTGAAATTCTAAATCTTTTAAAAGATCAATTTTTGGAGTTTGATGAGCTTTCTTTAGATGAGATAACATCTTTCTTGAGTTCGTGTATAACAGGAGAACAAGAGTATGTTAAATATATTAAAGGTCAATATATTGATGACTATATTTCTGATAAAGATATTAAAAATGAATATAAAAATATAAAAGTAGGAGATAAATACTTAAAAGTAATAAGTATCTTATCACATATAGACGAACATGAATGTGGAGTATTTGATGAGTTATCAAGACTTGGAGTTGAGTATAGATGGAGTAGTAGATTTATATATATGTCTAATGAGAAAGCTATTAAATTGTCTAAGGATATTGAAAAAGCTAGAAATACTCAAAGAGCTGAATTTATGGAACAGATGGCAGATAGGGCTTTAAATGAACAAGTTTTAAATGATTCAGAATATGCAATTGAACAAAAAAATGAAGCAGCAAGTTTAAGAAGTGATGTTAAAAAAGGTGTTTTCTCTCCTGGATATTATTCATTATATATAATTCTTTTAAATGAAGATAAAGAACAATTAAAAGAAGATGGAAAGAAAGTTATGACAGTTATTAATGAAAGAGGATTTAAAGCTGTTGATGAAACTGTGAACTGTTTAGAACACTTCTTTGCAAGTATGCCTGGAAATGTTGAATATGGGCAAAGAAATGTGCCTTTTACAACTTATAACTTACTTTCATTAGTACCAATAACAATGGATTGGGACGGAAATAAAGTCAATAAACATTTAAATAAAGAAGCATTACTTTTCTGTCAAAGTCAAGATAATAGTTCTTTCAAGTTTAATAACCATGTAGGAGATGTAGGACACACTCTAATTCTGGGAATGACTGGTGGAGGAAAATCAGTATTTTTAAATACTTTAGCTTATCAAAGCAGAAAATATAATTCAAGAGTAATTTTCTTTGACAAGGGAGGATCAAGTAGAGTTCTTACAAGAGCAGTTGGAGGAAAGTATTTTGAAATTGGAAAAGATAGTATATCATTCCAGCCTTTAAGATATATAGATAAAAACTCTGAAAGAGAGTGGGCATTAGAATGGCTTATTTCTATATTAAAACAAGAAAATTATAATGTAACACCAGAAGTTAAATCAAAAATAACAGAAGCATTAGCAAACTTATCTACTCAAGATCCAGAAGATAGAACTATGACTTCTCTACTATTACTTATTCAAGATCACGATTTAAATAATATATTTAAAATTTATACTAAAGATGAAAAAGAAGGAATCTATGGTAACTATTTTGACAATAGTAAAGATGATATAGTTGATGATAATTTGTGGCAAGTATTTGAAATGGAGAATATATTTGATTCAAAAGTATTATTTACAATGCTTACATATCTTTTCCATAGAATAGAAACTCAACTATTTCCTTCAGAAGATACTCCAATAGAAAAAATGACACCAACATATATGATACTTGATGAATGTTGGTTATTCTTAGATAATCCAATGTTCTCTGGAAAAATAAAAGAATGGTTAAAAACTTTAAGAAAGAAAAATGTTAGTGTTATTATGGCAACTCAATCATTAGCAGATATAGTAAACTCTAGTATTAAAGACTCTTTACTTGAAAGTTGTCCTACTAAAATATATTTGCCTAATGAGGAAGTACTACCAGGAACAATTATGGAACAAAATTACTACGACTTTGGATTAAATGAAAGGGAGATCTCTTTAATAAGAAGTGCAACTCCAAAACAAGACTATTATATTAAAGCTAAAGGTGGAAAAGTTATAGATCTTAACTTAACTCCATTAGAACTTGCTTATGTAGGAGCTTCAAGTCCTAAAGATCAAGCAATGTGTGAAAAGCTTTACAAAGAAAGCGAAAGTATAGATGAATTTAATAAGAAATGGAGGGAATACAAAAATGTTTGAGAAAAAGAAACCAAATAAAATAAGAAATTCTATTTTAAATATGCTATCTTTAATAATAGTTTTTGTAGCTCTTTTCTCTTATTTTACTAAAAACTATGCAATCAATAGAAGTGCCTCAATACCTACTGGGATATATAAATTGCTTCCAACTGATGAAATAAAAAAAGGTGACACATTAATTTTTACAGCGGATCAAGATGTAGTAGATTTTCTTTTAAAAAGAGGATATTTAAGTAAATATACTAAAGGATTTATAAAAAAAGTAGGAGCTATAGAAGGAGATACAGTAGAAATTAATGATAATTTAATTATAAATGGTATAGTTGTTAAAGAAAAACTTCCTAAATATGACTCTTTGGGAAGAGAACTTCCTCTAAAGAAAGGAACATATACATTAAAAAAAGATGAATACTTTATGCTAGGAGATCATATTAAATCATTTGATAGCTCTTATATGGGAGTGATAAAAAAAGATCAAATAAAGAATAAAGCAAAATTAGAAATAGGATTTTAGATAAAAAATATTTATTGAGGTGTATAAATGGATTACTGTTGTAGTTTGAATTTTAATGACAATTATGAATTGGCAAATACACTAGAGGAAGCTATATTAAAACTTATAGATAATATTGATGATAAAGATTATCTATATCAAGATGATAAAGGAACATTCTTTATAGGTTTTATAGGAGAAGCTGAAGCTTACGAAGATACAATTGATGTAGATTGGGTAATAGAAAATCTTCAAAATCAAGCTTTATATGATGATCCAGAAGACTATGCTGATAACTATTTAGAAAATATAAGTGAAGAAAATAAAGAATGGCTTCAAAATAAATTAGATGAAATATGGCAAGAATTTAAAAGAAGAGAAGAAATAAATTCCCCATATTTTACAAGTAACAATATAAAGAAATATAAAATTTATATAAAAGAAATAGCTGAATTTAACTATAAGTTAATTTCATACGAAGAATTTTAAAAGAAAGGAAGTAAATATTATGGAAAAAGTAGTAGAACGCAGAAATTATTTTCCTTCAGGAAAAATTAAAAGTGAATGGTCACTTTTAGATAATCTACTTCATGGAGAATATAGAAAATATCTTCCAAATGGAAGAATAATTAAGAAAATTACATATAATAAAGGGGTATTAGAAAAAGTTTGTGATTGTACTACTGATACAGTTTTATACCCAAAAGACTATATAGATAAATTTAAAAAATTTTCTCAAACAGGTTTAGCAGAAGGAATGAGAGCATTTGAAACTGAATATTTTCCTGAAATTGCTGATATTCCAGTTTTAGAAGAAAAAATTAAATTTAAAGGACAGTTACTTTTCAAAGTATGGGGTAAAAATTCTGATTTATGGTTAGTTTTTTTAATAGGCGATCATAGATTAATAAAAATTCCAGTATATAGAAATAGAGAATACATATATACCTATACAGGAAAACATTGTACTTTGGATTTTTCTGTTAGAGATAATTGGTTAGAAACATTTGAAATAGATACTATGAAAGCTTCATCTGGAATGATATATATAAACAATGCTACTAAATCTAAGTAATTAAGGAGTCTAAAATGAAAATAACTAAAATATTAGGAATTATTACCAAAATAATAATTTTTGTGTTTGTAACTTTTTTAGCATTTGCATTTGTATATAGCTTTTCACAAATTTAGAAATGGAGTGATTTATGAATAGATTTAGAAAAAAATATAAAAAGTTAGGGAAAAGAAAAATTGATACTATTAGAAAAAAGAATCTTTTAGATATTTTTTTTCCATTTAGAACAACTCTTTTAAAAGATGAAAGTATGATAAAAAAATACACAGTAAAAATTGGAAGAGGAAAAAATAATAAATATTTTATTAAAGTAATTGTAATTACAGTTGACAATAATCAAATAGACTATACTATAGTAAGAAAATATGGAGGGAAAAAATGAAAAAAACAAGTATATTAGGATTATTATTAGCATTAAGTACTCTTGCAACAGCAGAAGAAACAGTTCTTGTTCCTTTGGAAAATGGAAATTACAAAAGAGTGCCAATTTCAGAAATTATAGATGAAAGAGTAGAGAGAAAAGTTAATGAAATTAAAAAAGAGATAATAGAGGAAGAAACTTTTAAAAAAGAAAATAAAGTAGTTGTAAGTGATTTTGAATTTGATGATCCATTAACTGTTGAAGATCTTTTAAAAATATCTATTAATTTTGATAATAAAGAGATAGATAAAGATAGCTTAGAAAAAAATAAAAATTGGATTCAAAATAAAGTGGCTACAGACTTTATAAATAACTCAAGAATAAATAAAAGAGTAACTGAAGATATGTATTTAATAAGCTTAGATATTTTTGGAACTAATACAAAATTTGAAAGCATTGATGAAAAATTAAAAAATATAGGATTTATAGCTGGAATCCAATATGGAATAAATGATGAAATTAATGTAAAACTTAACACTGGATATTCTAATGCTAAGTTTAATAGTGAAAATGAAGATAATTTATACTTATCTTTAGATTATAACTATAAACCATATGGAAATGATTGGAATTGGGAAATAGGAAGTATATTAGGGTATATGAATGGAGAACATAAAGACTATAAAGTTAAGGATATGTTTATAGGAACTTTATATACTAATGTTGAAGTTCCAGTAACAGAAACAATATCTCTATTAGGAAATTATGAAACTACTATTATGTCAAATAAACTAGAAGCAGCTATCAAAAAAGATATTTATTATTTTGATGATTATGATGTTAATTTTAAAGTTGGGTCAGGATATGTTTTCTATGATAAAGATAGAGATAAGAAAATATACACTCATTTAGATGAAGATCAACCAGAAATTAAGGTTGCAGCTCAAATAAAAACAGAAAAAATGGCTTTAGAAACATACTATGAATTTCAACAGTCTAATTTAGGTTTTAAAATAGAATACGCCTTTTAATGACACAAACTATGGATATATAAAAATAAAGCTCTTAAAATCAATTTTAGGGGCTTATTTTTTTTGAAAAATTAATTGTAAATGCTTTCTATAAATTATATAATAAATTAAGAACTAATTTTTAATGTAAGGGGGTAAAAAAATGGAAAAATTAACACCAAATGATGAAGAACTAAAAAAACTTGAAGAATTAGAAAAAAAATATGGTCCTGAATGGGAAAAAATATGTGTAGAAATAGAAGAACTTGAAATTGCAACTAATATAGATAAAATAAAAGATAAATATGGATATGTAGATGGTGACGCTTCAGAATTTATTGATGAAGATTAAAATCTATCAAAATAAAAAAGGAGTATTAACTCCTTTTTTTAATAGAATTTGAGCTTTTACAAGGTATAAAAATTATCTTTAAGATCATTTTGAGTAATTATTTTTTAATTTAATTAATATTAACAAGGTACAAAAATCATAAAGGCAATAACCTAAATTAATATTCAATTATTGAACTTTAAAATTTACAAGGTACAAAACCCTCAAATTCTATAAGAAAATTGTACCATAAGGCAGATAAAAAATCAAATATCTATATTTTATTTCGGTATTTATACTATTTACATGAAAAATGATTAAAATATACAAAAAAAATTTGATGTTGATTAAAAAAAGTAGTATTATTAAATCACTATAATAATTAATTATACGAGGAAGTGAGATTTTATGAGTACTACTGAAGAAAAATTTAAACTTGCTGGTTTGGAAATGAAATATTTTATCTTAATCGTTCAAGAACACTCCCTCCTCTACTTAGGTGGGAGATGAATTGAACAAATTATTCTTTTACTCCAGCTTGTGACTGTATATATTTTTCTATCATTTCTATTGCTGCTCCACCTGTTGTTAAAATACAATAGCTTCTACTCCAAAATACATTTTCCCAGTAATATTGTTTCAAATATTCTCCATATTTTTTTCTGATTAACCTTGAAGATACTGTTTTTAAATTGTTAATTAGTTTCGCTAATTCTACTTGAGGTGGAGTTTCAAATAATAAATGAACATGATCGCTTTCTCCATTAAACTCAAGTATATTTCCGTTGTTACTTGTGATTATTCTATTAAAAATTTCTTTTAAGTCATTTAGTATATCTGTGTTAATGCACTTATGTCTATATTTTGTCACTACAACTAAATGATATTTTAGGTTATATATAGAATGTCTATTATTCTTAAATTCACTATTTAATATCATTTTTTCTCCTTTACAACTAATATGATAATATGGTATAATTATAGCATAGAGGAGGTGAAAAATCAATGTATCTTACAGTTAAACAACAACTTAAACATCTTTCTAAAGAAGAGTATCTTTCCCTTAAAGAACTTTCTCACACTGCTAAGAATCTATATAATCAAGCTGTGTATAATATTAGACAATACTACTTTCAAGAAAATAAATATCTTAATTATCAAAAGAATAATTCTCTTTTAAAAAGTAGTGATAACTATAAAACTCTTAATTCTAATATGTCACAACAGATTCTTAAAGAAGTTGATG